>SDGW01001151.1_pt1 | contig 11021 bp, 10 predicted proteins | sample 2873831 | NCBI WGS metagenome assembly SDGW01 (sample SAMN08132700, study PRJNA421101) | hypersaline lake metagenome | isolation source: celular fraction 0.22 microns magnesium sulfate-rich crust from ephemeral... | place: Spain: Penahueca Lagoon, Toledo | collected 2011-07
TGCTCCGACAGGGATTCGAACCCTGGTCATTGCCGTGAGAGGGCAATATGATTGGCCGGACTACACCATCGGAGCGCGCTGCGTCGCGAGTGCATTCCATCGTAGCGCCGTCCGATGTTTAAGCATTCCGTTTCGTCCCGGGGGTGTCGAGCGCTCCCACGCGAATACGTATCGGTCGGGTTACTCTTCGAACGGCGACTTGGTCGCCTCGGGTTCGAACCCCTCGAGGCTGATGATGTTCTCGCGACCGACGCGGAGTTTGCTGATCGTCCCCTCCTCTTCCATGTCGGAGAGCAGCATGCTCACTTTGGACTTCGACCAGCCGGTTTCCTCGACGATGTTGACCTGTTTCATCCGGCCCCCGTTCTCGCGGATGAGTTTGACGACGCGATCCTCGTCGGTCAACAACTCTTCGTTGGGGATCGACTCGGCGTCGTCCGTGGGGTCGGCGGCCGGATCGGCACTCGAGCCGGCACCGGCGGCCGCTCCACCAGCGGGAGCCGTCGGCCCCGCGTCGTCCGACGTCGACTCGGCGTCGCTGCCGGGACCGTACCGTCGGTACCAGACGGCGGCCGCGAGACCGACGACGAGCAGCAGGGAACCGACGAGGAGCGGAACGAGACCCCTGCCGGCAATTCCCCCGAGCAGCCCGGCGTTGCCGTCGCCGATGGCGCCCGAGTCGGGGCGGTCGAACACGGCCCGCGGCCGTCCGTTGATGAACTCCCGGTCGCCGGTCCAGCGAACCGACTCCGCGGCCGAGAGCGAGCCGCCGGCGTACTGGGCGTCGTCGGGTTCGATCGATCGGAAGGTCAGGTCGCCGCCGGCTTCGACGACGATCGCCTGGTCCGCGGAGAGCGGGACCCCGTCGAAGACGTCGCCGACGACGATCCGGTCGTCCTGGACGTCGGCGAAGTTTGTCCACGTGAACGACATCTCGACGATCCCGGTCGGCGTGAACTGGTCTTCGATCCGCGCCGACCGCCGGAAGTTCGTCGCTTCCATCTCCCGGCCGGTCTCCCGCATACCGGCCCGAGTCAGTTCGCGCGACTGGTTGGTGAACCGGTCGTAGAGGCCCGTTTCGTTCGCCCGGAACTCCTCGGCGAAGGCCTCGAAGTTCTCCCGGGTTCGGGTCTCGTTCTCGTCGTCCGTAAACCGCTGTTTGTATCGGAACGTCCAGGTCGCGCTGCCGTTCTCGTAGACGCGGATCTCGAACGTCGTGTTGTCGAACTCCTGTGCGTCCTGTCTGAGCAGCCCCCGCGAGTCCTGGGCCGCGATCGCGGCCCTGGCGTGTGACTCGGCCGGTGCCGCCGAGACGGCGTCGCCCGGCCCGCCGGCCGCCAGCGTGGCGGTTCCGCCGACGGCGAGGACGGACGAGAGAACGAGAAGTACCACGAGTCCGACGGAGCCCGGCCGGTTCATTCGTCCCCCACTACGTGCCGGAGCTAAAAATGCTTGTGAATATTGGTATCGGACCGATGGGACCGGCGGTCGGTCCCATCGGCAACCGAGTCGGCGGCACGCGCTCGAAACGCCCGTGACCGCGGACGCCGCGTTCTCGTGTCGATACCCACAAACCGATCGACCGCGTACCGTTGACTATGATTACCAATCTCGCGCAGGGCGTCCGGGCGTTTACCAGCAACGTCTTCCTCGTCGACGGCGACCGACCCGTGATCGTCGATACCGGTGCGAACTTCGACGCCGTCGCGGCCGCTCGCGATCACGTCGACGAACTCGAGGCGGTGATCCTCACCCACACCCACCGCGACCACGTCGGCAACCTCGCGGCGGTCAAAGACGCCTTCGACGTCGACGCGTGGGGCTTCGATCCCTCGATCGACGGCGTCGATCACGCCGTCGCCGACGAGGAGACGGTTCGGCTGGGCGATCACGACTACGTCGCGCTGCATACGCCCGGGCACAAGAACGACCACCTCTGTTTCTACGCGGAGTCGGCCGGGATCCTCTTCGCCGGCGACCTGATCTTCCAGAACGGGAGCTTCGGCCGCACCGACCTCGAGGAGGGCGACCGCGGGGCGCTGATCGAGAGCATCGATCGGGTCCGCGAGCGGGTCGACCCCGACCTCGCGGCGATGCACACGGGTCACGGCCCGAGCGTGACGGAAAACCCGTACGAACACGTCGAACTCGCGGCGCGGATGGCGCGACAGGCCTGATCAGACCCGCCCGGCGGCATCGAGGAGCGCGTCGTAGGCGTCCCCGTACGCGCGAGCGGTCCGTGCGGGATCGTCCCGCTCGTCGGCCCCGAGCGCCGGCAGCCGAACCCGCTCGAGGGGGTCGAGGTACTCGAGGACGTCGGGGACGCGCTTCTCGACGGCTCCGTCTCGGGGACTGGAACTCGCGACCTCGCAGGCCCGACAGTAGCGATCGCCCGGATAGATCCGGGCGCGGCCGGGCTCGACGGCCGCGACGGCCGCGATCGAGGTCGGCTCGAGGGACTCGAGCGGGAGCGCGATGTCGCTGTAGGACTCGACGACGGCAACCTCCGTCGACTCGATCTCGGCGGCCAGTCGCTCGAACGCGGGGACGTACTCCCGCTCGGCGAGGGCGTTGTACTCGGCGACGGTCTCGACGGCGACGGCGTCGGAAAGCGGGAGCGAGTCGGCGACCCGATCCGGGACGTCGGCGGTGGCGTTGCGGACGAACAGCGGATCGTCGGGGTCCCGGCCGATCCGGTCGACCACGAACTCCCGGTCCGAGCGGCCGAGCAGTCCCGTCCCGCCGCCGGGTGCGGGCCGCCAGAGCCGGTGGACGGGGTTGAGTCGCTCCGGCGGGCGATCGCGGCCGTCGGCCGCCGAGAGCCGCGCGGCGTCCTTGCCGTACAGTCGCCCGCCGGCGAGCGCACGGCGACAGTCGTCGTGATCGAACCAGAAGTCGTTGCCGGCGCGGGGCTTGTAGCCGACCGCGCCGGTCCGCTCGAGCAGGCCGGCCGAGAACGTGGTCTTGCCGGCGTCGACGCGGTCGGCACCGACCACGAGCAGGATCATTCCCGCAGGCCGTAGTAGCCGGGTTCGTCCTCCTCGCGAGGCTCGGCGACCACGAGGTCGTCGGCGTTGGTCATGATCCAGGGGATCGCCCAGTCGAGCAGGACGTCCTCTGTCTCGCGGTCGATGTCGGCGTCCGGTTCGAGGCCCTGGAGCATGCGGGCGATCTCGTAGACGGTGTACATCCGGTCCTCTTCGAACAGTTCCGCCGGGGTGTAGAAGTCACACGGCGGGAGACTCTCGAACTCCGATTTGGGCACGGGCATACGCCCTCGTACCGCCGGCCGACGCCTAAATGATTCGTTCGGGAGCCGAGAACTGGGCCCGACACCGACCGCGATCGAGGTGCGCCCGCCGACCTCGACGGCCGCACTGGCTCGCCAGCCGCGTTCGGTCACCGGCGCGACCGGTCCGGCCGGTACACTTTATTGGATCGTGACCCGAATTGGGACGATGGTATCGAGCGTCGGTCCGATCTGGTTCGTTTACGTCGCCTCGACCTGTTTCAGCGCCGCGCTCGCGGCGTTGCTCTGGCGACACCGTGACCGAACCGGCGCGCTGCCTCTGCTCGGAAACGTGCTGTCGGCCGGGCTGTGGACGGCCTCTCTCGTCGGGCTGGGGCTCGTCGGTCGGCCGGTCTTCGTCTCCCTGCTGACCGGCCTGCTGTTTCTGGGCGTCGGCTTCGCGACGATGACGCTGCTCGTCTTCACGCTGACCTACACCGGGCGAGAGCGATACGTCACGTCGTGGACGCTGGCCGCGCTCTCGGTCGAGCCGATACTGATCGGCGTTCTCGCTGCCGTTAATCCGTCGGGACTCTTCTTCAGGGTGACCGAGACGGGGGCCGAGACCGGCGTTCTCTTCTGGCCCCACCTCGTCTACTCGTATCTCGTACTGGGTGTCGTGACGGCGATGATCGTCGACTTCCTCCTCCGGTCCCGATCGCTGTACCGGGGCCAGAGCGCCGCGTTGCTCGTGGGGACCCTCGTGGCCTGGGTCGCCAACGGGGTCTTCGTCGCGGGCTTCGTCGACTTCGATACCTCGCCGATCGGGTTCGTCGTCACCGGCGTCCTCTACGCGATCGCGATCATCCGCTACCGACTGACCGACATCGTTCCCGTCGCCCGCGACCGGGTCGTCGATACCGTCTCCGACGGCATCTTCGTCGTCGACGAGCGGGACCGCGTGATAGACGCCAACCCCGTCGGCCGGTCGCTCCTCTCGGCGTACGACGCGTCGCCGATCGGCAAGCCCGTCGACTCGCTGTTCGCCGACGCGCCCGGACTGCTCGAGAGCTACCGCGATCTGACCGCGACCGTGGAGAGCGACCACCGGGAACTCGAGGTCGACGGCACCTACTACGACGTGACGGTGACCCCGATCGACGACGACCGGGACCGACACGTCGGTTGGCTCGTCATCGTCCGCGATATCACGGACCGCAAGCACAACGAGCTCCAACTCGAGCGGCAGAACGAACGGCTGGATCGGTTCGCCAACGTGGTTTCCCACGACCTCCGCAATCCGCTGAACGTCGCGGACGGCTACCTCGAACTGGCTCGCGAGGCGGACGATCCGGAGCCGTATCTCGACGAGATCGACGAGTCGATCGACCGAATGGAGGCGATCGTCGACGACGTCCTCGCGCTCGCCCGTCACGGCACCGACGTCACCGATCCCGAACCGGTATCGCTTGCTCACCTCGCCGAGACGGCCTGGGAGACCGTCGACACCGGGGACGCAACCCTGCGGGTGGCCTCGGACCTGACCGCCCTCGCGGATCCCGATCGGGTGACGCGCCTGCTCGAGAACCTGTTCCGAAACGCTGTCGAGCACGGCTCGACGAGCCCTGACTCACAGGTTCGTCAGGACGCTGTCGAGCACGGAGTCCCCGACGGAGACGACGCCGACCTCACGGTCGAAGTCGGCGCGATCGACTCGACTAACGGGGCCGGCGCGATGGGGTTCTACGTCGCCGACGACGGGCGCGGGCTCCCCGAGGACGAAGACGTCTTCGAGGACGGCTACTCCACCAACGCGGACGGGACCGGGTTCGGCCTGAGCATCGTCCGCGGCATCGCGACCGCCCACGGGTGGACGGTCGACGCGGGCGAGAGCGAAACCGGGGGCGCCCGCTTCGAGTTCACCGGTCTCGAGACGACCGATACCCGCGAGCGATCCGCGACGGCGTAACCGGTCCTCCGTCGCGCCGGCGTCGACGACGAGGAGGACCGACCGTCCACGATACGGTGGCGCGCGCTGGGTCGCGGTTCGCCGTCGCGGCGAACCGCGGCGCGACTTCGTGCGAGGGATGAGCGACCGACTGAAAGGAGGGAGCGTTAGCGCGGGACCGAAGGTCCCGCGAACCATGCGAACGGGCGCGTGGCGCCCGTGAGCAGAAATCGGTTGGGGTGGGTGTGGCTACTCCGTGTTGCCACGGTAGCAGGAGGGCTCGTATCGCTGCCCGTTCGACGAAACCGGCACTCCGCCTTCTAACTATCCCGATTCGAGCCCTCGAGCGAGCAACTCGACGGGATGGGCCGGCCGGTCGTACCCCTCGAAGTCGCCGACCTGCGTCCGACAGGAGGTGCCGGGTGCGGCGACGACCGACTCCCCGTCGTCGCCCGTCCGCTCGGCCGCGCTCGTCTCGAGTTTCTCCCGAAGCAACGACCCCATCGCCGTCGAGAGGTCGTAGTGTTCGGCCTCGTAGCCGAAACTGCCGGCCATCCCACAGCACGTCGAGTCGACGGGGTCGACGGGATAGCCCGCCCGCCGGAGGACGCCGACGGCGTGGTGGTCCGCGCCGCGTGCCTTCTGGTGACAGTGGCCGTGATAGGTAACCGGCGTCCCCGCCGTCGCCGACTCGTCGAACGCGATCGCCTCGTCGAGCCGGCGCTCGTCGAGGTACTCGCAGACGCCGTAGGCGTTCGCCGCCAGCGTCTCGACCCGGTCGTCGTCCAGCAGCGACCGGTACTCGTCGACGACCATCGCCGCGTCCGAGGGCTCGACGAACAGGACCGACCACCCCCGCTCGAGGTACGGATCGAGGTCCTCGAGCAACTCGCGGCCCCGTTCGGCCGCGGTCTCGAGCAGCCCCTCGGAGTAGGCCGCCCGCCCGGTCGGCCCGAGGTCCGGGACCGTCACGCGGACGTTCGCGGCCTCGAGGACCTCGACGGCGGCCTTCCCGACCTCGGGGTTCGAGTAGTTCGTGTCCGTGTCAGGGAAGAGGACGACTCCGGCCGTCGCGTCCTCGGACGCCACCCGTGACCCGCCCCGCGCTCGCGTTTCCGAGACGCCGTCGGCGTCTCGCCCCTCGAACCAGTCGACCAGCGTCTCGCGCCGGAACGTCGGCAGCGTCCGCTCGGGTGCGATCCTGAGGGTCTTCTCGAGGGCCGTCCGAGCGCCCGGCAGCTCCGTCGCGCGGTTGGCCAGCGGTGCGAACGCACTCCCCAGCGACGCCAGGTGGTCGACGTTCGCGAACAGCCGCTTGCGCAGGCTCGCCCCCTCCCGCTCGTGGTACTGGTGTTTGACCTCGGCTTTGAGCTTCGCGAGGTCGACACCGGTCGGACAGTCGCTCTGACAGCCCTTGCAGCCGACGCAGAGATCGAGCACCTCGGACTGGAACCGCTCGGTGTACAGCTCCTCGGGGTCGAGCTCGCCACCGATCGCCGCCCGGAGCAGGTTGGCCCGGCCGCGCGTGGTCGCGATCTCCTCCTCGGTCGCCCGGTAGGTGGGACACATCACGTCGCCGTCGGTCTGGCGGCAGGTCCCACAGCCGTTACAGAGTTCGACGAGGTCCGAGAAGCCGCCCTCGTCGTCGAACTCGAGCGCCGTCCGGGGCTCGAGCGAGGCGTAGTCGGGGCCGTACCGGAGGTGCTCGCGAACGTCCGTCGGATCCCCCTCGCGATAGACCACTTTGCCGGGGTTCATTCGCCAGTCCGGATCGAACGTCGACTTGAGGTCCTGAAACGCCTCCCAGAGGTCCGGACCGTACAGCTTGGGGTTGAACTCCGTCCGTGCGAGGCCGTCGCCGTGTTCGCCCGAAAACGAGCCGTTGTGTTCCCGGACGAGGTCCGTCACGTCGTCGGCGATGGCCCGCATTTTCTCGACGTCCTCGCCGTCTTTGAGGTTCAGCACCGGCCGGATGTGGAGCGTCCCGACGCCGGCGTGGGCGAAGTAGGCGGCCTCGGTGTCGTGGTTCTCGAGGATCTCCTGAAATCCCTCCACGTACGCCGCGAGTTCGTCGGGCGGCACGGAGGCGTCCTCGACGAAGGGGTAGGGTTTCGGATCGCCGTCCATGCTCATCAGAAGCGGGATGGCGGCCTTCCGGAGCTTCCAGAGCCGATCCTGCGCCGCCGGCTCGAAGGCGGGAATCGAATCGAACGCCGCGCCCTCGCCGACGAGGGCAGCCGTCGCGGCGTCGACGGCCGCGGGCAGGTCGTCGACGACCTCCGAATCGAACTCGAGCATCAGCGCCGCCGCCGTCCCGTCGGGGATCGGCTCGGCGTACTCGGCGTACTCCGCCGACTCGGCGGCCAGCCGGAACACCTCGTCGTCCATCAACTCGACCGCGCTGGCCTCGCGCTCGAGCGCCGCGGGGACGGCCGCCAGCGCCTCGAGCAGGTCGTCGTAGCAGTAGACCGCGAGCGCGGTCTCGTCGGGCCGGGTTACCAGCGAGAGCGTGGCCTCGACGACGACGCCGAGGGTTCCTTCGGCCCCCACGAGCAGCTTGGAGAGGTTGATGACTCGATTCCCCTCGCTGTCGGTCCGGAGCACCTTCTGCAGGTTGTAGCCGCTGACGCTGCGCTTGAGATCGGGATAGCGCTCCGCGATCTCGTCGGCGTTGTCCTCGACGAGCGCCCGCACGGTGCGGTAGATCGCGGCCTCGCGGTCGTCTTTCGAGACGATTCGGTCCCACTCGGGGCCGTCGAGGACGACGTCCCGCGTGTGGACCAGCGAGCCGTCGGCCAGCACGACCTCGCACTCGTCGACGTAGGCGTCGGTGATCCCGTACCGGACCGAGTGCGCGCCCGTCGAGTTGTTCCCGATTCCGCCGCCGATCGTCGCCCGGTTCGAGGAGGCCGGGTCGGGCGCGAACTGCAGCCCGTACGGCTCGAGGGCGGCGTCGAGGTCGTCCTGGACGACGCCGGGCTGGACGACGGCGCACCGCGCGTCGGGATCGATCTCGCGGATCGCGTCCATGTGGCGCGACAGATCGAGGACGACACAGCCCGGCCCCACGGTTTGCCCGGCCAGCGACGACCCCGCGCCCCGGGGCAACACCGGCGCGTCGTGATCGGCCGCGACAGCCATCGCGGCGCGGACGTCGGCGGTGTCCCGCGGGAAGACGACGCCGGCCGGCTGCGCGCCGTAGATGCTCCCGTCCGTCGCGTAGAGGACCCGCGTGTACTCGTCGAACCGGACGTCGCCGTCGACGGCGTCCCGCAAGTCGGCCGCGAGCGACCCGCCGGGTTCGTCGCCGCCCGCTCCGGTCTCGAGCGGCGGTCGGTGTCGCGTCCTCGCTCGGTCCTCGCCCCGCGCGTCGACGCCGCTGTCCTCGGCAGCCATAGAATGGGGGATCGTCCCACGGACAGTTAAACTATGGTTGTTACTCACAGCCACTGGTCCGCGAGCGGCGGACGGCCGACTCGAGCGAGATAGCGGTCTGGTCGGTCGGGACCGCCAGCAGCGGCTACCGGGACTGGCGCAAGAAAAATTCGGGATCGACTGGCTCGTCGCTTACTCGAAGTGGTCGAGGCAGGTCTGGTACTCCGCTTCGGCCTTCTCCCAGTTGACGACGTCGAAGAAGGCGTCGATGAAGTCCCCGCGGTCCGGACCGTAGTCGTAGTAGTAGGAGTGCTCCCAGACGTCCAGCGCGAGGATGGGGTGGGAGCCCCAGAGCGCGCCCTGGTCGTGCTTGTCGACCGCGAGGTTGCGAAGTTGCTTCGCGACCGGGTCGTAGACCAGCAGTGCCCAGCCACCGGCGGCACCGGCGGCGGCCTCGAACTCGCCCTTCCAGCCCTCGTAGGAGCCGAAGTCCTCCTCGATGCGGTCGGCGAGGTCGCCCTCCGGCTCACCGCCGCCGTTCGGGGACATGTTCTCCCAGAACAGCGTGTGGAGATAGTGTCCACAGCCGTTGTGGGTGACGTTCTTGAGGGCCCCGGGCGTCGAACCGAAGTCGCCGTCCTCGCGGTTCTCTGCGAGGGTTTCCTCGGCCGCATTGAGGCCGTTGACGTAGCCCTGATGGTGCGTATCGTGATGCCAGGTGAGTACCTGTTCGGACAGTGCCGGTTCGAGCGCGTCGTAATCGTACGGAAGCGGTGGAAGTTCGTGGTCAGCCATAGTATACACCTCGTGTTTCGTATCGGTTCCTCGCCTGTTAAGTTTTGAGGAGAGGGACGATATCACACCCCATAAATTATCGCCGCTCCCTCCGGCGATTTGCCGATACGTCACCGGATCCACAACGGACTCGGACTTAAACCTTTCAACGACCCGGAGCGGATCACTCACCGCCGTCCCCGCGTTCGCGATCCGTAACCGCCCTACGCCATCTCCTTGTGATGGGCGTGCTCGAGCCACTCCTCGAGCGACGGCTGTCCCCAGTACCGCACCGTCTCGCTTCGCCGGTCGTATTCGAGAACGCCCGCGCCCTCGAGTTTCGGGAGGTGGACGTGCCGGAGTTCGAGACGAACGGTCCCGCGTCCGGCGGATTCCCCGTCCCGGTCGGACGGCGACCGCGTCGAGTCTCGGTCGGCATCCTCGGCGGCGACCCGCTCGAACGCGACGACGTTTTTCGCCAGGGCCGCGACCGTCGCGACGCCGTCGGACCGCTGGTTGAGATAGTACAGCGCGTAGCGCCGTCGCCCGTTCGAGAGGAGATCGAAAACGAGATCCAGCGACGGCGTCGCGTCGGCCTGTACGGTCGATACACCCTCCCGTTCACCCATTCACGAACCACCTACCGTCTGTTACCATTCGAAACCACCAGGGCCGTCTACCTCGGCCGCCACATTAGACGTTACGTCTGTCTGAAAATATACGTATCCGGAATGATCGGCCGGTGGCGAACGGTACTCGCTGTCGTCGAAACCGGCGACGGATCGCCGCGCTCTGGAACGCGTTACTCGTAGAGCCACTCGGCGTCGTGCTGCTCGTAGTCGATCAACTCGTCGTCGTCGAAGTGGATCGCGATCTCGCGTTCGTTCGCGCCCTCGTCCTCGTGGTCGGCAGCGTGGACGACGTTCCGACCGAGGTCGAGCGCGTAATCGCCCCGGATCGTGCCGGGCTCGGCCTCGAGCGGGTCGGTCTCGCCGATCATCTGGCGGACCTGTCGGGTCGCGTCCTGACCCTCCCAGACCATCGGGACGACCGGTCCCGAGGTGATGAAGTCCACGAGGTCGTCGTAGAACGGTTTGTCCTCGTGTTCGCCGTAGTGTTCTTCCGCCCGTTCGCGGGGCATGTTCTCGACCTTGATGCCGACGAGCTTGAGCCCGCGGTCCTCGAGTCGAGAGACGACTTCGCCCACGAGCCCGCGCGCGAAGGCGTCGGGCTTGACCATCACGAAGGTGCGCTCGTGGTCGCTCATGCTTCCTCGGCCTCGGTTTCGGCCCCGTCGGCCTCCTCGGCTTCGTCGGCCTCCGCTTCCTCGGCCTCGTCGACCGCTTCGTCACCGGCGGGCACGTCCTCCTCGTCGTCGACCGCGTCGGCCTCCGTCTCGAGGTCCTCGTCCTCGCCGGCCTCGACCTCCTCGGTCTCGTCGGCGGGGGTGTCCGCCTGCGCGGAGGTCTTGCCGCGACGACCTTCCTCGGTCCACTCGAGGTCGCGCGGTTCGCGCCCGAGCTTGTAGTTTTTCTCCGCCTTGGAGTCGACGAAGTGAAGCACGGAGCCGTCGTTCTTGACGTACATGATACCCGTGCCGGGTTCGATCTCTTCGCCCGTGTAGTCGCAGGTTCGTTTCTCGACCATTATTGTCCTCCGATGGAGTCGGCCTCGCGGGCGGTCTCGCGAAGCTGG
>SDGW01001154.1_pt1 | contig 11011 bp, 14 predicted proteins | sample 2873831 | NCBI WGS metagenome assembly SDGW01 (sample SAMN08132700, study PRJNA421101) | hypersaline lake metagenome | isolation source: celular fraction 0.22 microns magnesium sulfate-rich crust from ephemeral... | place: Spain: Penahueca Lagoon, Toledo | collected 2011-07
TCCACCGTCGAGTCGAAGTCGATCGCGAAGGACGGCGGTCGCACGAACTACCGCGGGCTCGTCCACATCGCGGACGGCGCCGAGAACTCCTCGACGGCGGTGGAGTGCGACGCGCTGATGTTCGACAACGAGTCCACCTCCGACACGATGCCGTACATGGAGATCAACGAGTCGAAGGTCGATGTCGCCCACGAGGCGACCGTTGGCAAGATCGGTGACGAGGACATCTTCTACCTGCAGTCGCGCGGTCTCGACGACGACGACGCCAAACAGATGATCGTCTCCGGGTTCATCGAGCCGATCACCGAAGAGCTGCCGATCGAGTACGCCGTCGAGCTGAACCGACTCGTCGAACTGGAGATGGAGGGCTCGCTCGGATAGTAGTTCGTCTGGACTACGCCACCCTTATCGAGAAATTCTCATGGCTATCGATCCACACTTCGAAGCGAACCGCGATGTCGCTGAGCAACACGAGGGGCACCGAGTCTGGGGGCCGGTCGACGAACCGGAACAGCAGGGAATCCACGGCACACACGTGGCTGTCGACTTCGATATCTGTATGGCTGATGGTGCCTGCCTCGAGGACTGTCCCGTCGACGTGTTCGAGTGGACGGATACACCGGGCCACCCCGAGAGCGACATCAAAGCCGATCCGATTAACGAGACACAGTGTATCGACTGTATGCTTTGTGTCGACGTGTGTCCCGTCGACGCCATCGATGTCGATCCCGGACGAGCGGGGCGCCTGTGAGGGGTGATTGAGGAACCACTTATGACCCTACCACTCCAGTGCTACCGGTGCGGGGCAGAGTATACCTATATCGGTAAGAGTCCACATTCCGCACAGTGCCCAGCATGCGGCTCCTCTTGCGTTCCGCCGGCTGGCAGTCTCACCGTCGTCAACAGCGTTCACTGGGAGAGTGCAAACGGGCTCGCGAAAGTCTGGGTCCACAGTGTGGATGAACGTGACCGACCGTTCGAATTCGAAGTCGCTGCACACGGTCGCCGTGGCAAGTTGGTTGCGATCAAAGTTGACGGCGTACCGATTAACCCACAAGTTGACGAGACACTGGAAACGCTCCCACCGGCAGTGAAGGCCAAAATCGAAGCACAGGGAATAACAGACGTCGATATCGCGACAGTCACGAACTCGAAAGCATGATACCAAGCCAGATTACGCAACGACCGACACCCGCGAGCATCGGCTCGAAGGATGTCCTCTTACATACGGTCGAAGGGGGACGGTAAGGTGATGAGTACCGACATCAGATTCACTGACTTCAAATCCGACAAGCAGCCAACGTGGTGTCCCGGTTGCGGGGATTTCGGCACCATGAACGGGATGATGAAAGCCCTCGCGAACACCGGGAACGACCCGGACAACACGTTCGTCGTCGCAGGGATCGGCTGTTCCGGGAAGATCGGGACCTATATGCACAGCTACGCACTCCACGGCGTTCACGGTCGCGCCCTTCCCGTGGGAATCGGGGCGAAGCTAGCGAATCCGAACCTCGAAGTGATGGTCGCCGGCGGCGACGGAGATGGCTACTCGATTGGCGCTGGCCATTTCATCCACGCGGTCCGCCGCAACGTCGATATGACATATGTCGTCATGGACAACCGCATCTACGGCCTCACGAAGGGGCAAGCCTCGCCAACATCGCGTGAGGACTTCGAAACCTCGACGACGCCCGAAGGGCCGAAACAGCCGCCGGTCAACCCACTTGCGCTCGCGCTGGCTGCCGGCGGGACGTTCATTGCCCAGTCGTTCAGTTCGGACAGCCAGCGCCACACCGAGATCGTTCAGAAAGCCGTCGAACACGACGGGTTCGGCTTCGTCAACGTCTACAGCCCTTGTGTGACGTTCAACGACGTCGACACCTACGACTACTTCCGAGACACGATTGTCGATCTCGCCGAGACAGACCACGATCCGACGGCTTACGATGACGCTACAGACATGATTATGGATGGAAATAAAGAGTACCAGGGTGTACTCTATCAGGACGAGCACTCGGTTGCCTACGAAGAGCGTGAAGGGCTCTCAGACAATATGGCGGTCATACCCGACGGAGCTCCGGACAATGTAACGGATCTCGTTCGGGAGTTCTACTGATACACATGCCTGATTGTGCTACCTGTGGCGAGCATATTTCTGCTCAGTTTGCACATGTGTTCGGCGACAAGAACGGCGTCGTTCTTGCATGCCCGTCCTGCTCGGCCAATGCTGGTATTGGAAAGGAAATACGACAGCGAACGGACGATATATGAAGATTCTCTCTCTATTGGGCCCTATTCACTCGTATTGTCACGCCCATGGGCGGGATGAGCCGTACAAATTATCAAAGCAAGCGAAAGAACACTATATGACCTAAATGACCTTTTCATTTGACACGACTTACAAAGAGTTAGACTCGGAGCTGTATTCGAGAGTGACACCGAAGAGTATCGCTCATCCCGAAATTGTGGTTCGTAACGACGAGCTATGTGCTGACCTTGGGTTGGATACGGCGAAGCTTGATGCAGAGATGCTAGCAGGTCAAGATCGCTTGGAAGAACCGATCGCCCAAGCATATGCGGGCCACCAGTATGGGAGTTTTACGGTCTTGGGCGACGGGAGGGCGATGATACTCGGCGAGCACGTACACGATGGGAGTAGATACGATATTCAACTGAAAGGGTCTGGTCGAACGCCCTACTCCGGAAGAGGCGATGGAAACGCAACTGTCAGTTCGATGCTCAGAGAGTATCTGTACTCGTATGCGATGCGGAATCTACACGTCAAAACATCGAGGAGTCTTGCGGTCGTCGAGACTGATGACGTGGTCAACCGACGCCGGACGGAGCCCGGAGCCGTCCTAGTCCGAGTAATGAACAGCCACATTCGGTACGGAACCTTCCAGTACGTCGCAGCTCGAGCACCCGACGAACTACAGCGGTTCACTGACTATGTAATTGACAGGCACTACCCGCAGCTACACAAAAAAGATCGTACATATGTGGAGTTCTTCGATGTAGTCATGCAGTCAGCGATCGAAATGGTTGTTGACTGGTTGCGTGTCGGATTCGTCCATGGCGTCATGAATACGGACAACATGAGTATCGATGGAGAGACCTTTGATTACGGACCCTGTGCCTTCATGAATTACTATGACGAGGAGACGGTCTTCAGCTCAATCGATAAGCACGGGCGATACGCATTCGGAAACCAGCGACCTATCCTGCGGTGGAATCTCGAGCGGTTCGCGGAGGCACTCCAACCGCTGTGTTCACAGTCAGCGCTCACGTATGGTGAACTCGAAGCCAAGCTAGACGAATTTGAGGATCGATTTGATGCGCAGTACTACGCGATGATGCGGAGGAAGTTGGGGATCAGCTTAGATGGCGAGGAAGAGCTCGTCGACGAATTCTTGGAGTGGCTTCGCAAATCGAACGCAGACTACACCAATACGTTCCTCGAATTAGAGGCACCCAAGACGTTTGATGACCCGGTGTTTACAACTGCGGAATTCGAGCAGCTGAGGGATAAGTTGGCTGCTGTCGGCCTGAATGAGGAGTTGATGCAGGAGGTCAATCCGCGGTATATTCCCCGCAATTATCTAGTTGAAGAGTCACTGGATGAGTATCTCGAAACTGGAAAGCTATCCAAGTTCAAGCGGTTACTGACCGTGTTGGAAACTCCCTATATGTCGAAGGACATGAGTTCGCAGTTCCAGCAACCACCGCCACGCGAGTTCGATGCCGAGTATACAACGTACTGTAACACGTGAGCAGACAGCATCACATGGGCATGTATGATTATGAGAAAACGAAGTCCCCTGTGTTTTCTTTTATACGGTCGTTCCGCTTGCCGCAGGGGCACTGTGCGCCGCATTCCGAGGGTTCCGTTAGGCTTGCTGGTTCGGGAAAACCATCACCGGAACATCTGCCTCTCGTATGAGCTTACCTCCTGGGTCGCCAGCGATTGTTCGCTCCCACGTGTCCATATCTCGAGGTGTGAAGGCGACAAGTGTCGCCTCCACGATATCGACCGCGTCAATGAGTGCCTCCGCGACCTCGCGCCCCTCAAGCGTCGTCCACTCAAACTGGAGATCATCGCGGTAGAGAATGTCTACAAACTTCTCGTAAGTTGCCCCTGTGAACTGATCTCTGCCGGTTTTTATTGCCGTCTCAGCGGCTGTCCCCTGTGTGACGTGTGCTACGATAAGGGTTGTATCTGCATCCAAATGCGGCCGAAGCGCACGTGCGGTGGCCTCAGCATCGTCAGGACTCGCAATCGGGACTAGAATACGTTCGAATAAGTCGTCGTTCATGTATGTACTGTGTCTGACTCCCGAGAAAAGCGTGTGGGTTGCTGACTTGGAGGTCTGAGACAAGTGGTACTACCCAACCACCAGAGGGTGTACCCAGAAAGATTTTGCCCAACATAAGATCTGTTTCGATCCACTCGACCGTTTCGATCACAGCGAATCAGTCACCCAGTAGATAATCCTCCTGCTCGCGCGTTTGCTTCAGTCGATAGGGTATCTGAAAAGTCGAATTTCAACACAACCGTCTCTGGATGTGTTAGAATCCGGTATTCGACTACAAATCACGGTCTGGAAATCTAAACTGCTCGCATTGAGACGTGGTTTCACACGGTTGTCCGTAGGCTCGGCTCGTAAAGGCTATATCTCAGCCATCTGCTCACGCTCTACGTACCACTCGCGACGGTCGAGAACGTTCTGTACCGTCGCCACCGGGACATCGACTTCGTCCGCGATTCCCCGGCGGCTCTTCCCGGCGTTGTCAAGCTGGAAAATCTCCGTCACCGTGTCGAACTCTTCACCGGGTACCTGGTAGTGGCCGTTCGCGTCGTAGGTCATCCCAAACCACGGTCGGCCGTGGTCGTACCCCTGCTCTTTGCGCCGCTCGATCGCGCGGCGAGACTTTTCGATCTCCTCCTCTTTGGTGTCGCGTTCGATTCTTCTTTTGAGATCGAAGGTGAGATCGTCTTCGTTAACCTCACCGACGTAGACGATCTCGGTGTTACCCTGTCCGGCGGCGTATTGAATCACGCGTAGGTACTCGTCACGGCAAACTCGGCGATCGTCGAGTGCGACCAAGTAGTCGAATCGACCAGACCGCAGCTCGTCGATGCGCTCGGTGACGCGCTCGTTCTGGTCGAGTAGGCCCGACTCGTCATCGCGGGTCATCGTCGAAAAACCAGTGTGGACCCCGAGATCAAGCCTCTCCACCTCGTCGGCCAACTCGGCAGCGAGACCTGGCACGACCTCCCGCTGTTCTTCGAGGCCGACGTCGCCATCATCTCCCTTCGACTTTCGGATCCAGGCGAGGGCTCTACTCATCGACCACGGTCAAGAGCGTACGGTGGAATATTATCATTAATAAGTTAATGATCAGTTCAAATTCTTTAGTATCGGAACCAAAGAGGGGTTTGATAAATAGTTATAAATCCTCAGCTAGACATTATTTTCCGAATGTGTGGGAATCGAAGGACAATTAAACTCGGTGGGTTCAAAATTCTCAAATCATGACCCAGTTGAAACGATTTGTAATCGCTGGCGGGGGACGAGTCGGCCGACAGACAGCTGAAAACTTGACGGAGCAGGGCCACGAGGTGGTGTTGATTGAGTCTGACGAAACACAGGTAGAGGAATTGTCAGAGGCGTACCTCGGTCCCGTTATCCACGGCGATGCCACGCGCCCCTCGATTTTGGAACAGGGCAACTTGACCGAAGCTGATGCCATCGCCGCGCTCACCGACGAGACGGGGACGAACCTCGCGATCTGTATGGAAGCACAGCAACTCGCACCATCGATTCGGACGCTTGCCCGCGCGGAGACGCGGACCGATAGGGAGTACAAAGAAGTCGTCGACGCGACCCTGTTACCGCAGTACCTCGGCGGCGACCACGCGGCGGATATGCTCACTGGGGAGGGAATCCAAACACTAGTCTACCCGACCGCCGACCTCGATATTATCGAGGTGACTGTCACCGAATCGGCGCCCGTAGCAGGTCGACGGCTTGACGAGATCGCACTTCCGGCGGGTAGTCTCCTGATCTCGACCGCTGATCGTGAGGAACTCGCCGGGCCTGATACAATTATAGAGACTAATGAGAGTTACATCCTAGCTGTTGAGTCCGATGTTGCTGATGAAGTAATAAATCTCATGCGTGGGTAGCACTCTGGAGATCCATGCGAGACATAGGGCCGAGAACTGACCGAGTCATTTGGCCTACGACACTATAGCTCGTACCGGCCACCGATCAGCCGCAGTATAGCTGACGATCTCCGGTGGTGTATCGTTCACCGGTGTTGAGCAATTCTACCTAACCGGCCTTGTTGAAACCCCCAATCGGTGATAGGTTTCAGCAGTCCTGCTGAATACAACGCGCGAATCGGTCACTGGGCCAGCACTCAATGTAAACCAATCTAGTCGGTAAATAAAGAGTGTCTGTTCAGTAACGTCGAATGAACGCCGAAATCGTGCGTGTTACCTTGGGTTTGACAAATTGAGATTTCAGCGAGGCCACTCACCCGTATCTTAAAAGCGCCCGATCAAAAGCGAGCAGTAACAGCCAACAAATCGGTGTCCACTCAACCAATACGAACGATATCGGCACACTCGCAGCGAAGATTGCGATGGTTATACTGCCACGGAGGAGGTCGATACGGTGGGTTTTGATTGGTATTCTTGGATCCGTCAGATCACGCCGTTTTGCGTAGGCTAGCATCGCCGTGTCTACCGTCGCTAGCCCAGTCAATAGGGTTGCAAAAACCACGTAGGAGAGTGGCTCCGTCGGATAGTTCCCGAGGAGTTCGTTCGGAAACGGAAGCAGGGCGATGAGCGCGAGATATACGAGACCGAGACCGACCATTGGCATATCGATTCCGCGGAGTGATTCGAAGAGGGAGTTGTGGTTGTACCAGTACAGTGCGACGATAAATACGGTTAGCGCGAACGCGACGAAATTTGGGAACAAATCGACAATTGATTGGCCAAGATCGGCTGCAGATGTCCCAGAAGGAACACCGATATTGACTACGAGCAGTGTCAGAGAGAAACCGAAAACGGCGTTACTGAGCGCTAAAATCCGGAAAAACCACTGACTATCTCGACCGTAGCTGCCATCGGGGAAAGCCATCCGCGTGTCAGTGCGATTTCGGAGACCGTCGGTATTCAAATATCGACGAGTGCGTCGTGATGTACGCCTACGTTTGGTCATTACGTGTTCCGTGCTGTGTGTAAGAGAGGCTCAGTATATGACTGGGATGCCAGGTTTACTACTACAAATTCCTCTCGAATAGCTCTTCATCTATCGCCGAATTACAATACACTACCGAATGAGAATGATGTCGGGTGACGACCTGAGAAGAACCAGTAGAACAATCCTGAAGACGAATTATCTCCGCTTATTTTCGAGTTATTATTCCGACAAGTTTGATGTGAAATCAGTCGGTAGAGAATATTTTACATCAGCTCTCACCTTTTGCTGCATACACTGTCTGTATCTCGCACGCCTATCGGAACACTCCTCTGAGTTAGTAGAGTCCTCGGCGGTCAATATGCAGGATCTTGCCAACTACTAATTCAGATATGTTTTAACTGTAAACAACAGCTTATGAATCGTTCTATGTTCATCGTTCAGCACGAGCAGCCAACTGTCTAATTCACACTGACGCAGATTCGTCTCTCACAGTACTTCCCAGAACGAGTGCGCCGGCAATGATTACGAGGTTCTTTACGATATACTGACCCTCAACCGTTAACCCGTACGGGAACGTGGTATAGACAACTTCAGGGAGCAGTACCATCGGGAGGAACGTTCCCGGAAGTTGGAGTGCTAACAGCAGCAATCCAACACGCGTAAGCGGTGGATAGAGCAGACAGATCCCGATGATCACCTCCCATACACCAAGTACCGGGACAAAAAACTCAGGCGGAAGAATGTACACCGTTGAGGCGACGAGGTCACCGGCCGGCGAGACGCCGAGTACTTTGAGTGCGCCGAACCAGATGAACACCGCTCCGACAGCGGCTCGCAACGCTGGAACACTCCAACGGTCCATTTTCGATGCCAGTGTCGCGTCGAGTGCGTCCAACCGCTCTTGATACACGGTTAGCGTGTCTTTCGATTCGTTTTCTGAGGTTGCCATCGCGTGCGTGATAGCTACGATTTTGCCGGCTAAAAGGCTTCTAGCTCCTGATCGACCGTGTCAGATTCTTTGACTTGCTCTGTTGACCCGATGGAAGCCGTCCTGCAGGAATTTCCGGAGCACATCCGTGTGTTCTCCCACCGCCAGAGCCTGGATGGGAACGAGGACACTCAGCAGGTCGAAGCGGTCCACTCCGCGATCCACGTCCACGACATCTTGAACACGGTCGTCGAGCCCCCTGCGGTAATCGTCGATGGGAAGAGCAGCAGGCCAAACCGTTCGTCGCCGCACTCGGAGGGCTGCGAGACGATCGGCCGCTGGTGGCTTACTGCCAGAAGTCGGAGTTCTACTACCGGCGGCACTTCTCGCTGACTTGGCTTCGAACCACCTCGCCCACCGGATTAATAGCACGGACACGATGCCGCGGGCAGGAGAACTCATCGACGAGGGAGTTCGCGACCGGCTCGCGACGCTCGGCGAGGCCACCGTCGAGCTGGCGGCCGCGATCGACGAGTCGGCGGCGCTCGGGTCGCTCGGGTCCGCGGTCTGAGCTCAAGGCCGTGGTCGGATGATCGCGGTCCGCGAGCCGGGCGGCAGTCCGGCGGTCGAAGCGTCACCGTCGCTCGCGAGCGCCGAGAAGTCTGTATTTAAATAGATATTAAAGCGAACGGAGCCGTCAGCGGCCAAGGGCGCCGACGACGAACGCCGTCAGCGGGACCGCGACGATCAGGTGATACGCCACGAGCAGGCCCTGTCCGGTCGGCGTGATTCCCATCGCGGGCGCCACGGCGAAGACGGGGACGAGCATGACGAGGAAGACCGCCGCCGCAATCGCGACGAAGTTCCGTACGGGGCGGGCGGTGAATCTGTTGACGACCGCGTAGGCGAGCGCGGCGCCCGCGCCGGCGGCGATCGTCGACCCGACCAGCGCCCCGGCCGAGAACGGTGACATCGCACCGGTCGCGCCGACGGCGATGTCGGCCATGTCGACGACCGCCTGCGTGCCGAGGAGGGCGATAATCGCGACGAGGACGCCGAGGGTCGTGCGGCGGGCGAGACCGTTGCCCGCCCGTGGGACCGAGACCTGAGGAGTTGCCTGTGCCATCCATCCTATAGGCGCTGTGATGATAAATACGTGCCGTACGGCCCGTGAAACTGTCGTCACTGGGATCGGATTCGGGGTCGAGTCGAAGGTGCTACCGCTACTCGCGGGGCTTTGAGAGGTTCTCGACGTCACCGCCGCACTGCGGACATGACGAGAGCCCGCCGTCGGTCCACAGACGAGAGAGGCAGTCCCGACATTCGTATTGGTCCCCGGACGAGGAGGGAGACTGAGGCGTATTCCTTGTCATCACGCCTCAGAGGATTCGCTCGATAATAAACCGTTGGTCGAAACGCCTGACACGAGACGCAGCGGCGTTGGTGTCTCCATTTCGGTCGTCGGGGGCGGAGCGCGGACGATATCAGCGGTCTCCGACAGCGATCTTCCCGCGTTCGAGCAGGCGGATCGACCCGTCCAGTCTGACCGGCGATCACGTATCGCGCCGGTCACGAGCGGCAAGCGCCGTCGCGAGGAGTTCGGCGTCCGTTTCCAGTCAGTGTTATGTCGCGACCGGAACGACCCTCGTGTATGGCCACCGACGCGCCCCAGACGCTCGGAGACCGGTTCTGGCTCCGGCACTCGAACTCCCAAGAGCGGGTGGGTGCGCGCCTCATCGAGCTGCCGAGATACGTCCTGATCCGACGTCGAGACGCGGGCGTAGATCGCTGCGTCTGAGGGTCAGTTTTCGCTCACGTTTTCGAGGACGTGTAACTAATTTAAACAAGTGGGGGTTACTGCGGTTGCGTGTATACCACTACCTTTTGGAAACCGATTCTAGTGGATATGATACTCTAAATTATGATTACTCCGAAGGAAGGAACTGACCCTGTCGAGGTCGGTGACGGCCAGACCGTCATCTCTTCCTACTGTGGGGTTGTTTTCTCATAGTTTTCTTGAAATTCTGTAAACCACGAATCGATAAGGTCTATGTCGAGCTCTTCAATAATTTCACCGTCGCTGCCCACTCGTCCGATTTTCTCGTTACGCGTCCACCCACAGACTACTGGACGCTCCGTGACTGTCTCTCTGAATTCAGCCTGCCGCACTAATCGCCTTGGCTCATCGCTTGTCTCACGGAGCATCTCAATCAGTTCACGGAGGAGAGGGTTCCCTGGCGCGAAGTGATGTATCGATGGGAATTCGTCGGCACAGTCTGATGAAAACGTCACAGCAACCGAATCTTCGCTCGGGGCAATGAACTGAGCGAACGTCTGCTCTCCGTCTGGCTCCGGTAGTTCCATACCGTCCCATCTCAGACGATAGGTCGTTTCTTCGTGTTCGAACTCGCCCTCATATTCGCTGTTTGTAATGTCGATATCAAGCTCAGTGACCGGAGTGAAAGTTACCCCAGTGTCAGCAAGCGTCTCATTCTCGACGAGAACAGCTTCTAGACTTGATTTTTGATACGGTGCTGGATATCGATAATCCTCTTCTCGTGTTTCCCCGATATCTGGATGGGTGTACGACTGCCACGCATCGAGTCTCGCCTCGTCGATAACGTCCTGTGCAACCAATGGCTCCACCGTCTCAAGGGACTCCCCCACATCCACACGGTCGCTCTGCTCTTGGTTCTCTATCTGTTCGGAAAACTCACGGTCAGCTTCCGCGACTGCCTCGTGGGTCTCATCTCTATCCTTTTCCAGAGTCGCTGTTCGAATCTGTTTGCTCACCCCAGAGAGGACAGGCTGCATTTCACCAACGACGTTCTCGAAGAGGTCGATCCGGTCGTCAAGACGCTCGTAAATG
>SDGW01001155.1_pt1 | contig 11009 bp, 9 predicted proteins | sample 2873831 | NCBI WGS metagenome assembly SDGW01 (sample SAMN08132700, study PRJNA421101) | hypersaline lake metagenome | isolation source: celular fraction 0.22 microns magnesium sulfate-rich crust from ephemeral... | place: Spain: Penahueca Lagoon, Toledo | collected 2011-07
GAGTAGGCCCCGGCAACGACGAGTTCCTGAAATAACGGTGTGATTTCTCGCGTGGAATGACTCAGGACGACCGCCATCAGAAGCGGGCCGAACCCGATGTCGAGGCCGGCTGACAGGCCGGATAAGAACACGCCGGTTGCTGGGCGCTCAAGCTCTAACAGTCCCTCTTCGATCTCCTGTGCAAGGATGGTCTCGTACGATTTCCGCGAATTTGGGTCCGTCGTCTCGTCGGGTTTTGAACTCACGCGTGGTACCTCTTGCTTCACAGACAGCGGATGGCAACCGTACAATACCGAGCGGGTTGAGTACTGTTCGCTACCGGTACTTAAGAACCTGTTTTCTATCACCTCAGATATTCCACCAGACCGGCCATTTTACGCGACAGCAACAACCCTGTGCCACAACCACAGTCAGTAGCTGCGCCGAAAACATCAGAGATTCATGAGAAACGTCCCGCATGTACAGCTCAATCTATTACAATAGGGCAGTCAGCACAGTCCCGTCTCGATTTTACAGTCGCCAGGTCTTATGGCGTAACCCTTCGCAGGTTGCGAACGGTCACTGGTCATCGACTGACCCAGTTTACAACCGTCACGCTCGGCTCTGTCGTTTCGGCAGGACACACGAGGGTTCCTGTCCGCGTTGAGTCGGCCGGGATATACGAAAACGACACAGCCACTGGCGGCGACGAGCAATCCGACTCCACAGCGGCAGTGATTAACCCGGTATCTGATGGATTCTGGAGTTGAACTGTCACGGCAACACTCCCGTTCCCGACGGGTTCCGTTCCCGTGATAGACACTTCGGGGGCGTCAGCTACTGCGGGTGTCGCCAACTGCCATCCCGCGTATACAAAGAGCAACACTGTGAAGGTGGTGCTGAGTATCATGACGGCTTTCTCTGCGGTCGACGTTCCAGTCTGTTGCTGCGATTGGTCGTCGTTTCCCTGGGTGTCGTCCCGTCCCTCGTTCGGTTTCTCTGTATCCTGCCCTGGTTGTGAGTCTTGTTCGGAATTATCGCTGGAACGGTTCGAGTCGCTCATTCAGATCACCACCTCTGCGGCTGCTGCACCAAGCGAGGCTGGGAATGCGAGGACGACCGTCTCCTGGTACGTGAATGCAGCCGTCGCATCAATGAAGTGGCCCATCCCGATCAACAGAAGGAACGCCGTCGTTGTTCCGATTGTGTATACCACGAAGGCCGTCCCAATCTGGAAGAGTTTGTCTTGCTGCACTCGCGCCTGCTGACCCTTGAATCCCAACTCGAAGAGGATGAGGTAGATGAGAACGAGGGTCAAGACGATGAGGAGCATGTGGCGGCCCCAGCCCATGTGAGCCGCGATTAGTTCCATTTCATCAGTCGGTGCAATAGGCGCACTGACGAAGAGCGCTCCAATCGCGAAGATCGCGATGTTTTTCGGAAAGTGGCGCTCTTTTTTCGTCTCTTGCTCACTCGTGCTGCCGAACAGGTCGTTTGCCAGTGCCGCACCGAACCCTAATGGAACGACTTCGATCAACCCGAGGCGCATGATGAGATTTAGGGAACTTCCAACGTCGATGATTCCGAGGATGAGTAGGATCAGGTATGACGCGATGAAACTCTGGAGGAGAATCTGGCTGAAATCCGTCAGGATACGTACCCACGATCTCGTTTTCCCACCGGGGCGTTGCGCTTCCTTGCGAAACCCGATGTTCCGAGTGATAAGTAAGACCAGCGCCAGGCCGACGAGTGCGTACCCCACGAGATACAAGAGTGGCAAGGTCCAGCCGAGAAACCACGTCTCCATCGTGTAGTGGAAGGAAAGGCCGACGACGAGGAGCGCACCGGTGATCCCGCGAATCTGATTTCGGAGTTCCTCGATATGTGAGTGCAGCATAGAGCCGATAGGTGATCCAGATGCAAAGGACTGGGCCCCGGACGCAACAATATGGTGTCTTGCACGCACTCTCTGGGGGAGTAGATAATCGCCTTCTGTTGCAGGCAGTCTCTTCTTTTACGGTCAGGTCTAGACTGCAATGGGGTCGTCGATCAATGAAACTCCAAGCAATCACGATCGATGGGACAGTCATCGAAGCTGACCAGTTCCAGGCCGAAAAGCAGGGACTGAAACTCAAGCGGAAACCAAACAAACAGGGCGGCAAGTCGAAGCCGGAGACGATCGGGTTCGTGCCGTTCGAGCGTCTCATGTACGTCATCCCTGAGGACGTTACCCACAACGTCGAGGACCTCGAAGACCTTCCGGCATAACCAACTCGCAGACGTCCACAGCGACCAGGAGCGATTCAGAATGGACCTGCATGCTGTCGCGATCGATGGAACGGCGATCGAAGTCGATCAGTTACAACTCGGACGCAACGGTGTGACGCTCCAGCAACGACGCCACTCGAAGCAGTCGGGCGAATCCCAGCAGTCGAGCCAATCACAGCAGTCGGGTCAGTCGGAGGGCTCCCAGCAATCCACGCAGTCGACACAGGAAGATGACCAATCCGACGAGGTGACGATTGTCTTCGACGAGGACGTTCCACCGGAGGAACGCGACGAACTCAAAGAAGAAATCGAACCAGTGGAAACGGAGACGCAGTCGAAGACACACTCAGGCTCGAAATCACAATCTAGCAGTCAAGGCGACCAGTCGTCCCAAAAGCACGGTAAGCACACGACGGTTGGCTTCGTGCCGTACGACCGTCTCATGTACGTGACTTCCCGCGACAACGTCGTACCAAGTGGCTAGCCATCCACCACTCCACAGGCGGGACAGCCGCTCCCGCTCGTCTCGAATCGTTCTTCTTTCGACAGTGCGTCTTGCTTTCGGTCTCGTCGAGTGACTCGCCGACCAGACACGAATCTATCTCTCCCTCGTCCTCTGGCCTGATATTGATCATCAGCCAGAGTCGGCTTCCTGTTCCGGCGTCGTGAACGGCGTGATTGCCGCCGTGCGTTTCGCAACTGTCGCAACCCGTAGCAAAAACGAAAAGAGCAGCGTAAGTGGAACGAATCCGAGCGTGGTCGTCACCAGAACCAACTCTGGAAGTATCCCGCCAACGGCTGTGAGCGGAGACGGAGCGGAGTAGACGAGCAACAACAGAATCGAACTGCCAACAGTCGGAATACCGATATAGAGGAGGATGCGCGATAGGCGGGCGAGTTCGTCCTCGATGTAGACAGTTTTGAAGTATTGCCGAGCGACGTCGATCTGTCGTAAACTCTCGGCCAGGTCGTCGAGTGCCGCTTTCGTGGCGGGAGAGAGCTCCTCACGATGGGCGAATTTGAGCCGATGAACTTCGTTCAACTGCTCGGAATAGTTCGTCTCGAGCGCAACCGCAAGTGCGCTGAAAATCCCGGTCTGGGACCGTTCGAGGAGGTCCTGAATGTGTTCGGTGTGTCTGGTAATCTGGGTTGTCACTGCGTCGACTTCGGTGGCGAGCGGACTGTCCGCCTGATCGGTCGCATTCGAGGCTGCTTGGTACGCGTTCCGTTGCGCATTTGAAAGGAGGACGTCCAGAAAATCAGATGGCGTCACCGGTGCCACGGCGGTGGGAGACTGCTGTTCGACTTCGGTCCGATACTCGATGACGTTTTCAATGTGGGTTTCCAGCTCGCCGGGCGTTTTCAACTGCCGCGAGATGACGAGCTGATTGATTGAGAGGACGATCGTGATGAGCGTGATATTGCCGGCGGCGAGTGTACTGAAGAGATAGATCATCGTCGTCGCCGTCTGGACCGCCACGATCCCGGTGGTGATGAGTGCGAGAACACACAGACAGAACACGCCAGTCAAACCCCCGGCGAGTACGAGACGGTCGCCCACGAGAAGGAACCATTCCCTGGGGTTTCTCACGAGCTTTTTGCTGCCCCGCAAAAGGTGCAGGGGGATATCCGTGATCGAGAACTCCACGAGGGAGGTACGGCTGTGAGAGGAAAAAAGGCGACTGTGCCGGACTGTGAATATCTCGTACGTGTACAGGTTGCTTCGAGTGAGATACCTTTCTATCGACCAGATAGTCTCGGAACGCGAGACAGACGTAATGACCGTCACGGCGTTGTCTCCCTATGCGCCTTGTTCAGGTGAGCGTTCCTACGGGCACCCGCGAGCAAGTTCTCGACATCCTTGAACGGGAGGGCATCGATTACGTCGCTGCGGAAGCGCGGCACGATCCGGACTACGAGGCCCACTCGGTCATTCTCTCGGCCGAAACCGTCCTCTCGTCGGAGTTCGAGCGACTCCAGGAAGAGTACGACGCCGGGACTGACGGCAGCGAACAGATCGCAAACGAGGAGCTACGGACGCAAGGACGGGAGTTCATTCCGGGCAGAACCACCTACGTACTACTTTCGGTGATGAGTGCCGTGATCGCGACCGCTGGACTGCTGCTCGACTCGGCGGCCATCGTCGTTGGATCGATGGTCATCGCCCCGCTGGTCGGTCCGGCCATGGGGACCAGCGTCGGCACGGTCCTCTTCGAGCAGGACTTGTTCTACGAAGGGGTGAAACACCAGCTCGGCGGGCTCGGACTGACAGTGGGAAGTGCTGCTGTGTTCGCATTGCTAGCGAAGACGCTGTTTCTCGTCCCCCCGAACGTGAATATTACGGCCATCGAACAGATCGCCGGTCGCCTCACGCCTGACCTACTGTCACTCGTCGTTGCAGTGGGGGCAGGCATCGCCGGTGCACGGAGCCTTTCGAGCGGCATCTCGACTGGGCTCGTTGGTGTGATGATCGCTGCGGCGCTCGTGCCACCGATCGCGGCCGTTGGGATCGGGCTCGCGTGGTGGTTACCAGACGTCATCTTCAAAGCGGGGTTGCTCGTCGTCGTTAACACCGTTTCTATCAACCTGGCTGCACTCGGAACGCTCTGGTTCACTGGCTCCCGTCCGATCGGGTGGCAAGACGAGTCGAAAGCACGAGCCACTACGAGACACCACATGGCCGCGATGGCTGTCGTCGTGGTAGTTCTCGCCAGTGTGTTGGGGGTGTTTACGTACAGCACGTATCAGACAGCTGCGTCGACGCAGGATATCCGGTCCGACATCGAAGCCGTCGCCAACGACGAGCCGTACCGGGACCTCACTGTCCTTGATGTCTCCGTTGAATACCACGAGGAAATGTTGACGGCCGATCCTACCCGTGTCACCGTTACGATCCTCAGGCCGAGCGATCAGCAGTATCCACGGCTTGCGAACCAGATCGACCGACGTGTGGAACACCGGTTGCATCAGCACGTCGAGACCCAGGTTCGGTTTGTGGATGCCCAAACGGACGATCGGGGATAGTTTTCATCAAAAGGTGAATCGGGAGTAGTATCCCGTGCTGAGGAGCTAGATCCGGTTGCTTCTCTACTGACATGCCGCTCCGCTCTTGGTGGAGCCGTTCGCAAGATGGCGATTCGATCTGACGACGCTGCCCATCTGTGTAGTGTATGACCAATCCTAGAATCCTTTCTCGAAACTGGTGACCGCCTACAGGGAACCTAGACACATGCCGAAACTTCACTTTTTGAAATGCGTGCTGACGATTCTGTGGAGGCAGCCAATGTTTTACCACGACAACGAACTCCAGTACGAGGTCGAGGTCGAGGAACCAGATCCGTATTACGCCAAGATGATGCAGCAGGCGATCGGCGGCATCGAGGGGGAAATGCGGGTCGCACTCCAGTATATGTTCCAGGCGTTCGGGACGCCCAAAAGCATGGGCAAGTACCGCGACCTGCTGATGGAGACGGCGACCGAGGAGCTCGGCCACATCGAGATGATCGCCACCGCCATCACGAAGAACCTCCAGGGCGCGCCCGAGGATGTCAAAGAAGAGGTGGCCGACGGGAACCCGCTCATCCGGACGATGATGCAGGGCGGCCAGCCGCGACAGGCGCTCAGCGCTGGCATGCACGGACTCGCGACCGACGCGAACGGCGTCCCGTTCAACGGGAGCTACGTGGTCGCAAGCGGGAACCTCGCCGCCGACATGTACGCGAACATCGCGGCCGAGGCCACCGGCCGCCAGCTCGCCTGCCGGCTGTACGAGATGACCGACGACGAGGGGATGAAAGACATGTGGGCGTATCTCATCGCCCGGGACACGATGCACCAGAACCAGTGGCACGCCGCGCTCGAAGAACTCGGCGAGACCCTGCCCGTCCCGGCCAGTTTCCCCCAGGAGAAAGAAAACCAGGACGTCAACTACCAGTTCATGTCCACGTTCCGCGACCAGCGCGAGGACCCCGAGGAACGCTGGACACAGGACACCTCGATCGACGGCAAAGGCGAGTTCTCCTTCGGCTACCAGCCCGGCGGCGGCAGCGGTCTAGTCGAAGAGGCGATCGAGGAGATGCACAATCACGCGAGTGGATCGGGCGGCGACACGAGCATCGACGACGAATCTCAGAGTGGAGAATAGCTGTCTACTCTCTCTCATAATCATCCTCAACTTTCTCCAGCAGCCAGCAGCGTATCAAGTGTTCCTGTGCGCGTCGATTCAGCCGGAATCTGCCACGTCCACTGGCGGCGACGAACCGCCGTACGCCACGAGGGCCATAATCAACTTAGTGTCTGCCGAGTACCGGAGGCGAACCATCACGGCAACACTCCCGTTCCCCAACGGGCTCAGTTCTAGTTCTCGAAAGGGGACCGGAGGCCCCGCCTCGACTACGACACTATTCTGTCTTGATGGGTGTTCTCACCCGACAATTACGGTGTCGTCTCGTTCTGCGGTCCGTTCGGCTCCGCCGTCGAAGCATTCGGTTGGTTGACCGAAACGACGCCCGTCTCACTGTGAGCGAAGGCATACACCCCGTGTTCGTGTGTCCCGGGTTCGATGTCGCCCTGGCTGACTGTCACCTCGAAGGAGACGGTCGTCGATTCGTTACCATCGAGTCGAACAAGTTGCTCCCCCTGTTGCTCGCCAGCGATCTTGTACGCGACCTCCTCAGCGCCGTCGTCGTCACCCCTGTTGACGACCGTCGCGTTCACCTGGTAACTTTCGCCCAGCGTGACCGTCGCTGGCACGTCGAGGTTCGTCACGCGGAAGTACTCCCGCTCGAAGGTCACGTTCGCGTCGCCCGTCTCGTTGGTCTGGACTACCCCAGTCGCGGCCTGCCCGGTGAGAACTTCTCTGAGCGTCCCGCGGTAGACGACGTTGCGGTACGTGTGGACGGTGTCGTTCTGTCGGACGTTCGCGACATCGACCTTGACCCGGGTGTACGTGTCGAGCACCTGCGCCGGGAGCGACTCTGATAGTTCTGCCGCTGGATCGGTGAGGCCGAGTTCGCGTAACTCAGGATTCGATTGGGTACCAGGTGGCGGCACCTGGGGCGTCTCGCCCGGGGTGTCTTCACCGGCGGCCCGCTCGTCGGGTTCGGTCTCGGTGAGTCCGACGGGTTCAATGGTACCCTCGGCAGGCGGGGGTGCCGTGTCGTTTAATTCCCCTGCCAAAACGGTGCTCAGCTGGCTGAGATCCTGCCTGGACTGGTTGTTTCCGATGGCGATGAAGGTATTGAGCAGCGTCGTCGTCTCGTTGTTCGTCGCGATCGTCATGTTCCGGACGAAAATGTTGATAGAGCCGTTGCGGCCGGTCATCACCGCGTGATCGTACACACCTGTGGCGTTCCCGATCTGGAACGTCCCGTTGAATTCCTGCCTCGCCTGGAAGGTCTGGTTCCCCTCCGGTTCGGTCGCTGGCTCGTCCGTTACGTTTGCCAGACCGGCTTCCCGTCTGGCGGACTCGTTCCCGGTGACGATCGACGTTTCGTTATCGCCAGTCAGGTTCCGCTCCTCGTCAGGATCCCCCTCGGGTTCGTCGGGACCGTCGTCTGTTTGATTCGTCTCGTTGACCTGTGTCTGAATGCTAGCGTCGGTACCGGTGTTCGGATTGAGACCCGTCGAGACCGGAGTCGCAGCCAGCCCGACGACCACCGCCAGGGTAACCAAAACGGTCCTGTATCGAGTCATAGCACACCCAGAAAAGGCCTGTTAGGCGTGATAAATTGATACGAGCGTTCACAACAGGCGCGTTATCTCTAGTCGAGGAGTATCTCTGCTATAGCGTCCAGCGCTGTCGTCGGGAGGGAGCGGTGCTGACAAAACGGGTGTCCAGTTATCTACGACGTCGCGAACTTCATTGGAGGGTACACTTGTCTCAGCCGTCGCAAACAAAGCCGAGATTACGTGCAGTGGGTGTTTCGTGTTGATTCGGTTACTGCGTGAACAGTCTATCAGCATTAATCACGTGTGAATGGACTGTTCTGTGGGAGTTTCAGCAGTGACAGACAGCAATGAGGTGCCAGGGGAACCGCGGTTCGAGTTCACCCGGCGCACGTTCATGGAACAGACCGGACGAACCGGCAGTGCGGCGTTTCTGGCGCAATACGCGCTCTCCACCGAGGTCAGTGAGGCGATCAATGGGGACGACTGGACACCGACACAGGAAATGCCGACAGTCGACGAGGAAGCGCTCATCGAACTCGACGTCGACGAAGCGCGGGTCGTCCAGGCGATGACGGCCCGCATCATGCCGTCTGACGAGGTCGGCCCCGGCGCCGTCGACACCGGCGTCGTCTACTTCATCGATCGCCAACTGGCCGGCGCCTGGGGGTTCGGCGAGAACTTCTATCTCGAGCCGCCGTTCAAGAACCGCTACGCCGGTGCCAAACCGAATCAGGGCTACCAGTCCAGACTCACGCCCCGCGAACTGTACAAGTTCGCCATCGACTGGACCAACGACTACGCACGGCAGGAGTACGGGGCGGCGTTCATCGACCTCTCGGCCGACGAGCAGGACCAGGTCCTCCTCGATATCCAGAACAACGAACCGGACAACTTCCAGTCCATCTTCCCCGAGGAGTTCTTCGAACTCCTCCGTCAGAACACCCTCGAAGGGATGTACTGTGACCCTGCCTACGAAGGCAACAGAAACATGGCTGGCTGGAAGATGAAGGAGTTCCCCGGCTCGCCGGGAGCCCTGGGATCGTACCGTGACCTCATCGGCGAAGAGGAGTTCCTCAACCTCCAGCCCCGTAGTATCGAGGACGATGTCGAGGCCGTCGGCGTCGAAACCGGCATCCTGCCAGCGGATGCTGGCGCCTCAGAGGAGGCCAACGGTGGCGACGATGTCGCGACTGGCGACGAAGGAACCGGTGGCGAGGGCGGTGCGACCGGCGGTGGCGGCGGGCAGTCACAGCCAGCGGCCGACCAATCCCACGGGCACGGGTACAAACACGCCGAGGGCGTCGAACTCCCCGACGGCGAAGCGTCGGGCGACCCCGTTCCAGGGCATGGTCCGCGGTGGGCGCTCGTCGACGAGGATGACGACGAATCCAGTGCGGTAGCGAACGAGGACGTCGCTGAGAACCCAGCAGACAGGGCGGGAGGTGACGACCGATGATTCAGGAACTCGAACCGGTCGACGTCGTCACGATCGGCTGTGGCTGGACGGGGAGCATCATCGCCAAGGAACTCGCCCAGGACGGGATGGACGTCCTCAGCCTGGAGCGCGGCGCCGAGCGCAGTCCCGAGGATTACCTGACGGTTCACAACGAGCTGCGGTACGCGCTCCGGTACGAGTTGATGCAGGACCTCTCGCAAGGGACGATTACCTTCCGCCACGACCCCGACGAGATGGCGTTGCCGATGCGTCGCCACGGCTCGTTCCTGCTGGGGCAGGGCGTCGGCGGCGCCGGCGTCCACTGGAACGGCCAGACCTGGCGGTTCCTTCCCTACGACTTCGAGATCGAGAGCATCACGAAAGAGCGCTACGGCGACGACAAGATTCCCGAGGACATGACGCTCCAGGACTGGGGCATCACCTACGAAGAGCTGCGCCCCTACTACCTGCAATTCGAGAAGATGGCTGGCATCGGCGGCGAGGCCGGCAACATCCAAGGCGAGATTCAAGCGAACGGAAATCCCTTCGAGGGCCCACGTCTGGAGGACTATCCGGTCGGGCCGATGAAGACGACGCCGATCCTCCAGAAGTTCATGAACGCCACCGCAGACCTCGGCTACCACCCGTTCATGTCGCCGTCTGCGAACCTTCCGGAGTCGTACACCAACCCCGACGGCGTCGCCCGCGGGTCCTGTCAGTACTGTGGCTTCTGCGAACGGTTCGGCTGCGAGTGGGGAGCGAAATCCGACCCGACAGTGACGACGATTCCCGTCGCCCAGGACACCGGTAACTTCGAGTTGCGGACGCGGTGTAACGTCCGGCGCATCCTCTACGATCCCGAAGCAGGCCAGGTCACGGGTGTCCGCTACATCGACACCACCGACGGGACGGTGTACGACCAGCCCGCCGACGTTGTGGCGCTCACCGCCTACGCGCTCCACAACGTTCGCTTACTCTACCTCTCGGAGATCGGCGAGCCGTACGATCCGGCGACCGGCGAGGGCACGCTCGGGAAGAACTACTGTTACCAGAACTTCGGCGGGAGCGCCCAGGCCTTCTTCGACGACGAGAAGTTCAACACGTACATGGGTGCCGGCGCGCTCGGCGCGACCATCGACGACTTCAACGGCGACAACTTCGACCACTCGGACCTCGACTTCCTCCACGGCGGCGAGATCTACATGACCCAGCTAGGTCGGCGGCCCATCGCCAACAACCCCATCCCACCGGACGTCGACCGCAACTGGGGGTCGGAGTTCAAACGCAACTCCGTCGCCTACCACCACCGGACCATCGGGATCTCCTGTCAGGGCGCGAGTCTCCCGTTCCAGGACAACTACCTGGACCTCGACCCGAACTACACGGACGCGTTCGGCGACCCCCTCCTTCGCATCACGTTCGACTGGACGCAACAGGATCACGAACTCGCCGACTACACCGGCCAGAAGTGCGGCGAGATCGCGGAGGCGATGAACCCCGCTCAGGTGGACGTCACTCGGTCGGTCATCGGCGAGAACGAACAGTACGACATCCGGCCGTACCAGTCGACCCACAACACGGGCGGTGCCATCATGGGAGCCGATCCGGACACGTCGGTCGTCAACAGCTATCTCCAGCACTGGGACGCCGAGAACCT
>SDGW01001297.1_pt1 | contig 10995 bp, 9 predicted proteins | sample 2873831 | NCBI WGS metagenome assembly SDGW01 (sample SAMN08132700, study PRJNA421101) | hypersaline lake metagenome | isolation source: celular fraction 0.22 microns magnesium sulfate-rich crust from ephemeral... | place: Spain: Penahueca Lagoon, Toledo | collected 2011-07
CGTGCAATATCTGTTGTCTGAGAACCACGAATTAGCTCAATAATTTCATCAATATGATCTAGTGCGATACGAAGTCCTTCTAGAATATGAGCACGAGCCTGGGCTTTCTTCAACTCATATTCTGTACGACGGCGAATGACAACTTTTTGGTGCTCTAGATAGTGTTGAAGACACTGTTTAAGATCCAACACTTTAGGTTGTCCGTCTACCAACGCTAGCATGTTAATACCAAAAGATGTTTGTAAGGCTGTTTGTTTATATAAGTTGTTTAATACAACATTAGGATTTACATCTTTACGTAATTCAATGACTACGCGAAGTCCATCACGGTCAGATTCATCACGTAAATCAGTAATTCCTTCTATCTTCTTATCGCGAACAAGCTCAGCGATTTTTTCAATTAACCTTGCTTTGTTCACCTGGAATGGTAGAGCTGAAGCAATTAAACGCGATTTTCCGTTTGCTTGCTCTTCTATATCTACTTTAGCGCGGACTGTAATAGAGCCTTTTCCAGTTTCATAGGCTTTACGTATTCCTGAACGTCCTAGTATTTCTCCGGATGTCGGGAAATCTGGTCCTTGAATGTATTCGCTCATTAATTCATCAATGGTAATGTCCGGGTCTTTACTAACAGCTAGTACGGAATCAATAACTTCACCAAGGTTATGTGGTGGGATATTTGTTGCCATACCTACGGCAATTCCGCTTCCTCCATTTACAAGTAGGTTTGGAAAACGAGCTGGAAGTACAAGGGGCTCTCTTTCAGAACCGTCATAGTTATCATCGTAATCAATCGTGTCTTTGTTAATATCACGAAGGATTTCCATTGAGATCTTGGACATACGGGCTTCTGTGTAACGCATGGCTGCAGCAGCGTCACCGTCAACAGAACCAAAGTTTCCGTGTCCGTCCACTAGCATATATCGATAGTTAAAATCCTGTGCCATACGTACCATCGAGTCATAAACGGCAGAATCACCGTGTGGGTGATATTTACCGATTACTTCACCGACAATACGAGCGGATTTTTTGTAAGCTTTATCAGAATGCATGCCTAAATCATGCATCGCATATAAAATACGACGGTGTACAGGCTTAAGGCCATCACGTACGTCAGGTAAAGCGCGTGAAACGATAACGCTCATTGCGTAATCGAGAAAGGACGTCTTCATTTCCTGACTTATATTGACTTCCTGAACCTGGGGGCGATCTTGTTCCGCCATAGAATTACCTCCCTCTTAAAAACAAAAAGTGTAGGCGACTGTTTAGCTCTGAATGCATAAGCAAGATTTCAAAAGTAGTCTGACAACCTACTGGAGAAAAATTGCTTATGCCACTAAGAGCTAGGAGCCGAAACTAGAAAACGAAAAGTATAGGTGGATGCTTATACGTCTAAGTTTTTAACATAAGCAGCGTTTTCCTGAATGAAATTACGACGTGGTTCTACTTTATCTCCCATCAGGATTTCGAAAACTTCGTCCGCCTCAATAGCATCTTGCAGGCTAACCTGAAGCAATGTACGAGTTTCTGGGTCCATCGTTGTTTCCCATAGCTGTTCAGGATTCATCTCACCAAGACCCTTGTAGCGCTGTAAACCAGGCTTTGGTGTCTTTGATAGTTCCTCTAGCTTCGATTCCATTTCTTTATCGTTAAACGCATAGTAGATTGCTTTACCCTGTTGAATTTTATACAACGGAGGCTGGGCAATATAGATATAACCATGCTCTAACAATGGACGCATATATCGATAGAAGAAGGTTAATAATAACGTACGAATATGAGCACCATCCACGTCAGCGTCTGTCATAATCACGATCTTTTGGTAACGCGCCTTGGCAATATCGAATTCTTCTCCAATTCCTGTACCAAGCGCTGTGATGATTGCTCGCACCTCGTTATTTGAAAGAATCTTATCTAAACGTGCTTTTTCAACGTTAATAATCTTTCCTCGTAACGGCAAAATCGCCTGATAGTGACGATCGCGTCCTTGCTTCGCAGATCCTCCCGCAGAGTCACCCTCCACGACATAAAGCTCACTAACAGAAGGATCTTTTGAAGAACAATCCGCAAGCTTACCAGGTAAGTTCGAAACCTCTAAAGCATTCTTACGACGTGTTAGTTCACGTGCTTTTTTCGCAGCAGCACGAGCTCGAGAGGCCATCAAGCCTTTCTCCACTACGAATTTTGCCGCATCTGGATTCTCAAATAAGAATTTAGAGAAATACTCATTGAAGATGTTATCCGTAACGGTTCGGGCTTCACTATTTCCAAGCTTTGTTTTCGTTTGACCTTCAAACTGAGGATCAGGGTGCTTAATGGAAATGATTGCGGTTAACCCTTCACGTACGTCATCACCTGTTAAGTTTGGATCATTTTCTTTAAACATTTGGTTTTTACGAGCGTAGTCATTGATGACACGCGTTAAGGCTGTTTTAAAACCGGATTCGTGTGTACCGCCTTCATACGTGTGAATATTATTGGCAAAGGAATAAATGTTGCTAACAAAGCCATCGTTATACTGCAACGCAACTTCAACACTAATCTCGTCACTTTCACTTTCAACGTAGAATGGTTCGTGAAGACCGTCACGTGTACGGTTTAAGTGTTCTACATAGGACACAATACCGCCTTCATATAAAAATTCCTTACTCTCTTGTTCTTCATCGCGTTCATCGTTTATGGAAATCTTAAGTCCTTTGTTTAGGAAAGCTAACTCTCGTATACGGTTAGCTAACGTGTCGAAATTGTACTCTTGGGTTTCTGAGAAAATTTCTGTATCAGGTTTGAAGTGAATACGTGTCCCGGACACATCTGTTTCACCAATAACTTTCAAATCTTCATCAGGAACACCGCGTTGGTATTTTTGGTAATGGATCTGTCCATCGAGATGAACAAAAACTTCAAGGGAACTGGATAACGCATTTACTACAGATGCACCAACACCATGTAGTCCTCCCGATACTTTGTAACTACCGCCACCGAATTTACCGCCAGCATGTAGTACAGTTAAAATTACTTCTACTGCTGGACGATTGGCTTTCTTATGCATACCAACTGGGATACCGCGTCCGTTATCGGTTACGGTTATGCTATTGTCCTTTTCAATCGTCACCGTAATATGATCACAATAACCAGCTAAAGCCTCGTCAATACTGTTATCAACGATCTCCCAAACAAGGTGGTGTAACCCCTTTTCATTCGTTGAGCCAATATACATCCCGGGACGTTTACGAACAGCTTCTAAACCTTCAAGGACCTGTATTTGATTTTCATCATAGGCTTGTTGCTCTGTAAGCTTTTCATCCATTGTCATAATATTCACCTACACTTCTTTCCAGAGGTTAGTCTTTTATCTTTTATCAAATTTCTGCTTGTAAATACAAGCGTCCACTTTGTCTTTACTCTACATTTCCTTCAGAGAAATCTTCTAATTTATTTAACGTAGATGTCATGTTGGCACGTTTCTTTAACGTAAGTACGGATAAGGAGCTAAAGTAGATATAGTCTTTTGTGATGACAATGGCTTTGGCATCCGCATCTGGCGTTTCAAAGACTCGTTGATTCTTCCTTTGGTTGAAGATCATTTCTTCCACAATGGAAGATGAGGACAATAGTTCACAATCAATAATTGAGATTACATCCTCTGATTCAATGACATGATCATCTCCGATATGAATAAACATCGTGCCACCTCAATTCTCTCTAGTTACATGGCCTTGTTCTACATAAAATAATTCAGCTTGTTCGAGCGTTTCATGTTCAATCCCTTCGACACTCGTAGTTGAGACGAATGTCTGAACTTTTCCTTGTATCGTGTGTAACAAATGAGATTGACGATAATCATCTAGCTCACTTAACACATCATCCAGTAAAAGTATCGGATATTCGCCTACTTCATTGAAGATCAATTCAATTTCAGCAAGTTTCAAAGAAAGTGCAGTGGTTCTTTGCTGACCTTGTGAACCATAGGTCTGCACGTCTTTTCCATTCACTTTAAAAATCAAATCATCTCGATGCGGTCCTACAAGGGTTGTGCCACGCTCAATTTCTCGTTTTTCCACTTCCGCAAATTTGTCTTGGAATACCCTTACCAGTGTTGACAAATCCATGTCCTCTGATACATCTGCTGATGCATCGTAGTCAATTTGAAGCTCTTCCAACTGTCGGCTAATTCCATGATGAATCGGTCCAGCCCACTTTCTGAGCAATTGTAAGAAGTTAAAACGACGCTGAACCACTGTAGCTGCATGCTCAATCAATTGTTCGGTCAGGATTTGTAACATCGTCGTATCCTGATCTTTATGTTGATTTCGCTGATATTCTTTTAATAAATGATTTCGTTGCTTTAAGACTTTTTGGTACTGTCCTAAATGATATATATAAGCTGGCTGAATTTGTCCGATCTCCATATCTATAAAACGACGTCGAACCTGAGGATTTCCTTTTACCAAGTTCAAATCTTCAGGTGCGAACATGACAATATTTAAAGCGCCGATATAGTCACTTAATCGTTTTTGCTCTAAGTGGTTAAGCTTAGCTTTCTTCCCTTTTTTAGATACAACAACCTCTAAAGGAAAACGGCGCTTACGTTTATATACACTACCTTTTATTTTAGCATATTCTTCGTCCCACATGATGAGCTCTTTGTCCCGAGGAGTACGATAGGATCTAGAAAAGGCTAACACATAAATAGCCTCCATGAGATTCGTCTTTCCTTGAGCATTCTCACCAATGATGACGTTAATTTTATCATCAAACGTTAAATGGAGGTCCTGATAGTTTCGGTATTGCTTTAACGATAGCTCTTCTATATGCATGACTATTCCCCTTTAGTTTTCTATGGGAATTAGGATTCTTCTTTTACAACCGTAAAGGTTCCGACCCCTTCAATTTCCACAACATCACCAATGGCAATCTTTTTACCACGTCGGTTCTCTTCTTCTCCGTTAACAAAAACAGGAAATTCTGAAAGGAACCACTTTGCCATGCCTCCTGTTTCAATCACACCGGCAATTTGTAAAAATTTACCTAATTGGATGATGTCTGTTTCAATTTCAATATTTTCGTTCATATTATCCACCTTATTTCATAAGTCTTGGCCTTCTATCTATTTTACTAAATTTTTGCCTATAAGAAAAGGAACGGAGGAATGTTATTTGAAAACCGTTATTAAGGTGATTCATGTCTTGTTCTTTTCAATTTAAAAAATCCTACCACTATCTTCATAGCAGTAGGATTTTTTGGAAAAGTTGTCTATTTGGAGAATTACACTTTTCTTAATACGTTCTTACCGGAAGAATGAGCTGAAGAATTTCTTCATTTTCATTTGGACGAATTAAGAATGGGCGCATAGCTCCAGTAAATTGAATATGAACTTTATCCGTGTCCATAATCTTCAGTGAGTCCATCATATATTTTGCACTAAAGGAGATCTTCAAGTCTTCTCCATCTACATTTTCCGCGTGAACCTCTTCAACAACTTTACCAATCTCAGGAGTGTTACTTGTAATTTCAATTTGGTTATTTTCTTTCGTTGTAAGCTTAACTACACTATTTCGGTTTTCTTTCGCCAATAAAGCTGCACGATCAATTGATTGCAGTAACTCTTTCGTATCAATTGTCACAAGTGTTTTCGTCTGATCTGGAATTAAACGAGACGTTTCAGGATAGTTGCCATCTAACAGACGAGATAAGAAATAAAGATGCTTTGTACGGAATAGAATCTGGTTTTCTGTAACACTAATGACGATGCTTTCCTGTGAATCTCCAAGAATTTTATTTAGTTCTGTTAATCCCTTTCCTGGAATAACCACATTGTTAAAAGATAGGCTCTCGGCTTGTTCTTTCAACGGAATATTTCTTGAAGCTAACCGGTGACTATCCGTAGCCACAAAGCTTAATTCTTCACCTTCCACCTTCATGTTTACACCTGTCAAGATAGGGCGTGTTTCTGAGGTGGACACCGCGAATACGGTTTGACGAATCAAGTCTTTTAGTAGATCTACCGGTACCTCAAAGCTTTGTTCTGTAGAGAGTTGAGGTAGCTGGGGATACTCTTCTGCATCCTGACCATTTAAGTTGAATTCCGCACTGCCTGAGCGAATGCTTACGTTTAGGTGATCACCAACCTCAATTTCTACCGTTTGCTGAGGAAGCTTACGAACAATATCTGGGAAGTACTTTGCCTGTAAAACAATGCTTCCAGGTTCAATATTCTCTACATACACGATTCCATCTTCTTCTTTTGGAATAAACGATTCAATAGAGATATCAGAATCACTACCTGTTAACTTTACTCCTTCGTTTGTAGCTTCTATTCTCATTCCCGTTAAGATTGGAATTGTGGTCCTAGAAGAAATAGCTTTCATGACATCTTGAACGCTATCCATCAATTGATCGCGTTGAATTGTAAATTTCATCGAACAAATCCTCCTAAATGGATCTTTATATATTATATATCTTTATATTTTAAAGACCGTAATAGTAATAGGGCGTGTGAATTTGTGCATAACTTGCAAAAACACACGAGAAAAAGGATATCCACATGTGGATAGATTGTGAGTAATTTATGGGACAGTTTCCCTGGTTATCAACAGGGGGATAAAGAAGAAATATATGAAAAATCGAAAGAAAGGCATAGATGAAGGTGAAAAAGTTCAATCTATGCTCTCTATGTTTAGGTCGATTTTAAGGTTTCACGTAATTCTTCAAGATCTTTTTGTAATTGTTGGTTATCGGATAATTCTTTAGAGATTTTTTCATGAGCATGAATGACTGTTGTATGATCACGTCCACCAAACTCTTCGCCAATCTTAGGCAGCGAAAAGTCCGTCATTTCTCTTGAAAGATACATGGCAATTTGGCGAGGAAATGCGATAGATTTCGTACGCTTTTTCGCTGCAAAATCCTCAATTTTCACATTAAACTTTTCTGCCACGGCTTCTTGAATGGTCTGAATGGTAATGACTCTTGGCTTAGAGCTAGGAATAATATCTTTTAATGCTTCGGCAGCTAGTGATGCATCGATATCCTGGTTAATTAATGACGAGTAAGCTACCACTCGAATTAGGGCACCTTCAAGCTCACGAATGTTGGTATCAATTTGATTGGCGATATATAGCATGACCTCGTTAGGGATATCTAACCCTTCAGCTTTTGCCTTTTTACGCAAAATAGCAATACGCGTTTCTAAATCAGGAGGCGTAATATCCGTAATTAATCCCCACTCAAATCGAGAACGTAAACGATCCTCTAAAGTTGGAATCTCTTTAGGAGGTCTGTCACTAGAAATGACAATTTGCTTATTCTCTTCATGAAGTGTATTAAAGGTGTGGAAAAATTCTTCTTGCGTTTGTTCTTTTCCAGCTAGAAATTGAATATCATCTATTAAAAGCACGTCCACATTGCGATATTTATTGCGGAAATTAATAGCTTTATTATCACGAATCGAGTTAATGAATTCATTTGTGAATTTTTCAGAAGATAAATAAACGACTTTGGCTGAAGGATTATGATCAAGTACATAATGGCCAATAGCATGCATTAAGTGCGTTTTACCAAGTCCAACGCCACCATAGATGAATAAAGGATTATACGCTTTTGCCGGTGCTTCAGCTACAGCTAAGGAAGCTGCGTGAGCAAAACGGTTACCAGAACCAATGACGAACGTATCAAAAGTGTACTTTGAGTTCAGCATACTTTGAGGAGATTCTTGTCCCTCATCTTTATCGTTTGGAGCCTGCTTAATGGCTGGCTTCACATCATCATGGTTGACCTCTTTTGTTTCCGGAATAATAAATTTGGTTTGAAGCTCAGCTCCAGTAACTTCATATAATGTGTCGGAAATTAAACTAGCGTATCGGCTCTCAAGCCAATCTCTAGCAAATTCATTTGGAGCAACGATTACGAGTGTATCGTCTTTTAATGAATCAGCTTTTGTACTTTTGAGCCAGGTTTCGAAACTAGGCTTACTAATCTTTTCTTCAACTTTAGATAATGTGTTTTCCCAAAGTTCTTGTATATTTTCCAACGACATGTTCACCCCTTTCATCCTAAGGAATCAGTATGAAACAAAAAACCTCACGTACTCTTTCTCTTCTAAATGGAGAAAATAAGCTAGAAGCAGAAAGATCCGGAGGTGCTTGTACAATGTTTGTTTAACTGTAATGAGAAATATAACTGTGGATGCCAAACTGTTACTATAACAGTTATGAAATCATTTGTTAGCATAATCCACATAATTGTTGATAAGTGCAATAACATCCCTGTGAATTGATATCCACATTTTATCCACAGACTGTGGAAAACAATTTTTGGTTAGATGGTTTATTCAGAACTAAAACACAAATATAATACCAAATAAATCCCATAGTTGCAATGCTTTTAAAATACTTATCCACACTGTCTAGGGATTGTAGATAATTTTTATCCACAACACTATATTTTGTGATTATCTTGTCTATAATGTGTGTGGATAGTAAAAAAGAGCAGAAAAAATTATTCACAGGGTATGTGAGTATAAAATTGAATAGATGGATCTGTGGTGTAGAACTTAAAAATAAGTTGACATTTCCGTGCGGGATTTTTTATAATGAATTGGACTGTCTTAAGAAGATTATTGTATTTACATTCCTCAGGGAGGTGTCTATAAATGAAACGTACATTTCAACCAAATAACCGCAAGCGTAACAAAGTACACGGTTTCCGCGCACGTATGAGTAGTGCTAACGGTCGTAAAGTGTTAAAACGCCGTCGTCGTAAAGGTAGAAAACAATTATCCGCATAGGCCACTGATTCGATCTCAGTGGTCTTTTTTCTAGTTTTTTTATAACTAGACGGTTCTTGCTCTCTGGTGGTAACAACTTTGATTGTTACCAGGGAGGGGGAGAATGAATTAGAAAAAGTGAAACTCCACGCGATTTTGGAAAAAGGTATATAATTATGTAATAGGTTTCTCTTGATACAGGGGACATGTATTCATATAAGAAGCCCTTTCTTTCTAATAATCTGCTCTTACATTATTGGAGAGTGAAACTGAATCATGAAAAAACAAAACCGAATTAAGAAAAACGATGAATTCCAACAGGTCTTTAAAAGAGGGACTTCTTTTGCGAATCGTCAGCTCGTTTTATACTACTTAAAGAAAAAAGACCAAGAACATTTTCGAATCGGACTGTCTGTAAGTAAGCGAATTGGCAATGCTGTTACTAGAAACCAAATCAAGCGATATTTGAGACAAGCCTTTCATGAGATGGAAGAGAATATCTTGTCTGAATATGATCTAGTCATTATTGCTAGAAAACCAACAAATCGTATGAATTATCATGAAATAAAGAAAAGCTTAAACCATGTATTATCGAAAAATAATCTTTTGGTTAAATAATAAAAAGTATAGAGAGAGTATGAATTATGCTCTTGTGCTATTTATAGAAAAAGCCTTAAGATTTCATATAGAACCGTTCCATAGAATAGTGGTAAAATGATTATATTCTATCTATGGATATTGGATGTATAAGGAGGAAGTGACGTTGCGTAAGAAAGTCCTTTTAATGGTCGTCATGACAGGACTCCTCAGTTTACTAACCGGCTGTATGGAAATGGACCAAGACATTACAGCGGAAAGTGAAGGAATTTGGAATGAGTACTTTGTATTTCCCCTGTCACAAGCGATTATATATTTCGCTAATTTATTCGGAGAGAGCTATGGTCTATCCATTGTCGTTATCACGCTCATTATTCGATTAATTTTATTACCTTTAAACGTAAAACAGTTGAAAAGTTCTAAGGCTATGCAGGAAATCCAGCCGGAACTACAGAAAATTAGAGAAAAGCATAGTTCTAAAGATCAGCAAACACAGCAACAACTACAAAAAGAAACGATGGAATTATTCCAAAAACATGGTGTAAATCCATTAGCGGGTTGTTTCCCGATTATTGTACAGATGCCGATTTTGATCGCATTTTACCATGCAATTATGCGTACACAGGCCATTGAAGGACATAACTTCCTATGGTTCGAACTAGGAAATCCAGACCCGATCTTCCTTATGCCATTAATTGCAGCTGCGACAACATTCATTCAGCAAAAGCTAATGATGGCAGATATGGCTAGTCAGAACCCACAAATGAAAATGATGCTTTATATTATGCCAGTTATGATCGGTGTATTTGCTATTAACTTCCCAGCAGCATTAGCACTTTACTGGGTAGTCGGTAACATCTTCATGATTGGACAGACTCTTTTCATCCGTAAACCAATGATGAAAAGTTCAGAAACAGGAGGCGCGGCCAAGTGAGACAAATAACTGCTACTGGACAAACAGTTGAGGACGCGGTCCAATCAGCTTTAGAGCAGTTAAACACCTCGAGGGACCAAACCAATGTAGAAGTCCATTCATGTTGAAGTTCATCGTAAAGGGAAAGAGATTACGTTTGATTTAGTAGGAGATAAGATTGCGCTTCTTATTGGTAAACGTGGACAAACCTTAAATGCGCTTCAATATCTCACGCAACTTACAATTAATGGTAAAACAAACCAATATGTAACCGTAATTGTTGATGCAGAAGGGTATCGTGGGCGTCGAAAGGAAACGTTGATCCAGTTATCGAACCGTTTAGCTGACAAAGCGATTACCACTCGCCAGGATGTTAAGTTAGAAGCAATGCCATCCAATGAACGAAAAATCATTCACACAGCTCTACAACACCATCATGTAGTTTCAACGTATTCAGATGGAAACGAACCCCATCGCCACGTTGTCATCAAGCCGAAATAACCTTGGATTCTATCCAGGGTTATTTTTTTGTGGCTGAGTTTATTCAATATTATGGCAGGATTGTTGAATAAGGGAGTGGAGCTGTCCGTTGCTTTTATTTTGATTGTTCCGGTCAGTGAAACGGCAAGCCTGTTGCGGAAGACCAGCCGAGCTTCCTCGTTCGCAAGCTCTCTGCGGGATCTCGTCTGCCCTTTTCTACCGCGACAGTTTGCCGTTTCCT
>SDGW01001497.1_pt1 | contig 10994 bp, 10 predicted proteins | sample 2873831 | NCBI WGS metagenome assembly SDGW01 (sample SAMN08132700, study PRJNA421101) | hypersaline lake metagenome | isolation source: celular fraction 0.22 microns magnesium sulfate-rich crust from ephemeral... | place: Spain: Penahueca Lagoon, Toledo | collected 2011-07
TGGCGTGGGTTGGGTTTCGCGCGTAATGAGTTCGGCGGGAACTCTCTCCGAACCGCTTCGAGTTTCCGGCCGGTGGCGCTGGTTCGCCCGTCACTGCCGGTCTCACCGCATCATTTCCGGTCTAACCGTGACAGCCCGTGCCAGATGGCGTCCACCAGTCGGTCTTCTCCCTCGCCGTCGGCGTCGGCCCACCCGCGGGCCAGCGCGTCCTCGACGACCGCGAGGTCGTGGTTCTCGAAGTTGTTCATGCCGCGGAACTCCTCGAGCGCGTCGCGTCCGGCCTCGCCGAACGTCTCTGTGAGTTCGCTCCCGCGTTCACCGTCGTAGAATCCGAGGTCCGCGAGCGCCGCGGCGACTGCTCGGGCGGTCTCGCCCGACAACTCGCGCACCTCGTCTGGCTCTTCGCGTTCGAGGAGGGTCACGTCGTAGAGTTTGAACACGCGCTCTAGCTCCTCGATTGGCGATTCGTGGTCGTCCACGCGTACGTCTATCCAGCGGTCGTTCTTGCCGTCGTAGCCGCCCTCGGGTTTGACGACGTACAGCGCCGCGCTCTGCTCGCCGCGCTTGTCGCCGCCCGCCTCGTTGCCCGCGTGGAGCGCCCCGAGGAGCTTCTCGGGGAGTCCGCCCTCGGTCTCCAGATACGCTTCTTCCATCGCGTCCAGCGTCGCCTCGTTTTCGAGGATGTTGCCCTGCACGGTGTAGGTCTTGCCCTGCCGGTCGCCCGCGAACTCGAAGCACTCGTCGCCGGTGAACGCCGCGACCGAGCCGTCTCGGCCGACGACGCCGACCTGCCGTCGGGGAGCCTCCGGGTCGTCGTCGGTCAGGGCTTCGACGACCTCCTCGGCAGATTTCCCGTCCCGGAGGAGGTCGAGTCCGTCCGGGCCGTAGGCGACGTTGGCGAAGCTCTGGGTGGCTATCGCGCCCGCGTCGGCGCTGGCGAACGGTACGACCGAGCCGACGCTGACGAACTTCGACTGGACGGCCACGCCGACCGCATCGGCGTCGGGGTCGCGCGCGACGATGGAGAAGGTGGATGGTCGCGGTTCCATGCCCGACGGGAGGGCCGTGTCGCCGAAAAGCGTTCGCCCGGCGGTACGGGTCGCCGGTACTCGCTCCGCCGGCGGTGCTCACTCCACGGTCTCACCCCCCGAACTCGGGTGCCCGCGGTCGGTCTTGCGCGCCGTCAGCGGCTGGCGTTTGGCCAGTTCGCAGTCGAAGGCGGGATGCTCCGCGAAGTGGTGGACCAAGACGTGTCTGCGTCCGCCGGTCAGCCCCGACCGCTCCACGTCGGCCGCGGTGAACGTCGCGGGCAACTCGTCGTAGAGGCGTCGGAGCGCGGCGAAGCTCTCGAACACCTTCCGGTGGCCCGCCGAATCGGCCCGTCGTCGTTCCACGACGTAACTGCCGTCTTCGCGGTGTCTCCCGACGGTGCGCACGAACGCCCGGCGCTCGGTCAGCGCCTCGCCGAGCGCCGCCCGCAACCGGTCGGCCTCTGCTCTGGTCAGTTCGTGGGTCTCGCCCGCGACGGTGACGGCGACGCACTCGGGGTCAGAACAGCCGTTAGATTCCGCGGCGAATTTCTCGACCAGCCGCCGACTGGCGACTTACTCTATCCTCGGACTCCTCGGTGAACCCGTGGCTCGACATCGTGGTATCCAGTAGCGCGAGACGTGGCTTAAAACTCCGGGTCGAGGAGCGCGTCGTCGCGCCGAGACGCCGAGCGCGAGTCACCGCTTCGCGACGAGGAGCGCCGCCACGACCACGTTGTACACGACCAACCCGGCCAGCACGGCACCGAGCGAGAGCGCGACGACCACCAGTCCGACGACCACGCCGTCGCCGGGTTCGCGCGCGACGACCACCGCCAGCGACGACAGCGACAGCAACAGGAGACCGAGGTGGACGCCGTACTCCCGCCAGAAACGCTCCGAGACCGGCACTCGGAACTCGAACGGTCGGCGCTGGTCGCCCGCTTCCATGCCTCGTCTGTCGTCGGTCTGTGGTATAAGTTTTGAGGGGATTCCGACCGTTCGGGCGTCGAACCGCGCGGTACGCTGGAACGCAATCGTCACCGAGGCTGAAGGGAACCCCGGAGAGCGACCGTATTTTGTGTCGCGGCGACCAAGCGGAGAGCATGAAAGTTCGCGGCCAGCGCGAGTGCAAGGACTGCGGCGCGCGGTGGTCCTACTACGAGACGGGGAGCGTCGAGTGTCCGGACTGCGGGAGTCTGCGGAGCGTCGGCGTCGAGGACGAGCGCAACCTCCACACCGACACGCCGGTCGAGTTCGACTTGACCGAGGTCCGCGAAGACGTGGACGCCCGACCGCTCCGGGAGGTCGCCGACCGCGCGGGCGACCTCGCTGGCGAGTACGTCCGTAAGCGCGGGTTCGTCCGCGGCGGGGACCTCCGGCCGCTGGACGACGCCTACCTCGCGGCCCAAGAGCTCCGCCACGCCGCCGACGTGGTGGGTCGCGGCCTCGACCTGAGCGACGACGAGGAGTGGTACTTCCTCGCGCTCCTGCGCGGCGCGGACGCCGCGAGCGACCGCGACGGCGACCGACACCCCGCCGACGGCGACCAGCGCCCCGCCCCGGACGAGGTGCCCGAGTCGATGCACCCGATTCGTGGGCTGGCGTACGCCGACGCGGTGGCCGAGTACCGCCGCGAGATGGCCGACTGGCTGGACGAACAGGACGCCGAGAGCGGGGAGTCGGAGCGACGCGTGTGGGACCGCACGCAGGCTCGCGACGCCCTCGAAACGCTGGGCGACCACGTCAAGCGCGTGCAGGCCCTCGACGGCGACGTGGACGCCGACACCGCGGAACTCCTCGTGGCGGCGACCCGCGACGTGAGTCGCTACCTCCGCGAGGGCGACGAGGACGCCCTCGTGAGCGCCCGCGACCGGTTCGGCAGACTCGCGGAGTGACCCGAGTCCGAGCGTCGTCGCGCTCCTCGACGGCCACCGGCGAACGCTTTTGATGGTTGCTACCGTATCACTAGGTATGGCAACCGACGCCACCTCGCGCTTCCGGCAGGCCGCCAAACTCGGCGTCGTCTTCCTGTTCCTCGGGCCGTTACTCGTCCGGTGGGGGTTCGTGGGGGCGGACCTCCTCCCGGTCGGTCTCGTCTCGGGTGACCGCCTGCCGACGGCTTCCTCGGACCTGCTGGTCAGACTGGTCGGTCTCGCGCTCGTGGTCGGCGTCCTCGGACTCCTCGTCCGCCAGAAGCGCTCCTCGCGCGGACAGCACTCGACGGACGCGGCCGAGGAGGCCGCCGACCGGAAGATAGAACAAAACAGACGCGTCGAGGGAAGCGGCGAGGCCGACCCGTCCTACGCGTACAACAACCAACAGCAGGCGCGTCGAGAGGGCGAGCGAATCCGAGACCGCGGAGAGGAGATAGCCGCCGTCGAGCGCGACGCCACCCGAAAGCAGTAGCCCGAAAAAGGAGCTCGAAAGCAGTAGCCCGGAAGCCGACGCCTCGGCTCACCGACCGAACTCAGGGCAGGTCCACGTCCACGCCTTCCTGTCGGCCCGCGGCCTTGACGGTGTTGTACAGGAGCATCGCGCGGGTCATCGGGCCGACGCCGCCGGGGACCGGCGTGATGGCGCTGGCCTTCTCCTTGGCGCTCCGATTCGAGAAGTTTCTGGACGCCGTGGGGCGTGCAGGGCCGATAGCGGGCGTGACCCGCGACGAGTCGGCCGACGTTCTCGGGGTGGAAGCCGTCCACGTCCTTCTCGGGGTCGATGGCCCGCAGGACCTCGCGGTCGTCCACGTGGTCCGGAACCGGCATTTGGACCAAGATGCCGTGGACCTCGGGGTCGTCGTTGAGGTCCGCGATGGTCTCGTGGAGTTCCTCGGCGGGGGCCTCGGGGTCGATTTCGACGTGGATGCCCTCGATGCCGACCTCCTCGCAGTCGCGCTGTTTCATCGAGACGTAGGTCTCGCTCGCGGGGTCGTCGCTCATCAGGACGGTCGCGAGTCCGACTTCGACGCCCTCGTCGGCCAGCGTCTCGATGCTGTCCTGCAGGTCGTCGCGGATTCGCTCGGCGACGGCGTCGCCGTCGATTACCTCTGTCATCACCGGAGACTGGGACGCCGAGCGTCTTCAACCCTCGGGTTCGTGCGTATTTTCCACGCGAATTGGACTGTTCTGTACATATACGTGTATTAAATACCTCACTGCTGGCGAATCGTCGCCTGTCGAGTCGTCACCGGGACCTCGCACTCGCGCGTCTGCCCGTCGAACGTCACCTCGACCACTGCGCGCTCGGGCGCGACTCGCCTCACCCGCCGATACGACACCGACGGTTCGGAAATCACCTCACCGTCGCGGTCTAAGAGCGTCTGGTGTTCCACGAGGACAGTTCGCTCGCCCTCCTCGGTCGTCACTCCGGTCGCGACCCCGTCGTGGGGTCCGCCGAGCCGGTCGTCTATCGCCTCGCCGACCCGCCTCGCGGCCGCGCTGGCACACTCGGTCTCGGCCCACTCCTCGAACGGAATCGTCTCGTAAATCGGTTTCCGCGTCGGCGTCTCGCCCGAGCGGTTCGTGCGCCACGCCGCGACGTACCTGACCGTGTCGTTCGACGCGACGTATTCGAGGCCGTCGCGCCGAATCGTCGTGGACGCCCGGACGGTGTCGGGGTACGTTCCGTCGGTCGTAGTCCGCGGAGACGCGGTCGACTCGTTCGATTCCCCACGGTCTGATTTCGGGGCGTCGCTCGGTGCATCGCCGCCGACCGACGAGAGGCATCCCGAGAACGACGCGACGAGACCCACGCTCGCGGCCAGCAGGTGCCGACGGGACCCATTCATGGGAAACCGATTTCCTGTCGTCGAAATAAGTTTTCTGTCCGCGAAAGAAGGCCGTAACGGGAGTAACGAGACCTTACTCGTAGATGGGGTTCGCCTCGCAGAGTTCCTGAACCTCCTCCGCGACTTCGGCCATCACGTCGTCATCGTCCACGTTGTTCACGACGCGCGCGATGAGGTCGCCGACGTACCGGCAGTCCTCCTCGTCGAACCCGCGGGTCGTCAGCGCGGGCGTCCCCGCGCGGATACCCGACGTGACGAACGGCGAGCGCGTCTCGCCCGGAACGGTGTTTGCGTTCAGCACGATGCCAACGTCTTCGAGGGCCTCCTCGGCGTCCTTGCCGGTCACGTCCTCGTGGGACTCCCGGAGGTCCACCAACACGAGGTGGGTGTCGGTCCCCTCGGAGACGAGACCGAAGCCGTGGTCTTGGAGGCTCTCGCCGAGCGCCTTCGCGTTGGCCACGGTCTGGGCGGCGTACTCCTCGAACTCGGGTTCGAGGGCTTCCCGGAAGCCGACCGCTTTGCCCGCGATGTTGTGCATCAGGGGACCGCCCTGCATGCCGGGAATCACCGCGGAGTCGATGTCGTCGGCGTACTCGTCGTCGCACAGCACCATCCCGCCGCGACCCGCGCGGATGGTCTTGTGCGTCGAACCGGTCACGAAGTCGGCGACGCCGACCGGCGAGGGGTGTTCGCCAGCGGCGACCAGTCCCGTGATGTGAGCCATGTCGGCGAGGTGGTAGGCGTCCACCGCGTCGGCGGCCTCCTGAATCGTCTCCCATTCGACCTCGCGGGGGTAGGCGGAGTAGCCCGAGACCACGATGTCCGGGTCGAACTCCTCGGCGTGTTCGCGCAGGGCCTCGTAGTCGAGATACCCCGTCTCGGGGTCCACTTCGTACTGCTCGACCTCGTACAACTGGCCGGTGAAGTTGGCGTGGTGGCCGTGGCTGAGGTGGCCGCCGTGGGTCAGGTCGAGCGAGAGAATCTTGTCGCCGGGTTCGAGCATGGCGAAGTAGACCGCCATGTTCGCCTGCGTGCCCGAGTGGGGTTGGACGTTGACGTGTTCTGCACCCCACAGCTCCTTCGCGCGTTCGATGGCTAGCTCCTCGACGGTGTCGACGTGTTCGCATCCGCCGTAGTACCGCGAACCGGGATAGCCCTCCGCGTACTTGTTGGTGAGGACGCTCCCTTGGGCCTCCATTACCGCCTCGCTGACGTGGTTTTCGCTGGCTATCATCTCCAAGGTGTCGCGCTGGCGGTCTACCTCGGCTTCGAGAGCGTCTGCTACCTCGGGGTCGACGTCGCGGACGCGGTCGTACTCCATATCAAAAATCGCGGCATCCCGGAGTATAAGCTTACCTTTCGCGGGGGCAACGCTGGGCGACAAAAATATAAAGTCCCGGTGAGACACGTTGTACGACGCCGACATGATCGAGTGGGAGGAGACGGACTCCGGGCTGCGCGTGTTCGACCGTACGAAGACGGAGGTGTGTATCGAGACGACCGGTTGGGACGCGGCGAGCGCGGGCTACGACGTGGACCGTCCACTCGACGCGACGGTTTCGGGCTACGTCTCGGAACTTCGCTTACCGCCCGCGCTGGTGAAAGTCGTCGGTCTCGACTCCGGCGAGGAGTACACCCACGGCGGCGACGCCGACCCGCTCGACCTCTCCGACGGTGAGTATCTGTTCAATATCAGCCTCAATATCAAGACGTATCTACGGTTTTCGGGAGCCGCGACGATTTCGAAGACGGACGACTACAACGAACTCCACATCTCGTTTCCGGAACTCACGCTCGTGACCTTCGGATTCCGAAGCCATCACGAGGAGCCGGTGGATACGATTACCGTCCCGCCGAGGCCCGAGGGCGTGGCGACTGCCGTCACGTACCTCTCCTCGTCGCACAAAGCCACCGGTCCGGACCGGTCGTACCCGACGCTTCGAGGTCACCCGCCCCGAATCGAACTCGGTGACGAGACGGAGATTCCGGAGCCGGTCCGTGAGGAGCGATTCGACGTGGGCATCGAGTTGGTGATTCCCGACGACTTCGCGTACGCCTTCGTCGCGGCACCCCTCGCGTACTACCTACAGGCCGAGATGACCGTCGAGGACCGTCGGTCGCCAGTTCTTCGCGCGCCCGAGGCTGGCGTCGAACACCGGTTCACGCCGTTGCCCGGCTTCCAGCACGAGGTCGCCGATATGCTTCGGCGCGTCTTCTTCCTCGACTGCCTCGTCCGGAACGCGGGCGAGTACAGTTGGGACCTCGCGGAACTTCCGCTGTTGGACGAGGTCGGTATCGATGCTGAAGAGACCTACGACTCCTCGCCCGCCGAACAGCTCGCCACCTACCTCGACGCGCCGTACGAGCGCATCGACGATGACCTTCCGGAGTGGCATCTCGCAATGCATATTGAGCCCGTCGCAGCTCACATGAAGTCGGTGCCGTACTTTTTGAACAATCTCAGTCTTATCTACCTTCCTGAATCGACCGATTTGGAGAAAGACGAACTGCTGAACAAGTCGATAGACGACTTCTACCGTGCGGGCGACTCGAAGATGCGGCGGTTAATCGCCACACCAGAAACCGGTGCCAGCGTCATCCGTAAGGGACCCGGAGTGGTCGAATCGGTCGATAGACGCGACCCGGTTCTGCACGAAGGCAAAGTCAACGGCTGGCTCGCAGACGGTGTACCGATAGATGTATTCAAATCGATACCTGAGGCATACGAAAACCGATTTGGTTACTTAAGTCAAGAGGATAGTGATATCGACGTGACGGTCATTCTTAATGACGATGAGATGGCTGATGAACATGAGACGGTCGCCGAAATCTACGAGGAGCGGGCCGATGATCTCCGTATCAATGTAACTGTTTACGAAAGACTCTCAAAGGCCGAACTTGCCGACGTTTTAGAGGCATCTCACGACTTCGTCCACTACATCGGCCACTGCGAAAAAAGTGGTCTTCGTTGTCGAAACGGTAATCTGCCTGTATCGAGCATCGAAGAATGCAACGTCCAAACGTTCTTTTTGAATGCCTGCGGTTCGTATTACGAAGGACGAGAGCTCGTCAAGAAAGGTAGTGTCGCGGGTGCAGTGACATTCACAAAAGTCCTGAACAAACAGGCCGCAAAAGTCGGTATAGCGTTTTCCAGATTGCTGATTCATGGTTACGACATTGCCCACGCTATCCAACTAGCACGTCGCCGCATTATGATGGGGAAAGACTACGCAGTGGTCGGTGACGGCACTCATCAACTTGCCCAGTGTGACAACTGGTATCCACACATCGCCACCCTTAATCAGAAATCTGGTGATTTCGAGGTAGAAGTACAAACACTCTCGATGCCCAACATGGGCGGTATATTCGAAGTTTATCGAGACGGTAACGAAGACCCGCAACTTCAAGGTACGACGTGTACGTTCACTATTTGCAAATCAGAACTTCTCTCGTTCTTAGAACGGGCAAAAATGGCTTTTATCTATGACGGTGATATCTTCTGGTCAGAAGAACTTCTAACCCGTCTTCGGACCAATTAAGGTCCGCTCGACACGCCGCCAGCCTGTTGTGTACCGATTTTTACTAGTATCGTACTTCCAGCGACCATCGCGTACGCTGCGTCCATCGCTCGCGGACTCTCCGTGACCCAATGTCGAATCTTATCTCGCATAGCTTAGTTCGTGTTACAGAACCCCACTACTTTATTGTTTTGTATCTTTCATGCGGGAGTAAATACGGAATAACCCAAGAAAGGGCTCATTAAACCTACTCGCCGACGTGGCGAATTCGAGCCGACGTCCGGCCGAGTCCGGCGTCGCCAGTCGATTTTTACGCGAGGTGTTGTTTAATTCTCACAAAGCCGTAAAACCCAAAACCGACCCCGGAATTCGTTTAGAATTGTCGAACTGAGTCTTAGATGTCTCCGGATAATCCGTGATTTCCCCTCGTTACTAACGTTAAAATTAAGTAGGGGTAAAACGTTTGTGGGTACATGGAGACCGAATCGAATTTACTCGACCAAGAAATCGCCGAAATCCTTCGGACGGTCATCGACGAAGCGCCCGAATCGATGCTCGTCGTCAACCCGTCGGAGGACGCCATCGAAGAACTGATCACCGTCGCCACGGAGTACGAGGGCGACCTGCCGGAACTCCGCATGCTCGCGGAGTCGGGCACGCTGAAAGACGTGATGGAGGACTTCATCGTCGGCAGTAACGCGGCCGACCTCATCGACGCGGGGTCGCTCTCGCTTCGCACCACCGACGACGTGCCGAGCAACTCCCTCCTCGTCACCGACGAGGTCGTCATCGCGCTCGTGACCGCGGACGACCGCGTGGGCGGTCTCACCGCCGACGACGAGGAGTTCGTCGCGGAAGCGTACGACTCGTACTCCGCGCAGTTCGAGGCCGCCGACGAGTTCTCGCTGCGCACGCCGCCGCTCTCGCGCGTCCGCGACACGCTCGGCGAGGAGATCAGCCCCGACGCCCAAGACGACTTCGACGCGGTGCTCTCCTCGATGGAGACCGCCCGCGGAGACGGCGACGGACTCGACGAGGTTACCATCAGTCTCCTCGTCGCGGCGAAGAACGAGGCCCTGCTGTACGACATCAGCAAGTGGGGCGAGGACGTCGGCATCGCCAGCAAGGCGACGTTCTCGCGGACGAAGACGAAGCTCGAAGACATGGGTCTCATCGGGACCGAGAAGGTCCCCATCGACGTGGGTCGCCCGCGCCTGCGCCTGAAGCTGGCCAACGACGAACTCCGCAACGCGGACACCGACCAGCTCGCCAGCGCGGCCCAGAGCCTGCTTCACTGACCACGAACTCGCCCTTTTTCGCGCGGTAGCCCCCGAGCGATAGCACCGCGTTTTTCCGGTCTCCGTTCCTCGATGTCGTCATGAACGGACCGACAGTCGGACTCGTAGGTGAGGGTCCGGCAATCGATGCGGTCGCGGCCGCGCTCGCCGACGTGGACGCCGAGACCGTCGAGTGTGGCCCCGAACAGGTCGGAGAAACCGACTTCGCGGTGGTCGTCGGTGACGCCGAGGAGCATCGCACCACCCGATTCGCCGTGGCGGACCGTGCGGCCCGCGACGGCGCGACCCCGTGGCTCACGGTCGAACGCGGCGGCGTCGGCGGCCACGCCCTCGACATCGACGCCGCAGTATCGGGGTTCGCGCCGGGGACCGCGTGCTGGCGGTGTCTCCGGACGCGCGTCGCCGCGAATTTGGACGGAAGCGAAGCGGATTCCGAGACCGACCCCGACCCCGACCCCGACCGGGCGACCGCGCGCTTCGCGGGCGCGCTCGCCGGGCGCGAGGCCGCGACTCTCCTCTCGGGCGGCGAGTCGCAAATTCTGGGTGGCGTCGTAGAAATCCCTCACGCCGAGCGAAACGTGCTTCCGGTGCCCGGCTGTGAGGTCTGCGACGACGAATCGTCCGCGAGCCTCCGCCTTTCGGCGTCCCTCGACCGTGAGTACGCCGACACCGAGTTGGAGGGCGCGCTCTCGCGCGCCGAGCAGGCCGTGGACGAGCGCGTCGGTCTCGTCTCGGCCATCGGCGAGGCCGAGTCGTTCCCCGCGCCGTACTACCTCGCAGAACTCGCGGACACCGCCGGATTCAGCGACGCGCAGGCCGCCGAGCAGGCCGCGGGCGTCGCCGACGACTGGAACGCCGCGCTGATGAAGGCGCTCGGCGAGGCGCTGGAACGCTACGCCGCGGGCGTCTACCGGACCGCGGGCTTCCGGACCGCGCGCGCGGCCGACCTCGACGCGACCGACTCCGACGTAACGGATTCTGACGCAGTTGACTCCGACTCGGCGGTTGCACCCACCGAGTTCGTCCGGCCCGACGGCTGGACCGACACGGACGCTGACACCGAACTGTCGTGGGTCGAGGGCCGGAACCTCCGCAGCGACGAGCAGGTCCACCTCCCGGCGGAGTTCGTCCACTTTCCGCCGCCCGAGGTCCGGTACAAGCCCTCCATCACGACCGGTCTCGGTCTCGGGAGTTCGACCGTCGAGGCCCTCCTCGCGGGGTGTTACGAGGTCATCGAGCGCGACGCGACGATGCTCTCGTGGTACTCCACGTTCGAACCGCTCGAACTCGCGGTCGAAAACGAGCGATTCGACGCGCTCCGGTCGCGCGCTCGCGCGGAGGACTTGGAGGTCACGCCCCTGCT
>SDGW01001156.1_pt1 | contig 10992 bp, 7 predicted proteins | sample 2873831 | NCBI WGS metagenome assembly SDGW01 (sample SAMN08132700, study PRJNA421101) | hypersaline lake metagenome | isolation source: celular fraction 0.22 microns magnesium sulfate-rich crust from ephemeral... | place: Spain: Penahueca Lagoon, Toledo | collected 2011-07
GGCGCCTCGACGCTCGCGCAGATGGGATTCATGATCCTGCAGTGTGGCCTCGGCTTCTTCGCGGCGGCGATCACCCACCTGATCCTCCACGGGTTCTACAAAGCGTACCTGTTCCTGTCCTCGGGCGCGACCGTCGAGCAGACGACGCCCGGCGGCCACCACCACGACGCGACCGACCCGCTCGGCGTCGGCGTCGGGCTGCTGACGGCGCTGGGCGGCGGCGTCCTGTTCGCCGTGCTGACCGGGAAGGGGACCGAGCTGAACAGCGGCCTCGTGCTGACGCTCGTCGTCGTCCTGACGACGCTGCACGCGACTCGCGACGTGCTCCGCCGGTCGACGCTCCCGCCGACGATCAGGCTCGTCGGGACGCCGCTGGTCGTGCTGACGGCCATCGGCACCTACGCCGCGATGTTCAACGCCATCTCGACGCTGCTGTCGGACGTCCCGGCGACGACGGCGCCGACCGAGCTGACGGTCGTCCACTACGGCGTCGCCGCCGCGTTCGCGCTGGCCTACGTCGTGACGACGCTGGGCTGGCATCGCAAGAGCAGACGCCTGTACGTGGCGCTCGTGAATCTCTCGCAGCCGGATCCGGACACCCTTCTCACCACCAAGGAGGACTACAATGACGCTTGAACAGGACCACGTCGACGACAGCATCGAACGCGCCGCCGAGGCGGTCGGCTCGGTCTGGCCCATCCACTCCTTCGTCACGGCCAACCCGCTCGCCGGGCTGGAGGACCGCTCGTTCGACGAGGCGGTCGCGGAGGCGAACGAACTGTTCGGTGGTCGGGGCTACCCCGAGGCCTCGACGTTCCGTCGCGCCTGGGCGGACGGCCGGATCGATCCGGACGTGCTGCGCTCGGTGCTGGACGACCACGGCGTCGACGGCGAGCCGGCGGAGCTTCTCGACGAGTTGGAGGCCGCCGAGTCGCGCAGCGAGGGCGACGCCGAGACGAGTAACCACGCCGACCCGGCGACCGAGGCGGTCGATCAGGTCCTGACGAAGTGGCTCGCCAAGTTCCTCGACGAGGGGCTGGCCGAGTGGTCGATGCCCGACCGCGAGGAGGGCTTTTACGCCGCGTGGCGCAAGATGGCGCCGCACGACGACGAGATCCCGAACTGCGGGACGGCGTCGGACCTCCCCGAGACGCCGACGGCGGCGATCGAAACGGCCCTGTCGGACTACCCGCAGGGGCGCTGGGAACCGATCTTCGAGCACCACCTCGCCGCGCTGCCGGGCTGGACCGGCTTCCTCAAGCAGCGCGCCGACGCCGACGGCGATCCCTGGCAGGCGGCCCACCCGATCTCGCTGACCGAGTATCTCGCGGTGCGCCTGACGCTCGCGGAACTGCTGGACGCCCCGATCGAGCCGGACGATCCGGAAGCCGGTGCCGGAGCGAGCGACGCGGAGGCCCGTGAGGGGCCGCCGCTGGCCGAACTCTGGCTCACCGCCTGGGAGAAGAGCTACCGCCGGCAACTCCTCGACGACGTCGATCGCTCGGCCGACGAGTCGGAGGGCGACGCGACGAACGAGCGCCCCGCCTCGCAGCTCGTGTTCTGCATCGACACGCGATCGGAGATCATCCGCCGCCACATCGAGGCCGCCGGGCCGCACGAGACTCACGGCTACGCCGGCTTCTTCGGCGTCCCGATGCGCTACAGCGAGTACGATTCGGACGTCGAGATCGACGCCTGCCCGCCGATCGCCGACGCCGCACACCGGATCGAGGATCGCCCGGCCGAGGGCCACCACGAGCACGCCGAGACGTACGACATGTGGACCCGGATGGCGTCCGCGGGCCGGAAGCACCTCAAGGCGCTCAAGACCAACGTCGCCGCGGCGTTCACGTTCGTCGAGGGCGCCGGGAGCGCCTACGGCGCCGCGATGGCGTCGCGCACGCTCGCGCCCTCGGCCGTCCACGACCTGACCGACGCCGTCGACGGGCGGCTCCCCTCCGCGGCCGAGTTCTGCTCGCCGACGATCGATCGCCCGGCCGACGCCCACGATCACGACGACGCGCTCCCCCGCGGGCTGACGCTGGAGCAAAAGGTCGAGTACGCCAGATCGGCGTTCGAGCTGATGGGCTGGGAGCAGTTCGCGCGCCTGGTCGTGTTCACGGGCCACGCCAGCGAGACGACGAACAACCAGTTCGCGTCGAGCCTGGACTGTGGCGCCTGCGCCGGCAACCCCGGCGGCCCGAGCGCCCGCGTGCTCGCGGCGATCTGCAACGACTCCGAGGTCAAGGCGGCGCTCCGCGAGTCGGGGATCGACGTGCCCGAAGACACCCTCTTCCTCGCGGCCGAACACAACACGACGACCGACGAGATCGAACTGTACGACGAGAGTGCGCCCGAGAGCCACCGCGAGGATATTCAGCGCCTGCGCGAGGATCTCGCGGACGCCCGCGAGGCCGCCACCGCCGAGCGCACCGAATCGATGCGCGCCGCCGACGACGACGGCGTCCGCGAGACCGAGCGCCGCGCCGCCGACTGGGCGGAGACGCGCCCCGAGTGGGGCCTCTCGGGCAACGCCTCGTTCGTGATCGGCCCCCGCGACCTGACCGAGGGCGTCGATCTGGACGGCCGCGCCTTCTTGCACTCCTACGACTGGTCGACCGATCCCGACGGCGACGCGCTGGAAGCCATCATGACCGGGCCGCTGGTCGTCACCCAGTGGATCAACAACCAGTATTACTTCGCCACGGTGGACAACGGCGTCTACGGCAGCGGCTCGAAGGTCACTCAGAACCAGGTCGGCAACGTCGGCGTCTACCAGGGCAACGGCGGCGACCTGATGAGCGGGCTTCCGCTCCAGTCGCTCAACGTCGACGACGAGCAGCCCTACCACCAGCCGCTCCGCCTGCAGACCGTGATCCACGCCCCGACCGAGCGCGTCACCGAGATCATCGCCGAGCACGAGGACGTGGCGCGCCTGCTCGACAACGGCTGGCTCGACCTGTCGGTGATGGATCCCACGAAGGACGACGACGTGTTCCACTACGAGGGCGACCTGGAGTGGGAGCCGAGACTGCCGGTCCCCGTCGCTCACTGAGAACCGCGGTCACGCCCCCGCGACGCAGCAGGTTTCGTTCTCGGATTTCCGCCGAGCTACGTCCGAGGCGTGATCGGTCGCCACCCGGATCTCGGCGTCGTTCCACACACCCCGATCACTCGTCGGCGTCGGCGCCCGCTCTTTTGATCACTCGTCGGCGTCGGCGCCCGAGCGGCGGGCGAAGGCGTACGCCAGCCCGCCGACGCTTGCGAGAGCGGTTCCGACGCCGAAGCCCGGCGTCCCGGAATCGGTTGGCTCCTCACCGTCCACCTCGTCATCCTCGTCGGTGGCGTCGCGCTCGTTCAGATCGCTCACCTCGTCGACGGCGTCTGGCTCACTGACCTCGACGACATCATCGGCGGTCGCGTCGCTTCCCGAGGTTTCGCCTGTTGCGGTTTCGTTCGAGACCGGTCCGTCGGCGGCGTCCGAATCCGCTTGCTCGCCCAGCAGGGTCACTGCCGCCGTATCCACGACGAGCGGGGAGCCGTCGTCGAGTCGAGAGAGCGAAATCGATAGCGTCTGGTCCCGCTCGATCCGCTCCTCGAGTCGGATGGTGACGTTCCGGCGTCTGGTGCCGGCGTTGAACGTTCCCTCTGCAAGTGTTCGATCGGAATCCTGCGACCGGATAACGTAGGCGACGTCGATGCCGGTCCGCACCGCCGCGAGCTGTATCGCGACGCCGTCGCTCGTCTGATCGGCGAACAGCACCGCCGCGTCCCCCTCCTGGGCTGCGCCGGTGCCTGCGATGCCGAGCGCTGTCAGGCCCGTTCCGGTCGCCCGGAGCAGACCACGGCGACTGCAGCGGTCGCTCTCGTCAGCGGGCATCGTCGATCGCCCCTCGATCGCGAGGTCGGTGCATCGATCGATCACTTGGCAGTCCACGGAGATAAACGTGGGCGTGAAGCTCGGTGTGGCGTTTTCGGTCGTGACCGTTGCAGACGGGGCAGCGCACGCGTCGTACCCCTCTGCCGTGACGGGGCCTCGCGTCGAGGGCGCCGCACGCGGTGGGTCCAGAACGCCGATGGTTTATCATATTCCACACCAACTATCATCTACAATGGCGTCGGGTTCGATCGACTACGGGCGGCTGGACGAGGGGCGGAACTGCAACTACTGGAAGGTCGATCCGACGCTCCAGTTCGAGGCGCGGCGGATCTACCCGGACGCCGAGTTCGACTGGGCCGAGGACGTGCTCTCCGAGTTCGGGGCGGTGCTCGGGGAGCGGATGGCCGACACGGCCGACCGCATCGACGAAGCGGGCCACGAACTCCGTTCGTTCGACAAGTACGGGAACCGCCGCAACGAGGTCGAGTACCACCCGCTGCTCCGCGAGCAAGAGGAGATCGTCTACGAGCGGTTCGGCGTCACCCACGACGCCTTCCACGCACCGCCGGGCCGCGACGAGCCGGTCGGGTTGAGCCACACGCTGCTGATGCAGGCGCTGCTGTCGTACGTCGACAGCGGCTTTTGCTGTCCCGTCTCCATGACGACCGGCGCCGCGATCGTCCTCGATAAATTCGACGACGGCGACTTGGAGGAGTACTTCGAGGCGCTGACCGCCCGCGACCTCGACGAGCACATCGAGGGCGCGATGTTTCTGACCGAGGAACAGGGCGGGTCGGACGTGGGGGCCAACGAGACGCGAGCCGAGCGCACCGACGAGGACGGCGTGTACGAACTGTACGGCGAGAAGTGGTTCTGCTCGAACATCGACGCCGAAGGCGCGCTCGCTCTCGCGCGGACGCCGGACGCACCCGAGGGCACCGAGGGGCTGTCGCTGTTCCTCGTCCCGCGGACGAAGCCGAACGGCGCGGTCAACGACTCGCACTTCCGTCGGCTGAAGGACAAACTCGGCACCGCGTCAGTCCCGACGGGCGAGATCGAGTTCGAGGGCGCGGAGGCGTACCTCGTCGGCGAGGAGCGGAAGGGGTTCAAGTACATGGCGGAGATGATGAACTTCGAGCGGCTGACGAACGCCACGGGCGCGGTCGGCGTGATGGGACGCGCGCTACTGGAGGCGAAGGTCCGCGCCGCCAACCGCGAGGCGTTCGGCAGTCCGATCGAGGAGTACCCGCTGATGCGACGCGATCTCGTGGACCTCTCGGTCGATTACGAAGCCGCGGTGGCGTTTTCCTTCGAGGCGGCGCGGCTGTACGACGAGCGCGAACGCGTCGGCGACGACGCTGCAGCCTACCAGTTGATGCGCCTGTTCGTCCCCGTCGCGAAGTACAAAACCGCGCGGATGGCCGTCGACACGACCTCCTACGCGATGGAAATTCTGGGGGGCAACGGCTACGTTCGCGAACACACGACCGAACGACTGCTCCGGGACGCGCAGGTGCTCCCGATCTGGGAGGGCCCCTCGAACGTTCTCGCGCTCGACGTGCTCCGGGCGCTGAACCGGGAGAACGCCCACGAAGCGCTGCTCCCCTACGTTCGGGAGAAACTCGACGCCGTCGATCACCCGGCGCTCGAATCGGTGGCCGCCGAAGCGGAGTCGGCGTTCCGCGACCTGCAGGACGCGCTGGGGACGCTCGCCGTCGAGGACGACGAGTACGCGCAGTACCACGCCAAGCGGCTGTCGGACCTGCTCTTCGACGTGGTGACGGCCGCGCTGTTCCTCGACGAAGCCCAGTGGCAGATCGACGAGGAAGCGGACGGACGCAAAGCGCTCGTCGCACGCCGGTTCGTGGAAACGCGGTTCGGCGACGACGACGCCTACGGCGTCACGTCCGGCAGTCGATTCGCCACGGAGGACGACGTTTTCGCGTCGATCGTCAAGTACGATTCCGTCGAGCCCGCGTCGCTGCTCGACGCCGAAGCCCGAGCGAGCGAGTGAGTCGGGCGACGCGCTACCGCCGAAGTCGGGCGACGACGCCGTTCTCGCGCTCCTCGGTCTCGACGAGTTCGTCGCCTTCGAGATCGTCGAGCAGTCCCCGCAGCCACTCCCGGCCGTACTCGCCTCCGGGTGCGTAGTCCACTCGGATCCGCGGCCCGATCTCGTCGAGTTCGAGTTCGTCGTGTTCGCCCAGCAGCTTCACGACGCGCCCGCGGAACTGCCGGCGACTTCCCTCGAAGCTGGGCTGCGTGGGAACGTCGGGCGCGGTGAAATCGCCCGTCTCGTAGGCGTGACACCACGTCCGCCACGGGCAGCCCGCCTCGTCGCAGGCCGGCGTCTTCTCGCAGGCCACCCCGCCGAGTTCCATGATCGCGTTGTTCCAGACCCGGGACTCGCCCTCGGGCATGAGTTCGGCGGCGGCGTCCTCGAAGGCGGCGTCGTCGTCCGGCACGTCGAACGCCCGATAGAGGACGCGCTTGACGTTCGTGTCGACGACGGCGTCGCCGTTGTTGAAAGCGAAGCTCGCGACCGCGTTGGCGGTGTACGGTCCGACGCCTTGCAGCTCTTGCAGCCCGTCGGGCGTCGTCGGGAACTCGCCCCCGTGATCGTCGACGACCTGTCCGGCGGCTTCGTGGAGGTACCGCGCACGGTTGTTGTACCCGAGGCTGTGGTCGGTCCAGAACGCGACGACCGCCGAGCGGTCGGCGGCCGCCAGATCCGCGACCGCGGGCCACCGATCGAGGAACTCGGCCCAGGCCGTCTCGACCCGCGAGAGCTGGGTCTGCTGGCTCATCACTTCCGAGACGAGAATCTCGTAGGGGTCGGTCGTTTCCCGCCACGGGAACGACCGGTGGTCCGCCTCGTACCACTCGATCAGGGCCCGCTGAACGGCGTCCGGCTTCTCGGGGACTGCGCCCGGCGCTTCGCTCATCAGCGTACCGGAGGCGCCTACTGCAGTTGGGTCTGGCGGTTCGTCTCGTCGGACGGTCGAAGTCGTGCCCGAATCGCCAAGTTCGATGCGGTCGCGGTCGGGACGTATCTTTTTGGTATCGGAGCGGCAACGTGCGATCCAGTACTACGCAACAATCGGGAGCTATCGAGGAGTCCACCCGGTGACTGATCGCGACGCCGACCGCGGTCGAGCTGCGAGACGAACATGGCACTCGAATACACGCACTACGTCGTTCCGTACGTGCTGGCGCTGGGGATCAGCGTCGCGCTCGTCGCCAGACTGTGGCGCTACCGGGACCGGCGGGGTGCCACCGGGTTCATCTTCGACGTGACGGGGCTGATACTGCTCTCGGCCGTCTACATCGTCCAGCTCGTCTCGACGGATCTCTCGGCCAAGCTGTTCTGGTGGAACTGGCGGTTCGTCCCGATGACGTTCATGGCCGCGGGCTACATGATCACCGCGATCGAGTACACCGACCACGAGGAGTGGCTCACCTACCGGACCGGCGCCGCCATCGCCGCCATCCCGGTGCTTTCGCAGTTGCTCGTCTGGACGAACGACGCCCACGGCCTGTTTTACGGCTACGAGTACGACGCCGCCGCGAACCTGCTGATTCCCTCCTTCGGGCCGCTCTACTGGCTGTTCGCCTCGGTTGCGGTCGGCTATCTCCTCGTCGGCATCTACCTTCTCCTCAAGCTGTCGCTGACCCAGCGAGCGTTCGTCAAACAGTCAACCATCCTGGTGGGCAGCATCCTCCTCGTGCTGGTCGGCGAGTTCGTCTGGTGGCTCGGCCTCGTTCCGATCGATCCGCTCCCGCTGACGAGCACGGTCAAGGTCGTCGGCTTCCTCTTCGGCGTCGCCCGGTTCGAACTGCTCGACATCGTTCCCGTTGCCAGAAACAAGGTCATCGAGAACATGCGCGACGGCGTGTTCGTCGTCGACCGGACGAACCGGGTCGTCGACGTCAACGACGCCGGGCGCCGGCTCGCGAACGATCCCGATCCCGTCCGAAAGCCCGTCGACGACGTGTTCGACGCCGACCTCCTCGCGCAGGGAGACGACGACTCGCGCACCGAGATCGAGCTCTCGGTCGGCGGCGATCCTCGGCACTTCGATTTTCAGGTCACGCCCCTGTACGACCGGGCGGGAGCACAGAACGGGCGCCTGCTGGTCTTCCGTGACATCACGGAGCTGAAGCGCCGCGAGGAAGAGCTATCGATCCTGAATCGCATCGTCCGCCACGACATCCGAAACGACATGACGATCATCCGGGGCCGGGCCGACCTGCTCGCGGAGCACGTCGACGATGCGGGACGGGTACATCTCGACGCGATGGACGAGAGCAGTCGACACGTCGTCGAACTGACCGAGAACGTCGGCGATCTCATGGCTGCGATCACCGGCGACGAGTCGATCGAGCTCGAACCGATCGACGCGGTCGGGGTCCTCCGGACGCAACTGGAACAGGCGCGCCAGCGCTTCGACGGCGCCGAGTTCGAGGTCGAGGAGGAACTTCCCGAGGGCTGCTACGTCGCGGCCAACCAGATGTTCTCGTCGGTGTTCACGAACCTGTTCAACAACGCCGTCCAGCACCACGACGACCCGCCCTGTCGCGTTCGCGTCTCGGTCGAGTGCGACGATACGACGGTGCGCATCGAGGTCGCCGACGACGGGCCGGGGATCCCCGAATCGCGGCGCAAGGAGGTGTTCGGCCGCGGCGAGAAGGGGTTGGACAGTACCGGGACCGGCGTCGGGCTGTATCTCGTCGATACGCTCGTCGAGCAGTACGGCGGCGGGATTTCGGTGGAGGAAAGCGAGTCGGGCGGGGCGCGGTTCGTCATCGAACTCCCGCTGGTCGAAGATCCGTTCGGGCGCCCATCTGCGCGGTCGACCGGAGCGGCGGCGCGCGATGCGTCAGCGGCTTCCGACGCCGATGCCACGACGACACCGGATGCCGACGTGCCGCCCACGCCCGACCACGACGAGTGAGATATCGCGCAGCCGAAAGCCGTTTCATCCCGCTCGTCCCAACTGGAGGTATGACACTCGACGACCTGACCGAGGACATCGAGGAGAGGTACGAAGCGCTGGACGGCGACCTCGACGCCGATCTCGACGAGGGGACCCGCCGAGAGCTGACGATGCTGTTGACCGCGCTCGACGAGGACGACGCCGAGGACATGATCGAGGAGGCGGTCAGCCTGCTGTTTCAGAGCACCGTCGAGTCCGGCAAGCTCGATTTCCACCTCCGCAGCGCCTACGACGTGACCTACGACGAGTACCTCTCGGGAATGACCTACGAGGAGATGACTGGCGCCGCGCAGTTCCCGCAGGCCCAGCAGAAAGACGAGCGGCGGTACCAGTTCTGACAGCACAGTTGTTATCCGGACTGCGTTTGAAGATCCGGTAACTGAGAGAGCGAGATCACGATTATGGAAGTGAATACCATCACGCGTCGCCGAGCTATTCTGGCCGGTGGGCTGGGACTCACCTCGTCCGTGAGCGGCTGTACCCGACGATCGAACACGACAACGGAAACGGACGATACACCAACACACGAGGCAGTCAGGAAGTCAGACGTGTTCCTAGGTGCGGACATCTCGGCCGACCTTCCAACCTACGTGTCGATCGCCGATAGTGCAAAGACGGCCGATGTCGCTATCGTCGCAAGTGACACATCAATCAGTGGTGAATCGGTAGTGGAGCGGTTGGTTAACGGAGTACCGACCGGCGTGTACGGTGAACCCGCATTGACCCGACTGGCGGAGTTGCTCGGAGAAGGTGACGTTGCGAACCACTTTGAGAGAGATTCCGTTACTGCGGGCGACGGAACTCACGACGTAGCCGTTTTTCAGCCACTTGATGGCGAATTGAGTTCGTATCTAAGCACAATCGAGGGACGGGAGCCGGTACTCGTTGACGTTCTCGACCGGGTGCTTGCCTGGATTTCGCAGAACGAGGCCTCGCAGGAATCTTGACAGTCTCTTCCGTACGATCCCGGCGCCGCTAGTCGACGACCACCGCGTCGTCGGCCTCGTTCGGCGCGCCCACCACGAACAGACGCGCCGGTTCCAGCGCCGTCACCTGCCGCTCGGCCGAGGGCTCGACGACCAGCACGTCGCCTTCCGCTAGCTCGAACCCTTCCTCGCCGACCGAGACGTGAAAGCGCCCGTCCAGCACGAGATACAGTTCCTCCTGGTGCTCGTGGTAGTGGCGGTTGTTCTCCTCGCCCTCATCGAACTCCCAGACGCTCGGACGCATCTCCTCGGGCCGCGTCTCGTAGCCGATCGCCCTGATCGTCGGTTCGATCCCCTCGACCTCTCGCTCCTCGATCTCGTCGACGGTGACTTTCGAGTACACGATCCGAATGTCGGAGGCGAACGCAAAAAATCCCGGTCGCGCGGCGGCAGGGCTGGCGAATCTGTGGTGTGGGGAGAACTGCCGTTCGGCGTCGAGACGCCGCGGCGAAAATGAAAGTGACGCGTCAGCGGGGCGGTGCCGAGCGAGTGCGGGCGCTTACTGGAACGTCCGGGTGACGTCGCTTTCACCCGTGTCGGGCTCGGTTCGGTCGAGTTCGCTTTCCAGTTCCTCGTAGCGCTCGCGCACCTCGTCGGTGACGCTCGGACCGACCTCGTCGAGCGCCTGCTCGAAGTGCTCGCGGCTGATGCGGACGTTTCCGACGCTCTCGTCGATCTCCTCGGGGCTCACCGAGTTGATGAACTCCCGGGAGGCCGCCATCGAGGCCTCGCGCGTGATCGCCTCGATGTCGGCGCCGACGTAGCCCTCGGTCCGGCTCGCGAGCCACCCGAGGTCGACGTCGTCGGCCAGGGGCTTGTTGCGGGTGTGGACCTCGAAGATCGCCTCGCGGGCGTCCTCGTCGGGCACCGGCACGTGGACGTGGCGGTCCAGGCGACCGGGGCGCAACAGCGCCGAGTCGATCAGGTCCGGCCGGTTGGTCGTCGCGATCACGACGACGTCCTCCAGCTGTTCGAGCCCGTCGAGCTCGGTCAGCAGCTGCGAGACGACCCGTTCGCCGACGTTCGAGTCGCCGCCGCCGCTGCCGCGCTCGGTGGCGATCGAGTCGATCTCGTCGAAGAACACCACGGTCGGGGCGTTCTCCCGGGCCTTGCTGAACACCTCGCGGAT
>SDGW01001157.1_pt1 | contig 10969 bp, 8 predicted proteins | sample 2873831 | NCBI WGS metagenome assembly SDGW01 (sample SAMN08132700, study PRJNA421101) | hypersaline lake metagenome | isolation source: celular fraction 0.22 microns magnesium sulfate-rich crust from ephemeral... | place: Spain: Penahueca Lagoon, Toledo | collected 2011-07
TAACTCCTTGGCTTCTATTTCTTCTAGCGAAAACCTGGATTGTGGGCGGAACGCCCAAATATCACTGTTGAGAATAGTTTCGGTAATGAGAAACCGCACGAAATACGCGCTCGCGGCTGTCGGCTGTCTGTTCGTCTTCGCGTGGATCTTACTCGCGCCGAGCGTGATCGATCGGGTAGACGGATAGACATCACCCTCAACGTCTGTCCAAGAAGATTTTTTAAATACGGAATGCGCTACGACGATTATGCAGCCGAATATCGTTTGGATCACTCTCGATAGTCTCCGGGCGGATCATACGACCCTTCATGGCTACGACCGGGACACGACAACTGCTATCTCTGAGTTTGCAGCCTCTGGCAATGCGGTCAACCTCAAACAGTGTTTCACACATGGGATCGACACGGCGGCGTCCAGCGCATCGATCTTTACCGGCACCTACCCGTCCTATCACCGCGTCAATATCGGCGATAACGTCGGCACCATCCCCTCACAACTCGATACAATCCCAGAACTACTCGGACAGAACGGCTATCGGACGGCGTGCGTTACTCGGAACCCACGGCTTGATCTCATCGGGGCTGATAGGGGATTCGACCAGTTCCATGAGGTCAGCTACTCGAGTCTCCTCCAACCAGGATTACTCTCGACGAGTCTGAAATACGGTCTCAATATCCGCCGCCACTCGGCAGGTTTCAGTCTCGATAAGATGGATCACTCGCTGACCTACGTCGTCAACGATATCGCAAAGCAGTGGTTAGATTCCCTCTCCTCGTCAGAGCCGTTCTTCTGCTATCTCCATTACAACGAACCCCACCGCCCGTATCATGCCCCGTTGTCCTATTTGGACCGGTACACGGATGACCTGCCTGTAACGACGCCGGAAGCGGCGGCGATTGCGAGGGATATCCACGAAAATGCCTACGACTACGTCGCCAACGACCTCCCGCTGTCGGAGACTGACTGGAACGCTCTCAAAGCGATGTACGATGCTGCGGTCGCGTACACCGATCGACAGGTTGGTAAGATTCTCGACTACCTCGAGACGCTGGCTCTAGACGATACGATCGTCGTCATAACTGCTGACCACGGCGAACTCTTTGGTGAAGGGGGCTATCTCGCTCACCAGTTCCTCGTCCGCGACGAGCTGACGAACGTCCCACTCGTCATTTCCGGTCTCGAGGGCGTCGACCGCCATACCGATTCCCCAGTCCAGCACGGTGACGTGATGCGGACGCTGCTCGAGGTCGCCGGTGTCGATATCGACACAGAACAATTCGGTGGAACGATCGACCTCCGATCCGACAGACGTGAGTTTGCGGTCTCGCAGGCCGATCCGACGTTCGATTACATTCGGGAGTTCAATTCCGACTTCGAACCGGGTGCCGCCCACCGATCGCTCACAACGGGCCTTCGGACGGAGGGGTACAAACTCGTCCATAGTGAGGGCCGAACCGAACTGTTCGACCTACCCGACGAAGAGCACGATGTGAGTGGGGACAGGGATGGGATGACCGAATCGTTATTTGACCAGTGTTCGGCGTGGCTTGACGAGTCCGGTGAGTCGCCATTTACGGATTCCGGGCAGGATGGATACGACGACCGGACGAAAGAACGGTTACAGGACCTCGGTTATCTCACGGGTTAAAGATCGGTGTCGGCCTTCCCACGTTGTTGAACTGGTGGCTGACCGAACCCTTTTCTTTGGAGGATAGCGTAGCCACTCCCTGTAGCCCCGACCTCCTGCCACGGCCGTCGGGGGCTCCTACTCCGATCCGTTTTCGTCGGCGTCCGAATCCTCGAGTGCGTCGTGTATCGCGTTCCGAACCTGTTCCTGCCGCCCGATCGCGTGCGGGTACTCTGTTGCGAGTTTCCGCCACGTCCGTTTTTTCAGCGTCAGATTCTTCGATTCGGTTTCGTCGAGGTCGTCTTCCTCGCCGACGGGCTCGTCGCCCATGCCTGAACACTCACGCGGACCGACTGTTAAGCTATGGCTTCGTGCTGAGCACCGCAAATGTATCTGAATACATTTTGAGCGGCATGAAACAGTTGTTAGCGGTACTTTAATGTGGGTTGGTGTGTTTGTATCTAGTAACTACTCGGATCGGGTTCGGCCCGGCGAACGACGCCGGATAGGTCACGTTTGACCAACGTCATCGCGACGGCCGCTCGCCGATTTCGAGACGTAGCCAATTCTATCGCATTCGCCGCGACAACCCTCGAGAGCCATGAGTACGCCACAATCCGCCCTCGGAAGCCGGGAGAATTTCTGGTACGACGAGTCGACGCCACTTGAGGAACTTCAAGACACGTCACTCGGCCAGTTGAACGTTCACGAACTCCGCCGACTCGTCCGTGAGACGACGCCGTTCAATATCGACGTGGACGTGATGGGCGAAGACGAGTTGCGAAAGTGGGTCCGCGATCGCCGGGAGAATCCCGACCGCCCCTCCGAGTGTACGACCGAATACGAGCGCGCCCGGTGGAAAGCACACAAGGCGCTCCGCGAGGTTGCGACGCCGGTCTCGAAAACGGCGAAACACGCACCGCCAGACCGCGGCCTCGAGCCGCTGTTCGCGTGGCTATACGCGGAGTCCCACCAAGACCTGATTACGGACCACGACCCGCTCGCGGTTCACACGGAACGCTGCGAGGTCGAACTCACCCGCCCCGTTGAGCACGTTCCACGGGAGTACAGCGGCGAGGAGTTCGGTGTCACGGAATACGGCCAGAAACGATTCCGCCGACGCTTCGACCCTGATCATGGCTACCTCGGCGGCGTCGACTTCGAGGACCTCCCGATGCGGGAGTTCATGGAAGTCGCCGAGGACGTACTCGGCGATTTGAGAGTCGAACACTCGTTCCGACAGGCGAAAATCGACGGGTGGCTCGAGGACGCACGGAATCTCAAACGAAAGCAAGACAAGACCGACCAGGACGTGCTCACTGAGATCCTGCTTCGCGTCTTCATGAATATGGCCGATGATTGAGAATGCCTCAGCTTCAAAAGTCGCAACTGTTGGTGTTACTCGTCACTGTCATTGTGACGAGTACCCTCTTCATACCAGTTTCAACCCGACCAGCTCAAGCGACGACTGACGAACTCAATACAACCGTCGACGACAACTGGCACGAGAACTCTGATCTCATCGTTTGGGTGGCCGCCGACAGCCAGCCCGACCCAGGTGACAATATCAGTAATTTCGAGCGCCTCAACAATACGGTTGACGACCTCAATAACCTCCCATTCACGCCGAATTACACCGTTTTACCCGGCGACATAGCAGACCCGAAAGACGTGGGAAAACGGTCTGGCGATGCAGCCGCAATTCGGAATATCAAACGGACACGGGATGCATACGAACGCCTCCGCTGGTTCGAACCCGGCGTTGACAATAACACACTCATCCTCCGTGGCAATCACGAAAGTGACTTTTCGGCCAATTACTCCCCAGAATTTTCCCAGCACTTCGGCGGTCAGTGTGACGGTGCCGATCGGCTGGTGACGATGAACACACAGACGAACCTCCAATTCGCCGGTCTCTGTGGGACGGGTGGCGATGATTACGGGAGCTATACGCGCTCGATGGGGAAATTAGATACCCATCTTGGCAATCTCGAACAGGAAGGGAGTAATACGAACGTCATAACTGCCCTCCATCAACCCATCCCGAATACCGTCACCAACGACCACTCAATCAACAGCGATGGCGCGATTTACGACATGGACGCTGCAAGCGAGGACAAATACCGCTCAATAACATCGCAGTACGGAAATTCGACCCTCTCGGCAACCCTTACCGGACATCTCCACGGCCGACTTGACGATAGTGGGGATGGCGTCAATACATATAATGGACAGCAATATGTCCAAACACCCGTATTCGGCGACTCCATCACCCATTTAGAAAATGGGACCTCTACGGGGCGTGGTGTGGGCGACTCGATGTTCCTCTCGTTCGAATATGGGTCGGACACGGCCGAGGTATACGTCCGCCGGAGTTGCAACGACTACGATGAGGACGGTATCTGTGATGGGACCGCACAGGGCTGGGTCTACAAGTTCCCAATCTACCTTGACCATCCGCTCGAAAAGCCAGACGATTCTACGGCAACAGACACGACTGAGGACGGCGTGTCGTCGGCAAGCACAACGACGCCAACGTCGATCTCCATTAGCGAGGTCATTCGCGGCGAGGCGAGTTTCAGCGATTATCTATCCCAGATTTTCGGCAGGGACGACGAGACCTCCGACTCAGAAACGAGAAGCGAGAGTTCTGATTCAGAGAATATCCTAGATAGCATTTGGGAGTCGATCGGCTCGCTCTTTTCGACACCAGATGAGACGAGCTCCAATGAGACTCTCGACAACGAAACGGACTCCGAGTACTGGCCGTTCCAACTCACAACCGTACTGTGGTGTTCCTACCGGTCTGTTCTCTGGAAACCACCGCCATAGTGTCCTCACTAATCAGCACGGCCAGCTGACCGCGGTTCCCACTTCTCAAGACACTGAACACAGATAGCGGACACTTTCGACTTAGTAGACCAATGACAACGATACGGACAAAATTGAGTAGCATCGCTCTCACGATCCTAATAGTGACGAGCCTGTTCGCGGGGGCAGTTTCGTTGACCGGCACGGCCGCTGCCGAACTCTCGTCGGGATCGTATAAGGAATACGACCCAAATGACCATCTCGACCCGACGGTCGGCGGTTCGGGGTCACACTCGTTCAGCGGCATTACCTCGAATACCGATCAGCGACTGGTCGCAGCCGAGCACACCAACCATCTCGAGTACTCGTTTAACGTAACGGACGCGAGCGAGTGGGCCCGATTCAGCACTGGATGGGGTGGGGATAATGCGACAATCAACTCACTGTCGGAATTTGCCGGACTCAAAGTGAAAATGCAGGATACGGGGCTCCACACTTTCGCCGTAACTAGTTCTGATAAAAATGGAGCCGACGCCAGTAAAGCCACAATTAACACGAATCAAACATATTATGTCACTCTCCACCACTACGATTCAAATAGCACGATCCACGCACAGGTGTTCACCGATCAGGATCGGACAAACAGCGTTCTCGACGTGCAGCGAAACTCTGGTGGCTCTGACATGGGCTACACTTTTGCCCACCTCGGAGACTCCGATTCAGCACCGTCGTCAGACGCGGGGTCGATGAGCGGCACAATTCAGAACTTCAATGCAACCGATACGGAGGCTAATCCCGAAACGAGTGTCTCACTGACTGAAGGCGATCAAAATCTGTCGACTTACTATACCGGTGGCTCAATGGCATCTGGAGAATCGATCGACATCTCGTCAAACAAAATCGAACTCACCGATCTCGGGGCCCAATCCTCGAAATATCTGGTCGGAAAAAATGAGTCGATGAAAGACCAGAACACTTCGGCCTACTTTACTGTCGACACTCCTTCGAACCCATCTGGTGCCACGAAGATCCATTCTGGCTTCGCACCAGAGAATGGAACACTTAGCAATCTTTCTGACTTTGTTGGTGTCTCATTCACGCGCGACGAAAACAATAATGGAAAGCAAAATATCACTGTCGAGACTGCTTTCTCGAGCGATTCTGTACAAACAATCGGAACCTGGGAAGCGAACCAGCGGTACTACTTGACACTTGATCTCTGGCAAAGTAATCAGACTGTTGGCGTCCGCGTCTTCAACGACTCGGACCGAACAAATCTCTATGCAAGCGGCCAAGACGATGCATCATTCGACGCAGACCATTTCTACCCATTCCTCGGTGGTGATGGGGTGGACTCCGGGTCGGGTAATTGGACATTGTCAGACTACACAGTCGACTTCCCCGGTGGAGAGGAAATCACGGTAACTGGGTCTGAAATCTCCGGACGCGTCGTCGATCAGAACGGCAACCCAGTCGAAGACGCGACCATAACAGCATGGGGCGTCCGCGAAGTTGCGCTTAATGAATCAAAGGCTGCTTCTCTCGAGGAGCAGGCCCAGGAACTCATCGACGAGACGACGAACCCACTGCCGAGTTCGTGGGACCCCGACTACGATCTCGAGAATCACTACGAGAGCGCGAACGGTAAATACCTCCTCGTTCACGAGTCAGCGGATTTCGGCCTCCAAGGTCTCGGCGTGCAACAACTCTCTTCGAGCGTCGATGAGCCGACGCTACAGGCTGACTCAGACCAACAGGTCGTCCTCTCGTTGTGGGACCCGAGTCAAGAGGAAGGATTCCTCGGCGGCAACCAAATCGACAACTCGTTCCCTGGGGCAACCACCTCTGGAAACCTCGTAGTCGAACAACTCGGTCCAACTGGCGAGACGACCGACCGAACAGTCTACTCAACGTCGACGATCGCGACGGTCGGCAACCGCTTTGACCAGCACGATATCCCTGGTGTCAGAACCTCGCTTCCCACCGGAGTCTACGTTGCCTATCCCGAAGGCGCACGCGAGCGTGGGTACACGTTCGTTGTTGGCTCGCCCGACGAACTTCGGTCAGCGTGGACAAGCGAACTTGAGAACGAGGCAAACCAACTCACTGACCGCGCAAAACGGATTCGTGACCTGTTGAATCAGGATCACGTCGTTCGAACGACGGCTAAAACTGACGCAAACGGCTCGTTCTCGGTTTCGATCAACTCGCAGGTGGTCACCGCCGACGTGAAGGCGATGAAAGCCGACGGCCAATTCCTCGAGACGGTACAAGACCCGACCATCGAGGACCTTCGCCGATACCAGACCAACGGTTACAACGGGACTTTCTATCTCCCAAGCCCGAAGCCGAAGACGGTCAACCCGCCTGCAAAGAGCGTTACCGTCACAGTCTACCGCTCACCGGAGGTCCCGTTTGGGAACATGTCGTCGTTCGCCGACCTCCAAGCGTGGTTGCAGAACCAACGGCTTAATGAGACCGTCTCGGACCTCAAGACCGAGTACACACAGCGCCTCGACGAGATGGAGCGCCAGAATCTCGAGCGCATCTACTCCGATCATCGGTCGCTGGTCGAGACAGTGCCCGGCGCAAAAAGCCGGTACCTCGATCGTTCGTCGTTCTCGGAGATTCAGGCCGCTGAGGATCTGACCAACGAGGAACTCAGTCGCGAGACACGGCACATGCAACTTGCACTCTCTGATGTCGATCAGGTCCAACCGCCGGAGGTTGGTGATGATCCGATCGAGATTAGCGACGGCGAACTGAATGCTGAGTATCCGATTCCGGCGGGCATCAACCCCGATACTGTCTCTCCGGAGATTCATTGGTCGGATGGCACTGTCGAGCCAATTGGCGAAGAGTACTATAGCGTCGAATCGAGCGGCGTCCCCGGCTTCGGTGGTCAGACGCTCGTGATCGACGGTTACCCGATCGACGAATCCGACCCGGCAGCGTTCGACATCCGCATTCAGGGCGGTGGTGAAGACGGCCGACTCAACGACCGGATTTCAGGGACCAACCCAGCCTTCGGCGGTGCTGTCCCCGGTATCAACGCGATCGACTTCTCGACGCTCGCACCCGGTCCAAGCGAGACGGTCTACGTTGATATCCAGGCCGCTTCGGATACAGGCTACGGCAAACTCGTCAAAGCCGAAGCGTGGAACGACGACGGAACGCAACTCACCGCAAGCGTCGACTCGAGTAAAGACCGAGCATCGTTCGTGACTGATGGAGAGGGCATCCATCAGGTCCGGCTGACCTTCCAGAACACGCAGGGTGACCAGTTCGTCGTCAGTCAGCGCATCCGCGCACACGAACAATCACGAAGTGATCCGGCGACGGTTCGAGCTGCCCAAAGCACGCTGGGTGTCTACGCCGTGACCGGCGAGGAACTCGCAAGCGGGCGGATCAAACAGTCCGGTGGAACACTCCAGATCGACGCGATCGCCGACTCGAGTGGTGGCCCTGGCCTCCTCGTGGTGAAACCGGCAAACGCGATGGACGGCGACGAAACGACGTTCGATATCGCTGTGTTGCACGGCTCGGACGAACAGGAGGTCTCGGCACACGTTCGCCTACGAATCCACCTTGAGAACGTCGAAAAAGACTCGGCGCTGTTCTGGCGGTCCGAACCGTCGACCTTCGGCGAGCCGGTCACTTGGGACGGCGATACTCGGTATGGCCGAGTCTCGTGGCAAGGCGAGGGCAAAGCTGTCTTGCAGACCTACTCGCTCGAGGACGGCACTGCCGATATAACAGTGGTCCAGAGTCCGAACATGCTACAGAGCGGTCAGCACCGAATCGCTCGGACGTTCAATGGCCTGCCGTTCGTCGGTGGGATGACCATACCGTCTGGCTTCGCAATCCCATCGGGCGGATTCGTTGGACTCGGATTCGCCGGCATCGCTGTCCGTCGACGGAGGGCCGCATAATGACACGCCAGACACGACGCCAGTTCCTTGCCGGAACTGCCACGACCGCGACGGCACCGCTGTTCCTGACCAACCCACTCACGGCCAGTGACACACTGACGCCCCTGGCACTGGCCCAACCCGACGATATCCGTGGGTTCACCGGGGACAGTCTCCCGTCGTTCGTCGTCCACTACGAGGACGGCAAACGTGACAGTCTCGACCCGTGGCTCACTGACGGCGAGGACCGCGCACTCCTCCGCGAGCACACCCAACTCAATGCAGTCACGGTTCGCGCGCCGTGGGACGCCGTCGGCCTTCTGCAACTCCCTGGTGGGATTCGGCGAACGAGCGGTGGTCTACAGGCAAAATCCTACGTTACGCAGATCGATGCAAACATCGTCGCAAGCCGGCCCGAACCGATTTCGAATCTTGAGGATACGAGCGCGTGGTCGTGGGACCTCTCTTTCCGGGACCAGATCGGTCTGCTGGCCTCCCCGTCGGCCTCGGTCCCCGGTACCGCTGGCCTCGCATTCAGCGACGATGCACCGGAAGCGGACCTCCAAGAGTCACGCGCCCTCGCACGCGCGGACGATACACTCGTCTCGAATACGGACACCGCCGACCGCACGATCGCCGTCGTCGACACAGGCGCGACTGACGGCACGATTTTCGAGGATGGGAGCGGCAACACTCGTATCCTCCCCGAATCAGAGAACCTCATCACGGGCGAGACGGTCGGCGAGCACGGTGTTGACGCCGTGGCCGCTGACGACTCGAGCAACCACGGCGAATGGGTCTCGGCGTGCATCGCCGGTAACGGTTCGTCGTGGGCGAATACCGGATTCGTCCCCGACGCCGACCTGTTGATCCTCAAGGCGCTCAATTCGGATGGCAGCGGGAGCATCTCGGATATCGTGGCTGGCGTCGAGCGGGCAATCGAGCACGGTGCGACCGAGATGTGTCTGTCGCTCGGTTCGCCCCTGTACTCCAAAGCACTCGCGGACGCGCTGAAAAAGGCCGTCGAGAACGACATCTTCGTGGCGATCGCCGCGGGCAACGATCGGATGGGGACAACGTTCCTCGCGAGTCCGGCTGACAGCGGCCACGGAATGGCCGTTCAGGCGACGAACGTACCTAACAAGCGCGAGGAGACGCTCATCGCCTACTTCGGGAACGTCGGCCCCGATCCGGGCACGCAGGACCAATCCGGCGGGACGACCGCCGACGCTGTGCCCGGCATCGCAGCGCCGGGCATGAACATCACGATCGACCTCCCAAGCGGCACGCAAAACCTCTCGGGAACCAGTATGGCCGCGCCTCACGTTGTCGGCGGAGCAGCGTTACTCCGGGCCAGCGAGGGCCTATCGGTCAGCGAGACCATCGAGCGCCTGTCGGCGACCGCGTATCCGCTCCCGAACGCGGGGGCGACGGAAGCCGATCATGGCTTGCTCGATGTACAGGCGGCGGTCGACAACACCGAACCGGAGGACGACCCGGCGGCCGTGCGGACGACCGAAGCCGAGGGCCGTGACGCCTTCCACCGGACACTGTCGAACACCCGCGGCGGGTTCTTGAATCGGTGATCTAGTTCCATGCACCGACGACAACTTCTCCGACGAGCTGTGGCAGTCGGCGCACTCGGCACAGCCACGATCGGCACAACTACCGCCGCCGAGCCACCGTCGCGACCTGACCACCTCGAAAACGTCGGCGACGATCCGGCGATCCTCGAGCGGTTCCAACCGTCGTTCATCACGAACTACGCAACCCGGACCGATATCGTCGGTGTGTTCGGCTGGCACGCTGAATCAAGCGAGTACCCCGACCTCCGCGCGACCTACTATTGGACAAAGTACCCGACGCAAAAGGGTCTACTTCCGAGTTATATCCCGTTCGTCGGCGGCAGTGACTCTCATTTCACCGACCACGAACCGATCATCGTCTTCTCGGACGTGAACACCGACGAAATCCAGCGGGTGATCTGTTCCGGCTATCACCACTTCGTCCTCGACCTGCCCGCATCGGATCTTGAACTCCTCGCTCGCGAGGCCGATGACCCGACACATCCGAAGATGCGGATCAACGTCAACCACCACCACTACCGCAACGGTGCCGGCCTCGAGCGCGACGGTGTTCTCCCCGATACGATCGCCGGCGCGAAGTTTGGCTCGTGGCTCGACAGACGTGAGCCGTGGTACGACAACGGCATTTTCGAGGAGACCTCGAAGACAGCAGTTGAAGACCCGTTTTCGTTACTCGAAGACCGGACGACGTGGTGGAAAGACGGGACGTGGGACGCCTGGGCGGCCCGGAATATCTGGCTGCGTTTCGGCCTGCGCGGGGCCGACGAGACGGACCCACTGCGCGTGGAGGAGAGTTAGATCATGCACCAACTCAACATCGAGAGCTGCAAGTGCAGCACTGACCCCCGGCCGATCGAAGGCGAACACAAGGGCGATCGCGTCCTCGAATGCGGGGACTGCGGCCACATCCTGATTCGCGACTACGGAGGCCACCTACTCGCATGACCCACCCACGACCATTCGAGACCGGAGGGGTACCCCCACCTCGGGCGACCCCACACGATATCATTCCGCCACCGGTCCCACCGCCGATA
>SDGW01001158.1_pt1 | contig 10967 bp, 9 predicted proteins | sample 2873831 | NCBI WGS metagenome assembly SDGW01 (sample SAMN08132700, study PRJNA421101) | hypersaline lake metagenome | isolation source: celular fraction 0.22 microns magnesium sulfate-rich crust from ephemeral... | place: Spain: Penahueca Lagoon, Toledo | collected 2011-07
CGATCACCTCGGGGTTGGTCCGCTCCGCCGTCGTCGCGCCCTCGTACTCGTTGAGCACGACGCCCAGCACGGGCACCTCGCGGCGGCGCAGCGCCTCGACGGTCAGCGCGGTGTGGTTGAGCGTGCCCAGCCCCGACCGAGCCACGACGAGCGCCGGCAGGCCGAGGTCCGCGACGAGGTCGATCACCTCCCGCCCGTCGGCCAGCGGGACGCGCAGGCCGCCGATCCCCTCGACGACGGCGCGTTCACTGGCCTCGATCCGTTCCTCGCATTCCCGACTGATACCCTCGTAGGAGATAGGTTCGCCCGACTCGCTGGCGGCCACGGCCGGCGCGAGCGCCGGTTCCAGCCGTCGCGGGCAGACCGCGGCGTCCTCGTCGCCGGCGATCCGACGCACCTCGCCCGCGTCGTCGTCCGGCGGGTAGCCCGTCTGGCAGGGCTTGACCGCGACCGCGTCGTAGCCGTCCCGGCGCAGCCAGCCCGTCAGGCCGGCCGTGACGACGGTCTTCCCGACGCCGGTGTCCGTGCCGACGACGAAGACGCTCACGGACGGAACCCTCCAGCAGGCGGGGTTCTACTCGGATCCATCGTGGACGGAAGACTCGCCTGACCGGCGCAAAAACGTGCCGCAAGCGGCAGCTCAGTCGCCCCGCTCGGGCTCGCCGCCGACCGGTTCGTTGATGCGCGTGACCTCGCCGGAGAGCGCGTCGAGGTCGACCGTCGGGGCGGAGAGTCGTGCGGCGACGACCGTCAGCCCCGTCGAGACGAGGAAGGCGCCCGCGAAGGAGGTCAGGTACAGCGGATCGGGCGCGGGGAGGGCGTCGCCGACGACCGGGACGGACCTGACGACGCCGCTGAAGTCCGGGAAGTACGCCACCCCGACGGCGAGGCCGCCGACGCTGGCGAGGAGCGCGCCGGGGCCGGTGAGCCGCCGCGAGTAGAGGCCGTACACCAGCGGGACGGCGACCGCGGCGCCGAGCAGGTCGGCGAGGAAGAACAGCCGGAGGACGCTCCGGGCCCTGAGGCTCACGTAGACCGCCGCGAGAGCGGCGACGACTGTGAACGCCCGAGAGCCGTACCGGAGCGTCCGGTCGCCCGGGTCGTCGAGCAGCCGCGGCAGGTCCGCGGTGACCAGGCTGGAGAGGGCGGTGAACAGCGAGTCGACGGAGCTCATCACTAGCACCAGCGCCAGGAGGACGACGCCGAGGACGAGCCACGCGGGGAAGGCGGTCTCTAGCAGGATGAAGACGGCAACGTCGGCGTTGTACCCGGCGCTGGTCGCGTCGGTGACGACGTCGGCGTGGCCCACGGCGACGACGCCCAGGAGCGCGGCCGCGAAGACGATCGCACCGTTCGCGACGGCGGCGGTCCGGAAGCCCCGGCGGACGGCGTCGTCGTCCTCGCCGGCGTAGATCCGCTGCCACCAGGTCTGGTTGATCAGCTCCGCGCCGAGGACGGCGAACGCGAGCGCCAGCCCGAACCGGAAGCCGGCCCCGAAGCCCGGATCGAGGAGGGTCGGATCCGCCGCGGCCACGCCGTCGTAGACGGCGCCCGGGCCGCCCAGAGAGAGGACGGCCCCGACGCCGACGACCGCGAGCAGGGGGAGGATCAGCAGTGTCTGGACCGCGTCCGTCGCGATGCTCGCCCGGAGGCCCCCGTAGCCGGTGTACAGCAGGACGAACCCGCCGACGAGGACGGCGGTCTGCCACTGGGGGACGCCGGCGACGAGGGACAGCGCGCTGGCGATGCCCGTCAGCTCCGCGGCGACGAAGACGAACATGTACAGCGCGCTCACGCAGAGGACGAACGCGTACATCGCGTCGCCGTAGCGGGCGTGGGCGTACTCCGCGAGCGAGTGGCCGTCGGGGACGACCTCGCGAACGCGGGGGCCGATCTTCGCGTACGCCAGCATCGGGAGCGCCTCGCCGACGCCGTACCCGACGGCGGCCGCGACGCCGAAGCCCGCGCCCGCCTCCGGCGCCGAGAGCAGGATCCACACGCCCGTCACGGAGGCGATCAGCGTCGCCGTCGTCCGCCGCTGCCCGACCGAGTCCCGCGCCGTGAGCAGGTCCTCGACGGAGTCGACGCGGCCCCGTGAGAACCAGAGGCCGATCCCCGAGAAGACGACCAGCGTCAGCACGGTCAGCCCGAGCGCGACGCCCGTGGCGACCATCAGCGATCACCTCCCGCACGGTCGTCGTCCGTTCCGGCCGCCTCGGCCTCGCCGGGCGCCGTGGTATCACTGGCCGCCTCGGCCTCGCCGGCCGCCGTCGCCTCGTCGTACGCCGCGTCGAAGAACGCCACTTCCAGTTCGACGGCCCGTCGGAACAGCCGCGCCAGCCGCCGCTGCCGGCGCTCGGAGGCCGCCGCGCCCTCGCGGTCCAGCTCCTCGCGGAGCCAGCCGACGAACGACGCGAACGACTCGACCGCGTGGAGGTCGATCCACTCCCGCAGGTAGAACCGCTCCGGCGACGCCTCGGCGACGGCCGTCGCCCACTCGAGGTAGATCCACTCGGCGGGGACCAGGACGGCCAGCGTCTCGGCGAAGCCGCCCTCCCGCGAGGCCCGTTCGAGGAGGTCGACGAACGCCTCGGTCGTCGGCGTCCGCTCGGGGTCCGCGTACGTCGACTCGGGGACGTCCAGCGCCGCGAACGAGCGCTCGAAGTAGTCGTCCTCGTCGTCGGTCAGGGTGGCGAGGAAGTCGACCAGTCGGGACTTCGCTGCCATCGTCGGCGCCTCCCCCGCGGCGTGGCCGAACGTCCCCGTCAGGTGTTCGACGAAGGCGTAGTCCTGGAGCAGGTACTCGCGGAACGCCGCGTCGTCGAGGTCGCCCGCGCCCAGCTCCCGCGTGAAGCGGTGCTCGGTCGCCTCGGTCCAGTCCGGTTCGGCCCGGTCGCGCAACCAGTCGGTGAACCGCGGGTCCTCGCGGTCGGCGGCGTACGCCGCGTAGGACGAGGTGACGTCGCTCATAGCTCCCACTCCTCCTGTCGCCAGGCGGCGTCCCAGAAGCGGTACTCGTACCGCGCCGAGGTCCGGAACAGCTCCCGGTAGCGCTCGCGCTCGGCCGCGGACGCGTCCGCGGCGACGTCGTCCATGAGATCCTGGCACCACGCCGTCAGCTCGGAGAACTCCTCGCCGGCGTACATCTCGATCCAGGCGGCGTACTGCTCGTGGTCCGGTTTCCCGCGGCCGTCGAGCCGCTTGCCCGTCTCGTTGAACCCCCACATGCACGGGAGCAGCGCCGCCACGAGATCGCCGAAGGTCCCCGTCGCGGCGACGCGGACGAGGAAGTCCGTGTAGGCGCGCGTCGTCGGCGACGGCTCGGTCGCCTCCAGTTCGGCCTCCGAGATACCGAACTCCGCGGCGTACTCCCGGTGGAGGTCCATCTCCGTGTTGATCGTCGAGTACAGCAGCTCCGCGAACGTGCCCATCCGCTCCAGATCGGGCGCCGTCGCGGCGCCGTGGGCGAACACGCGGGCGTACTCGATCAGGTAGACGTAGTCCTGCCTGACCCAGTAGCGGAACGGCGCCTCGTCGAGCGTCCCCTCGCCCAGTCGTTTCACCAGCGGGTGGTCGAGGATGGCGTCCCACACCGAGTCGGCCACCTCGGTCAGCTCCTCAGTGAAGCTCATGGGGGAGTGTCGCGGGTCGACTCAGATATAACCTAGTGGTATTAGTAGTTCATATCCGGGTCGAAAACGTGGCCTAGACGTGTTCGTCCGCTCGGGCGAAACGGGAACGTCGCGGACTCAGAACGGACCGACGTCCTCGCGGGACTCGCGGAACGCCCGGACGCAGGCGTCGACGTCCTCGCGGGTGTGTGCCGCCGTCGGCGCGACCCGGATGCGTGCGGTGCCCTCGGGGACCGTCGGCGGTCGGATGGCGGGCGTGACGATTCCGCGTTCGCGGACGGCCCGCTCGAGCTCCAGGGCGTCGTCGCGGTCGCCCACGAGGACGGGGAGGATCTGCGAGTCGCCCAGCACCTCGAAGCCCGCGTCCTCGAGCCCGTCCCGGAGGCGGTCGACGTTCGCCCACAGCCGCTCCCGTCGGTCGCCCTCGCGTGCGATGCGCAGCGCTTCGCGCGCCGCCCCCGCGGCCGGCGGCGCCAGGCCCGTCGAGAAGACGAAGGGTCGCGCCGCGTTCAGCAGGTGTTCGATCAGGTCCTCGTCGCCGGCGACGTAGCCGCCCTGGCTGCCCAGCGCCTTGGAGAGCGTTCCGAGGTTGACGTCGACGCGGTCGGTCAGCCCCTCGCGCTGGACGACCCCGCCGCCGTCGTCGCCGAACAGCCCCGTCGCGTGGGCCTCGTCGACCATCACCCACGCGCCGTGTTCCTCGGCTATGTCGCAGATTCGCTCCAGCGGCGCGACGTCGCCGTCCATCGAGAAGACGGTGTCGGTGACGACGAGCCACGACTCGTCGCCGGCGTCGGCCACCCGCTCTCGCTCGGCCATCTTCGCCGCGAGGTCGCCGGGGTCGCAGTGGTCGTAGACGACGGTCTCGCCGGCGCCGATCCGGCAGCCGTCGACGATGCTCGCGTGGTTGAGCGCGTCCGAGAAGACGACGTCCGGCGCGAGCGCATCGATCGTCCCGACGTTTGCGGCGTACCCTGACGAAAACGCGAGCGCGCGCTCGCAGCCCTTGCAGTCCGCGAGGTCGCGCTCCAGCGAGCGGTGGAGGTGCGTGTCGCCGGTGACCAGCCGCGACGCGCCGGCTCCCGTGCCGACGGTTCGGGCCGCCGCCTCGGCCGCCCGCTGGACGCGGTCGTCGCCCGCCAGCCCGAGGTAGTCGTTCGACGCGAAGACGCGTTCGGTCCCGTCGAAGTCGGGGGGACCGCCCTTCGGGTCGTCGGCGAAGCGCGTGCGCGCCTCGACGGACTCGGCCGGGTCGAGGTGACGGCGCAGGTCCCGCTCCTCGCGCTCGCAGAGGCGACCGCGGAGGTCGAAGCCGTGGGTCATCGTGGCAGGACCGGCGGACGGCTCCGAAATGGCTCTGTCGGTGGGACCGGCGGAATCCGGGACGGTACATATACTGTCGTACCTGGCCAGCAGTGCCCTCAACAGCGCGCGGTCCTAACCGCCCGCGTGGTCGACCTACCGCTCACCCACCGACATCGACCGCCCGAGGCGGGGACGGGTCCCGCTCCCGCCGTGATCCTGCTCCACGGGCTCGGTGCCGACGAGGGCGACCTCTTCTCCTACGCAGACGTGCTGCCGGACGAGTACCGCGTCCTGAGCGTCCGGGGCCCCCACTCGTCCACGGGCGGCGGGCACGCGTGGATGGCGTCGGGCAAGGACCGGTTCGCGGAGAGCGTCTCGGCCCTCACGGCGTTCGCCGAGCGGCTCCCGGACGCGTACGGGGTCGATCCGGACCGGATCGGCCTGCTCGGGTTCAGTCAGGGGGCGAAGGCGGCACTGGTCGCGCTCGTCGAGGAGCCCGACCTGTTCGCGTGGGTCGTCTCGCTCAACGGGTTTCTCCCGCGGAGCCACTCGGACGAGTCGATCGTCAAGCGCGCCCGCGGCACGTCGGTCTTCGTCGGCGTCGGCGAGCACGACTCGGTCATCTCGCCCGAGCACGGCGAGGAGACGGCCGAGACCCTCTCGGCGGCCGGGCTGGACGTCACGTTCCGCTCCTACCCGGTAGGCCACGCCATCGCCGACCAGGAGGTCGAGGACGTGGCCGAGTGGCTCCGAACGAAGGAGTGAGAACGGATCGCGGGCGTCGCGCCGTCAGAAGCCGGGCATGACCTCGGCGGGGCCGTAGACCCCGTAGTCGCCGGCGCGGTTCCGCAGCACGCCGGCCTTCATGTAGCCGATGGCGGGGCCGTTGACGTTGGCCTCCATGCTGGTGTCGTCGTCGAGCTGGAAGGTGTTGGTGCCGCGCTCGCCGTCGAACGTCCGGCCGGTCACGCGGACCGTCGTGGTCGTCGGCTTCTCGTCCTGTCGGACGTCGAGGATTCCCCCGACGGTGACGTCCTCTGCGTCGCAGATCCCGGCGCGCTCCAGCAGGACGTCGTCGGCGTGCTCCATGTCCTCGAACTCCAGGCGGCCGTCGCGCTCGTCGATCAACTCCTCGATCTCGTCCTCACTCATCTCGCGGGCGCGCTCGACGTCGTAGCCGTCGAGGTGGGCGATGTCCTCGCGGACGGTGCCGCGGTTGTCCTCGTAGCCGGACTTGAGCCCGACGCCCCACCAGATCTCGACCTCCTCGACCTCGACGAACGACTGGGCGGCTAGCGCCGCCGCGCCGGTGAGAAAGCCCGGCGTCGCGCCGGCGCCGCAGATGAAGGTGATGCCCGAGTCCTCGAGCGTCTCCTCGCGGTCCTCCAGCATGCCGATCACGCGCGAGCGCTTGAGGACGTCGATCAGGACGCCCTCGTAGTCGGCCTCGGCGAAGCGCTCGGCCACGCGCGGGATGAAGTCGTGCTCGAGGTTCGGCAGGGCCATCAGGACGGCGTCGATCTCTTCGGACTCCGCGACGACGTCGTCGATGGGCGTCTCCGTCGGTTCGCCCTGCTCGCTGGCGGCGACGCCGGCGCTCTCGCCGGTCCGCTTGACGCCCGTGGATTGCCCCTCGACAGCGTCGACTCCGCCATCAGCGGCCACGTCCTCCTCGGGCCCGCTTGCGATGTTCCCCTCGGTCGCCTCGAGCAGTTCGTCGACGTCGAGGCCGTCGTGGTCGAGGGCCACGCCGTTGCGGTCGCAGGCCGCCACGGGGGTGACGCCCTCTTTGTGACGCGCCACGTCGAGCGTTCGTCTGCCGATGCCTCCGGTTCCCAGTACTGCGAAGCGTACGTCGTTCATGCGTAATCGTCGGTGGAAGTTCCGCGATCAGTCGTCGGTCTGCACTTCGGTGGCGGTGCCGGCGGCCGTGTCGACGGCCGCGTCGTCGTCTGCGGTGCGCTCCTTGACCGCCTCGGGGTCGAAGTCGTTGGCCTCCGTGTTCGGTTCGAGTCCGGCGCGCTCCACGATCTCGATGTCGTCGCCGGGGGACTGCCCCTCCGTCGTGAGGTAGTCGCCGGTGAGCATGCCGTCCGCGCCGGCCTCGAAGGGGAGGTGCTGCTGGTCGGCGTCGAGGTTCACCTCGCGCCCGCCCGTCAGCCGCACCCGGGCCTCGGGGTGGAGCAGCCGGTAGACCGCGATGGTCTCGATAATCTCCTCGGTCGTGATGTCGGCCGACCCGCTCAGGTCCTCGGCGAGGGGCGTCCCGGCGACCGGGTTGAGGATGTTCACCGGGAGCGAGGAGACGCCGACGTCCTGCAGGGCGACGGCGGCGTCGACGCGGTCCGTGGGCGACTCGCCCATGCCGAGGATGACACCGGCGCAGAGGTCCATGCCGGCCTCCTTCGCCACTTCGAGGGTATGGACGCGGTCCTCGAAGGAGTGGGTGTCCACGATCTCGGGGAAGTAGTTCGGCGAGGTCTCGACGTTGTGGTTGTAGTGGTTGAGCCCCTCGTCGGCCAGGATCTCGGCCTCCTCCTCGGTGAGGATCCCCAGGCTGGCGTCGACCTCGACGTCGGTCTCGTCGCGGACCAGCCGGATCGCCCGGATGACCTCCTCCCACTCCTTGGGGCGTTTCTCCTTCGAGACGCCCTTCTCGGCGACGACGATGCCGAACCGCTGAGCGCCGTCGCGCTCGGCGCGCTTTGCTGCTTCCAGTATCTCCTCGGGATCGAGGAAGCCGTAGTCGTCGATCCCGGTGTCGAAGTGGGCCGACTGCGCGCAGAAGCCGCAGTCCTCCGCGCAGTTGCCGGCCTTCGCGTTCACGATGGAGCAGGCGTCGACCGTCCCGTCGCCGAAGTGCGAGCGGACGTAGTCCGCCGCGGCGGCGAGTTCCTCGACGGGCTGTGCGATCAGCGCGAGCCCGTCGCGGCGGTCGAGTCGCTCGCCGTCGAGCACCCGACGCACCGCCTCGTCGATCGTGCGGTTACCCGTCTCGTAAACCACGCTCGCAACGTCGGTTGACCGTCGCAAAAAGGTTCGGGTGTCGATAAGTAGCGGCGGGCGGAGACCCCCCGAGCGTTGACGACTGGTAACAAACGACGGGTCCCTCGGCGGCGTAGCGCCGCACGCTATGGTCGCCGAGTCCGAGACCGTCCACTCGATCCCCGTCGACGGCGTCGCGCTGGAGGGGCAACTCGCCGTCCCCGACGGGGCGACCGGCCTGGTCGTCTTCGCCCACGGGAGCGGCAGCAGTCGGCACAGCCCGCGCAACAACTACGTCGCCGAGACGCTGCGGAACCGCGGTCTCGGGACGCTCCTGTTCGACCTGCTGACCGAGCGGGAGGACCAGCGACGGGAGAATCGCTTCGACGTCCCGCTGCTGACTGACCGGCTCGTCGCCGTCACCGAGTGGACCCGCGAGCGCCCGGAGACGGCAGGGCTGCCGGTCGGCTACTTCGGTTCGAGCACCGGCGCCGCGGCCGCACTGCGCGGCGCGGCGCGCCGTCCCGGCGAGGTCGGGGCCGTCGTCTCCCGCGGCGGCCGCGTCGACATGGCCGAGGCGGCCCTCGACTCAGTCCGGGCCCCGACGCTGTTCGTCGTCGGCGGCGCCGACCACGACGTCCTCGCGCTGAACGAGGACGCCTACGACCGCCTGCGCTGCGAGAAGGAACTGCACGTCGTCCCCGGCGCCGGCCACCTCTTCGAGGGCCTCGGGGAACTGGAGGAAGTCGCCGAACGGGCCGGCGAGTGGTTCGAGCGACACCTGAGCTGGCAATGACGAGGTCGCGCTGCCCTCACTCGGCCCAGTAGTACCGCGGCGCCAGGGTCAGGTAGGCCAGCGCGGCGACGAGCAGGATGCGCGGGAACGCCCGACCCAGCGCAGCCGGCGCCACGATGGCGCCGGCCTGCACCACGCCCAGCACCACCGCGTCGCGGGCCAGTAGCTTCGGGTAGGGGACCGGCGCGACCATCAGCACGGAGAGGACGGCCGCCGCGGCGAACACCAGCGGCACCGACCCGAGGCCGGCGAGGTAGCCGGCGACCAGGATCGTCGCCGCGAGCGTGTTCTGGATACCCGGCCGGTTCTCGTCCTCGTCGACGTAGACGGTGTAGAACGCGGTCCGGAGCACGGAGAAGACGACGAACCCGGCGGGAACGAGCAGCGCGGCGGCCGCGACTGCGGGGTCCATCTCGGAGAGGCCGCCGTAGCGGGCGCGGGCGACGCCGAACAGCACGAGCGCCGGCGTCGCGCCGAAGGAGACGACGTCCGTGATGGAGTCGAGCAGCGGCCCGACCTCGGTGTTGCCCAGCCGGCGCGCGACGATGCCGTCCAGCGCGTCGGCGATGGCCGCCAGCAGGACCAGCCGGGCCGCCAGCGTCGGGTCGGTGAAGGCGACCACGCCGGCCGCGAACCCGACGACGGCGTTGACCAGCGTCACGGCGTCCGCCAGCCCGAGTCGCTCCCGCACCTGCAGTCCCATAGGGGCCACCTGTGGGAGGGGGCACATCAACGGTCCGATACCGCTCTAGGTGTGGTGTCTAGTGGCTGAAGATTGGATGTGAACAGCCAGAAAGCCCCGGCTGTCGTCGGGCGCAGAGCGCCCGACTGCTCGGGAGACCTTCGGTCTCCCGGTGGCTGAACTCCCGCGACTCGCTGCGCTCCTCGGTCGCTTCGCTCCCTACGGTGCTTGCGTCGTCGGGGTTCGTTCAGCCAGCCGCCCCTTTCAGTCCCGCCCGTGGCCGGCTAGTCAACCGGCGCTGGGTGGGACTGAAAGGGGCGGCCCGTTCGACGACGGCAGGCGAAGCAAGCACCGCAGGACGGAATCCGAGGAGCGCAGCGAGCCTCCCGAGTCGAACGGGCCGGGGCTTTCTGGCTCTCGACATCTGTGGTTGATAAACCAAACAGCACCTCTGGGGGTGGTCCAGAAGGCATATACGCGCCGCGGCGTAGCTATCACCGAACGCCGACGGCGTCGTGTCCACTGTGAATCCTGCCATCGCCCTGAAGTGCACCGACTGCGGGCGCGTGTTCGTCCCCGGAGACGGCCGCCACCAGTGTCCCGATCACGGCGATCTCGAGGGACTGCTCGACGTCGAGTACGACGAGGACGCCGCGCGCGACGTCCTGGAAGAGCGAGACGGTACCGTCGCCGACATCTGGGACTACGAATCGCTGCTGCCCACCGACGGTGCGGCCGTCAGGCTCGGTGCGGGCGGGACGCCGCTCCTGTCCGCCGACGCGCTCTCCGCGGCGCTCGACGTCGACCTCCGGCTGAAGGACGAGCGTGGGAACCCGACGGGCTCGATCAAGGACCGGGCCAGCGCCGTCCTCGCGAGCCGGGCGCTGACCGGCGGCGCCGACGTCGTGACCTGCGCCTCGACCGGCAACGCCGCGGCCTCGCTGGCCGGCTACGCCGCCCGGGCCGACCTGGACTGCTGCATCTTCGTCCCCGAGGACGTCCCGGAGGGCAAGGCCGTCCAGCCGGCCATCTACGGCGCGGACGTGTTCGCTGTCGAGGGGGACTACGACGACGCCTTCTCGCTGTGTCGCCGTGTGAGCGACCGCCGCGACTGGTACGACTGCAGCGCCGCGGTCAACCCCTACGCCGTCGAGGGGCTCCGGACGGTCGGTCACGAACTGGCCGATCAGGTCCCGGAGGCCGACTGGGTCGTCATCCCGATGGGCAACGGCTGCGGCCTCTCGGCGACCCGGAAGGGCCTCGCCGAGTTCGAGCGGATGGGGCTGCTCGACGACGCCCCTCGCCTGCTGGGCGTCCAGGCCGAGGGCGCCAGCGCCATCCACGACCGGTTCCGGGGCGACGGTCCGCGCGCCGGCGCCGGCACCCGGGCCGACAGCATCGACGTCGGCCACCCGCACAACGCCGAGCGGGCCTGTCGGGCACTCTCCGAGAGCGGCGGGGGCAGACGGGGGCGGCCCGGCCGCGGGATGCTCCGAGCCCAGCCGCCGCCCCGCGGGGCGGGGGGGGGCCAGCCCCGGCCCCCCCCGCCGCCCCCCCCCCCCCGGGC
>SDGW01001159.1_pt1 | contig 10963 bp, 15 predicted proteins | sample 2873831 | NCBI WGS metagenome assembly SDGW01 (sample SAMN08132700, study PRJNA421101) | hypersaline lake metagenome | isolation source: celular fraction 0.22 microns magnesium sulfate-rich crust from ephemeral... | place: Spain: Penahueca Lagoon, Toledo | collected 2011-07
AAATCATGAGCATCGGCCGCGTCGAGGAGAAGTACGTCATCCTGAACACGCCCGACGCCGGCCAAATCGACTCGGACATCCGCAAGCTGGCCGACGTGTGGATGACGATGCTGACCAAGGGCGTCGGGCGTGTTCAGGATGACGTACTTCTCCTCGACGCGGCCGATGCTCATGATTTCCCGCAGCGCCTTGTTCGTCTTCGTCGAGGCGTCGTACTTGCTCGCGCCGATCTCGCTCTCGTCGAGGACCAGCGCCGACCGCTTGGGCAGCGACTCGTAGGCGTTGCGTATCTCCTCGGGGGCCAGCGAGACGTGGTCCCACGTGAGCCAGCCGTGCTGATTCATCCCCTGCGCCAGCTGCAGGCTGGCGACGGTCTTGCCCGTCCCACGACGGGCGTGATAGTCGTCGATCAGGATTACGAGGTCCTGACCGTTGCTGATCCGCCGCTCGAACAGGTCGTGCAGTGGGTGCCCTTCAGGGAACGGGTTCGTCCAGCCTTTATCCGGGATGTCGGGGTGTGTGGCGTCGCTACTCATGGGTTAGATGTCCGGTGGCCCGTTGTAGTCGGCGTCAGTCGAGTCAGCGGTGCCGTTGCCGTTGCTTTCGGGGTCCGACATGTCGAACCCGCGAATCATCGGCAGGTTGTCGTCGTCCATCTCCTCGAAAGTCACTTCGAGGTCGTGGACGTCGTCGAGGAACTCTTTCAGGCGGAGATACGCCCGGTAGGACACGGCCTCGGGCATCGTCGTCTCGACGGTGAACGTCTCCGTTTCGTCGGGCAGGTTGCGCCGTTCGACCGTCTCGGTGACGGTCTTCTCGAAGAACGTCGGCGCGTGCAGGAAGTCCCGCAGGCCGTCGATCTGCGCGACGGGCTCGCCCACCAGGTGGACCGTCCCCAGCGGGTTGTTCGCGTCGCCGGCCCAGTAGCGGTCGCGCTCGTCCGCGTCCGCCCGCTGGCGGTGGTGGTCAAGAAGGAGCTTGTAGCACTCGCGAATAGCCTTCTTGACCGTCCGCTGGATCGTGATGTCCCGGGCCTCCCGCGAGATTTCGCCCTCGACGTAGGCGTTCCACGCCTCGTCGGCGGTGTCCTGCACGCCGTCGAGCGCGTCGAGGATGCGCTCGAGGCGGCGTTTTTGTTTGTATTCGTTTGCTTCGAGGACGGCGAGGTCGCTGTGCCGCTCGCGATCGTGTGATTCGCCGTTGGTCTGGCTCATTCAATCACCTTCCGGAGGTTGTGGATGGGCCGCCGCTCGCGGACTGCGACGAACACCGGCCGCGCATACGCCAGACCCAGAATCGCGGCCGTCAGTGCGTTCAGCCACAGGTTGATCGTGCCCGCGAACTCAGCGGCGTCTGCGGTGTGTTCGGCCATTACAACGCCCGTAACGAGGGCAGTCAACGCCGCCAGGATCAGCAGCACCACTGCCAGCATCGTTCGCTCGTACAGGCCGAACGTGTAGTGGTCGCTATTCGCCATCGTCACCCCAGACAACGAATTTCGCCATCTTGCCGGCCCACGCAATAACCGGAGAGACGGCGTAGCCGTATGCTGCCACAGCGCCAACGTCCATCCACATCTCCATTCCGGCGAAGTCTACGCCGACTTCAACTGCGATGTGGGCGATGAACAGGAACGCTGTGGCCAGTGTAATGCCGAGCGCCGCGTGCTTGAACGCCTCTATCGCTCGGATTTCTGGCCGGATGACCGGCGCAAGCCGCTTCGTAATCGTGTCGGTGTTGGATTTCGTTGCCATGATTTAGAACAGCCCCAGACGGCTGCCGTTCTCCTCGTTCTCGGTCTGTTCGCGCTCCGTGCGGGCGATGTTGGTGTTGATCTGCTTGCGCTCGAACCCATCGCGAGACCGCATGACCATGTTCTGCAGCGACAGCAGAATCTGGTCGATAACGTTGCGCTCCTCGGCGGTCAGCGACGTGAGGTTCTCGTACTCGTCGTCGTACAGGAACGCCCGCGCCGGGCCCTGAATGGCGCTCTCCTCGGGCGGGAAGGCGCCGTAGATTTTGTACTTCATGACCTCCAGCTTATACCAGCGGTCATGGGCCTGCGCCTCGGTGAGATTGCTGAGGACCCACTGGCGGTTAATCAGGGCCCGCACCTTCTGGAGCATGTACTCGTCGAGCTGCGCCTCCAGGTCGTCGGTGTTCAGGATTTCCTTCATCCAGCCGCGGTCAAGCTGACCATCGGCGTTGAACGCCTGCTGCAGTCGGCGCTGTTCCTTCTCCTCGGCGCGCTCCTTCTCGCGTTGCTTGCGCTGCCGTTCGCGTTCGCGCTTGGCTTCTGCAGTGCTGATCGTACTCATTCAGTATCCCTCATGTAGGTGCGCCCGCCGCAGTGCGGGCAGACGTCGTTTCCGTGGACCGATTCGCCGCAGTGGCTACACTCGACGCGGAGCTTCGCCGCGTCGCGGTAGTAGCTCCCCAGCGTCAGGCCGATGCCACCGAGGGCGGCGACGGCCGCCGATTGCGGGACGAACCCGCGCATGTAGAACAGCGCGGCCAGCAGGCCCAGGCCGGCGGCGGCGAGGTAGGCGGCGATCGCCCGCGTCGCGTAGCCCTCGTAGCGCGCCCACTCGGGCAGCGCCGTGTGGATGCGCTCGGCAAGCTCGGCCATCACCGACCACCTCTTGCGCCCCGGTTTTCCGGCCGCGACCCCTGGGGTTGGGCCGCCGAAACCACCACTCCGGCAGCGTCAGTCACCGCCACCCCACCACCGTTGCGAGTGCAGCCATACTGTCGCGCACGCGCACGCCGACCTCGTTGATGCCGGCGACGACGCGGACGAACTCGTAGGCCGCCAGCAGGACACACGCCAGCGACAGCAACACCAGCGCCGCCAGCACGCCCTGGGCGAGCGCGAACAACTCGGTTGCGGCGCCGAGCGCGAACACGACGACGGCCGAGATCGACAGCAGGTTGATCCACTCGACGACGCGGTCCTTGCTGCGCCACAGCAGCGGGTTCTGCTGTTCGCGCAGGCCGACCTCGACCAACTCCCGGGTCGCGTCGCTGCGGCTGTCGAGGGCCTCGCGTTGCTGGTAGTCCTCGACAGCCTCGCGCAACTCGTCGTCGGCGCGGAAATACAATCGGTCTGACTGTGCCATATGCGCGGCCGCTCCGGCATCCCCCATAAAACCGTCTGCTGGGGCGTGCACAGGCCTGTGCACGGGCCGTCAGGCCGTGAACTGGCGGTCGGGTTTAAGGGAGATGCCGGAGCGGGACCGAGTGGAATGTCCCTCAAGGACCGACTCGATGCCCGGCTACAGCGGGACCACGGCACCGCCGACCGTGGCCAGCTCGGGCTGCAGACCATCATCGCGGGGTTCGTCCTCGTGGTCGCTGGCGTCGCGCTCGTCTACGTGCTCGACGTCTTCGACGACAGCATCGGTTCGCCAGACAACACGCAGCTCTCGGAAAGCCAGCAGTCGATGTTCGACGGGTTCGCCACCCTCTCGGGGCTGGTGGAGCCCATTCTTGTCATCGCCGGAGTTGTCGTAATTCTGGGCCTCATTCGGCGGGTCCAGCAGTAGAAATAAACAACCCTTTTCGCGTTCTTTCAGACCGGATAGCGTCAGGTGCCGAGAAAGCCGCCGCGCGGCTACAGGTCCGCGTCGAGCAGGTCGTCGGCCGACAGGTCGAACGACGCCATGTCGTCGACCCGCGGCGTCGAGCCCTGGACGTCCAGCAGCGACCCGTTCTCGTCGCTCACCGGCTCGGAGCGGTCGCCGGGCCGCGGCGGCTTCGGCGCCGTGTCCGGGCAGAAACACGTCTTGCGCTCGTCTTCGGCGGCCTGCTTGACGCGCAGTTCGTTCAGTGCGATCTCCTCCTCGGGCGACAGCGAGCCCACGCGGTCGGGCCCAGTGGATTTCAAGTGCTCGTCCATGCACGGCGCTGCTCCGGCGTCGCCCTTCAAGCTTCGGACGGTATTTATATACACGAGGCCGGAGCGGCCGCAGATATGGCACGCGCCGTTATCGCGCTGGTCGCTATCGTCGCCGTGGGCGCGATCGCCGTCTGGGGGCTTAGCGCGGCGGCCGCCAGCGCGGGCGACCAGCGAACCATCACCGACGAAAGCTGGACGCCGGAGGCCGGCACCGTGACGCAGCTGGAGCACTCGGGGCTGGCCCACGCCTACTACGACGAAACGGTGACCGTCGAGGACAGCAACGGCAACCTGATGGACGCAGGCGAGGACTACGTGTGGTACGAGGCCAACGGCACCGTCAAGGCCGTCACTGGCGGCGGTCTCGACGGCGAGAGCAGCGCCACGATCGACTACGAGTACCGGCGCACCACGTCGGACCAGCGGGCGATCATCAGCATCGCGGGCATCCTGCCCGAGGTGATGGGCGCGCTGGTGCCGCTGCTGGGCGTCGCACTGCTGTTGATTATGCTACGCGGGTGACCAAGAACAAGCCATGTCGACACAGATTCTGACACAGAACCGACGGAGGGCACACGCATGATGACCGAAATGCTGCTGGCGTGGCTCGGGACGGTCGCGCTGGTGGCCACCTACGGCGTGTTCTACCAGTTCCGCGACCGCTGGAGCAACGTGCTCGTCGAGTTCGGCGCGGCAATTCTGTGGGCGGTCTTCGCCGTCTCGGCGCTGAACGTGACGGTCCCGACCGGGACCTCGGACCCGCCCAGCGAGCCCGTCATGACGCTGGTGTACATGGGGCTGGCCTTCGCCGTCGTAACCTTCCTCTACGCCATCTACGACCTGCTGGCGGGCATTGGCGCGGAGGCCAACCAGACCGACCCCGAGGAGTTCGCGCGCGGGCCCTGACGGTCTCTGCCCCACCGTCGTGGTGCTTCTGAACCACCCCGTCCATTTTTCACACATACCGGAGAAGCCGGCGCTGAATGGCTGACGACAAGACACTCCAGCGCCCGGGATTCGTCTCAGATACCCGTGAGGCGCCGGGTGAGTACACGTACGAGGACAACATCGACGACGGTGGTGGCGGTGGCTCGTCGGACGACAGCGGCGGCTCGTCGAGCGGCGACGGCCCGAGCGATGATCTTGACCCGGCCCCAGACCCACCGGCCGACGTCGACCCCAGCGACGTCCACGACGACCTCACCGGAGGCAGCGACAGTAGCAGCGGCAACAGGAGCTCGTCGGACCTCGGCGGTGGCGGGCCAGAAGGCGGTGCGTCGTCGCGCTACGGCGAGATGGATACGCCCAGCGAGCCCGACCCGGACCCGGTCGAGAGCGGCGGCGACAGCGACTACCTCGGCGCGGGCGGGTTCGCCGGCACGGCCCGCGGCCGCGGGCCGACCGACGCAGGCGAGGTCGGGCGCGACCCAGAGAACATCGAGCCAGCCGATCGGCCAGAGCCCGACCCGGAGCAGGGGCTGGAGGCCGGCGGCGACGGCGTGCCCGACCCGGTGGCCGACCAAGCGGAACAGCTCGAGGACCAGGCCATCGAGCAGGCGTCCGAGCAGGGCATCGACTTCGAGGACGAGGACGTGCGCGTCGAGCGTGAGCAGCGCGACGGCGAGACGGTCCTCCGGACGGAGTTGACCGAGACGGGCCAGACCGAACTGGAGCGCGAGCAGTTTCAGCGAGAGTTTCAGGCCCGCCGCGACGTTATCGTTGCCGCAGACCAGCAGACCGAGGCAGACCTGACGGTCGGGTCTGATTTCACGGTCGAAAGGACTGAGGACGGCTTCGATGTCGACCTGACCGAAAGCGGCGTCGCCAAGGAGGTCGAAGCCCAGACCGGCGGCGAGGCAGGCGAGGATTTCACCGTCGTCGAAGGCGCAGACGGCAGCTACGAGGTGGAGGCGGCCGGCCCGTCGGAGGCGGCCCAGCGCCAGATGGACCGCTATCGCAACCGCGGCCGCTCGCAAGCCATGGCCGGCGACGTTATCCAGCGGCGCGTCCCCGACGAGGGTGACGTGCTCGCCGGCACAACCGGTGCCGTGGAAGACGCCGGCCGAACCCTCCTTGGCGAGGAGCGCGCCGATCGGGAGATCGCCAGCGAGCTGACCGAAGGCGACGGAAGCCTGCCGTTCACGCTGACTGAAGGCGAACGCGCGGAGGTCAAGCAGGACATTCGCCAGCGCCGTCGGGCGCTGGACGTCAGCGACGAAGCCGAGTCGTTCGTCCAGGGCGTCACGGGCTCAGGGACGGCGGCGTCGGTCGCCGCCGGGCTGGGTCGCGTCCCGGGCGACTTCGCCAGCGCGACCGCCGGGGCGACGCTGCTGGCCGACACGGGCGTCCGCACGGCGGCGAACTTGCCGGAGACGGTCGGCAAGTACGGCGCCGCTGCGACCGGCGAGACCATCGCCAACGCGGTCACCAGCTCCGCCCGCGGCAGTGTCGAACAGTTCGCCGAGAACCCGGCCGAAGTCGGCGGGCAGATCGCGGGCGGGTTCGTCGCTGGCGGTGCCGTGACGCGGACAGCACGCGCGGGCCGGACGGCTGCCCGCTCGACGCGCGTCCGTACGAAGGCCGACAGCAGCGTCGACTACGAGGACATCACGACCGACCGCGGCGCCGAGGGCGACCTGCCGGAGTTCGACACCGACCCCGAGGCGCCGACGCGGGAGGCCGTCGACGAGGTCAGCGAACGAGCACGGGATAACCCCGACGCGGCTGCGCCGGGCGACGCCGAGGGGGCGGTCTATCACACGACCGATCAGGACGTGACGGACTTCGGCGACGAGATGGGTAGCCAGGGCTTCGAGACCGGCGAAGGCCGTAGCGAACTCCCCGGCATGTTCACGTCTCCGGAAGCCTCCCCGATCGGGCTCGACCGCCGGGCGCGTAGCTCGTACATCCGCTCGCTGGCCAACCCGGGCCTGCCGCGGGCCCGCGGCGGTCGCTCCGATCAGGTGGTCTCGCTGCCCGGCGACGACGTCCGCGGCTTCCCCGACGACGCGACTGGGGCCGGCTACGAGCTGCGGGATAGCAGTGGCGAACCCGTCTCCCGAGGGCTCGGGCGTGGCGAGGCCAAGTCCCTCGCGGAGGGCACGGACCTCGAAGTCGCGCCGCAGTCCAACACCGGCGGCTACCAGTACCTCACCGAAGAGGCCGAGGCCGGCACGGTCAACGTCCGCCCGCAGGGCGCTCGCACGACGGAACTGGAGGGCATCGTCCCGCCGGGCACGCGCTACGTCGAAGAGGGCACGACCGCTGTCCGGATGCCTGGCCGCACGATCCCGGGCACCGACCGTCAGATTCCGGGCACGGGGCGCACCATCCCGATGCGGCGCTTCCGCGAGGTCGACAGCGACGGAGACCTCGACGGAGCCGGCAGCAGTACCACGACAGCTGACGCCGACGCGGGCGCTGGCGACGATACGGTGGGCGTCGTCTCATCGTCGGACCTGCCGTCCTCGCGGTCGAGCGACTTCGACCCGGCGCGGGAGGCCGTCGGTGGTGGCTACATCGGCGCTGGCGCGACGAGTGCCGGCGGCGACAGGTCGGCCACCACGACGCGGACCACGACCACGGCAGACACGACTACGAGCGCGGTCCCGACGGACATCACGGCCGAGACCGCCGTGAGCAGTGGCGGGGCGTCCACGACGGACCTGACCACGTCGACGACGGCCAGTGCGACGGACACCGGCACCCCGACTGGCGGGCCGTCGGGTACCGGCGGCGGCAGCTCGACCACACCGCCTTCGACCACGCTGGGCGGTGGGTCGTCCACGGGCGGCTCGTCGACTGGCAGCGGGTCCTCAACGCCGGGCAGCGGCACTTCGACGCCGTACACCCCGGGCTCGGGGACGCCATCACGGCCTCCGCGCCCCCCGCGCGACACCGACCCGGAAGAGGAGATGCTGGGCGCATCGTCGGGCGATGCGGAGGCAACCGTCAAGCGCTTCCAGTACGGCGTCGCGGACCCTGACGAGGTGTTGACAGGCGACATCAGCGGCGACGGGGACGACGACGTGCTCGACGACACCGGCCCGGTGTAGCCAACCGGCCCCGATGTTTTTACTGGTTGGCACATAATGTGCAACCATGGCGACACGCAATCCCGTTAGTAGACTCCCGTCACTCACCACGCTGTTCATCGCCGTCCTCTCGCTGTCGATCGCCATGGTCGCCGGCCTCGGCATCTGGTCGCTGGCGACTGGCGGGGCGATCGGCCAGTCGCTTGGGACGGTCGCCCTCGGCGGCGCGTGGTACGCACTCGTGCTGCGGCCGCGGTACGAGCGGCTGCCGTAACGCTCCGACCCAAACACCTTTCAGACAGGCCGGAGCAGCCGGCGATATGCTTTCCGGGCTACGTGACGACGACCGCGGGCTCGCCCTCGGTATCGTCGTCTTCTTTGCCATGATAATCGTCGCGGCGCTGTTGTACGCGCTTGCGAGCCCGGCGATGAGTGAGATTCTCGCCTTCTCGAGTGAGCGGGCGGCCGAGTCGGGTGGGTCCCAGCAGGTGACGACCGCCGAGACCATCTGGAACAACCTGCTGTTCGTGGCGCTGTTCCTGGCGGCGCTGTTCATCATCGCCCGCGCTGTCCGCGAGGGGGCGGTCGGGCCATGAGCTGGCGCATCATCACGACGGTGTTCATCGTGCTCATCAGCATCATTATCGTCAGCTCCGCCACCGCCGGCCCGATCAACGAGGTGACCGACACGCTCGTCGAGATTGACGACGGCGCGGGCGATAACTACGATACCGAGCAGCAGGCAGAGAGCGGCCTCCGCGCCTACAGCCACCTGATTCTGATCCTCGCCTTCGGCACGATCGCCTACGGAGCGTGGTACATCTTTAGGCGGGAAGTTTCAGAAGGACAACTGTAGCGTTCGCGGCGTTCAGACCGCAGGTATAAGTGGGAGACCGGAGCGCGGCCCCGTATGGACTCCGGCCGGCGACAGGTACTCGTCTACGCCGTTGTCGGCTTTCTCGTCGGCAGCGCGGCGGTCGTTGCAGCGGCGCACATCACGGGGACAGTGCCGATCGACGACGGCGTGACGCTCGTCGCGCCGGACGGCATGGAGGTCACCGTCGACGGGCAGACACGCGCACTGCTGGAAGATCCGTTCACCCTCGGCGGCACCGTCAACGTGGAAACCGAGGCTGGCAACGCGACGTTCTACAGCCCCGGCAACGCCAGCGCGACGATACACAAAGACGACATCGAAGGTACCTGGACCAATGTCACCGCGATCGAAGCGAACGCCAACAGCATCCAGATCAACCCCGACGACAAGCAGGAGGTGACCGTCGCCCAGGAGACGACGGCCGTCGCGTGGACGGCCACGACCGACGCCGACGACGGGACGGCTGACTTCTCGTACAGCGCCAGCGGCCCCGGGGAGGTGACGCTGACCGCTGCGCCCGCCAGCACGACGCTGTACGCCGTCAACTCGACGGGCTACATTCTCGACAAGGCGACGTCGGACTCCAGCGGCACCGTCACCTTCGACGCGCTTGCCTCTGGCGACCACGACGTGCGCCTGCAGACGAACGCCAACGACGCGCCGCAGCTGGCCAACGCCGAGCCGCAGGGCGACCTGAGCGAGGAGCCCACGCAGTTCAGCGTCGACGTCTCGGACCCGAACTTCGACGATGGCGACAGCGTGACGGTCACGATCGACTTCGAGGGCAGCCAGATCCACAGCGAGACCATCACGTCTAACCAGACCGTGCCGGTCAGCGCGCCGGCCGGCGCGGGCGACGGCGGCAGCCACGACTGGAGCGTTGAGGCGACCGACGACTACGGCGGTGCAACGAGCGCGGCCTACAGCTACAACGTTCCGTCGAGTCTGACCTTCCGCCACGAACAACCGCCCCACGACGTGATTGAGGGTACGGACACCGACCCCATCCGCATCGAAGCGACGTTCTACGAGGACGCCGAGACCGATCCGGTTATCGTCAACCGCACGACGACAACCGGCACGATCGACCTCGACGGGCTGCCGGTCAGCTCGGAGTTCAGCGTCTCGGTCAAGGCGCCGGGCTATCACAACCGCAGCGTCCGCCTCGACGACATCTACGCCCAGAGCGAGATATTCCTGATCGAGAAGGGCAGCGCGACGACCGTCGAGAATCGCTTCATCGTCAACGACCGCACGGGCGAGTTCCCGCCCGAGGAGACCGAGATCCTGATTCAGGCGCCGGTCAACCAGTCCATCTACGCCAGCGGCGGGTACGACTGGCTGACCGTCTCCGGTGACGACCTCGGCGCCGACCAGGCCTACGTCGACGACCTAATCGAGGGCAAGCGGTACCGCATCGCCGTCCAGAACGATGACGGCGACACGCGCATCCTCGGGTCGTACACGCCCGAGACCGCCGGCACGATCGAGCTCAACATCGGCAGCGTGCGCGTCGAGCCCGCCGATGCCGAGGGTGTGGCGATGAACGCGACGTGGATCAACGCGACCGACAGCCAGCCGGAGGTCAGGATCGCCTACAACGACACCGCCAACGCGACCGACACGCTGTACGTCGACGTCTACGAACGCAACAACGAGAGCAACACGCTGATCGACAACGAAAGCTTCAGCGGGCCGTTCGGGACGTTCACACTCACCGAGCCCGTGCCGGCCGACGAAAACGACACCACGTGGGTCGTCGAGGTCCGCGGCGACCGGAGCGGCGACGCCAGTAATGTCCACTTCAAAGAGTACGTCGGGCCGAGCGTCAGCGTCTTGACGGGGCTGCCGTCGTGGCTCGTGACGGTGATTTTCGTCGGGCTCATCTGGGCCGTCGCCGGGCTGTTCTCGCAGGTCAACGGCCACGTCGGCGGGATCGTGGTCGCCGGCCTCGGCGCGATGCTGTTCTTCGTCGGGCTGGTGCCGGGCTATCTCGGCGGCGGCGTCGTGGCACTGTCCTTGCTGACAGCGGGGCTGATGTTCGTCCGTGAGAGTCGGGCGGGAGGGCTGTAATCATGACACGCATCACGACGACTGTGCTGATTCTGGTGATTCTGCTGAACGGGGCTGCGACCATCATGGACGTCTCCGGGC
>SDGW01001161.1_pt1 | contig 10952 bp, 9 predicted proteins | sample 2873831 | NCBI WGS metagenome assembly SDGW01 (sample SAMN08132700, study PRJNA421101) | hypersaline lake metagenome | isolation source: celular fraction 0.22 microns magnesium sulfate-rich crust from ephemeral... | place: Spain: Penahueca Lagoon, Toledo | collected 2011-07
GTCCAACTGCGGACCAATACCTAGATCGGCAGAGTTGTGACTACGAGATCAGCGGTATGGCGTATTGTTCCGCGGTCGAGCAACCGCGATTCGGCGGTAGTTCGTGGTGCTGGTCAGGGGACTATATAACTTCTGTTCGGCCAATAATAGTCAGTATGTTTCTAGAAGTAGCGGAGATAATGCTGTAGAGGAACGCATCCGACCATAGAGGATACATCACCAATGACAAGATATTTGGTTAATGGTTTTCGACAATACACTCGTGGCGTCCGATATGCTTAGAATTTCAACTGCTATGGGAGAACGGGAACGGGACGATGGAGCGCACGAGCAACTGGAGAAAGCAACTCACTCATACTTCGCAAACTCTCTCCTCACGCTATTTGGCTATAAAAGATGAGCTAGCCATCTCTCAACTCTCCACACCAACACCGCACGGGGCCTTGGTTTCCTTCTTCACGTGAGGCCTCTATTTCGCAAGTGAAGTGCTCTCCTTCGGGGTACAGAACAAAGCGATCTTCCTCAACGTTTTCGACGTAGTCTACATCTTCAATAGTCCAGTCTGCGTCCTCGCTTCCGTCCCACGTATAGTAATCGTTCTCGCCTTCAACCGCAAAATCCAGCATATTCGTGTTGCTTCCGAGAATGTGTTCAACTTGTTCGAGACGGGTTGGTTGTGTAATTCTGGTCATAATGGTGTATCAGAACGCTCCCACAATTAATCCCGGTTACTATCGGGGCGTTTCTTTAGTACACAGCGAAAGAACCGACGCTACCGATTAAAGATAGCGACTTTTACGCTTCCATAGCGGTTGGTAGTCTGAGTCCGGTATTTGTCCCACTACGCGATGACATCTCCTAGTTAGAAGGGGCTAGAAGAATATAGCTATTGCCCGGATTGATTCTCTATCCTAACGATACTAAGGAGAGCGATGATTTCCTCGGCATCGAGAACGGTTGTCTCGGTCAAGAGTGAAAGAGAAATTCATATGGTGGAACCGAATAACCATAAGATGGTGAATAGAATCTGTGAGGTTCTACGTTCCTGAATGGGATGACGCGGTCGACGCTCACTACGACTTCGAGCACGATGAACTTTCTACTCTAAACCGGCAGGAGCGCAATCTGGACTACATCTGGGACATCTTCGAGCGGGACACAACGCCCATTGACGGCGTGCTGATCTCGCGTGAACAAGTGGAAGAGACAAAGCGAAAGGCCGAACGCCTCGCTGAGTATGGCGTCTACGATGACCCCGTTCTCTCTATACCCGACTGGCTACCGACAATCAGCGACTGCGGTGCATGGGGGTACAAGTCTCTCCCCTTCCCCCCGTACGGGAACGCCGAGATGCTGGACTTCTACGAGACACTCGAAGTTACGGTCGGAGTGACGATAGACCACCTCGTTTTAGGGTCTGGCAAAGATAAGGGACGTCTCTATCTCGACGAGCGCGCCTTCCACTCGGACTTCAAAAAGAGCGATATCCCCGACGCGCTGACCGATATCGTCGACCTGATGACGGACGAGTGGCCCGAGGAGTGGCCGGCGTACGTTGACGAGTACGAACCGACGATACGGACGGGAGCAGATGCAGACGTCGAACCGTTTGCCGCCGCGGATTTCCAAGGCGACATAGATGCAGTACTTGAGCGTCTAAAGACCGATTCTCGTGCGGTCTACCGCGAGAACGACGCGAAGTTCCGCTACGAACTCACGTTGCGCAACGCTCAGGAGATGTACGACCTGTATCACGACGGAGACTACCCGTTCCGGCTGATGGTCGCGATTCAAGGCTGGAACGCCGAGTCGTATGCCGACGCTGCCGACACCGTTCTCGATATCGGCTATAACTATCTCGGGATTGGCGGGGTGGCTGGTAGTCCGATTCACGAGGTTCGGAAAATCGTGAAGGGCGTCGGAAAAACCATCAAAGAGTTCGAGCGCGAGCACGACACACGCATTGACTCACACGTCTTCGGGTTCGCGAAAACGGAGGGCTTTGAGACGGTTGGCCGGTCTGGGATGACCAGTTTCGACAGCGCAAGCATGCTCCGCTCAGCGTGGACTGGTGGCCAGAACTATCGGTTAGACGCCGACGAGCGGTATGACGCGATACGCGTTCGACCAACTTATCACAGCGATAGCCTTGAGAGGGCCATCGAAAAATCGCTTCGGGGACGAGATACACTAGCGGCACTCCGGGCGTATGCGGAAAATGAATCGATTAGAGACGCTCTCAGGGATTGGCGGGAAAAGGCTGAGCCGGTGCTCGCTGCGACGCGGGAGTATCTCCGGGAACACCGCCACGACGATCAGTACGATGCGTCTCGCTTACGCGATGTAGAGTCGACCTTTCGTAATGACTTCGAATGTGCCCGAGAATTGAAATCCAACTTTGGTGAAAACCTCCGAGATAAAGTTGTCAAACTTCTCCGCAGTGATGACCCAGAAAACCCTGTCGAATTCGAGGAATACAACGAGCTACTTAATATCGCTGAGCGGAAGTTTGAGGACTTCTACCGAATGAGAACTCTGTTAGAGGGCGAAGAAACACCAAGTTCGTACAACGAAATTTGGTCTCTCGTTCGCGATTATGCTCTCTGGATTGGCGATCGTGATTTGTTAGAAGATTACCGGAAGACATTACGAAACCGACCATGGGAGAGGTGCAACTGTCCTATATGTAGCGAAATTGGAATTGAGGTTTGTATCTTCCGTCAGAACGACCGAAACCGCCGACGTGGGTTCCATAATACGCGCCGGTTCTACGATGAGTTCGCGGACGAACTGCCGAAAATTCTCGTCGCCACACAAGGAACAGCGTCTCTAAGCGGCTACGACACGGTCGAAGACTATCTCCGGAAAGAGCACTCGGACTTCTGGGAGGAAGTCCACGATCTCCCTGTTGCCGAAATCGGTGTTGTGGACGCCGATGGAGTCCGAGAGTGGTGGGAGGATACGCCGTCGACCGTTTCGTTCTCACGTACTAGTATGGCCGAAAATCTGGGCCGGGAGACCGAGCGATACCAGGAACTGATTCTCCACGCACCCGACGGTGACGTAGACGAGCGTCTTATCGATGCCGTCGAGGAGAGCGACTGTTCTGTTCAAGTCTACGAGGACGCGGACGCAGTGCGAGAGAGCGCGCTTGAGCGATCCGGTGAGAATTACGTTGCTGGTGAGGATTTTGTTCCACATCCGCCACAACTGGAGACAGACGACGGTCTCGACATCTTGATCATCGACCAGTGTTCGGGTTCAAAGAACACGCCAGAGACTGCTCCTGAGTTCGATGCAGAAGAGACGCTCCAATTCTCGAGGACGGAACTGCTAGAACGCGATGACGTGCCGGGAATCGTCGCCCGAGATTTGTATACCGGCCGCCAGCAGGAGTTCGTGAAAGACGCCGTGCGGCAATTGGAGCGGGAGGGCCATGATGTCTGCCGGTACTTCATTAGTGCTGGTTTCGGGTTGGTTGAGGAGACTGACTCCCTGCCTCCGTACGAGGTGACGTTCAGTTCGATGAATGTAAGCGAGATCCGTGAGCGGTCGGCCCAGTTATGTATTCGAGAGGATTTAGAGCAAGTGATGACCGAGTCGGACTACGATGTTGTCTTCTTCACGCTCGGGAAGGACTACTACACGAGTATCGATATTGACCAGATGGTGCAGGAAGTCCCGGCTGACCGTATTGGAGTGGTGTTCAATCGGGAACTCGTTGACGAGCAGTTCGATAATATCGTGTCTGTGCCAGCACGGACGGATGACGCGGAAAAGCATGGTACCATCGTTGTCGGTCTGAAAGGCCTCTACATGGAGAATTTCGCCCGGCGCATTGACAGTATTAACCGGTTACAACCGGAGACAATTGAAAAACTGTGCCGCCGTGTCGACAAAGAACCGTCACAGATGACGCTTGGAAAGGATTAAAATATAATCGGTTTCGGACAATTTCTTCTTAGAAGTCGCTCATTTTTACTGTCTATTGAGCCATTATCTAAATATCGTAAGAGCCTACCCGAGCGGGAGGCATGTTGTACAGACGGCGCGAACTCGACTTACCCAACGGGAACCTAGACACACCGGTCCTATTTCCCGTCCGGAATCTCGGAAAACGATCGAGTGATAACACTCCAACGTACGTGGGTGATATCCCCGACTTCTCCTCGGCCATCATCAACGCACGGTCAATCCGTAACCGAGACCCAATGTGGAACCGCTTAACGAACGGCGTCACTCTCCGTGAAGAGATGGACGTCCCCGAGGACACCATCGTTTTTGCGGATAGTGGGGGGTTTGACTTCACCAGTGGAGAAGTCGACACTACCCCAAAGGAAACCCTAGAGACCCAACGGCAGTTGGACGCAGACATCTACGGGACGGTCGACGTCCCTCTCTCCAGAAACAACCGGGCAGCAGAGAATCAAGAGCGAATTGAGCGGAGCATCCAGTTCGCTTTGGAGGCGAGCGACCACCACGACGGCGATTCCTTACTCCTCGCTAGCGTTCACGGGTACGACCCAGAATCCATCCGGAACAGCATTCAGTATCTTGAGAAGTACGGTGATTTCGACGGGTATGCTCTCGGGAGTCTCGTACCGATTCGAACCGACTACGGGAAGGTAACGAGTTTGGTACTTGCTGCAAGGAAGGCAACTGAAAAGCACCTGCACGTGTACGGTCTTGGCGGACTTGTCTATCAACCACTCTTGTTGTATCTTGGCGTTGATAGTTTCGATTCGTCGGCGTTCATACGTGCAGCAGGAAACCGGAATTACCTGATACCCGGATTCGGTGGCGAAGAGTTACAGAACATCGAGGAGATGAAACGACTCCCTTGTCCCTGCCCAATTTGTGGCCAGCGCACACTCAATGACATCCGCCAAGACCGAACAGCACTTACCCAACACAACCTCTGGGCACTCGCAACCGAACTGCGCCGATTCCGCTATGTCGCCGAGTCAGAGCGTGACATCGAGAACTACCTTGACCTCCGTTTCCGCGGAAACGAGGTGACCCAGCGTGCGTACAAAACCGCGAAGCAGCAGATTCGGAGGCTCGTATGACCGACGAACGAGCGACAGTGCGTCCGGTCACACTCGCCCGTCTCGTCGAGCTCACACACGTCTGTGAGGACTGGGCGCAGTCGACAGAGGATATAGAAACAGCGCTCGACGTAAGTCACCGGCGGGCACGAGAAACGATCCTAGAGGCGACTCGAATCGATCTACTACAAGAGAATGAACCCGACGATGACCCCGTCTACACGACAACGTACGTCGGTGAGTCCTTCCTCAGGGCGATCCGAGCAGAGAACTGGAAGAAAGCAAGTAGTGTACTCTCAACTCGGAGCCCACACTACGGAACATTTCTCGAAGTGCTTGGAGAAATTGAGCCGACCGATCTCGACACGCTGTTAGAACATCTCGAAGAAAACCAACAGTACACGCCGTACACGTTCAACCAAACTAGTGTCGAAGTTCTTGGCGATTGGGCTGAACGACTAGGACGCATTCAGCGAAACGCGTTTACTGGCAGTTACTACCTCACCGCCGAGGGAGAGCCACCTCGTAACTTCCAGTACATTTTGCTCGGTGCGTACGACGATCTTGAGCAGACGGCAGGAGTAAACTTACGGCAACGCTACCTGTCGATTCCGCGTCTTCGTGAGGAAGTCTGTGAGCGAACGGGTTGCAGACGCAACGACTTCGACGAGCTGCTGGTAGAACTCTGCCAACAAAACGTCGGGAAGCTTGAGCTCTCGGGAGCGCCCATGGATACTGCAGCCAAAGACGCCGCTTTCGGTATCAAGCAAATCGATCTCGCTGGCGATGACGGACTGGTCTCGACTTCACAGTCAACCCAGCAAGTCATGGCTGGCGTGGAACAGTACGACAAGCAGTACTACTATATTGCGGTATACGACCGCGATATAGCGTTCAAACCGGAGGATTCTAAATGAACAACTCATTCACCATCAGCGACGAGCAGCAGAACTACACACAGTACAACCTACAAGCGAACCCATTCCCGTACAGTCCTGTCCCAGCAGAAGATCCAGAAATCTTCTGCGGCCAGCAACACGTCGCAGAGCAAATCAGCTCCACAGTCTCATCGGTACTTGCAACCGGGAAATCCAAACACCTCGTCGTCACCGGAAAATACGGGAACGGGAAGTCCCACACGTTGAAATACACCCGATCGCTGTTGCGGGACCGCGAAGACGTCGTCGTCGGGTACGTCGCTCAACCGGGCGAAGGCTTTCTCGACATCTACCACGAGTTCATGTACGACCTCGGGTTCAACCGCATTCAAAAGTTGGCGTACAACTGGTTGGCCTCAATAGCGCGTGACGTTACGGACATGAATCCGGCAGGGGCTGAGTCAATGCGGTCTCTCATCGACGAAGGCGATGTCTTACTCTCCGATATCGTGCCTGAAGCAATCAGGAAACTCAGCGACATCACCCGCTTTGCGGACTTCGCTCGGGCGATTGTCCACATGGTCTACGAGGATACGAACCTCTACGCCTGGCAGTGGCTTACCGCAGAAGGAATTCGCTACGAACAACGCAAGGAAATGGAGATTCACAGCGCGCTCGACGACGATACAATGGGCGTTCGAGCGTTCACGGCACTCAAAAACCTGCTTCTTGATCTCGGGTACACTAGCGTGTTTGTATTCGTCGATGAATTCGAGAGTATCGCTCGACTCAACTCTAAGAACGAACAGGCGACGCTCAACAGCATCCGCCATCTGATGGATCAGAATAGTTCCGGTCTGTGCGTGTTGTTCGGGTGTGCGCCAGAAGTCTGGCAAGACGTCATGAGCGAATATCATGCGTTCAGCGAGCGAATCGGCCAAGAAGTAGCCCTGCGGCCTCTAACGAGCGAGCACCTCTACGAATTAGTCGCGGACTACCTCAACAGAGAACGGGACGAACCAAACGGCGAAGTTCCAATACACCCCTTTACTGAGGAGTCGCTAGACATGATTCTCCAACGGTCGCAAGGTAACGTCCGTCAGGTCTTGGCTCTCTGTAGTCGGGTACTAGATACCGCTATCGAGGATGAAAGAGAAGTAATCACAGAGGAGTTCGTCCAAGAGAGTATCTGACATCCTCCTACGGCTAAAGCCGTGGGCTTTCTCCTCGAAATTCTGTAATGACGCTCGTGGCAGCGATGATGAGAGTATACTGGTCAAGTTGCGGAGTGACAGTTACCTGTTTGCGCCCTTCGTCGTATTCGATGAGGCCTGATTCAGCGAGCTTTGGAAGATGTCGCTGTATGAGTCCATTATAGGCAGATTCGTAGTCCGCTGTACTCACTTGGCGAGGAGGTTTCCCGACTTCGATACCACGTACTACTCTCGCAACATGCCGGACTTCCACAGTAGTCCCTGGAGCGAAGAGCGAAAGATACCGGATGATGAGCAGACGTCGCTGATTCCCGAGAAGATGATGCACATCGGCAGGACCTCTCTGGTCGGGACCGTCAGTCATGACGGAATCCTCTCTGAAGATGGTGACTTCGTTGCAATACGTCAGAACCATAGACGCCGCTATTCCTTCGAATCATTGTTTCTTTGGAGACGACTTCTGATGCGCCTCCGCCACTCTGTGGCGCAAAAAACAAACGAGCGTAACAACGAGTGTAGTGCGACGAGCACATATTGACGTAATCGCTTGCGCTTCCCGGCCTCATCATCGACTTTAATCGCGTCAAGCGCCTACTGGCAGACGTATGATTCAGGCTGACGCCAGCCGATTGGACTCCAGAACTGCGAGACGTCTGCCACCACTAGGTCATTAGACCTCTTCGGGTGAATTTCTCTTCCGGGAAGTCGCAACTCTGTATATCTTTTTTTGGTTTACGATGTTTTGTCATGGTCTTGTTCGATATAGTACTTAGTTCGGTTGTGTAGCCCCCACAACTACAATCCAATCACCAAAATACAAATGACGACTAGGGGGCTCATCCGCAGACATGGTGCATCAGAACTATCTTTCTGAGGAGAAACACCGGGAAGCCCGGCGGCCTACGATGCGGGAGTTGCTTGCGGATGTGTTCGGCGAGGAGCTAGAAGTGACGTCCAACACACCCAACTCATCTCTTGAAGAAGATTTTGACACGATTTCGGAATTCACGGTGAAGTACACTAATTCATCGATAAACTACGAAAGCTAGTGTCCTGAACGAGTCTGGAACGGATAGATTCGAACAGTAGTATTTATGTGTTGCTGGTGTGCAATCCTCAGGCCATGCACCCAATTCGGATTGACAGTTTCCGGTGGAAAATAACTCAAGGGGCCGATACCGGTGTCTGAGTCGCATTTGTTTGACGGGACTCTCGTCACGGTTCCGTTCGCCACCGGGGCGTTGCGCGACGCGCTCACTCAACAGTACCGCCGGTTACTCGATTCGTACGACTCCGAGGAGATTCTGGTGATTACCGGAACACCCACGAGCATGCGGACGTTCCGAACGTTTCTCGACGGGGAGGTTCCGGACGCTGGCGTTCCGCAGGTGACTTCGCTCGTCGTGCAGGCGACGGACGTGGTGAACCAGACCGACGACAGGACCGTTCTCTCGGACGACATGCAGCGCGAACTCGTTCATCGGTTTCTCGAAGGGTACGAGTGGGAGACCGACTACTTCCGGCGTGCCTCGGCGAACCCCTCGTTCGAAGACGATGTGGCGCAGTTGATGGAAACCGCCACGTGGCAGGACGCGCCGCTCGACGAGACGCCGGAACTCGCAGACATCGCCGACGCAATTGACGACTTCCACGCGTGGCTCGCCGACCATGACTACCTCGAACGTGGCCAACTCATCTCGGAAGCGACCGCGGCGCTCCGGGAAGCCGACGACCCCGACCCAATCGTTGATGCCGAAGCAGTGCTGGCCGTTGAGTTCGAAGAATTTCTACCGCCCGACCGCGAGTATCTCTCGACGCTGGCGGCTGACCGCGAGCTCGTCTGCATCGGAGAGACTGGTGGAAGCGTCCGGCGGACGTGGGTCGAATCCGGCCCCGTCACCGACTACGTCTCATTCGCGGAGCGACGAGACGAAGACGAGCGCCCGCCCGCGACCCGACCGATGGCGACGGCGGCGTACCTTGCACGTGGAACGGTCGCCGAGGACCCCGAGGAGGGGACGGTACGCGTCCTCTCGGCAGAGACCGCGGCCGACCAACTCGGAGCAGTAGCCGACGAAATTGAGGCACTTCGAGCGCAGGAAGGGTTGTCGTACGCCGACTTCGCCGTTGCGGTTAAACAGAGCGGCACTGCCGTGACGGAGACGGTTAGCGAACTCCAGCGGAAGGGGATTCCCACATCGTCCGCGACCGTGACAGGCTTCGGAGACGACCCTGCCGTCCGCGAGTTACTTCGAGTCGCGCGCGCTCTCGCAGACGACGGCCGAGCGGAACTCGCCGACAACCCCCTTCTGGACGAGTCGATACTTGACGAACTCAAGGCAATGGACGGACTCGCGGAGCCGCTCCGGCGGTGGGCGACTGAGTCGAACCTGAAAGCCCGCATCGCCGCCGACGAGTCACCGCTCGACGCCCGAACCAAGTTTAGCAACATAAAGAATTCTTTTGCAATTGCAGAGTCAGTCGAAAGTACGGACTACATTGCTTCGACGTGGGAGTCGTTCGCTACAGTACTCGAACGCGCTCACGAGTACGCCCCGAAGCGAAACCAGACTAGTTCCATCGATCAGGACGGTGGGGTCCGCGTGGACCACCTTCAGGCGCTCAAGAACGGTTCGTTCCCGGTCGTGTTCTTGCTGAACGTGGTCGACGAGGAGTATCCCGGTAGTCCGTCGCTGACGCGACTGTTCCCCGACGAACGCGTCGCAGGAATGGCCGACTACCCCGGCGTCACCGACGTGGATGAGAGCGACGTCACGGCGACGTTCGCCACCGATTCGACCGCGTCGAGTCGGCCGTTCCGGCAGTATCACGCTGAACACGCGCGCCGCCGCCTCGCAGTCGGCGCGGCGACGGCGCGAGACCGTCTCTACTGCTGTCTCTACGAACACAAAGACACGGCACTCGACGAGCGCGTCCAACCGTCGCGGTTCCTCGCGGACGCCTTCCGGCGACTTCCGTGGTTCACCGAGGCGAGCGAATCAGGCATCCACAGCGAGGGCACCGCCGAGGAGTATCTGCTCTCGCGCGCCGACCGGGCGCTCGCGGACGTTCGCCGAACTAACAGTCAGGACGTGACCGTCTCGCTCGACGCACTCGAATCGGAGTTCGCGGAGATAGACCGCCTCTTGGACGAGAGCGGTAAGCGCGGTCAGGACCTCAGAGAAGCGCTCCGTGCGCGCATCGACTTTACGGATGGACGAGTCCGGCGCAACGCCGACGGGAGGGTTCGGCGTGACTGAACCGATGTTCCTCTCACCGTCGCGGCTGGCGACGTATGCCGACTGCCAGCGGAAGTACGACCACAAGTACGACCAAGAGATTCAGACGCCCGACCAGACTCGCCTCTACCTGAATCAGGGTCACGTCTACCACGAAACGATAGAGGCCGTCTGCGGGGCGACCGAACCGGGCGACGACCCCGAAATCATCCATCGGCGAGCGATGGAGGAGTTCCCCGAGAAGTGGGAGGAACACCTCGAAGAAGACGAGTACGCCTCCCGAGCGCACCGAAAGTTCCAGCGCGCCGAGAACCGTGCGGCCATCGACGCATTTTTCGACCCCGAGGACGGCGACGGCATCGACCACGCCCGCCGGTCGATTGCGACCGAGCAGTGGGTCGAGTGCGTCCACGAAGGTCTCGGCCTCCACGGAAAGGTGGACAACGTCCTCTATGACGAGCGCGAGGACGAACTCCACCTCATCGACTACAAGCGCACCGTCAGCGGCGTCCTCGGCCACTGGTCGGGCGACCGACTGCTGGACCACCTCGACGGCGAGGCCCACGAAGCCAA
>SDGW01001162.1_pt1 | contig 10951 bp, 9 predicted proteins | sample 2873831 | NCBI WGS metagenome assembly SDGW01 (sample SAMN08132700, study PRJNA421101) | hypersaline lake metagenome | isolation source: celular fraction 0.22 microns magnesium sulfate-rich crust from ephemeral... | place: Spain: Penahueca Lagoon, Toledo | collected 2011-07
CCGATCCCCATCGAGAAGGAGATCAGCCAGAGGACGGCGGCGACGAGGCCGACCTGCGCGTGTCGCGTGTGGTACAGTTCCTCGTACGGACGGGTCGCGGCGAGCAGGAGGGCGTAGAAGACGAACGGGAGACAGAGAATCGCGAGCAGGATGTGGATCCCGAGGAAGGGGAGGTAGAGGTAGGTGTAGACGGCCTCCGGGCCCGGGAACTCGGTCGTGCCGACGTGGATCAGCCGGTAGAGGTAGGCGCCGAGGAAGGCGGTAAAGAGGCCGAACGACGTCAGCATGAGCGCGCGGTGCCGGCGCACGTTCCCGCGCGAGATGGCGCGCCACCCGAGGAGGATGGTGACGATCGCGGTCGCCGAGACGGCCGCGTTGAAGTGCGGGATCGCGGCGAGCACGGCGTCGCTCGCGCGCGGGAGGAGGGCGCTCGGGATCGCGCCGCCGACGGCCCCGAACACCACGGCCAGCGCGACGGCGGAGGAGATGGCGGTCAAAAGCGGGACGTTCTCGCGGGCCCACTCGGACATGGACTGAGGGAGGGGCGCCATCCCCAAACGCGTGCCGGTTCCGTCGCGCCGCACTCCGGCGTTCGACCCCCGCCGGAGCGCGACGGGATCGCCCTCGCCGCTCGGTGCCACTCTCCGACACGGCACTGCCGAATGGAAGGGCTTTTAATTGGGGGAAGGGTACGTGGAAACGCGATAGAACACCCGCGAGCGTGGGTAGCCAAGCCAGGCCAACGGCGCAGCGTTGAGGGCGCTGTCCTGTAGAGGTCCGCCGGTTCAAATCCGGTCCCACGCATCGTACACAGATTCCATCTGTGTGCCCGCAAATCTTCGATTTGCGAGGCTCGGCGGCACACCCGCCACACCGATGCACGGTGTTGTCTCTACGACAGCACCCACGCACAATTCCTTTCGATGCTACGTGAGAAGTGACGACTGTACCCCGTTCTGACTGGTGACGCGACGGCTGTTTCCAAAGCCTCCGGCTCACGTTTATAAATAGTCGCTCGCATAATCGTCGGCGAGCGGTTTCAAAGCTCCAGCTGCTTGCTTATACTGTGAAATTCTTAAGAGCTGATAGGATCGGCGTGCGAGATACAGAGGGTGGATTCAGTACGCTGGTTCTAACACTGGCTCGGTTGTCCGCTCAGTCGCTACTGAACGGAGGGCACGGCACGGTCGTCGGTGTTCGAAAGCCCCACGGGCGGAGTCGTCTCACGCCGTGAGAATTTCTCACTGCATACAGTTATTATCTCAGCCAACGTTCATGATGTATCACTTGACGTGCAACAGTGCACGCGACGACCCCCTCATGCAACACACCACCGACGACCAATCACCCGAATCGCCAGAGACAGTCCCGACGTTCCGCCGACCACTCCTGCAGGCGATTGCTGGTGCCGGCGCCGTCGGTCTGCTCGGGGTCCCACAGCTCGCCCAGCCCGCCCGTGCATCAGTCCCCGGCGTCAAGATCGACTACAAGCGGTGCAAGGTCGCGTTCGTCACGAACGCCTCAGCCATCGACGCTATCGCCGTCTACTACGCCGACCGCGACGGCGACCGCAACGCCCGGTACGATGTCGCGCCGACGACCACCGACCCGCGCGGATACGCCCCGCTGGTCGTCGAGTACGATGCCGACGAGGATCGGACGCAGATCCAGCTCGCCGACCCACAGGGCTCGCTGGTGTGCGTGATTGCCGAAGCCGGCAGCGACCGCACCGTCCTTACCAACCCGACCGAGGCGTGTGTCCCCGCCGGGTTCAATACCGCACCGACGGCGTCGTTCGACGTCTCCGAGTCGCCGACCGTCGGCGAGCCGGTGACGTTCACATCGACGGCGACCGATCCGGACTCGCCCGAACAACTGTACTATGCGTGGGACCTCGACGGCGACGGCACCTTCGAGTCCAGCGGTGAGACCGCGACCACCACGTTCCTGTCTCCCGGCGACGTGACCATTAGCCATCGCGTCACCGACGACTGTGGGGCCAGCGAGACCGCGACACAGACGATTACGGTGGTCCCCGGAGAAACCGGCGGACTGTACGAACAGGTTGCGAAACTCACTGCTGATACTCCCGGGGGTAGTGACTTGTTCGGCTACTCGGTAAGTGTCGACGGTGATACCGCGCTCGTTGGTGTCCGCGCCGAGAACCGGGATGGTATTACTAATGCCGGGTCGGCGTACGTGTTCGTCCGGACCAACGGCGTGTGGAGCCAGCAGCAGAAACTCACCGCCGACGATGCCGAGGACTTCGACGAATTCGGCTTTGCGGTGAGCGTGGATGGTGACACCGCGCTTATTGGAGCGTGGACCGAGAACCGGGATGGATTGTCGAATGTCGGGTCGGCGTACGTCTTCACGCGAAGCAACGGCGTGTGGAGCCAACAACAGAAACTCACCGCCGACGATGCGGCGGGCGGTGACCTGTTCGGCACTGCGGTGAGTGTGGACGGTAACACCGCCCTTGTCGGAGCACGGGCGGAGGACCCGAATGGTATCGATCGTGCCGGGTCGGCGTACGTGTTCGTCCGGACCAACGGCGTGTGGAGCCAGCAGCAGAAACTCACCGCCGACGATGCCGGGGACTTGGACCAGTTCGGCTTCTCTGTGAGCGTGGATGGCGACACTGCGCTTGTCGGGGCATTCTTTCAGAACCGAGATGGATTGTCGAATGTCGGGTCGGCGTACGTCTTCACGCGAAGCAACGGCGTGTGGAGCCAACAACAGAAACTCACTGCCGACGATGCCGGAGCCGGTGACTACTTCGGCTTTGCGGTGAGTCTCGACGGGGACACCGCGCTCGTCGGGGCCTGGCTTGAGGACCCGAATGGTCTCGGTAACGCCGGGTCTGCATACGTGTTCGTCCGGAGCGGTGTCGTGTGGAGCCAGCAGCAGAAACTCACCGCCGACGATGCGGCGGGCGGTGATTACTTCGGCCGCTCGGTAAGCGTGGATGGCGACACCGCGCTTATTGGAGCGTGGGGCGAGACGCGGGATGGATTGTCGAATGTCGGGTCGGCGTACGTGTTCGTCCGAAGTAACGCAATATGGAGCCAACAGCAGAAACTCACCGCCGCCGACGCCGAGGACTTCGATAACTTCGGCTGGTCAGTGAGCGTGGATGGTGACACCGCGCTCGTCGGGGCCTGGCTTGAGGACCCGAATGGTATCCGTAACGCCGGGTCGGCGTACGTGTTCTCCACGTAGAACACCCGCCGCGCAAACTCACTTCTGCGCGATACGCGCCCTCTATTCAGCACAGTATCAACAAACTACCCGACAGCTGTCAGTAACGGGCTGACCGATTCAGAGGATGAAGTCAGCACGGTGACTTCTCTGGGTCCCCGAGCACGCCGAACCAGCCGTTGACTACGTCTGCCCACTGCCGATCGAGGATTCTGTCAGTTACTGTGCTCACGGCGAGAGATGGCCAGTTCAGACGCCGAACAGGCGCAGGAGAACGCCGAAGAGAGCGACCGCGCCTCCAAGAATGAACGTTCCCGGAAGGGGTATTACGAACAGTACGACGCCGAGGGCTATGACGGCGGTGGATGTTCGCATCGGGGCATCTTCGGGTGCAATCCGTTTATGTCTGGTGCCCCGAGCGGATCCGCACTCCCACGTGAGTCCGTACTGTCGATCCACGCTCGTTGAACGAGGGAGATTTCCGTGCGAGGTGCGCGCCCTCTATTCAGCACGGTTCTAAGAACATACTGTCGTTTGAGGACTTTAGCAGAGCCGTTGATTGGCTCACGAGAGCGGAGCTCTCGTGAACGCCTGCGCCCCCCTCCCGGCAACGAGGCGCAACGCGCCTCTGGCAGTCGGGCTCCGCCCGACGACCTCGCGCGTGCTGACTCGCGGCCTGTCGGCCGCTCGCAGGCACGCGCCACCGCTCATTCCTTATAAACAACATCGTAGTCATTTATAAACAGCATCAACGATCACGATTCTCAGTCCTCGCGCGAACTGCCACCCTTTTAGTCGCGCGCCGTCGGAGTGAGGCGTAATGAGTACGGACGCGACCCCCGAGTACGACCACGAAGAGCTGGGGCTCGTCGCCGGGCTGGAGATCCACCAGCAGCTCGACACGGAGACGAAGCTGTTCTGCGACTCTCCGACGACCGAGCGCGAGCCGGACGAGGCCGAGCGGGAGATCACCCGTCGGCTCCACCCGACGAAGAGCGAGCTCGGCGAGCTCGACGACGCCGCGATGGAGGAGAGCCGCGTCGACCGCGAGTTCACCTACCTCGCGTACGACACTACCTGTCTCGTCGAGGAGGACGACGAGCCGCCGCGCCGCGTCGACGACGAGGCCCTCTCAGTCGCGCTGCAGATCGCCGACCTGCTCGACGTGTCGGTCGTCGATCAGGCGCACGTGATGCGGAAGCTGGTCATCGACGGCTCGAACACCTCCGGCTTCCAGCGCTCCATCTTGCTCGGTCAGGAAGGGGAGATCGAGACGAGCGAGGGGACGGTGTCGATCGTCGACCTCATGCTGGAGGAGGAGTCGGCCAAGCGCGTCGAGGAGACGGACGACGGCGTCGTCTACTCGCTCGACAGGCTCGGCGTTCCCCTCGTCGAGATCGGGACGGGCCCGGACATCCGCAGCCCCGAGGGGGCCCGCGAGGCGGCCGAGCGCATCGGGATGCTGCTCCGGTCGACGGGCGCGGTCAAGCGCGGGCTCGGGACGATCCGACAGGACGTCAACGTCTCCATCGCCGAGGGCGCCCGCGTCGAGGTGAAGGGCGTGCAGGATCTGGCGGGGATCGAGGACATCGTCCGCGGCGAGGTCGGTCGACAGGCCGAGCTGCTCGCGATCCGCGACGAGCTCCGCGAGCGCGACGCGAGCGTGGGCGACGTCTCCGACGTCACCGACGTCTTCGCCGACACCGAGTCGGGGGTCATCCGCGGCGCGCTCGACGCGGGCGGGAAGGTGACCGCGGTCCCCCTGTTCGGCTTCGACGGGCTCGTCGGCCGCGAGGTCCAGCCCGACCGCCGGCTCGGGACCGAGCTCTCGGACCACGCGAAGCGCCACGGCGCGGGCGGGATCTTCCACACCGACGAGCTGCCGGCGTACGGCGTGACCGAGGCGGAGGTCGAGGCGCTTCGCGACGCGGTCGGCGCCGGGCCCGAGGACGCGGTCGCCATCGTCGCCGCCGACCCGGAGACGGCCGACCTCGCGATCGAGGCCGCCGCCGACCGCGCCGCCGCCGCGATCGAGGGCGTCCCCGAGGAGACCCGCGGCGCCAACGAGGACGGGACGACCCGGTACCTCCGCCCGCTGCCCGGCGCCGCGCGGATGTACCCCGAGACGGACGTGCCGCCGGTCGAGCCCGACCCGTCCGACGTGGACCGACCGGAGCTGCTCGACGAGAAGACCGACCGCTACGTCGAGGCGTTCGACCTCGACCGCGGGCTCGCGGAGCAGGTCGCGTTCGGGCGTCGCTTCCCGCTGTTCGAGACCGCGGTCGACCGCGGCGTCGACCCCACCTTCGCGGCCTCGACGCTGGAGTCGACGACGACGGAGATCCGCCGCGACGGGGCGCCCGTCGGGAACCTCACCGACGATCACTTCCTCGAGCTGTTCACGCTCGTCGAGGACGGCGACCTCGCGAAGGAGGGCGTCCCCGAGGTGCTGACGACGCTCGCGGAGAACCCGGAGCTCACGGCCGCGGAGGCGGTCGAGGAGGCGGGACTCTCCGGCGTGAGCGAGGACGAGGTCCGGGAGGCGGTCGTCGAGGTCGTCGAGCGCAACGCCGACCAGATCGCCGAGGAGGGGATGGGCGCGTTCTCGGGGCTGATGGGCGAGGCCATGGGCGCGCTCCGCGGGAAGGCCGACGGTGAGGTCGTCTCCGACGTGCTCCGCGAGGAGATCGGCAAGCGGACGTAGCGCGTCCCGGCGCCGTTAGGCCCGTTCTTTACGTGTCGGGAGTCCCTGATTCGATCTGAGGGACACAGATGGCTGATCCGCCTCCGACCGACCCCTCCGACGACCCGTCCGCGTCGGACCGCACCCCCGACCCGGCCGTCGCGAAGACGCGCGGGGACCGCGTCTCCGACGCGACGAACCGATTCATCCACGGCGTCGAACTCGCCGCCGCGGCGCTTTTCGCACTGCTGTTCGGCATCGGCGTCGTCGACCTCGCGATACAGATCGCCGAGTCCGTTCCGACCGGCGAGATAACGGACCCGAACACGGTCATCGGCTTCATCGAGACCGGCCTGCTGCTGCTGATCATCGTCGAGGTGTACGAGACGGTGGTCGCCTACATCGAGCAGAGCGACACCCGACGGATCGTCAGGTTGGTGATCTACACCGGTGTCATCGCGATGGTCCGGAAGGTGATCATCTTCCGCACCACGGAGTACCCGACGACGCAGGACGCGCTGTTCGCCGCGTTCTCCTACACGCTCGTGATACTCGGCCTCGTTGCGCTTCTGTACGTCGAGCGCTCGGTGGGGAGTTCGCTGGCGCCCGAGTGAGCCCGGTCAGTCCGTCAGCTCCTCGATCAGCGTGTCGAGCTCGTAGGTCGCCGGCGCGCGCGGCTCGTCGCGGAGGGTGGCGATCGTGAACGTCGAGTTCGTGCGCTCGACCTCCGGGATCGCCTCGAAGTCGCTGATGAGGCGTTCGACCGTGTCCGACGAGGAGAGCCGCGCGAGGACGACGAAGTCGGTCTCGCCCATCGTGAAGAAGGCCTCCGTGACGCCCTCGACGGCGAGCAGCTCGTCCGCGAACTCCTCGTACGGGCCCTCGTAGTCGGCGAGCACCTCCACGATCACGGTGACGCCGAGCCCGAGCGCCTCGTGGTCGAGGTCGTACAGGTCGTTCTCGATCACGCCGGCCTCGCGGAGGTTGTTCAGCCGGTAGTGGATCGTCGACACCGGAATACCCGTCTCCTCGTGGAGCCGCTCGGGGCTCCCGGTGCCCAGGTCCGATATCGCCTTCAACAGCCGCACGTCGCGCTCGTCCATACGCCCCCTTCGCGTGAGGGATTGTTGTATATTCCGACCGACAGGGTTGGATTCGACTGCAAGAACGGCCCTCGTTTCGGAAGCGAATTGCATCGAAATCGTATGTGTGATTGTTCATTCTAGATTGACCGCACTTCGAGAGAATAGTTTAACTATCTCAATCTACTTCGAACTGGTACCGAATGAATCTACGGAACCTGCTTTCTACTCCTGAATCGGTCGTCGCCGCGTTCGTCCTCCTCGCGGTCCTCTGGGGCACCTCCTTCGTCGCCATCGAGGCCGGGCTGCACCACTTCCCGCCGCTGCTGTTCGCCGGCGTCAGGTACGCGATCGCGGGCGCGATCGTACTGGGAGTCGCCGCGGTCGCGTCCGGGCGGACGGTCCCCAGCGGGCGCGACGAGTGGCTCGGCGTCGCCGTGGCGGGGACCTTCGTGATCGCCGCCTACCACGGCCTGTTGTACGTCGGCGAGCTCCGCATCTCCGGGGCGGTCGCCGCCGTGGTCGTGAGCCTCGCGCCGGTGTTGACCGCGGTGTTCGCCGCCCTGCTCCTCCCGAACGAGCGGCTCGGCCCCGTCGAGATCGGCGGCTTCGCGCTCGGGATCCTCGGCGTCGTCGTGATCGCCGACCCGATGGAGGCGGGAATGGGAAGCTCCGCCATCGTCGGCGTCGCCCTCGCGTTCGCCGGCGCGGTCGCCTTCTCGCTGGGCGCGGTCCTGCTCCGGCCGCTCCGGACGGACCTGCCGATCGCCGCCCTCCAGGGGTGGGCGATGGTGCTCGGCGCCGGGCTCCTGTTCGTCGGCGCCGCCGCGTTCGGCGAGTCGCCGGCGGCGATCGAGTGGAACCGGACCGCGATAGTATCGTTAGCGTACCTCACGCTGCTGTCCGGCGTCCTCGCGTTCCTGATCTACTTCGCGCTGCTCGACGCGGTCGGCCCGGCGCAGCTCCACCTGGTCGGGTACGCCGAGCCCGTGGTCGCCGCGGCCGGGAGCTGGGTCCTGTTCGGCAGCCTGATCGAGGCGGAGGCGATCGTCGGCTTCGTCGCGATCCTCGCCGGGTTCCTCGCGCTCGAACGGCGCGAGATCGCCGCGTACGTCGGGGTCGACGCGTACCACTGGCCCGCCCAGATCGGGCGGAGGTGAGGGGCCGTTCGGGCCTGTCCGCCCGGCTGTCCGGCTTCCTGCCCCCGAGAACTCAGCCCTCGACGTCCTGCGTCAGGCCGGCCCGGAGGTCGCGGCCGAAGTAGTGGCCGAGCAGGGCGACGGCGAGGCCGAGCCCGCCCCCGACCGCCAGGAGCGAGAGTCCCCACTGCTGGAGGTAGTCGACGCCGATCGGGAGGAAGCCGACGTTGAGCACGTTCGTCACGGCGACGAGCGCCCCCGCCGCGGCGCCGGCGACTCCCGTCTCGACGTACCGCCGGGCGGAGAGGGCCAGCCCGATCGCGAACGCGGCGACGAACACCCCACCGGCGGAGCCGATCGTCCCGCCGATCAGGGGGATCGCGCCGCCCGCGAACACCCCCGCGGCGACGGCGACGAGCGACAGCGCGAACGCCTTCCCGGAGAACCAGCGACCGCTCGTCCCGACGCGGCTCCCCTCGCCGCCCGCGGCGACCGCTCGATCGGCCGAGCCGCCGGTCGCGGCGCCCGACTCGGCGCCGTCCGGCGGCGCGGTCTCCCCGCCCTCGGCGAGGTCGTCGTCGAGGAGGTCGTCGAGGTCGTCCATCGGATCGCCGTCGGACGACTCGCTCTCTTTGGAGGGTTGCATACCGGAGCGTTCGCCCCTGAGACCTTGTGTCTTGTGCCCACGGGCGGCGTCGCCATCGGCGGGCGCCGCGAGACTCCGCGCGCGTTTCCCCGCACCGTTTCACCGGAAACGAGGTGTCTCGGGTGGAGTGACGGCGACGCGGGGGCGTGCGGGCGGGCTCGCGGTCAGTCGCCCTCCGTCGACTCCCGCGACCCCCACACCCGCTTGTCGACGAGCTCGACCGTCATCGGTCCCTCGACGGTCACTTGACAGGAGAGCCGCGGGTAGCCGAAGCGGGCCGCGAGCCGGTCGTGCCAGTGGTCCGGCGGCGGCCCCTCGCGGATCCGGACGCCGCAGGTGGCACACAGCCCGCGCCCGCCGCAGTTCAGGCGTCGCGTCGCCGCGGCGTACGGCGACAGGTCGGCGTCGAGGAGGACCCGCCGCAGGTTCCGCCCCCGCTCGACCGACAGCTCGGCGCGCTCGTCGCCGTCGACGACGACCACCGGAACGGTTTCGGGGCTCTCGTCGCTCATTCGGTGTTCGAGGCGTCGTCGGCGGGAACCAAAGGCTTGCGCCCGAACCGCGACGCCCCGGCGCCGACCCGGAACGGCTTTCGGCGCTCGCCCCGACCCCGTCGGCATGGACACGCGTCGCGCGCTGCTCGACGCCCTCGAGGACGGCCCCGTCTCGGGACCGGCGCTCGCCGCCGAGCTCGACGTCTCCCGGGCGGCGGTGTGGAAGGCGGTCGAGGCGCTCCGCGAGGAGGGGTTCGCCGTCGAGTCGACGTCCGACGGCTACGCCGCGCCCGCCGACCCCGCGTACTGCGCGGCCGGGATCGAGTTCGGGCTCGACGCGCCGTACGCGGTGGAGTACCACGACAGCCTCCCGTCGACGAACGACCGCGCCCGCGAACTGGCGAGCGAGGGCGCGGCCGACGTCGCCGTGGTCGCCGACGAGCAGACCGGCGGCCGGGGGCGGCTGGACCGCGAGTGGGTCGCGCCGAGCGGCGGCGTCTGGCTCTCGCTCGTCACGCGGCCGACGGTGCCGCCGTCCCGCGCCCCGCTTTTCACCCTCGCCGCGGCGGTCGCGACGGTCGACGCCTGCCGCGAGGCCGGCGTCGACGCGCACATCAAGTGGCCGAACGACGTGCTCGTGGGCGACCCCGACGCCGCGGGCGGCCGCGGCGGCCGCAAGGTCGCGGGGGTCCTCACGGAGATGGAAGGGGAGGCCGACCGGGTCTCGTGGCTCGTCGCGGGGGTCGGCGTCAACGCCAACGTCGACGCCGAGACGCTTCCGGCGGGTGCGACGTCACTCCGGGAAGAACTCGGGGAGCCGGTCGACAGGCGTCGGTTCGCCGCGACCCTCCTCGAGCGCTACGCGGCGCTCGCGGGGACGCCGGACCGGACGGACCGGATCCTGCCGGCGTGGCGCGACCGGGCGAGCACGCTCGGGAAGCGGGTGCGGGTGGAGACGTCGACCGGGTCCGTCTCGGGGACCGCCGTCGCCGTCGAGTCGCCGGGTGCGCTCGTGATCGACACCGGGGAGCGAACGCGACGGGTCCACGCCGGGGACTGCGAGCACCTCCGAGACGCGGACGACTGACCTCCCGGCCTACGTCCCCCCGGCGGCCTCCGCGAGGCTCGGCTCCGACGAGACGTCGCCGTCGATCCGGACCGTCAGGACGGGGACGGCGGAGCCGCGGACGACCTTCTCGGCGACGCTCCCGAGCAGGAGCCGGTCGATCCCGCCGCGGCCGTGGGTCCCCATCACGACGAGGTCGCAGTCGTTCTCCTCGGCGTACCGGATGATCTCGCGGCTCGGCGTCCCCTCGACGACCGCCGAGTCCACGTCGACGTCGGTCTCCGCTGCCAGGTCCTCGACCGCCGCGACCGCCTCGTCGGCGTCGTCCTGCAGGAGGTCGCCGATCCCCTCCCACGAGGCCTCCATCGGCATTCCCGCGTATCTCGCCGTGTCGACGACGTACAGCGTGTGTACGGCCGCATCGTGGACCGCGGCGAGGTCGAGCGCGTGCGCGACGGCGCACTCGCCCTCGGCGGAGCCGTCGGTCGGAACGAGGATCCGGTCGTACAGGTCCATGTGTTCACATGCCACAAGGCTCTCCGGTGTGATAACTCTTTGCAGTTCTTGCCGGTTCTTTTCGGGGGCTCGGCGCCTCTCCGGTCGGCGTTCGGCCCTCCTTTGCCGGCGTTCGGCCCTCCTT
>SDGW01001163.1_pt1 | contig 10951 bp, 13 predicted proteins | sample 2873831 | NCBI WGS metagenome assembly SDGW01 (sample SAMN08132700, study PRJNA421101) | hypersaline lake metagenome | isolation source: celular fraction 0.22 microns magnesium sulfate-rich crust from ephemeral... | place: Spain: Penahueca Lagoon, Toledo | collected 2011-07
TGGGCGCGCTGGCCGAAAATCTCCAGGATGAGCCGGAATCGGTCGATGATTCGCGTGTCCTCGGGGAGCTTGTTGCCGAGGTTGTACGTCTGGTACGGGCCGAGCTGGTTGTCGAAGATGACGACCGTCGCGTCCGTCGCGGCGACGGTCGCTGCCAGCGTCTCTGCCTTCCCCTCACCGATGTGGTGAGCCGGGTCCTCGGTCCGGGTCTGGGTCACCTCACCAGCGATCTCGTACCCGGCGGCCCGTGCCAGGTCGCGAACCTCCTCGGTGTTCGGCGTGCCCGAGTCCACCCGCTTTGCGATGACTGCTCGCTCCCTTTGGGGTTGTGTCTCCGTCACTCGGTCTGTGATAAGACGCGGACCTATTTAAAGACAGGGACGGCCGCCGTCCTGCGATTCCGCGGTCGAGAGCAGTGAATCAGCAACCAGACGCAATGTTCTCGACTAGGAAACACAACAACTCGTCGAGCGTCGTCCAGGACGCCCAGAGACAGTCCATATCGACCGTCAGACGTGCGGCAGACGGACACAAAAGCCTTAACGCAGCGTCGTCAGATACCTTATGTGACATGGTCGATATAACACCGCAGCAGATCGGGCTCGAAGTCGGCGGTGGCGCGGTGGTCGGCGCGGTTATCGGCTTCGCAGCCAAGAAGATCGCCAAGATCATCGCGATCATCGTCGGCCTCGAACTCGCGTTGTTCAAGTTCCTCGAAACGAAGGGCATCCTGATCGTCGACTGGGGCGCGATCACCGGTGCCGCCAGCGAGGGCGCAGACACGGCCGCCCAGACGCCCGGCTGGATCATGAGTCTCCTGGCAGCACTGCCAGTCAGTGCCGGATTCACTGGCGGCTTCCTCGTGGGCTTCAAAAAAGGATAACGCGGCGATTCGAGCGGACTGATTCTACGGCGTCGGTCGACTTCCCTGCCGTGGGAAGCGTTGCGTGACGTTCCGACTCATTCCGGGTTGCGTTGGCGATGGTTTTGCCGCCTTGTTCCCGGTGACGAGGAACTCGATCGCGTGTCCGATCAGCGCCTCGTTGTCCCCGTTCGTGTAGTAGGACGGATTCAGGAACGTCGCGTCACCGATGACTGTGGCGTTCCCGCTCCGTGCAGCAACGGCGTACTGCTCGTTCGCGCGGGTCGTCGAGAGATGCGTCCGGTTCGTCGCAGTCAGCAACACCTCGGCGGACGACCCGTTCGCTGCGACCGGTGTCGCGCGCTGGAACACGGCCCGCTCGACGCCCTCGATCGACTGCGACTCGTTCGGAGGCGTCGCGTACACGTGCTGGAAGTTGTTCGCGTTGTCGTGCATGTTGTACAGGTAGCCGGTGCCGACAGCCATGTCGAACTGGGAAGAGATCGACGTGAGTTCAGTCGAGACCTGCGTGACGCTGATCCCGCTCATGAGCCCCCCGGAGACCTCGGTCCGTGATGGTTCGGCCAGCATGAGGACGCGACCGCCTCGGTCGGCGAAGTCGGTGACGCCCTTGACCTCGCCGGTCGCGAAGGGTTTCTGCGGAGCGATGACCACCAGGGCGTCAGCACCGCGGAGCGAACTGTTGATGCCCTCGGACTGGAACTGCTGTTGTCCCCCGGACCCGTGGAAGCGGACTTCGTGACCCGCCTCGACCAGTGACCGGACGAACGGCTGTATCTGGTCGCGCGTGAAGCCGTTCGCGTGCGATCGATCGATGACGATGACCTTCGACTCGCTCCCCTCGTCGACGGTGATGGTCCCCGTCTGATTCGGTACGTCGACGAGATGGGCGCTCGGCTGGAACGTGCTCGCGTTCATCGCCGTGCGACCTTGTGAACCGGAGGTCGCTGCGAGCAGTGGGGCGACGGCCCCGAGGACGACGATCACCGCGACGATTCCGACGAACACCCCAGCGAGTCTGGACTTACTCATCGGAGATCACCTCCCGACCCTCGACGGTCCCGTACAGCGCGAGGTACTGGTAGGTCTCGACGCCGCGGTAGCCGAAGGGATCCTCCTCGACGACGACCGTCGTGTTGCCCCCGGTCTGGACCTGTCCGAACAGCGAGAGACCCTGTTGCTGTGGCGGCTCCTTTTCGACCACGGCGTAGTCGTCGAGCTCCGCGCGCGAGGCCGCATCCGCGATCGCCGTGTCCAGATCGCCGATCCGGTCGGCGATCCCGTTCTCGACGGCGCGCGAGCCGATGTACACCTTAGCGTAGGAGACTTCCTCGCGAGTCAGTTCGAGTGTCGTCCCGCGTTCCGCCATCACGGTACCGACGAACTCGCTCCGGAGCGTCTCGGCCTGTGCGAGCGCTTCCTCTTTGGTGAACCCACTCCCTTTGTCGGGACCGGACGTGATAGCGCCTGCCGATCCGGCACCGCTCGGTGTCATAGCGATCACGCCGACGCTGCCGACCAGCGAGCCGGGAGTGACGTAGATCCGGTCTGCCGGCAGCATCCCGAAGTAGCCGCCGGAGGCACCGATGCCTTCGACGCTGGCGACGACCGGCATCTGCGTGGCGGTTCGGTTGACCGCCAGATAGAGCGATTCGCTGGCGGGGACCGAGCCACCCGGGCTGTTGACCTTGAGAACGACTGCCTCGATCGATTCGTTCTGTCGTGCTTCGCGGAGGTCCTCGCGGACCCGATCCACCGAACTGGTCGTGATCGGCCCCTCGATGGAGACGACCGCGACTGAATTCGGTGAACTCTGACTCAGGCCGCGGGTGAAACCCGCAGCGTACGGAGCCACGACCGCACCGATCAGGACGGCGACGACCGCGACGACCACGTACTTCCACGCAGCCGACCCGGTCGACCTACTGCTTCGTGACATGTTGCAGGCCAACCCAGACAGTGCCAGCGTAGAAGAGTTTTCAAACAACTAACCGGTTCCGGCGCGTTTATGCGATGCCGTAACCGGATCAGGAACCCAGAAATCGAGCTCGGTCACCGCGTCGAGAGTTCGTCCTCGTCCGAGATGATGCGCGTCTCGGCCTCTCCGCTGGTGTGTTCGTTGACGAGATCGTAAAACTCGTTTTGCATGCCGGCCGGGAATCGGATGACGCCCACCCAGGAGCCGTCACCCTGCCACTCCTCGCGTTCCAGGTCGCCGAACTGGCGGATGCGTGATTGGGCCTTCCCGGCGTAGTCCGGCGGGACCTGGACGGCGACCGTGATCTCGTCGAACCGGATCGGGATGATCGGTCGCAGGTCGTCCAGGGCGTCGTCCACCTGGTTCTCGACCGGTTCCATCGGATCGACTTTGAACCCGGCTTCCTCGAGGGCCGACTCGATGCGGTCCGGCGGGTGGGGCGCATCGTCCATCTGCGGGTTGACCGCGTTGCGCGTGATGTGGTTGACGAGCTGCTTGTGCTTCTGTTCCTGCATCTCGCGGCGCTGTTCGGCCGTGATCTGGATTTCCCCGTCTTTGATGACGTCGGGGATGATCTCCATCGGATCGGTCGTCTCGAATACCTCTTCGAGAGCGGTCTCCGCGGGTCGGTCACCCCGTGACGCGTCCTCGAAGACGTCCTCTGCGGCGATGACGTCCTCCAGGTCGCCGTCGAACTCGCCGCGTTTGATGGCGAGCGCTGCGTCCGGGTCCACCAGTACTTCGAATCGTTCCCCGTGAGACTCCAGGCGGGCCGTCACCGCCTCGTCAAGCGATATCATAGATGGGGGTTACACCGGGACGCATATAAGGTGTTTCCCGGCCGAACCGTTCGTTGCCGCCCTCTCAGTGAGATAGCTGTGACTGCCGGGACACGAATCAGAAAGAAAGGAGAGTGCAGGCCTACTCTTCGTCGTCGGACTCGTCGTCCTCGTCAGGCTCGTCGTCCTCAGTGGCGAGGAGATCGAGGTCGACCAGGTACTCTTCGACTTCCTCGTCGGGGAGCATGCGGAACTGCTCTGTCTCGACGTCGACGGTCGCGAGGCCGACGCCTTCGGGCCGAAGCCCACCTTCGTTGACAGACCCCAGCGAGCGAAGCGCCAGCCCGATGGCGCCGTCGAGGTCGATGTCCTCGTGGTAGTGCTCTTCGAGGTACTCCCTCGTGTCGCCCCGGTCGGCACCGACGGCCAGCGCCTTCCACTCGTAGGGGGTTCCGGACGGATCGGTCTCGAACAGACGCGGCTCACCGTGCTTGTTGATGCCCCCGATGATGAGCGCGACGCCGAACGGGCGCGCGCCGCCGACCTGCGTGTACTGCTGGATGTGATCGGTGATCTCCTTGGTCAGCGACTCGACGTCGATCGGCTCCTCGTAGCGCAGCTGGTTGACCTGTGCGCGTCGCCGAGCGAAGTCGATGAGTTGGCGCGCGTCGGCGACGTGGCCAGCGCTGGCGATGCCGACGTGGTCGTCGGCCTTGTGGATCTTCTCGACGCTCGACCGCTCCATCAGCGGCGATCTGATGCGCTTGTCTACCGCGAGGACGACACCGTCCTCGGCGCGGATGCCGATCGACGCGGTGCCGCGCTTGACGGCCTCCCGGGCGTACTCGACCTGATAGAGGCGACCGTCCGGGGAGAAGATGGTGATCCCCCGGTCGTAGGCCTGCTGTTGTGATTGTCCCTGCATAGTTACTCGAAATCGAGTGTCGTCGCCCCCGCGAACGCCGAGTCGACCTGCACGTCGTAGCGTCCGTCCCGAACGACGGCAGTCCGCTCGTCGCCCTCGAAGGTGACTGTTCTCTCGTCGGTGACTTCCGGGTGACTTCCTATATACTTTTCCTCACAGGCACGTACCGTCCCGCTCACGCCCTTCACTCTCACCCCGAGCTCCTGCCCGTCGATCTCGTCAAAACAGGCCACCGCTGCTCGTGCCCTACCTTCCTCGCCACGTCGCGTCCTGACGATGGCGTGCCCGACACCGTCGTCCAACCCGAACCGGATCACGGTCAGGTCCAGATCCGCACTCACCGCGTCACCGAAGAGATTCTGGGAGGCGTACCACAGGTGACGCTGAAACTCACCGCGACGGATCGTCGCGTCTGGCCAGCTCTCGATGGCGACTGCGAGGTACCGCCAGCGCGGTCGCAGGTGTTTCGGCAGGTGTTTCATCGCTCCTCTTCGGGCCGTGCACCAGGCGTACGTTCGGCGACGAGCACGCCCACCTGATCGTGGACCCGTTCGACCGCCATCAGGGCGAACCCGGCGTCGGTCAGTGCGTCCGCGAGAACACCGACCGTCGACGGATCGTCCACCTCGGGAGTGTAGAACGGCTCGTCGGGGTCGGGTTCCCCGAAGAACATGACGTCACCGAGGACGAACCGCTCGGGGTTCAGCCCCGCGATCACGTCGATCGCTTCGCGTTTCTCCCCGTCGCTCAGGTGGTGCATCGCGAAGTTCGACACCACCACGTCGACGTCCGCGTCGACCGGCGCGTTCGGCTCGCGGAACCGGCCTTTCCCGAAGGAGACGTTGTCGAGCCCCTGGTTGGCGGCCTTCTGGCGTGCCTGGTCGAGCATCCCCTCGCTGATGTCGCGGCCGATGACACGCTCGGCGTCGGGCGCCAGCGCGAGCGCGAGCGCACCGGTTCCCGTTCCCAGGTCGAGCACGACGTCGTCCGGGCTGGGCGCGGCGTGGTCGACGACGAGGCCGGCACAGGCGCGGTACTCCTCGGTCTGGTCCTCGTCGTACTCGGTGGCGGCCTCGTCGAATCGAGCGGCGTGTTCGTCCAGGCTCCGTTTCATATCCAGTTGCTGGGCTGCCACCCCAATGAAAGACTCGGAACCGCGAACCGGAACACGAGTGCGAAATACCCCCAAAGTCAAATACGCACCCACTCCAGACAGGAGTATGCAACGGCAGGCTCAGGGGGCGACAATCGCGATCAGCGGGCTTCTCTTGGCGGGCATTCAGCTCGTCCACGCGTCCAGTCGGACGCAGACGACGGTCGGATTCCTGATCGACGGTATCCCGTTCGTCCTGATGGCACTGGCGATCACGTACGCAGGCTACTGGATCCTGCAGGGGACAGACGACGAGCACACGACCGTGGTGGGCGCGTGGGCGCTGGGCGGAGCCGTGGGATTCGCCGCGATCTCGGCGCTGCTGCTGACGAGTATGAACGTCGCGCTCGATGCCTTCCCGGTGTTCGAGTCCGCGCCCGCCATCGCCATCGACACCATCACGGTCGGTATCCTCGCCGGCGTCCTCGTGGGCGTCTACGACGCACGAAGCAGAGCGCGCCTAACGGAACTGGAACGCCAGCGCGACCGCATCGAAGGGTTCGCGAACCGCGCGGCGGACGTGAACAACTACGGCCGAGCGCTCAACGAGTGTGCCACCATGGAGGAGGTGTCTGCCCTCTGTATCGAGGCCGTCGCGACCCTCGTCGACATCACCGACACCGCGTTCGTCGAGCGACGCGGTGACCTGGCGACCATCGTTGACAACACTATCGTGGGCGTCCCCGACGAGACGATCGCCGAGATAGCCATGCGGGGAGTAGATGCCGATCTCGCGACCGCCGTGACACACGACGACATTCCAGCCTCACTCGACGACGGCGTCGAGTCACTGCTGACGATCCTCGTCACTGAAACGGAGCACAGCCAGATCGCCATCGTCGCGCTCAACCGCGGGAACCAGGAGATCACCGACGAGACCAGAGCGCTCCTGGAGATGCTCGTCTCTCACGCCGGAACGGCCCTGGAAAACATCTACAACCCCAGCCACGTGGTCGCCGGCGAGAACGACCACGTCGACATCGAAGTCGAGCCCAAGCGCGACGAGTGAACTACCCCGGCCTACTCAGCCGCGACAGCGGCTTCGTTGAGGCCGGGGCTTCCGTGCTCTCGCGTTGGACTTCCTGATTCAACGACGGTGCTTGCAGACACCGACCGGGAATGGGCGCTGTCCACAGCGGCTCCGGTCTCCAACAGGCGTTGTACTTCGGACTGTCCCAGCCCTACCTTCCCCAATCCGCCCTCTAACACGTTGAGTGCGGCGTTCCAATCACGATCCAGTTCAAACCCACACGACGGGCATCTGTGTTCCCGAACCCAGAGCGGCTTGTCCGTCTTCACGCCGCACCCATTACACAGTTTGGTCGTGTTCGCCGGTTCGACCTGCCGGACGTGACACCCGTGCAGGTCGGCTTTGTACTCCAACAGGGTGATGAACTGTCGCCACGCGGCATCCTGCTTGTTCCGGGCGTTCTGACTGTCCTCAAGCATCCGCTTCACGTCCAAATCCTCAACGAACACAGCGTCGTACTCTGTGACAAGCCACGTCGTCAGTTTGTGCTGAAAGTCGAGGACTTTCCGACGAATCCGGCGCTTGACCGATGCGACCCGGCAGCGTTGTTTCTCCCAGTTCTCGCTGCCCTGCTCACGACGAGAAAGGGTTCGTTGGGCTTTCCGCAGGCGTTCATACTCATCTTCCACGTCCAACTGGCCGACTGAGAGGCCGTCACTCGTGTGAATGTAGTTCAGAATACCGAGGTCCACACCCACGCAATCCGCTGCGTCCAACTCGTCGATCGCTGGTTTCTCCGGCAGGGACTCGTCGTCGACCTCGAGCGCAAAGGAGACGAACCACTCTCCGGTGGATTCGTGTTTGACCGTGACCTCCTTGATCACTGCTTCGTTGGGGATGTCGCGGTGGTAGCGGATCGGGATGTCGCCGATTTTCGAGAGCCACAGCGTCGCGGTCCGGCCGCTCGTGTTTTTGAGCTCGAAGCCGGACTGCGAATAGGTCATGCTCTGAAAGTCCCGCGGCGGCTTCCACTTCAACCGTCCAACGTTGTACCCGGCGTCCTTCTTGTCTTTCAGGTTCGAGAGGTTGTCGTAGAACCGTGCGACTGTGCGTTGCAGTGCCTTCGAGTGAACCTCGCCGAACACCGGAAATTCTGATTTCCAGTCAGTTAACCGCTTATGATGTCTGTACGCGCTACCGATCGTGTCCGTGTCACTGGGCAGCGTCTCGTATTCGTAGCGGGTGTAGTTGTAGGCCTGGCGATGAATGTCAATATGTCGGCAGAGTTGCACCGCTACCTCGTTGTTCGGGTGGGCGCGGTAGCGGTGCGTGTATTCCATCGCAGTACAGTGGTTACGGGTCGACAGAATCCTAAATCTTTGCACGAGGTACGGGCGTTGCCAGAATCTTCGATTCTGGCTGCCAACCAGAAGCCTTCGGCTTCTGATGACAGCTGTATCCCCTCCCTACTCGCTCACGTCCAGCTCGCTCGTTGAGGAAGGGGCCTTAGCGCCTCAATTCAGGTAACGCAGTCCCGCTACTCGTCCGTTCGGTCGTCGTCCGCGTTTTCCTCTCTTGTCCCGCGCCAGACGCCCGGCTCGACGAACGCGTCTGACTGCCGGTCGCGATTGCGCTCGGCCAGGCGCCCCCACTCGGCGAGCCCCTCGTCGATCTGCTCGGCGGTGAACCCGATGGCCTCGCCGACGGCGCTGAGTTCCCGTGGCGCTCGCAGGTGCAGATGCGACCGCGGGTCGACACTGACGACGTACGGCACGTCGAACGCCCTGACGAGTTCGCGCAGCTTTCGGAGGTCCTGGACGGCCTGGACACGGCGACCGCCCTCGACGCGAAGCACCCGTCGGAGCGAGAACTCGATTCGGACGCCGTTGCGCGCCGCTTCCTTCGCGAGCACGTGGTTGAAGTCCCCGCCGTCCATCGGATGGGCGAGCACGTCGACGGCCGGCTGTTCGACGGCGAACCGGTTGATTCGCTCGCTGCCGCCGTGGACGCAGACCAGGTCCTTCTCCGCTCGGTAGTTGCCGACGTACCCGCTCGCTCGCGACGGATCCTCGGCGCGTACCTCGACGGCGTCGACGACGTCGAGGTCGAAGTGGTCGCGGACGCGATCGAGATCGGCGTCGTGGCCGCTGTCGCCGTGGTTACGGACGACGATCCCAGAGAAGCCGTACTCGCTGGCGGTTCGGGCCAGCCGTGAGACTGTGCTCGTCCCGTCAGGCCGCGCGTGAACCGCCTCGTACATACCTCATCGGTGCCCCCGGCCTCACCTTTGGCGTTTCGGATGGCCGGCGAGAATCAGTCGTCGCCTTCGGCGATGAACTCTTCGAGCGCCTCGCGAGCGTTCTCGACGGCGCCTTCCTTCGTCGCCGGATAGGCCTCGACTTTGGCGCGGAACGTGATGCCCTCCCCGAGGCGGACCTCGCCGTTGAACGCGGCCTGTTTGTCGAGGCGGAGAAACAGCGAGCAGTTCTCGTCGACCCGGTCGTCGAGTTCGGCCGCGAGCTGGCTCGCCGTCTCGAGGTCGCTCAGACGATCCAGCACGTGACGCATTTCGTCGGCGCGCTCGACGCGGGTCGAGAGGACGACGATCCGGTCGCCGTGGTGGCCTTCAGACGTGGCTCGGTCGATTTCGAGATCGTCCGGGAGAAACGTGCGCAGAGCCCCTTCGACGCGCTTCTCGTCCTCGGTAGCATAGCAGAACGTCCGGAGGTCGATGTAGTGGAAGGGGACTGACGGCATCTGCGTGTGTTATTCCTCGTCGTCTTCGTCGTCGCCCTCGACGGCCTCGAGCTGGTCGTCGGAGAGACCGGCTTCCTGGCCGTCCTCGAAGTTGACGATGTAGTTCTCGTCGCCGAACATCGTCTCCACCACCTGCGTGATAGTGCCTTCCTCGCCGTCGTACTCACTGTGCTCGTCGTGCAGAATGACGCGGTCGTCTTCCTCGAAACTCATACCGCCTTGGTACCCCACGATTGCCTAAAAAGGGACTGATTCGTGGCGGGCGAGGTGCGTTCCCGCCGAGATGTCAGCGAGTGATCGTCCGGCCACCGCTCTCGTCGACGTCGACGATGCTGTCGAAGATCGGCGTCAACTGGGCGATTTCGCTCTCGTCGTGGGCTGCAGGGTCCAGATGGAAGTGCGCCGTCGCATCCACGGTCGCGAGTTTGCCCGTCAGCATGTGGAGAAAGCGGAACACCCGGTCGAACTCGGCGTACTGCAACAGAATCGACAGCGAGTCGAAACACAGCGCGAGGTCGGACCCCGCTTGGTCCCACTCGGAGAGCACCTGGTTGAGTGCCACGCCGAGGCCGGTGAGATCCCCCGCGTCGGTCAGCGCCTCGACGAAGTAGTCACCGTCCGGTTCGGGACCGCGTCGCCCGACGACGCCGCCGGACCCGACGGCGATGACGGCCGATTCGACGGGATGGTCGTGACAGTGGCGCTCGATGCGTTTGAAGCGCTCGACGGCCGATTCCATGTAGAGGACGTGGACCACCCGGGTCGAATCGAACGTGTGTTGGGACAGCGCGTCGAGACAGGCGTCGCGTTCGGCGCCACCGATGGAGGGTGCGAGTAACAGGGCATTCCCCGCCGCGGGAACAGTCGGTGTGTCTCCATCGTGTGTGCGCTCTCTCGTGCCGCTCATCGCCACCTCCCACTGCGAACTGACACTGGTCTTGTGCGTCGACACCGCTGGCGTAACGCCCCCGTCATCGTGAGAGACGCTGGCACCCCCTCCCACATAATTTCACGTCAGACGGACGTCTGCCGCCCGAATCGGACTTCTGTCATCGGACAGTCACCGTGTCGAAGACTTATTGCAGATACGACGCATACATTCACGCATGATGACCTATACGCCCTTCTTCCCCTGCTCTCGGCATCGGTCGCACACTGCCAGTTCCCCGTCGCGACCACGATGACGGCCGTCGACAACCTCTGGTACATGGCCGACGAGGCGAACCAGCAGGCAGAGCGCACGTACCACCAGCTCTCAGACCAGTACTCGACGTATCTCGAGTACGAGCGCTCGCGGCTCGTCTCGCGGCCACGCTTCCGGACGCTCGCCGAACGCATCCGCGAGAACGGACTCCCCTACGGCGCGCACACGCTCGTGTACCGGTCGTCTGGGGAGTTGCTGCTAGTCCGCCACGAAGGGGTCGACATGTGGGTGGTCCCCGGCGGTGAGGTTCACAGCGACGAATCGCTACTGGAGGGCGCTCGCCGCGAACTCAAAGAGGAAGC
>SDGW01001530.1_pt1 | contig 10948 bp, 13 predicted proteins | sample 2873831 | NCBI WGS metagenome assembly SDGW01 (sample SAMN08132700, study PRJNA421101) | hypersaline lake metagenome | isolation source: celular fraction 0.22 microns magnesium sulfate-rich crust from ephemeral... | place: Spain: Penahueca Lagoon, Toledo | collected 2011-07
GATTTCCATTTAGGAAACATGACCACATCCGCTTTGTTCTCTGTCATAATCTACCCTCCTTTTTATCCAGTTGTGAATGATGTACACATGAACCAGTCTCCTCTTTTTTATCTCTACCTTTCCATTTCCCTTTTATTAGAAAGGGTGACCTGAAACACCTAATTACATACAACCGTACCATAACTTTGACCATAATAAAACTTATTAAGAATAGGAAAAAACTTTTTCGCACATACCAACAATAAGGGAATGACTTATCTAACTTGGAGGTTCAATATGTGCGCAACTCAAATGTGATCGCAACACTCAAACAACGACTTCAACAATCATTTGTAAATAACTCTGACTTCATACATAAAACATACAAGATAGGTTCTTCCAACGTCGATATTTTTTATTTATCTACTATTACAGAGACTGAAGTGTTTTATTCCGATATTATAGAACCGTCACTTAGCCAAGACAATTTAAAAGTTTTTAAAAATAAATTATTAGCAACAGAAGGTTTTTCATTCAAAAACCACTCCATCGAAACAAGTGTTCAGGACATACTTAGAGGACATATGGTTATACTCTCGGATCAATGGGCCGGAGTTTTCAACTGTACGTTATACAAAACATTACCTCTTACAGAAACAAAAGTTGAGAAAACCATAGTAGGTCCACAAACTGGATTTAGTGAAGATATTGATATCAATATTAATTTAATAAGGCATCGTTATCATAATAATGGGTTGAAAATTAAAGATGTATCTCCTAAAGATCAAACAACGAAAATGAGACTAAAAATCCTTTATGATGACAATAAAGTTTCATCTGATCTCTTAGATAAAATATATGAAGAATTGCAATCTATTCAAGAAAATAAATTCTTCCAAACAGCTGAAGAGTTAAATCAGCGAATCATCGAAAAGAATAAAAATATTTTCCCTACGATCATGATATCTGAACGACCTGACCGCATTGCTTACAATCTTTACAAAGGAAAAGTAGTTGTAATAGTTGAAGGAAGCCCTTTTGCGTTAATCATACCTTCCACCTTCATGGATTTCTTTAGTTCCATGAGTGATTTTTATCAACCTTACTGGGTGAGTAAGTTTTTAAAAATATTGCGATATTTAGGACTTGCGATTAGCACAGTCCTACCTGCTGCCTATGTTGGTTTCACATCCTATAACCCTGAGTTATTTAAAGTGGAATTAGCTTTATCTATAGCAGGAAGTCGAGCCCCCGTTCCATACCCTTCCTTTGTAGAGGTTTTTCTCATGCTTATTATGATGGAAATGCTAACAGAAGCTTCGATCCGGTTACCTAAAACGATTGGCCCTACTGCTACCACGGTTGGAGGTTTGATTCTTGGTCAAGCGGCAACCGAAGCTGGCTTGGTATCTAATATCATGATTATTATCGTAGCATCGGTAGCCATATCAAACTTCGTTATCCCCATTAATCAAATGTCTTTTGCTATGAGGTTAGAAAAGTATTACTTACTTCTCTTAACAGCATTAACAGGATTGATTGGGTTACTGGTTGGATTAATGAGCATTATATTGTACTTAACTCATTTAAGCAGTATGGGGAATCCATATTTTAGATTAACATTTGGTGAATCTCCTAACTATTTAAAGAAAGGCACATATAAATGAGACGTTATTTTTATTATTTAATCTTGGTGAATTTACTTACGAATATGGTTGTGTACGTCCCAAAAATTCTTATTTCTCATCGATATAACGGAGTATTATTCTCCATACTCATTGGAACACTTTTAAGCCTTATCTTAATGTATCTATTCACATCATCCATGGAAAAATTCCCAGGGAGGACGCAAGCTGATATTGTCTCCTCCCATTTATCTAAATGGATTAGTACGCCCTTCTTATTCTTTATTGCTATTCTTTTCTTTGGAACTGGTTATTTAATTTTGAATGCTTTTATAGAAGTTTCAAAAAGATTTATCAATCCAGATATGCCTAACTTTGTAACTGCTCTTCTATTCACCTCTTTTGTGATAGCCGGAGCAGCTATGAAAAGTGATCGACTTCTATATTTTATTGAAATTATCCTATTCTTCAACATACCTTTATTACTTTTTGTTCTAATCCTAGCGTATATCAATCCTTTTTTATCCTGGGATTCGATTCGCACTTTATTACCTCAAGCAAGCTTTCAACTTTCATGGGAAAGTGTAGGGGCATCTTGTTATACGTTACTAGGCTTCTTTTATTTAGCTACTTTTAATAAGTTCTTTTCTGGTCAAGGAAGTTATTTAAATTGGTATCGAATGATCCTCATAGGCTTATTTGGAATTAGCGTATTGCTAACATCCATTTTCATCCCGGTTGGAGTGGCTGGAATCGATGGAGTTAGTTCATATGTTTACCCTTGGATTAGCACAACGGACTCTCTACAGATGGAATATGGAATCATTGAACGAGTTTTATTTATCTTTCTATTCTTTCATATATGTATATCTCTAATTGGTGCTACAGTTTCATGGCATGTAAGTTTGGATATTTTTAAATCAACACTCCCTACCATAAAATTCAGGCAAAAGAACATTACGTCATATCTAGTATTACTTACTTTCTTTCTAGGTGTTACAACTACTTCTATCACACTAAACATCCATCAACAGCTACAAATTGCAAAGGTATATTATATTTCCTTAATACCTTCAAGCATTATTTCAGTCATATTGATGTGTTGGATTGCTAGGAGGAAAAGGGCATGAGAGTAAATAAACACTATACTTCTATACTAGCGCTGGTTCTTATGTCTTTTATCCTTGTGGGCTGTGGGTTTAAGGATATAGACAAACGCTCTTTTGTCCTTTCAGTTGGTATTGATCCTGGAGAAAAAGAAGAATACGTCAAGGTGAATTTAAAATTAGCAATTCCTAATGCTGAAAAAACAAAAGAAGTAAAAGATTTTACAGTATTAACAGAAGAAGCTAGAACAATAGCGGAAGCAGTCCGAACAATAAAGTCACGTACAGATAAAGAAATTGACTTTGGTCAATTAAAAACTATCATCTTAAGTGAAGAGTTATTAGAACGAGACTTACAAAGTGTTTTGGATTGGTTTATTAGACGAAGGGACATTCAGCAAATTTCATATGTAGCTCTTTCTAAAACAGATACCATTGACATCTTAACCCTAAGTCCAAAAGGAGAAAAAATCCCATCAAACAATATCATGCTAACATTTAGTTCTACAGGGACTAAATCCTCCTACGTTACAACTGTTCAATTATATCAACTAAGAAGAGCTCTCGTGGAGCAAGGTAGTGACCCCATTTTACCAATCATTGAAATAGTGGAAGATAAGTTTCAAGTCAATAAATTAAAGATCTTAAGTAGTAAAAAAGAAAACATGTTAGACCTAACCCCTGAAGAAACAAAGCTTTTCAATTCTATATTTAATGAATACAAAATGGGTACGATTGTGATTGAAGGAAAGCTATATTTCATCGTCGCTTTAGACAAAATGAAGACAAATTACACACTTGTCACGAATACCGAAAAACCCTATATCAAATACGAAATTTTCATGAAGGGGTTTGTTGAAGAATCCGAAACGGAATTAAAGAATGAAAGCTTACCAAAATACGAAAAAGTCACCTCAAAAAACATGGAAAAGCGTGTCCAAAATCTTTTTGAAAAGCTTCAAGAAGCAGGAGTAGACCCATTTGGATTTGGATTACGGTATAGAGCTACGCATAGGGGGAGCAAAGAGGAGAAAATGGAGAAATGGAACGCGATCTACCCTGATATTGAATTTCGGGTAAATGTAAAGGCAGAGATTACAGGGACTGGGATTATTGAGTAAGTATTTTATGAATAAAAAAAGGGTTAGTCGAATTTTTGACTAATCCTTTTTTAATTACAGAAATTATATGTTTAAATTCATATTATTTATAAACCTAAAATCCTTAGCCATATGTACCCCTATACTCTGGCAGTTCTTTGGTTCCTCTATTCTTAAGTTAATTGAATTGCCAAAATAAGCTGGGGAAAAATAGTAACATTCATCTGTCTGGGGACAATAAACACAATATAGATCAATTTCGTTCTTATCCACTGGTTTACAATGTACATTTTTTGAATCCGAATAAGAAGAACGAAACCTAATTTCTAAAACTCCATTTTTATTTAATTCCCTATACTTAACTTGTACTCTTATAAATTTTTTCTCAGAATATGCAACCAAATCAAATGGAGCATGTTCAGTTTGTGGTGTTAAAATCATATACCCTTGGTTATAGAGATCAACTTGTGCTTTTAAAACACCTAAGTCTCCTTTATGCTTCGTATGATGAATCATTAACATCAACTCCCCAACTCCTAATTATCATTAGGTATAAATCTATCTCTAATTTATATTTATCTCTAAAATATTACAAGCAAAAAGGGTGGAGTTTTTAAGAGCAAAAAAAGTTGGAGCTACAAAGACTTATACTTTGTAGCTCCAACTTTTTATGAATGTCCCAGGAGAGATTCGAACTCCCGACCTACGGCTTAGCTTACCCTCTATGCCTTTCGACACCAGCTTTAATGCTGTTTGTGGTCTGGACTATATCTTCACCATTTCAGGTCACTTTATAGGTTTAGGCTATTCCCTATAAAGGCTCCTCTTCTTGAAGGCCGTTGCTCTATCCTACTGAGCTACTGGGACATGATATAAAAGTATTAAGTTATGTACATCAATGTTTAATGAGCGTTACTCCGTCGCTATGTAGATATATATGGAGCGGGTGATGGGAATCGAACCCACGACATCAGCTTGGAAGGCTGAGGTTTTACCACTAAACTACACCCGCATATATTATACTATGTTTATAACTTATGATGTTTCGTTTTTTATTAAAATTTTATACCCTCGCGTTTCAAGCGGACAAGGATCATTATACGAAGATATGCTTCAAATGTCAATGGGTTCAGGCAGAAGATTTTTATTCTTCTGCCTGAAGTGAAGTTTCAACCGTCATAGACGGGATTCGTTCTCCTTCGACATTAAGAAATTCAACTTGGACATGAGATTTTTCTGTCCATGAAACGATCGCATATGTTTTTTCAGTAATGCCTCTTGGAAGGCGAATGGATCCTGGGTTAATGAATAAACGATTGTCTATTTTTTCAGCAGCTGCCATATGAGAATGGCCAAAACAAATGATGTTAGCACCAACCTCTTCTGCTCGGTAGGATAAGGGCATCAATGTGGTTTTAATACGATACAAATGACCATGTGTAACCAAAAACTTCATATCTTCAACATCGATATCAATGTCTTCAGGATAACGTTCGTCAAAATCACAATTCCCTCTAACCTTCTGATACCCCTTCATTTCGTCCGAATCAAAATCCAGCTCCGAATCTCCGCAATGAATCATCGCGTCGACTTCTCCTTCATGTCTTTCTTTTACGATTTGCACTTCTTTTGTTAGACCATGACTATCACTTACAATTAACACTTTTGGCACACTTATCGCTCCTTATTCAGATTGACTCAACCAACCTTCTAATTGTTTAAGGGCGTTGCTTCGATGGCTAATTGAATTCTTCTCATCTGAAGAAAGTTGAGCCATTGTTTGGTCGTAGCCTTTTGGATAGAAAACAGGGTCATACCCGAAACCATTATCGCCTCGAGGTCCAGTACCAATCTGCCCTTCACATGTTCCCCGTTTATAAATGGTTTCTTTCCCTGGTCTAGCTAAAGCTAAAACACAAACAAAACGAGCATCACGTTGCTCCAAACCATTAAGCTCATCTATTACCTTTTGTAGATTCGCACGATCATCTTTCGGCTCACCTGCATAGCGTGCCGAATACACACCAGGTCGTTTGTTTAAAGCATCCACTTCTAAACCTGAATCATCTGAGAGAACTGGGACCTGGATGATATCTGATATGGTTTCGGCTTTTAAGCGCGCATTTTCTTCAAAAGTATCCCCTGTTTCTTCTACATCAGGAAGGTTAACGTCAATATCATTCATAGCTACCGTTTCAATTCCATACTTCGAGAACAGTTGACGAAATTCACGAATTTTCCCCTGGTTTCCCGATGCAATTACAATTCGGTCCATATCGCTTACTCCTTTGACGAATGTTGTTGACGATTGCGATCAATATGTTTATTCAGATCACCTAGAAGCTCTTTTTGTTGATCAAATAATTCGCTAATACCTTTTTGAGCAAGCCCTACCATTTCTTGAAGCTGTGTATAAGAAAAAGTTGCTTCTTCCCCGGTACCCTGCAATTCAACAAATTCTTCGTTTCCTGTCATAACGATGTTCATATCTACTTGGGCTTGTGAATCCTCTTCATAGCATAAGTCTAATATCGTTTTGTCCTCTAACACGCCTACAGATGTGGCAGCCAAGTAATCTTTAATTGGAAGTTCTTTAATTGATTTATTTTTAAGTAATTCACCAAATGCCAGAGCCATAGCAACAAAAGCTCCAGTAATAGAGGCTGTACGTGTCCCACCATCAGCTTGAATGACATCACAGTCTACCCAAACAGTCCGTTCGCCGAATTTCTCCAAGTCTACAACCGAACGGAGAGCTCGTCCAATAAGGCGTTGAATTTCCATCGTACGACCGGAGACTTTCCCTTTAGAGGATTCTCGAATATTTCGTTGTTGAGTAGCCCGAGGAAGCATTGCATATTCCGCGGTTACCCAACCTTTCCCTTGATTTCTCATAAAAGGAGGGACACGATCTTCTATACTTGCATTACAAATCACTTTCGTCTCCCCAACAGTTATTAAGACAGAACCTTCTGGGTGTTTTACATAGTCGCGCTCCATATGTATGGGTCTTAATTCATCATTGTTTCGATTATCCGTTCTCATGATTTGCTCCTCCTTTATTAATCCTTGCTCATCTTAACATAATTCCTAGCTCGATTTCACTCATATCGGCATGGAAAGCCTGATTCCTTTTTTAATTAAGAAAAAGAGGCTAGTCATTCTAGCCCCTTCCCCTCCATTATTATAACCAATCCTCCCAATTAAAATCGGCGAGTATTTATCATTTGTGGTCGAGATACTGGTTCAGCTAACACCTTTCCTCCTTCACTGAAGACTTGGTCAACATTTTCAACTTCTACAGATACCGATTCTACACCAGGCTGCTCCGTTAAAGATAAAACAAGTGATTCCATGACCTCTTGGGAAAGAACAGCCTGGTTTTCAAAGTTGTTTACTATTTTTTCATTAAAGTTTAACGTCAAAACCCCATCTTTGTAAGTAGGCTCTTCCACTAATTGAACATCCTCGTTGAATACCTGCTGAAGGTTCAAGTCAAATCCTGGGCCATTTACAAGCGTTTGAACAATCGTTTCATACATACTTTCTTCGTTCTTTTCAACTCGCTTAGTGACCGGCACATAATAAACTTGGTCGTCATGCTGAGTCGGGTAATATACCGTAACAGAATTACTAGCACTTAAATCTGTAACATCCCCAACATGAAGGTTGATTCCGTTAGCACGAGAGTAGCCATCCGAAATTGGTGTGCCATTAACAGGCATAGACTCCGTATCATAACCATTAATTTGTAATGTTACTCGTTCCACACTTTCAAATTGCGTAAGCGTGTACGTCATGGATTGCAATATCTTTAATTCATCTTCTGCGCGATATTCTGAGAATTCCTTAGACACATCGACAACAAGCGTTCCATCTTCATTTAGTTTCAGCGAATTAATTTCTGTTCCTGCTGGTAATACCGCCTCAAAACCACTTGGTAGAACATTAGTGATAGGTCCACCTTTCACTAAATATTCAAGAGCTTGCTTAGCATATTCCTTCGTTTCTGTCTCTGGCAGAGGTAATGTTTGTGGTACAACCATTCCGTTTTCATCTAAAAGATAGAGCTGACGTTCGGTTGTTTCTACCACCGCCTCGTTTTCAGCTTTATTGGATTCCTGTTCATTTTGCAAGTCAGCCCCATTTTCTTCTACATTATCTTGATCTGTACTTGCTTGTTTCTGTGGTGGATCCATCTCTTGTAACGATTGCTCCCCTTGAAAGACACAGCCTGAAAGAAGAGTAAGTCCGGTTATGACACTTCCATAAAATAAAGCAGCACGCTTCCGCATGTTTTCCCCTCCTATGATGGTTTGTACTATTATATATACGAGCCTTAAAACAAAATAGACCAAGCTAGAAAAATTTTTATAGGTTATAGGAGAAGATCTTTTTCATTCAATAAAAAAAGCCCTTCAAAAAATGAAGAGCTTACAAAGTAACTGCATTAATGGTTGCGACTGGATCACCAAACCAAGCATTTGTGATTTGTTCAAATAAATACTGATCTCCAGTAGCATAAAATTTGTGCTGTGGCTCACGATGGCCTTGATACAAAGTCTGATAATATTCTAAGAGCACACTAACCTCTCGCGCGGTTTCATCTCCAGAGCTAATGATTGATATGTCATCTCCCATGACATCTTGAATCGTATCTCGAATAAGCGGGTAGTGCGTACACCCTAAAATCAGAGTGTCCATCTGATGTCCTTGTTTCAGTGGACTTAACGTTTCTTCAACCACTCTCTTGGCATTTGGTCCATATAAAAGCCCTTGCTCTACCATAGGTACAAATGCAGGGCAAGCTAAACTATGGACAACCATATCTGGATTAATGTGGTGAAGGGCATTTGGATACGCTTCACTTGCAATCGTCCCTTCTGTACCAATAACACCAATCTTAGAATCTTCTGTTGTCTTAATAGCAGCACGAGCTCCTGGTTGAATCACACCTACTACCGGAATAGCTAAATGCTCTCTTAAATAATCTAAGGTATATGCAGTCGCTGTATTACAAGCAACTACTAACATTTTAATTCGGTCCTTTATGAGGTGATTTACCATATCCCACGTATATTCCACAACCTCTTCTTTCGGCCTGGGACCATAAGGACATCGTAAAGTATCACCAATGTAAATAAGTTCTTCTTTAGGCAATTGACGCATAAGTTCTTTGGCAACAGTTAATCCGCCAACCCCTGAATCGATAACGCCGATCGGTCGGTCCACACTTCATCCCTCTTTTTCTATGCATCTCGTTGGCTGTACTCTTCCTTTTTCTGAACATCCATCATTTCTTCATGCATACTATTTAATAGCACACGAAACATATCTATATGTTCACCCGAGAAACTACGAAGCACATGTTCAAGGTATGCCTGTCTTTTATGAATCACTTCATGAATAATAGATTCGCCTTTTTCCAGCAAGTGGATACGTACAACACGACGATCATTCGGATCACGAACCCGTTCAACCAATTCATTCTTTTCCATTCGATCTATCAAATCAGTTGTAGTGCTACAGGCGAGATACATCTGATGAGACAATTCTCCTATAGTCATATCTCCGGTTTCTAACAACCACTGTAACGCAATAAATTGCGGTGGCGTAATAGGGTATTGATTTAATATTTCTCTACCTTTTTGTTTAATAATTCCTGAAATATAGCGCAGTTTTTTTTCTATCTCAGCAATAGTCGTTTCTGGAACTGTTATATTGTCCACGGAGCTACTCCTCCTCATCTAAATTCCTATCATTATTGTTACGGTTTTTAAAAAAAATTGCAAGAAACTTATTTTTCTATTCCTGGACCCATTACATATGAAAGCCGACTTCCCAATAGAAAGTCGGCAGCTCCTATAACTTGAGTTCCCCCATGCGAAGGAGCTCAACCACAGCCTGTGAACGCCCCTTAACGCCAAGCTTTTGCATAGCGTTCGAAATATGATTGCGTACAGTCTTCTCTGAAATAAAAAGTTCCTGCGCAATTTCTTTCGTTGTTTTGTCTTGCACCAGTAATTCAAAAACTTCTTTCTCCCGTTTCGTGAGTAACTGCTTTGGCTTGTAGTCTTTATCCTCCAAGCGTTAACCCCTCCTTGCTGACTAAGAACTGCATATCGAAGGGTAATGATTTAGTCCTTACATCTTATGAAGGGAAAAGCTCAGCCGTTCCATTAGCAATAGTACATTTTTTAGCTTTCTGAGATTAATCCAAATTCTTTAGCCTTAATTAACGCTTCTGTCCTCGATCGTACTTCTAATTTATTGAACACTCCCGTTAAAGTGTACTCCACACTGCGTTGAGACATATGAAGATTTTGTGCAATATGGCGATTGGTTAAGCCTTTGGAGACTTCATTTAAAATTTGTTGTTCTTTTTCATTTAACGAAATCGCTAAAGCCTCTTCGTTTCCCTCGCAACGATCGTGATTCGCATGTGCCTCTGCTCTTCTTAATTGTTTAAATAAGTGTAACGGAATAACCACCTCTTCGCGCAAAGCACATCGAATAGCTGTAACAAGTTGGTCTTTAGTTGCTGTTTTACTAACAAAACCTGTAATATTCGATTCGACTAACAAGTTAAAATGGGTATTTATATCAAACCCCGTATAAATTAACACTTTCATATCTGGATAAGTCGTTTTGATTTTCTTAGTTAACTCAATCCCATTCAGACCCGGCATATATAAATCTAAAAGCATAACATTATAATCTTTCTCTTCAATGTAAGCTTCAGCTTCTAAGCTATCTGAAATCACATCTACTTGCATATCTGGCTCTTGCTCTAACATTGTCTTAGTACCGGTTCCAACAGCAGGATGATCATCAACAATTAAAATTCGAACCATTGTGTCTCCCCTCCAAAATGATCTGAAACATCATGAAATACAATATGCATTTCAAATCCCTTATTTTTAGCTGTGTCAACCTGGAATGTACCATTTAATCCATTGACACGTTGTTCGATTCCTGAGAGTCCCATATGGGAGAAGGTTTCAACCTGATTACTCTCCTCCATACCTACGCCATTGTCACGATAACGGACTTTTACAACACCATTTTCACTTGAAACCTGAAGATGAACTACATCAGCATAGGAGTGTTTCATGGCATTAGTAAGTAACTCTTGCAC
>SDGW01001164.1_pt1 | contig 10940 bp, 6 predicted proteins | sample 2873831 | NCBI WGS metagenome assembly SDGW01 (sample SAMN08132700, study PRJNA421101) | hypersaline lake metagenome | isolation source: celular fraction 0.22 microns magnesium sulfate-rich crust from ephemeral... | place: Spain: Penahueca Lagoon, Toledo | collected 2011-07
GGTCGATGACCGCGTCGAGAGCGACCGATTCCGTCTCGGTCAACTCCTGCCCGCTGCGGGCGAGCGCGAGGACGCTCTCGATGAGGTCGTTCATCCGATCGAGCGCCCACGCGATCTCCTCGTGGTAGCGCTCGCCGTCGTCGTCGACGTGCGGTTCGAGGTTCTCGAGGTGGCCCGCGGCGAGGGTCAACGGGTTCCGGAGGTCGTGAGAGACGGTGCTGGCGAAGGCGTCGAGGCGGTCGTTCTGGCGCTCGAGTTCGGCCGTGCGAGCGGCGAGCTCGTCCTCGCGGCGGGCGCGCTGGAGGGCGGCCTCGACGTTGGCGATGAGGATCTTCGCGAGCGCGAGGGCCTCCTCGTCGAAGTCGTTGGGCTCGGTCGAACTGACGATGAACAGCCCCGAATCGCCGATCGGGATGTGCGCCTCGCTGTGGATCGGCGTCTCGGGATTTCTCACGTTCGGATCGTGGCGCACGTCGCCGTGGGCGATCGCCTCGCCGGCCTCGTAGGCGTCCCAGGCGAGTCCGCTGTCGCGTTCGATCGCGGGAACGTCGCCGAGCAACGCCGCGGTTCGGTCGGTGACGGCGACGGGGACGAGCGCGTCGTCGGCCTCGTCGTAGAGGTGGACGGCGTTGACCGGTAACTCGAGGGCGTCGCGGGCGACCTCGCTCGCGACGCGGGCGACCTCTTCGGCACTTCCGCCGCCATCAGTCGGCGCGTACCGTCGTGGAGTCGCCGAATCCGCCGTTCGCGTTCCTTCCGATCGGCGATGTCCCTGATGACGCCGACGCTGCCGGCCAGCTCTCCGTCCTCGACCAGCGGTGCGACGTTATCCTCCGCCATGTACGGCTCGCCGTCGACTGGCTCGAATCGCATTTCGAAGGTTCCCCAGCGTCGATCGTCGTCTTCGAGAATCTCGAGCAGCGTCTCGGTCCCTCGCTCGACGTCGTCGGGAGACATATAGTCCGACGGATACGCTCCGACGAGGTTCGCGCGCGATTCGCTGAGTCTGTCGGCCATCGCGTCGTTGACCATCTCGATTTTCCCGTCCGCATCGAGGACGTACATCGAATCGCCGACGGTCTCGACGAGGGTTCGGTATCGCTCGAGTTCGCGTTCCCGGCGTTTCTGCTCGGCGATATCTGTGTAGATCGCGTACTCGTGGACCTCGTCGTCGAACTCGATCGCGAACACGCGGATCAGGAACTCTCGGAGACCGTCCGCCGTCAGCCGCTCGACGACGGTGGTTACGCTCCCGTCGACACCGTTCTCCCCGTAGACGTCGACCGGCTTCGAGCCGTCGGGGACGATCCGTTCCGCGATCGACGTTCCCACGATCGCGTCTCGTTCGTAGCCGAATACGTCCTCGAACGCCGGGTTGACGTCGAGTATCCGTTTGTCGTCGGAGCGAACCGTGAGGACGACCGGATCGGGGATGTTCTCGAACAACGATCGAAAGCGGTCCCGCTCGTTCTGGACGGCTCGCCCCGAGCGGGGTTCGCCCGCCGCCTCCCGGCAGGCTCCCCGCCTCTCGACGGTTCGCCGGAGCTGCTCGAGCAGTCGGTCGATCGAGTCGTCTCGTCTCTTCGGAACATAGCCGTCGAGGCCGGCGGCGATGGCGTCGCTGGCGAGCAGTTCGTCGCCGTCGGCGGTGTAGAGGACGAACGGGACGGGGGCGGTATCCTCGCCGCCGATTTCGAGTCCGCTCTCGGTTTCCGAGCAGACGTCCTCGTACAGCGACAGCGCGTCGGTTCGTCCAAGTCGGTACTCGGTGACGACGCAGGTCCGCTCGTCCGCGTCGGCGAGGGCCTCCCGGAGTTCGGTGGGCGTTCCGACGGGATCGACCGCGAGACCGGACGCGACCGACTCGAGGTCGTCGGCGATCCGCCGACGGGCTGTGCGATCCGGATCGGCGTAGATCACCGTAATCGGTCGCTGAAATCGAAACGTACCGGGCCCAACCATCTAGCTGCCCTGAAGGGAGGGGAAGAGCCCTGATAAGGAATGCGGCCGTCGAAAGCGGTAATCGCCGGTCCGAACGGAATCTCGCGTCCGGACCGAACGATGGGTGTGGTTCACACTCAGTCGACAGAGATCGGCCGTTGGTCCGAGAGATCGGCGTTCGGCGACCCAGCTTCACTCTTACAGTTCGAATTTCGAAAAGGCATTTCGAGATTCGTACTGTATCGTGGGGCTTATTACGATGTGCGAACTCCAATTCGACAAGACAAATGAGCACGGACACCGCCGCAGACAGCGAGACGGGGGACGGACGCACGATCCTCTTGATCGGGAGCGGCCCGATCCAGATCGGACAGGCCGCCGAATTCGACTACTCGGGCGCGCAGGCCTGCCGAGCGCTTCAGGAGGAAGGGGCCCGCGTCGTCCTCGTGAACTCGAACCCGGCGACGATCATGACCGATCCGGAGATGGCCGACCGGGTCTACATCGAGCCGATCACGACCGACGCCATCGCCGAGATCATCCGCAAGGAGAACCCCGACGGCGTCATCGCCGGCCTCGGCGGCCAGACCGGCCTGAACGTCACCGCCGAACTCGCCGAGGAAGGCGTGCTCGAGGAGTACGACGTCGATATCATGGGGACGCCGCTGGACACGATCTACGCGACCGAGGACCGCGACCTCTTCCGCCAGCGCATGGAGAAGATCGGTCAGCCGGTTCCCGCCTCGACCACGATCTCGCTCGACGAGGGCGAGGAGGTCTCGGAACTGACCGAGGACGACCTGAAAGAGCGTGTTCAGGCCGCCGTCGACGAGGTCGGCGGGCTCCCGGTCATCGCTCGCACGACCTACACGCTGGGTGGCTCCGGTTCGGGCGTCGTCCACGAGATGGACGAACTCCTCCGCCGCGTCCGCAAGGGCCTACGCCTCTCTCGTAACAGCGAGGTCCTCATCACCGAGTCCATCGCCGGCTGGGTCGAGTACGAGTACGAGGTGATGCGCGACGCCGACGACTCGTGTATCATCATCTGCAACATGGAGAACATCGACCCGATGGGGATCCACACGGGCGAGTCGACGGTCGTCACGCCCTCGCAGATCGTTCCCGACGAGGGCCACCAGGAGATGCGCACCGCGGCGCTCGACGTTATCCGCGAGCTCGGCATTCAGGGCGGCTGTAACATTCAGTTCGCGTGGCACGACGACGGCACGCCCGGCGGCGAGTACCGCGTCGTCGAGGTCAACCCCCGTGTCTCCCGCTCCTCCGCGCTCGCTTCGAAGGCGACCGGCTACCCGATCGCTCGCGTGACGGCGAAGGTCGCGCTCGGCAAGCGCCTCCACGAGATCGAGAACGAAATTACCGGCCAGACCACGGCCGCGTTCGAGCCCGCGATCGACTACGTCGTCACCAAGGTCCCGCGCTGGCCCAAAGACAAGTTCGACGACGTCGACTTCGAACTGACGACGGCGATGAAGTCGACCGGCGAGGCGATGGCCATCGGCCGCACCTTCGAGGAGTCGCTCCTCAAAGCGCTTCGCTCGAGCGAGTACGAGCCCGACGTCGACTGGGCCGAGGTAAGCGACGCTGAACTCGAGGAACACTACCTCTCCCGCCCGTCTCCGGACCGCCCCTACGCGATGTTCGAGGCCTTCGACCGCGGCTACACCGTCGACGACATCGTGGAGCTGACGGGCATCTTCGAGTGGTACACCGAGCGCTACAAGAACATCGCCGACTCGACGCTCGCGGCCCAGGAGGGCGACTTCACCGAGGCCGCGATCACCGGCCACACCAACGCGACGATCGCCGCGGCCGCCGGCGCGGACGTCGACACCGTCGAGACCGAAGTGCCGGGTCGCACCTACAAGCAGGTCGACACCTGCGCGGGCGAGTTCAAAGCCGAGACGCCGTACTACTACTCCTCGCGCAAGAACGAGTTCGAGACGGGGCCGCTCATCGGCGACGCCGCCTCGGGCGAGCTCGAGGTCGACCGCGATCTCGAGAGCGTGATCGTCGTCGGCGGCGGCCCGATCCGCATCGGGCAGGGCGTCGAGTTCGACTACTGCTCGGTCCACGCGGTCCGCGCGCTGCGCGACCTCGGCATCGACGCCTACGTCGTCAACAACAACCCCGAGACGGTCTCGACGGACTACGACACCTCCGACGGGCTGTTCTTCGAGCCCATCACCGCCGAGGAAGTCGCCGACGTGGCCGAGGCCACCGGCGCCGACGGCGTGATGGTCCAGTTCGGCGGTCAGACCTCCGTCAACATTGGCGAACCGCTCGAGGACGAACTCCAGCGCCGCGGCCTCGACTGCGAGGTCATGGGCACGAGCGTCGAAGCGATGGACCTGGCGGAGGACCGCGACCGCTTCAACGCCCTGATGGACGAACTCGGCATCGCGCAGCCGGAGGGCGGCACCGCCTTCTCGAAGGAGGAGGCCCTCGAGCTCGCCCACGAGATCGGCTATCCCGTCCTCGTTCGCCCCTCCTACGTGTTAGGCGGCCGCGCGATGGACGTCGTCTACAACGACGAGGAACTCGAGACCTACATCGAGGAAGCGGTCCGCGTCAGCCCCGAGAAGCCGATCCTCGTCGACGACTTCCTCGCCGACGCGATCGAACTCGACGTCGACGCGGTCTCCGACGGGCGCAACACCATCATCGGCGGCGTCATGGAACACGTCGAAACCGCCGGCGTCCACTCCGGCGACTCCGCCTGTATGATCCCGCCGCGCTCGCTGGACGAGGAGACGCTCGAGCGCGTCCGCGAGGTCACCGAGGACATCGCCGCAGCGCTCAAAACGAAGGGGCTGCTGAACGTCCAGCTGGCCGTTCGCGACGGCGAGGTCTACGTGCTGGAAGCGAACCCGCGCTCCTCGCGTACCGTCCCGTTCGTCTCGAAGGCGACGGGCGTCCCGATCGCCAAACTCGCCGCGCAGGTCATGGCCGGCGAGACCCTGGAGAGCCTCGATGCTCAGGAGCAGATCCCCGACCACACCTCGATCAAGGAGGTCGTCCTGCCGTTCGACCGCCTGCCGGGCTCCGACCCGCGTCTCGGCCCGGAGATGAAGTCCACGGGCGAGGTCATGGGCACGGCCAGCGACTTCGGCACGGCCTACTGGAAGGCCCAGCAGGCCGCCGGCAACGCCGTCAGCGAGGGCACCGCCGTGGTCGACCTCGACGTCGACGGCTTCGACGAGCACTTCGACGTAGCTGAGTTCGACGACGTGCCACAGGCCGTCCGCGAGGGCAAGGTCGACTTCGTCGTCAGCCGCGACCGCGACTCGCTGGAGATGGCCGTCGAGGAGGAGATCCCCTACCTGTCGACGGTCGCCAGCGCCGAGGCCTACGTCGAAGCGCTCGATAGCTTCGACGGTGAACTCGAGGTCGCCGCCGTCACCGACCGCCCGAAGCGGGCGGCCGAGTGGGGCACGTCGGAGTAACGGAGCGTCGTTCCGATCCACGTTCCGTCCCGTCGTTCGCTCGAGCGCGCAACCGAAATGTAGCCCGGCTGTTATGCATCAAGTCTCCACGGCGACGGGAGGACGAGAATCAGGAGCGTTCCGACCGCCGTCACCCGTAACGCGCCGGCCACGCGTCTGTGCTTCGGTAAGAACTCCGCGACCCCGAACAGCGCGGCCGCGAAACCGATCTCAGTAGTCGCTCGAGTAGCGATCGGCGGGGACCGGTATCACTCTCTGAACTATTTACTTAGCTAGTTTCTATATGCCTTTGTCGGCAACGGCTCGTTCGATACCGAAACGCTCTCTATGGGATATTTGTCGCCCTATTACACTGGCTTTGGAATAAATAGCTAGATTCAAAACGAGTCTAAATCCGCATATGCGTTCGATTCGGTCCCGTTTTCGTTATGGCTATATAGAACACTGTGGGGTCTTATAGGTACTCGAGCGCTACCCCGGACCGCGACTCATGTCCGAACAGACCAGACGCGACGTGCTTCGGCTCGCGACCGCATCGACTGCCGCCGGCGTGCTCACGATCGGCTCGGCAGTGTCCGCACAATCGAACGACGGCGGCTGGGAGCAGGCCAAATCGCCGACCGGGAAGGCGCTCAACGACGCCGTCGACACCGCCGCGGGACCGTTCGCGGCCGGGGCAGACGGAAACGTCGTCGCGCGGCGAGACGACGGCTGGCAGAAAGTCGTCGCGTACGGTCCGCAGGCCCGGAGCCGTCGGCTGACCGGGATCGACGCCACAGACGATGGGAAAGCGGTCTGGTTCGTCGGCGGCAGCGGCGTTATCGGCGAGTACAACGTCGAGACGAAGACGCTGACGAACTACTCCGCACCGAAAGGAAAGACGAGCACCTGGGAGGACTGCGCCGTCCGGGGGACCGCCGGCGAGAACGAACGCCTCTACTTCGTCAACGGCTCCGGCGAGTTGCTCGTCGGCGTCCGGCAGGACAGCGGCGCGATGAAGTACAAGGAGGTGATCAAGCCCGGCGGCGGTTCGACGATTCCCGGTATCGACTTCCACTCGCGGAAGGCCGGTCACGTCTGTTCGACGAGTCAGTTCGTCGCGGAGTCGACCGACAGCGGGAGCACGTGGGAGCAGATCGGTATCGACTTCGCGGGCGGCGCGTTCCTCGACATCGCGAGCCGCGGCCCGAAAGACGTCAACGTCGCCGCTGGCTCCGGAATCATCTATCGGTACGACGGCTTCCGGTGGACGCCCCACGTCGTCGACGACGAGCGACGCGCCATTCGCGCCGTCGACCGCGACGGGGCCGACGGACTCGCGGCCGGTGACGGCGGGACGATCCTCGAGCGCCAGTCCGCGGGGCAGTGGCAGCAGTACGAAATCGGCATCGAATCCAAGCTCGACGGCGTCGCGACGGGCTCGTCGTACGACGTCGCGGTCGGCGACGGCGGGACCATCGTCGAACGGCCGGCCGGCAGTGCCGACGCCGGCGCTGGCAACGCAACTGACGGAAACAGCACGAACGCGACCGCGACGCGCTCGATAGACGCACCGACCGCCGAACCGCTGTCGGTCGAGCGCTACGTCGAGGGGGTGTGGATCGACGAGCTCCAGTCGTAAAACCCGTTACGAGCGACTCCCGGCTCACTCGAGGGCGTACCAGTCGAACCGCTCGACCGCGTAGCGGTAGGAGACGATCGGTGCGAACAGCCCGCCGAGCAGGACGGTCCAGGCACCGATCGTGATCGCGCGAGCGGGGACCGTCACTGCGGGCAGCGGCGTCCACGCCGACAGCGACGACAGCAGGCCTGCGATCAACTCTGGGGCCTCGAGGTAGAGGACGACCGCGGCGACGGCGGGGAGCACGATCGCGAGCGTGTAGACGACGAAGGACGTCTTGCTCGGCATCACCGCCTCGCGGTTATTCGTGACGTTGACGCTGCCAAAGCGGGGGAACGCCGTGCCGACGCCGGTCGCCAGCGCCGGCGTGACGACGGCTCCGACGGTCGTGCCGGCGACCAGCGCGACGGTTCGCTCGAGCGAGAGTGGGCTCACGAGGCCGAACGCAAGCGAGACGACGAACGCGAGCGGGACGCCGACGAGGGAACCGGCGAGAACGCGGCCGCGGATCGCCTGCCGCCCGGTGAGCGTCGAGGTTAGCACGGCCGGCAGGGCCGGTCCGAGATCGCCCAGCGGGTTGAGCGTGAACAGTACGCCGGCTGCCCAGATGACGTACAGGCAGAACAACACGGCCATGAACGACGGCACCGTCCCGGTCTCGATGATCTGTTGGGCGAAGCCGATCGCGCCGAACAGCGGATAGGCGGCGTAGGCGAGCCGGATCGGTGCGCGCTTCGTGCGACGGATCGCGGTCACCGTCACGGTCCGAACCGGCCGCGAGACTGCACCGGAGAGCAGTCCGGCGAGCCGATCCGACGACGTTTCCTCCTCGATGACTTCGTCCTCGGTCCGCGCCGGGTCCGAGAACCAGTGGAGCCGCGCGGAGGGAATCGCGACCGCGACTGCGAGACCCGCTACGAGCGCCGAGCCGACGAGCGCACCGACGAGGCCGGTCACCGACGGCTCGAGGCCGGGGAGTCCGAGGAGCAGCACGTAGCCAGGCCAGCCGAGCGGGCTCGATTGTAACGCGGTAAACAGCGTCCCCAGGACCGTCTCGAACTCGCCAGTCACGAATACGCCGAAGTAGACGATCCAGAACGCGACGAACAGCAGGGTCCGGTACTGCGCGATCGGTTCGTAGACGGTGAGCAGATGCCGGATCCAGACGCCGAGGACGAAGCCGACGGGGACGGCCGACACCAGAACGAGCCCGATCATCGCCGGTGCGGCGATCGCCGGGAGCACCGTTCCGGCGCCGTAGGCGAACGCGGCCGCATAGAGGATCGATATCGGGAGCAGCCAGATCGCATAGAGCGCGATTTCGGTCGCGATGACGCCGATAACGGTGTTTCGGACCGTCGTCGACAGCAGGAGGAACGCCGGCTCGTCGACGTCGGCGACCGCCGTCACCGTCCGCATGACCGTCATGAGGATCAGAAAGAGCCAGATGACGGCAGTACCGCCGGTCACGTAGTCGGACACCGTCTCGGCGTTGGCCGCGGCGATGCCTCCGGCTGCCTCCGAACCCAGTTCCGGGAGAATGAGTAGGCCGACGGCCGTGACCGGCCCGAACACGAATAGGCCGACCGCGATCATCGTGAGCAGTTTCGTCCGATCGCCCGCCACCGCTCGGATCGTTCGTCGGAGCTCCGTGCGGGCGACCGAGGCGGACGCGTATCCCATCAGCGACCACCTCGAGTTGACCAGGGTGTACGTCTCTGTGCGGGGTCCATAGTCGGAGTCGCGTCGTGTGGTCAGTAAACTGTTTGGTTTTCTGTCACCAGTGTCGCGGCCCGATAGCGTCCGGGCCGGCCGATATCTCCACGGATCGTCGCCTCCGCTCGTCGGGCACTCAACCGGGTGAACTGGCCGGTCCAGTAAATGACATACCTTTAACTACATCGGATCGAAAGGAACCGTATGAGCCCCGCAGACGCCCCTGCCATCGAAACCGACGGGCTGACGAAACGCTACGGCGAGACGACCGCCGTATCGGACCTGACGATGGACGTCGAGCGTGGGACGGTCTACGGCTTCCTCGGGCCGAACGGCGCGGGGAAGACGACCACGATGCAGATGCTGACGACGCTGACGAGGCCGACCGTCGGAACGGCCCGCGTCGCCGGGCACTCGATCACCGAGCGCGAGTCAGTCACTCCCCACATCGGCTATCTCCCCGAGGATCCGCCGGTTTACGACGAACTCACCGGCCGAGAACAACTCGAGTACGCCGCCGGACTGCGTGACATCCCCGAGGCAGAGGCAGCTGAGCGCATCGAATCGCTGCTCGGGCGGTTCGATCTGCTCGACGACGCCAACAAGCGCATCGAGGACTACTCGAAGGGGATGCGCCAGAAGGTCGGCGTCATCCAGGCGGTCCTGCACGAACCGGACGTGGCCTTCCTCGACGAGCCCACGAGCGGGCTCGATCCCCGGGCAGCGCGGACGATGCGCGACACCATCGCCGATCTGGCCGACCGCGAGATGACGATCTTCCTCTCGACGCACATTCTCCCGGTCGTCGACGAACTGGCCGACGAGATCGGCGTCCTCCACGACGGGAAACTCGTCGCCGAGGACGACCCCGCACGACTCAAGTCCCGCGCCGAAACCGGCGAGGCCCGCAGTCTCGAGGAGGCGTTCCTCGATATCACCCGCGAACCCGGCGAAGAAGGGCTCCAGGAACGACCCGCGGAATAAGCCGCGTCTCGTGCGCGTCGCGACTGACTTCGTGAGACTCGCTTAGGTCGCTTTACGACCACTCAAGCGCAATCTGTGGCGCTCTGTAGCCATACGTTTTTAGTGATTGGCCCCCATAACAGCACGCTGGAGGTGAGAATCGATGGTACGGAGAGACATCACCGATGTCGACAGCGGTTCTCGATTCGCCGAACAGTTCTCGACGATCGACCGGTACGATCTCTTGCTCGGATTGATTCCCGCCGCGTTCGTCCTCGCGGCGCTGATCGGCCGGCTGTTGGGAGTTCCCTTCGAGGGGACCGTTCTCGGTGGTGTCGCCATCGCGACCCTCGCCATGCTCGACGGCCTGTTTTTCCGGCCACCGTCCGGACTTCAGGGCGCGTAACGCCCGCTCTCGGACCCGACCTCGAGCCGACTGCGGTAACGAGCTGCTCGTTCCCCAGCGGTAGCGGCAGCCGGCTGCCGCTCGAGAGTGATCGACGATCTGACACGACGTCGCTCCCCATCGGTGGGTAGATCGCTCCGATGGCCCTGTCCGAGTTCGTCGAAGACTACCTTCTGCTGTGGGTGCTCTGTGCAGCAGGGCTGGGCATCCTCGTTCCCCGGCTGGCGGTGATCACGCGGGCCTCGACGGCTATCCTCGCGGTGATGATCGGGAGCATCTCGCTGACGCTCTCGGTCGGTCAGTTTCGCCGGATCGACGGTCGGACCCTCGGTCTGGTGCTGGTCGGTCACGTTACGATGCCGTTTCTGGCGTTCGGTATCGCTCGGTCACTCGAGCTTTCGCCGGCGGTGACCGCTGGATTCGTGGTCCTCGGGGCCGTCACTCCGGAACTCGTGACGCCGGTGATGACCGAGCTCGCGGGTGGCGACACCGCGCTCTCGACGTCCGCGGTCGTCGTCACCGGCGTCGGGAGCGTCGCGTTCGTCCCCGCCGTCGTCTCGGTGCTCGTCGGCGGAATCGACGTGCCGACGGCACCGATCGTCGAACAGTTGGCCGCGGCCGTCGTCGCGCCGATGGCCGTCGCGGTCGGGGCCCGAAGCCGGTACCCCGACCGCGTCGGCCGGTACGATGACTATTATCCCGCGATCTCGGCGGTGATGGTGATCCTCATCATCTGTGGCGTCACCGCGGCCAACGCCGGGGTCGTCCGTTCGAACGCGTCCCTGCTCTCCGGCATCGGCCTCGGCGTCGTCCTCCTGAACGGGATCGG
>SDGW01001165.1_pt1 | contig 10926 bp, 8 predicted proteins | sample 2873831 | NCBI WGS metagenome assembly SDGW01 (sample SAMN08132700, study PRJNA421101) | hypersaline lake metagenome | isolation source: celular fraction 0.22 microns magnesium sulfate-rich crust from ephemeral... | place: Spain: Penahueca Lagoon, Toledo | collected 2011-07
GTACGGGAGGCCGACGAGCGCAGAGAAATCGCGGCCGACGACTCGCGCGCCGCCGACGACAGCATCGACGACGAGACCGTCTCGGAGCGACTCGCCGACCTCGGCTACGTCGAGATGTAGTCTCCCGAAGCTCGGTGGCCCTACAGGCGGTTGGCGGTGACGTTCCCGTCCGTAACGACGATCTCGCTCTCGGCGTCCGTGCTCGTGTCGCGGACCACTATTCCGCGGGCTTCACCGGCGAGCCACATCCGACCGTTCCCTTCGTCGTACGCGAACCCTCCGTCGTTCTGAGGGCCGCTGAACTGGCGGACCAGCCCGTTGTTGCCGGTGAGCGTGGAGGCGTCGTGGCTGTTGAAGTGGATGATACCGTTGTCCACCACGTAGGCGATGGAGGACGCGGTCCCCGAGACGCTGCTGCCGCCGCCGGTCTGGTAGTGCCCGTTGTTCTTGACCTTGACGTACTCCTGCACGTTTCCGTTTCCGGCGTCGATGTCGCGTCGCGTCGCCACGCGGCCGTTGTACGCGATGATGAATCGCTTCGCGCTTCCGCCGGACTGGCAGTTGACCAGCCCGAGCTTGTCGGTGTGGTAGTTGGCGACGTGCGCGCCCTCGTTGTCGACGCCTCCCTCCGAGGTGTTACTCGTGAACTCGAAGCCGCGAAGCTGGAGCGTCCCGACGCCGCCGGACACGGTGAACGACCCGATCTGGCAGTTGCTCGGCGACGACTGGTTGCCCTCTATCGTTATCGGGACGCGCTCGCCACGATCACTCTGCATGGGCGACTCGGTCCAGTTCGCCATGTACGGCGGGACGACGACGTGTTCGTCGTAGGACCCGTCTTCGACGTTGATGTTGATCTTGTGTCGGATGAGCCACGGGAACTCGTTCTCGATAGCGGCTTGGATGGAGTCGTAGTCGCCGCCACCGCTCCCGTCGACGGTGACGCTGATGCTGCCGGTGCTGACGAGCGGTCGATTGCCGTCGTAGTTCTTGGTTACGGTCTCGGTACTGCTGTTGCCCGGATACGCGAGCTTAGTCCACTGGCTACCGTCGCCGATGAAGCGCTCGCCGGAGTCTGTGGCGAGGAACTTCGCGCCCTGCTTCGGTTCGTAATCGGAACGGTTCTGGGCGGCGTCGCGGATCTCGACGTCGGCGTCGAGGGCGGCGAAATTTTCGTTGACGGGGATGTGCCAATCGTTCGTTCCCTTCGAGGGGGTCTTATAGTCGTGGTTTTCTGTCATAGATACCAACTCGTTCGACCCGTCGCCGGACCGTCGGACGCTCTCTCCCACGTGCCCCCGAGTCCGTCACTCCCGAGTGGAGGGCATCGACGTCCTTGGGCGGTTCGCGACGGGGCTACGGGAACCTGATTTGCAACACCTCTTCATCAATCTTCCGTAACAGTATCCGGATATTTCGATAATAGTAGATATTGATGACTTAACTTCGGAAATAGTGGCTTAATATCTATTGATCATAACTAATCTGCTTTCTTTCGCTCCGGGATCGGACTGGACCGGAAGTAACAGATTCCGCACCGGTTACCGCACGCTTTCGCGTTCTTCCCGTCCGATTTACCTCGCCCGACTCGGGTCGCCGACCTCGTGGCCGGTACTTATATCCTCTCCCGTCCCATATCGTGTGTCTCGATGCTCCGACGCCACGAGTTCGTTCTCACCCACGTGTCGTGGATGCTCCTCGGCGTAGTGGGACTCACCCTCTTCGGACTCATGTCGTTGCAGGCGTTCGCGTTCGTCTCGTTCGTCGGGTTCTTGGGGCTGGTGGCGCTCACGACGCCCGCGACTCGGTCGCCCGAGTGGCGACGGCGTCTGAAGTGGTTCGTGGCACTGGTCGTGGTCGTGTTCGGGTACGCGGTCTTCCGCCGGGTGGCGGGGAAACTGTGACGCGCCGTCGGCGTCCCAACGGGTGCGTACTCAACGGATTCGGGTCGTTACCGATCGGTGAACGGGGGATTCCGGGCGTGTGCGCCCGTCTCGGCCCACCAGCCCGCGGCGCGTCGGAGACGCGTTTGGAGTGGGATGCGCATGAACGTACGAGACATAATGGACGTCGTAACGCGACATAGCGGTGTCAACGGAAGCAACTTCTATAAGAAAATCGACCGTGTCAGCTACAAGAGCGACATGTCTTCGCAATTTGGAACGAGGGATGGGGTCGTCGTACCTGCGATTTCTCATCCGAGTTCACTCGCCTGCGCACGGTCGCTGAGCGGTCGGGGTCGCAGAACGATACTGGTCTCGGAGGACGAGTCCGCCGAGGCGTTTCGTTCGCGGTACTGCGACGAGTCGGTCGTCGTGCCGTCGCCCTCCCGGAACGCCGTGGCGTACAAGAACGCGTTACTCGACCTCGCACGTCGGCTGGACGTCCGAACCGTCCTTCCGGTCCGCGAGAAGGACGTCTACGTCCTCTCGGAGAGCCGCGACCAGTTCGCCGACTACGTCGGGACGCCGTGGCCGGAGTTCGACGCGCTCCGGACGGTGCAGGACCGGATTCGGCTCTACGACGCCGCCCACGAGGTCGGCGTCTCGACGCCCGAGACTCACCTGCTGACCGACTGCACTGACTGGTCGCGGCCGTGGATTCTGAAGGGTCGCTACTCGGTCCTGCCGACGGAGCGGGACGAGCGAACGACGGGCGAACGGAACCGAAATATCGGGGAGGAAGCACGTGGACTCGCCCGGCCGCCGACGACCCGCTACCTCCCGGCGGGCGAGCGCCCCGACGTGGACCGGGCCGTCGCGGACATGCACCACGAACCCATCGTGCAGGAGTACCTGCCCTCGACCGACGAGTACGGCTTCTTCGCGCTCTACGACGAGGGTGAATCGGTGGCGACGTTCCAGCACCGCCAGATTCGGGGCATCCATTACAGCGGCGGTGCGAGCGCGTTCAGGCGGGCGGTCGAGATTCCGGAACTCGAGCGACTCGGGACGCGACTGCTCGACCACCTCGACTGGCACGGCGTCGCGATGGTCGAGTTCCTGCGGAACCCCGAGACCGGCGAGTTCGAACTCATGGAGGTCAACCCCCGGTTCTGGTCGTCGCTCCCGTTCACCGTGCAGGCGGGCGCGGACTTCCCGTACTACGCGTGGTTGCTGGCGGAGGGCGAGCGCGAGTCGATCGACTGCGACTACGAGGTCGGCGCGGCGGGACACCTGCTGAGCGGGGAGGCCAGCCACCTGCTGAGCATCCTCGTCGACGACTCCCCGTTAGTCGAGCGGCCGTCGTTCGGGGCGACCTTGGCCGACGTGGCGGTTTCGCTGGTTCGCCATCCACGCTTCGACTACCTCGACCCGACCGACCCGCGTCCGTTCGCTCAGTACACGAGCAAACGCCTCGCGGGACTGGCCGAGCGATTGGTCGAGTCGGAGGCGGACGACCCGACGCCGAACGAACAGCCCCAACGATCGCGATTGAAACCGAACGAACCTGATTTCGAGTGATGACCGGGATTCCACCCTCAGAAGTGCGCGACGAGGTCGTACAGGCAGTCCGAAGCCGACTCTCCGACGTGCGGGCGGTCCGCCGACTGAGTTGGCAGGTCGGGAAGACGCTCCATCACACGGTCCCGCGGCTGGTCGACGACTCGCCGTCGAGTCGGGGGTCGTCCCGGCCGTGCTTCACCGGCGAGACGATTCCGACCTACCCGTACCGGGACACACCGTTCGAACCGCTCGCCCTCCGGCCGTCGCCTGACGCGGTCAACCCCGTCTTGACGGCCGCCGACGTGACCGACTACGGGCGGGCGGAAGCCGTGGCCGACCCGTTCGTGTTCGCCACCGCGTCGGGCGAGTGGCACATGTTCTTCGAGGTGTACAACCAAGACGCCGACCCGACCGCCGTGATCGGGCACGCGACCAGCCCCGACGGCGGCCGGTCGTGGGCGTACGACCGGGTGGTGTTGCGGACCGATCTCCACCTCTCGTTCCCGTACGTCTTCCAGTGGAAGGGGAGCCACTACCTCGTGCCCGACTCGTGGGACAAGTCCGGAGACGCCTCTGCGGTTCGACTCTACGAGGCGCGGGACTTCCCGTACGGCTGGACCGAGGTGGCCGCGATACTCTCGCCCGACCGTCCGATGAGCGACGCCGTGGTCTTCCGGTGGCGGGACCGCTGGTGGGCCCTCGCGGGCGACGAGCGGAACCTCTACGCGTTCCACTCGCCGACGCTTCGGACCGACGACTGGGAACCGCACGACGAGAACCCCGTCGTGCGAAACCGCCCGCGTGCGGCCCGGCCCGGCGGTCGGCCCATCGTGCGCGACGACCGCATCCTGCTTTTCCTCCAAGAATGCACCGACGCTTACGGCGAGCGACTCCGCGCGTTCGCGATTACCGAACTCTCTCCGGAGCGCTACGACGACGCGGAACTGGACTCATCGCCGACGCTCGAAGCCAGCGACTCGCCGGTCGGCTGGAACTCCGGGAAGATGCACCACATCGACCCGTGGTTCGACGGGACGACGTGGCGGTGCGCGGTGGACGGCAACCTCGGCTTCGGGAGCGGCGTCTTCGGCCAGAACTGGTCGATAGGAATGTACGAGAGCGTCGCGTCGGCCCCGAATCGGTCGGAACGCTCCGACGAGCGCCTGGTCGGTCCGGAGCACTCAGGATAAGTTCGCCGACGCGTTCTCGGCGGTTTCGCCGAGGCTCTCCCGGTAGAGTCGCCGGTACTCGGCTTCGGTGCGCGCCACGTCGAACAGTTCTTCGGCGCGTTCGTACCCCGCTCGACCCATCTCGCGGCGCTCCTCGGCCGACTGCAACGTCGCCATCGCCTCGGCCAGTCCCTCTCTGTCCCGGGTCGGCACGACGAATCCGGTCTCGCCGTCGGCCACGATGTCGGCGGCCCCGTCGAACGCCGTCGTCACGATGGGGAGTTCCGCGGCCATCGCTTCGATGTAGGTGACGGGAAACCCCTCCGACAGCGAACTCGACACGAAGGCGTCGGCCGCCGCGTAGTAGGCCTCCACGTCGCTCTGGTAGCCCGCCACCGTGACCTCGTCCGCGATGCCGAGGCGGTCGGCGGCGTCGCGGAGGGAGTCTTCGAGGTCGCCCCACCCGACGAGGTAGAGGTGCGAGTCGGGGTGTCGCTCGACGACGCTCCCCATCGCGTGGAGCAGGTCTATCTGGGCCTTGCCGGGGATGTACCGCCCGACGTGGAGGAAGGTGGTGCCGTCCGAAGCGTCCGGGCCGCCCCCTCCGTCCGCCGCGGCCTTGTCGCCCCCGGTCGTCGCGACGGTCGTCTCACCGCTCGACCCGCGCCGAGACCGTATCTCCTCGCGGAACCCCGCCACGTCGATGCCGTTGTGGACGACGCGCCACTGGTCGTCGCTCGGCGGCCACCGCCCGGCGTACCGGTCCGCGACCGCCTCGGAGACCCCGACCGTCACCGCGTCCAGCGGTCTCGTCGCGCGCTCCGATGCGAGGACCGCCGGGTGGGTGTTGTCGCCCAGATTGTGGTGGGTACTGACGACCGCCGCGTCGGTGACGACTCCGGCGAGTCTGGCGACCAACTGCTGCCACGGGAGGTGGGCGTGCAACACGTCAACGTCGTTCGTTCGGACGTGGTGGGCGAGCGCGGGGACCGCTCGCGGGTCGAACTGGCCGCCCGGACTCACGTCCGTCGTTTCGACGCCCTTCGCCCGAAACGCGGGTTCCAGCGACGTTTCTAACTCGTTCAGGTAGCTTATAGAATGGTCTACGTTGCTCTCGGAACGCCCTATCATGTTCAGCAACAGGTTCTGCACCCCGCCGTCTCCCAGCGCGTTGAGAACGTGACACACGCGAATCCGGGTATCACCGTCGCGCTCGGCCCGACCCCGCTCGCTTCGAGAGCCCCCCGTCACAGTCAGAGCTTGTAGCCGAGCGACCGGAGTTGCTCGTCGACGGCGTCGCTGTCGTAGGCGTCCCGCGCCGCGCCGTCCTCGCTGACCACCTCCTTGCGCTCGCCGTTCTGGTGGACCAGCCACGGGACGGTCACGAGTTCGTCCACGTACACGCCGTCGGGGTGACCGTAGTAGCGTATCGGAATCGGCTCGGTCCGCTCGCCGAGGAGTTCGCCGTGGTCGGCGGTGACGACGTTCTTGCCCCGTAGTTCGTCCATCAGTCGCTCGACCTCCTCGGCGACGAGGTCGAGGTTCTCGCGGTACGCTCGCAGGACCTCGCCGCGACTCACGTCGTTCTTGTCGATGGTCTGGTAGAGCGAGCCGTCGTGGTCGAACTGCTTGCCCGTCGGCCCGAGATACGGCTGGTGTGGTTGCATGTAGTGGACGATGAGTCGCTTGTTCGGGTACTCCTCGGCGGCGTCGAGCGCGGTCTCGGTCACGGTCTCGGGGCGACTCGTCAGCTCGTTCACCGCGTCGCGCTCGACGTGGATGAACTCGTGGACCTCCGCGCCGATCTCGTCCTTGAGGCTCGCGAACCACCCGTTGGCCGACACGTACACCACGTCGCCGAGCGACCGCCCCGAGAAGTTCCCGCGGATGAACTGGTGGGTGGTGCTGGCGCGCGACGTCCTCGTTTCGAGTCGCCCCGGCAAGTCCACTCGGCTCGCGAACTCGTCGTACCGGCACGCGTCGAGGACGACGAGGTTGTCCCAGTCCTCCTCGAAGATGTCTATCCCCCGCGGGTTGTACCGCACCCCGTGTCGCTGGTGGGAGTACAACCGGTTTATCTCGGAAATTATCTTCGACGGGTATCGTACCCCCGTCCGTAAACTCTGTAAATCGTACATGAAGTTCGATGAAGCGATTTCTTGGCTGCTCGTTCGCGACCCCGTCCCCAGCTATCGACGCCCCCCGACCAAATCCCCTGTTCCGGGCGCGAACGGTACGCTGCTGGAACGCAGTTACACGACCACACCTATCAATTTAGCGCCCGAAATGTGTCCCTGTTTCGGCGGTAGCGACGGATAGCTCGCATTTCTTGTTACTATATTGACTACTCGGTGACGGCGCCGCCGATACGCGGGGCATTACTAAGTGGGACTCCGGCTTGTGTGTGTCCGTGACGCAGGTCGCCTTCGTAGAGCCGTATTACGAGAGCGTGACGGGTGCCCAGCAGTCGATGCTCCCGTTGCTCACCGACACCGACTCGTTCGACGCGCAACTGGTCGTTCCCAGCGAGGGCGCGCTCGCCGCCGAGGCCCGTGAGCGGGGCGTCTCGGTGAACGTGGTCGGACTCCCCGACAAACTCGACCGGTCGGGCGACGAACTGCTCGACCCGCACCCGGCGTCGGTTCTCGACACCGGGGCGGGCGTGACCACCTACCAGCGCCGAATCGCGCGCTACCTCCGGGAGCGCGACTACGACGCCGTCTACTGCAACAGCCTGAAGGCGGTGGTCCTGTTCGGCCCGGCCGCGAAGCTCCTCGGGATTCCGGTTCTCTGGTACGTCCGCATCGACACGCCCATCTCGGTCCTCGATACCTTGGCTCACCACCTCGCGGACCACGTCGTCACCATCTCCGACGGGACGAAGGCACGCTTCGAGGGGCCGCTGACTTCCGACGGGAAGGCCGAGACTATCTACACCGGCGTCGATTTAGACCAGTTCTCGGCCGCGAACGCGGACGACGCGGCCTTCCCCTTCGAGGAGCGCGACGGGCCGGTCATCGCCGAGGTCGCGACGATTCAGCCCCGGAAGGGCCAGCATCACCTCGTGGACGCCGTCGGGCAGGTCGCCGACTCGCTGGGCGACTTCGAACTCGTCTTCGCGGGCGAGGCCACCGACGAGGCGTACAAGCACGGGAGCGACTACGCCGAGGCCCTCCGCGAGCGCGTCGCGGACGCCGGTATCGAGGAGCGGACGACGTTCCTCGGCTGGTGCGACGACGTGCCCGCGCTGCTGGACGAAATCGACCTCTTCGTCCTCCCGTCGTACAACGAGGGACTCCCGCGGAGCATCCTGGAAGCCTTCGCGCTCGGCGTCCCGGTAGTGGCGACGCCCGCGGGCGGCACCCGCGAACTCGTCACCCACGGCGAGAACGGTCTCGTCGTCCCGAAGGGGTCGAGCGACGATCTCGCCGACGCGCTCGAACGCCTCGGCGGCGACGTCCGACTGCGCGAGGAGATGGGTCGCAACGCCCACCAGACGGTGGTCGAACAGTTTAGCCAAGAGCGATACGTCGAGAACTTCGAGCGGTATCTGGCCGAGGAAGTGCTGTAGCGGTCGGTTTTCGATTCGGTCGGCGGCCGTTAGGCAGTCGTATTTCCGGTGGATTAGCTCGCCGGACGCGCGGCGAATCGGTCGGCCGACCGATTCGCCGATTCGCTCGTCGTTTCGTTTGTGGAATCGTCTTCGGAGCCGCTTTCCGGGACGTTTGCGATTCCGTTTACGCTAGCGTTCACAGAGCCGTTTACAAATCCGTTTACAGAGTCGTTCGCGGGGCGAATCGCAGAGCGATTCGCCGCCGCGGCCGACTCGTTGGCCGTCCCGTTCGTCGCTCCGGCCACTTCGCTCGGTTTGTACACGCGGAACGTCTCGCTGTCGTACACCTTGTCGAGGCCCTGCGCGGCGGCTATCGAGTCCGCGTAGCGGTCGAGCGGCTCGAAGTTCGTCCACGTCGGCGGCCCGCGCATGACCGGCTGGTCGATGGTCCGAGCGTTGACGACGAAGTAGTTCATGCCGTAGCTGTCTCCGGTGTCGGCGTCGTCCAGCTTCCGGTACGTGTCCGTCTCGATCCGATCCAGATTCGTGAAGTAGGGCTCCCCGTACTGCATCCCCGAGTGGCCGACGATGGTGCCGAACGTGTGGAAGTCGGTGGTGAGCTCCTCGCCGCTGCGGTACTCGTAGAGCCACTCCACGAGGGCGTTCGCGGCGTCCTCGTCGACGTACTGGCGCTGGGTCCCCTCGGCGTACTCGTAGCCCACCGCGAACGAACTCGTCAGCAGGAGGACCGCGAGCACGACCGGCATCGCCTTCCGGAGCGAGAGGACGGGCACCCGGTCGCCCAGCGAGGCGTCGGCGTAGTAGTACAGCGCCACCACCGGGAAGACCAACTCGACGTACCGCAACTGGACGCCCGAGCCGATGAGCGAGTACAGGAGCAGGTCCTCGGTGTAGGTCGCCAACAGCGAGATGGCCAGCAGTTCGCGGGCGTTCCGGAAGACGAACGACGGCCCGGACCGGAGCAGCCGCGACAGCGGCACCAGCGCACAGGGTATCGCTATCAGGACGAAGGTGACGACGTTGCCCAGTTGCAGGAGGCGCGGCGACTCGATGACCGCGACGTACTGGCTCTTGACCGTCACGGGGTCCGAGGCCAGCACCGAAATCAGTCCGATCACCGAGTAGACGAGGTTCTCGCCGGTCAGCGGGAAGTCCATCCCGAGCAACTGGTTGTAGAACTTGTTGTTGTACGAGAACAGCAGGACGACGAAGGTGAGTTCGAGGACAACCAGCCGTGCGACCATCCGGCGTGTGATGGTCAGGTCGCCCCGGTAGAGCCGCCGGAACAGCGCCAGCAGGACGAGGACCCCGCCCCAGGAGACGGCCCACACCTCCATCGGCGGCGCGAACAGCTTCACTCCGAGGTAGAACAGGATCGAGAGCAGGCCGAACCGGTAGCGGTACTTCTCGAAGTCGTTGAGGAAGAGCGCGGTGGCGAACACGAACAGCAGGAAGAACAACTTCCCCATCTCGTAGGCCCGGAAGTGGTAGGTGTCGGCGAACACGAGCAGGAAGACCGGCACCGTCGCGAGGACCGCCGTCGTCCGGTCGTCGAAGAACAGGCGGACGAACGGGTAGACGAATAGCAGACTCAGGAACGGAATAATCGGGAGATACAGCACGTCGACGAGGCTCCCGCCGACGATAGTTTGGAGCGACCGCAGGTAGTACGCGCCGAAGGGGAACGATGCGGTCGCCTCCATCAGGAAGAGGTCGTTGCGGACGTAGGTGCTCAAGACGCCGAGGCGCGCGAAGGTGAACCCCGACAGCGCGCCGCGGTACGACCAGAGGTACATCGCGTTCAGCAGCGAGACGCTCCCGAGTATCACCGCGAGCTTCGTCGCGTTCGCCCGCGTCGCGACTCGGCGACCGGTCTCGGTCTCGCGGTCGGTCTCCCCTCCGCTCGTGACCGACCGCGTCCAGTTCGACGGGAGCCAGCTCACGGCGACCACCTCTCCAGTCGCCCCACGGGAAGGGTTCCGAGAATTTTCGTCCGGAGCGGTCGGAACAGCAGTATTAGGCTCGCGTAGGTCACGGCACCGAGCGCGATTAGCGCGCCCAGCTTCCAGACGCTTCCGACGCCGATACTCGTCCGCGCGAGCAGGACGACGACGCCCATCGCGGCGGCCGAGACCACGCAGTACTTCAGTTCCGTGACCGGGAACCGCAGGTCGATGCGCCGCGAGAGGTATCGCACGTCGAACAGGGTTCCGACCAGCGCGGAGACGAGCGTCGCCACCGCCGCGCCGACGAGTCCGAACTGGAACACCAGCAGCGCGTTCAGGACGACGTTGCTCCCGGTCGAGGCGACGCCCGAGATGGCCGCGAGTCGCGGCTCGTCGATGGCCCCGAGCGCGCGGCCGAAGACGACTCCGGCACCCCTGATAATCGTGTAGCCCATCAGGACGACGAAGGCGAGACTCGCGATACCGAACTCCGCGCCGAACACCAGTTCGAGGATGGGTTCGGCGAGGAGCGCGGTGCCGACGAACGCCGGAATCAGGAAGAACACCGACGGCGTGATGACCGACGAGACGAGGTCCTCGATGCGCTCCGTGGCGTCTTCACCGCTCCACTCGCTTATCTGTGGGAAGATGCTCTGGGCGATGACCTTGCTGAACAGGAGGACGAACGTCGTCACGCGCCACGACACCTCGTAGGCCCCGACGTGGGTCTGGCTGAGGAAGAAGCCGATGAACACCACGTCCAGCCAGTTGCCGACGTAGCCCTGTATCGA
>SDGW01001166.1_pt1 | contig 10917 bp, 10 predicted proteins | sample 2873831 | NCBI WGS metagenome assembly SDGW01 (sample SAMN08132700, study PRJNA421101) | hypersaline lake metagenome | isolation source: celular fraction 0.22 microns magnesium sulfate-rich crust from ephemeral... | place: Spain: Penahueca Lagoon, Toledo | collected 2011-07
CGCTCGACCAGCTCGCCGCGGCGTTCGACGCCGTCGCGTCCGAGGACGACCACGCGCTCGACACCGCCCCGCGACAGACGGCTGCCCGTCGGATCGATCAGGTCGCCGCGGCCCGGACGCCCCGGCTCTCCTGGCAGGCCCTCGACGACGGATCGTAGCGCCCTCTCCCGACCATAACTAGTTTGGTCTCCAGCTTATCCGGTTCGGAGTCGACGGTCTAGTCAATGAGTGAGGAGCCACACGTCATCTACGTCTGTCAGTCTCCGATCGGGGGTGACGTGACCGCACTGTCGGCGCGGATCGACACCGTTCACTCGGCCGCCGAGCTGTCTGCTCTATTGCGTGACCACGAGCCCGCGGTCGTCGTCAGTGAGTACGCACTCGATTCCCGCGAGACTGGACTCGACGTTCTCTCCCGGGTTCGGCGAACCGCACCGGAGGTCCCGTTCGTGCTCTGTACCGACGAACCCGACGGTGAAGTCGCGAGCGCGGCGACCCGACTCGGCGTCTCCGAGTACGTCCCACGCTGCGGCGACGCCGAGACCGACCTCGCAGACCGAATCGAACCCTACATTGAGGGCCAACAGGACACGTCGACGGCCGACGACAACCAGGGAACGCTTGTGGCCGACGGGAATCCCGGAATGCGAGCAGCGGGTGGACTGCCCGGTGACCCGCCGGCGGATCCCGTCAGTCCCACGCACCGGGAACCCGAACTGGAGCGCGTCAATCGCCGCCTCGATCTCGCCCTCGATAGCATGGATGCCGGCGTGTTCGTCTGGGACGGGACCACGGGCGAGGTGGTGTGGGACGAGACGACTGCCGACCTGTTCGGTCTGGAACCGCGACGGCGAACGCTCGACGAGGGACGGTTCTTCGAGCACGTCGCTCCCGACGACCGCGACCGGGTCCGGGCAGCCGTCGCCGATGCCCTCGACGGGACTGATGAGGTCGCGGTCGAGTATCGGGTAGCGGTGTCCGACGGCGGACCGAGATGGCTGGCAACCGACGCCGAGGTCGTCCGTACGGCCGACGGCAGCGTCGATCGGATCGTCGGGATCACCCGAGACGTGACCGAGCGGAAGCATCGCCAGCAGGACCTCGAACGGTACGAGACCATCATGGAGACCATCGACGACGGCGTGTACTCCCTCGACGACGAGGGCCGGTTTACCTTCGCGAACGAAGCGCTGGCGGACCTGACCGGCCACTCCGTGTCGGAACTGCTGGGTCGTCACGTCTCGATCGTCAAGGGCGACCAAACGGTCAAACTCGGCGAGGAAGTGCTGGGCCAGATGCTCTCGGAGGGGATCGACCAGACCACCTTCGAGTTCGACCTGGAACACGCCGACGGCCGACGGATCCCCTTCGAGGATCGGCTGACGCTGCTGCCGTTCGAGGACGGCGAGTTCACTGGCACCGCTGGCGTGTTTCGGGACATCAGCACACACAAGCGTCGCGAGACGATGCTGACGTCGCTGATGGAGACGACCCGGGAGTTGATGCAGGCGCCGACCAAGCAGGCAGTCGCGGACATTGTGGTCGAAGCTGCGAACTCGGTGCTGGGGTTCGATCTGAACCTCGTGCGCCTCTACGACGCCGAGAGGGACGTGCTCGAACCGGTCGCCGGCACGGACGCGACCTACGAGACGCTCGGTGACCGCCCGCTGTACGAACCTGGCGAGGACGTTCCCGGGGACGTGTTCGAGACGGGCGACAGCGTGTTTTACAGCGACGACGACCTCTCCGTGGAGGACGGCCCCGTCGACGAGATCTTCTGTTTGCCCCTCGGCGAACACGGCACGCTCAGTCTGAGCGCCCGCGCGAAGCAAGCGTTCGACGAACTGGATCAGCAGGTCGCGGAGATCCTCGCGTTGAACGCCCGCGCCGCGCTCGACCGGGCCGAGCGCGAAGAAGAACTGTCGCGATACGAGACCGTCATGGAGACCGTCCAGCACATGGTGTACGTGGTCGACGAGGACGGCCGGTTCACGATGGTCACCGCGCCGTTGGCCGATCGACTCGGCTACGACCGCAGGGAGTTACTCGGACAGCCCGCCCACGACTTCGTCGTCTCGGACGACGACAACCGGTTCGAGGACGCGATCGCGGGGCTCCGTGCGAATCCCGAGTTGCCGAGCGAACTCGTCGAAACCGAGAGCGTCACCGCCGACGGCGAGCGATTTCCCGTGTCCGTCGAAGTGTCCTTACTCCCGGGTGACCGGCTCGCCGGCTCCGTCGGCGTCGTCCAGGAACTGACGGAACTCGAACAGACTCGCGAACAGCTGCGCGACGAACGCGACCGCTTTAGCTACCTGTTCGACAACATCCCTGACGCCGTCGTCGACACCAAGCGCGTCGACGGCGAATCCATCGTGCAGGCGACCAACCCCGCGTTCGAGGCCGTCTTCGGATACGAGCGAGAGGCGGTGGTCGGCGCAGCGATCGCCGACTACGTCCTGTCCGAGACCGGCGAGTCGGTCCGCGACCGCTACGGCGAGCCGTTGCCGTGGGGCGCGGTGGAGACGACGGGGGTTCGCCGACAAACCGCCGACGGGGACCGCCACTTCCTGTTCAGGGGAATCCCCTACCGCGTCGACGAGGACGAAACACGGGCGTTCAGCATCTACACCGACATCACCGAACAGAAACGGCGACAGCGGCAACTGGAAGTGCTCAACCGCGTGCTCCGCCACAACATCCGCAACGACCTCACGGTCGTCCTGGGTCACGCCGACCAGTTGCAGTACGAACTCGACGACCAGGAGCACCTCGCGCTTGTCGACCGACTGATAGACAACGCGCGGAGCATCGTCTCGATGAGCGAAACGGTTAGAGACATCGAACGGACGATCGAGCGATCGACCGAAACGCACGCCACCGACGCGGCGGACGCCATCGACGCCGTCGTCGCTGACGCTCGCAGTGACTATCCCGACGCCGAGTTCGTCGTCGACGCCCCGCCGGACCTCCGGGGCCGGGCGAACGAACAGTTGCGAGTCGCGCTGGGGAACCTCGTCGAGAACGCGGTCGAACACAACGACAGTCCGACCCCGCGCGTGCGCATCGTCGCCACCGCGACAACCGACGATCCGGATACGATCGCGATCAGCGTCGCCGACAACGGACCGGGGATTCCCGAGCACGAACGCGCTATCGTCGCAGGAGACCAGTCCATCACCCAGCTCAACCACGCCAGTGGCCTCGGTCTCTGGCTGGTCCGCTGGATCGTAGACTCTCTCGGTGGCGAGCTTTCCTTCGCGGAGCGACCGAGTGGTGGGACGACCGTCCGGATCGAACTCCAGCGACCGTCTTCGGGCCGCTGAGGCCGTTTGTCCGGCGAATTCCTGGACAGCGCTAGCAAAAGGGGTGGCACTCCAACTCCAAATTTCATATAGCGTTATATGATTTATAAGCAGATCACTGGTCGAATGCCAAACCGTCCCTCGCATACGCTGTAGTCGCGTTAACTGGCAACCGGGCGAACAGAGGCCGATGGCTGACAGACCGCTGGTGGACCGGCTGCCTCCCGGGGCAGTCCCCCACGTTCCGCTCGGCACGCTGCCGACGCCGGTCGAACGCGCCGGCGCTCTCGGTGCTGACATCGGTGTGCCAGACCTCTACGTCAAACGCGGCGGTCGGACCGGGGAGCTGTACGGCGGAAACAAGGTTCGCAAACTGGAGTTTCTGCTGGCAGACGCCAACGGGCAGGGACGCGAGGGGGTCTGGACGCTCGGCGGGGGCGGGAGCAATCCCGTGCTGGCGACGGCACTGTACGCCCGCCAGCAGGGACTGACGCCCCATGCTGCCCAGTTTCCCCAGCCGGTGACCGAGCACGTCCGCGAGAATCTGCGCGTGTCAGCCACTACAGCTCCCGAATTGACGCTCGTCGGCGGTATACTGGGTGTCCTCCGGGAGATCCTTCGCGTTCGCGCGAAGCGAGCCCTCGCACGTGATCCGTCCCTGTACTACGTGCCCGCGGGCGGCTCCTCGCCGCTCGGTGTGCTGAGGTTCGTGAACGCAGGGTTGGAACTGCCGCGCAGGTCGAAGCAGGGGACCTCCCCGAACCGGACGTGATCGTCGTGCCGGTCGGGAGCGGCGGGACGGCAGCCGGGCTGGCGATCGGCTGTCGGCTCGCCGGCCTGGGAACGACCGTTCTGGGCGTCCGCGTCGTCGAGACGTTCCTGACGAACCGGTGGACGGTCGATCGGCTTCGAACCCGGACAGTCGAGTATCTCGACGCGCGAGGGGGAGATCTGCCGGCCGACCCCCAAGGGTTAGCTGGAAATCGTCGGCCGCTACTTCGGGGGGCGTACGGCGAACCGACGCCGGCTGGCACGCGGGTGGTATCGCTCGCAGCCGGTACGGGGTACACCTCGACCCGACCTGCACGGCCAAAGCGTTTGCCGGCCTCTGCGGCGAGCGCGACTGGCGATCACTGGGCGACGAGATGGTCGTCTTCTGGCAGACGCTGAACGCAGTGGATCTGAGCGACCGGCTCGATGCAGTGACTCCTGCTGGACTGCCCACTGGCGATCGTCAGTACCTCTCGGGAGAATAGTCGCTGACCGTCGGTCCGACGCCTTTTCAGGCCGTCGCGCCGGTGTCGATGCCGTCGATCGTGACGAAGCCGTAGTCACAGTCCGGGCAGTGCCACTTGATCTTCTTGCCGAGGTGCAGGGTCGTGCTCGCGGCACGGTAGAACTCCTTGTCCTCCTCACAGTGCGGGCAGTACTGCTCGCGATCCATGCTCATACGCCCAGCATCGTACGCCCGGTAATTGAACGTCCCGGTTTCGCCCCTTCCGGTGTGTGGCGGCGCCGCCACTCCGTCATCACCTCCGTCCGTAGATTGCCGATTTCGTCCGCTACAGCTGACTTCACCGCTGTTTTGGGGTGCTGGGAAACGTCGGCGGCCTGTCTGTGATAAACGAGTGACCGCTATATCGAATCGAGCAACTCTTTTCGCAGGTGGTCCTGGCGAACCGCGTCGTTCGAGGCTCGTGATGTGGTTTTCGGGCCGCTCGCTCCGGGTGTCGCCGTCTGAGGGAGTAGTCTAACACTGTTAGGTACCATTCATAGATGAGTTGCGCCCGACGGCTCACGTATGGCAAACGAGTTCGACGAGGTCATGACGGAGTTCGCGGCGGAGCTGGAGTCGTTCGAGGAGCGGATGACGGAAATCAGCGACATGCTGTCGAAGTACGAGTCGATCGGCGACGACAGCGCGGCGGCGAGTGGCTCACCGGCCGCTGGGGACTGACCGGTCCGGCGAGTGTCTGAGCAGGTGGACTCGCCCGGCGACCAGGCCGACGAGAAAGCCCGTGAAGTGGGCGACGAGTGCGACGCCCGGCTGGCCGGTCGCGACGGTGACGGCGATTGCGAGGAGCACGAACACGAGCAACTGGGTCCGGCCGGAGAGTTCGACGCCACCGATTGCGGCTTCCGCGAGCCTGTTCGCGGACAGCAGGTATCCGATGAACGCGAAGACCGCGCCGCTCGCGCCGAGGACGCCTGCTGGGCTGCCGAGCAGCGGGCCGACGGTGATCTCCGCGACGCCGGCCGTGGCCCCAGCCGTGATGAAAAAGGCGTGATACCGGAGGTCGCTGGTCTGGTGTTCGAGGATGAACCCTGGAATCAACAGCGCGATGGCGTTCCAGAGGAGGTGTACCGGCCCCGAGTGGGCGTAGACGCTGGTGACGATGGTCCAGGGGTTCGTCGTCACTGGCGGGGCAAGCACGAACAGCGCGGGGAAGATTCCGAGCAGCCGAGCGACGCTTTCGACGGCGAACACCACCACGAACAGCGCGATCGTCGTGAGAGTCGGACTTCGGGCGGTGACCATCGCTCTAGAAGAGGACCGCTGCCCGCATAACTTCGGGGTTCCGGGTGTGTCTCACTGCTGACGGAGGGCTATAAGACGCTGGCGGCCTTGCCATACCACATGAAAATCTACACCGGGAGCGGTGACGAGGGCATGACTGACCTCCGGAACATGGATCGGGTCTCTAAGGCCAGTCCCCGCATCGAGGCCTACGGAACTGTCGACGAGGTCAACGCGCTCGTCGGTGTCGTTCGGCCGACCGGGCACGACGACGTGGACGACCAACTCCGGGAGATCCAGAATCACCTCCACATCGTCCAGGCCGACTTCGCCAATCCGGATCCCGACGACGGCGATCCGCAGGTCCGGGAGGAACACGTCGAGCAGCTCGAAACCTGGATGGACGATTACGACGACGAACTCGACCCGCTGGAGACGTTCATCCTCCCCAGCGGGAGCGAGCCGGGCGCGAAGCTCCACCAGGCGCGGGCGGTCTGTCGCCGGGCCGAACGCCGCGCTGTCACGTTCGGCTCCGAGGAGGCCGGCGTCAACGACGCCGCGATCGTCTACCTCAACCGGCTATCGGACTGCCTGTTCACCCTGGCGCGCGTGGTCAACAAACGCGAGGGTGTCCCGGAGGAGAGTCCGACTTACTGAGCCGGTTGTAGCTCCTCGACCTCGGGGAGCACACTCCGGGTCCAGTTTGCCCTGTCGAGGTACGTCGAGAGCGGCGTGGGTGTGAAATCGACGTGCTGCGTGAGTCGCCCGACGAGCCCCGCCGGTGCGTCGCGGTTGTACCACTCGAACAGGCGCGCGTAGGCGTCCCCGTACTGCGATCGCACGACGTCGATGGGGATGTGGACCGCCTCCATCTCCTGGTTCAGCGCCTCACCAAACGCCGCTGCCATCTCGCTCAGCGTGAGCTCCTCGCTGGCGAGCGGAATCTCTGCCCCCCGGTACTGCTCGGGCGACTCGAAGATGCGGGCGACGAGGCGTCCCAGGTCGGCGGCGTCGGTGAGTGGGAGCCGGGTTCCGGGCGCGAGCGGGAGCGCGAGCGTGCCATCGACTACGTCCTCGCGCCGTAACTCGAAGGTCTGCATGAAGTAACTCGGCCGGAGGATCGTCGCCGGCAGGTCCAGACTCCGGACGTGGGTCTCGATTCTGGCCTTCGACTCGATGACCGGGACCTGCGTGTTCCCGGCTGCACCCGCGACGGAACTGAACACGAAATGGTCGATATCGGCCCGTGCAGCCACGTTCGCGAGGTTAATCCCCTGAGTAACCTCGCCGTCGAACCCGGCCTCCCAGAAGTCGGTCATGGCGAAGACGGCGTCGACCGGTTCGATCGCATCCACCAGCATCTGTGGTTCCCAGAGGTTCCCCTGGACCACGATCGCCCCTCGTTCTGCGAGCTTTCGAGCCGCTGGACTACTCGGGTCACGGGTCAGCGCGTACACGTCGATCGCTCGGTCGTCTGCGAGCAGGCGGTCTGCCACGGCGCCGCCCTGCGTTCCCGTCGCCCCCACGACGAGCACCCCCCGGATGGTCATGTGGATTTGCTATATCGGCTAGTGGTTTAAGCGACACTATCTGTCAGACTGTCTGTTCGAGAAAGAATCGGTGAGGTGGCTCTTTACGCCCGCTCGTAGACGAGCACGCCGCCCTGGTCGTGAGCGATCACCTCGCCTCGGGATTCGAGGACGTCCAGGTGGCCGACGGCCTCGCTGATCCCAGCGAAATACTCCGTGATCGGGAGGTCACCGAACAGTCCTTCCATCACGTCCACGGGCGTCGTCGGGCCGTCGACCAGGGCAGCGACGTTCGCGGTCCGCTCGTCGTGTTCGGCCAGGACCTCGTCGATCCGTTCCGCAGGTTCGTCGATCCGGTCACGGTGGCCGGGGAGGAATCGATCGAACGCCTGGTCGCGCAACCGTTCGAGGGATCGGTTGTAGGCGGGGAGGACGTGCGGTCGGGCCGAATCGGGTTCGGGCGGCGGGACGAGGAACGGGTTCGGGGTGATATCGGCCAGCACGTGGTCGCCGACGATGGCCCGTCGGCTGCCGTCGTCCTCGTAGGAAAAGAGGAGCTCGCCCGCCGCGTGCCCGGAGGTTTTCCGGACCGTGAGCGTCGTGTTCTGGACGACGATGCTGTCGTCGGTCGTGACCTCTCGGTCGGTGCGGACGCTGGGTGCGTACCCCAGGAACGCCTTGGGGAGCTCGGTGACGGTTTCGGCGGTCGCGCCTGCCATCCCGCAACGCTCGAAGAAGTCCGTGAAGTAGCGTTGCTCGTACTCGAACTGCCTCTCGAAATCGGCCATGATCGCCGCCGCTTCGGGGCTGGCGACGACGCTGGCACCACGGTCGCTGAACCGGTGGGCGAGGCCGAAGTGATCCGGATGCGGATGGGTGACCAGCACGCGCTCGATGTCGTCCGGTTCGATCTCACGCTCTTCGAGGGCGTCGAGGAGTCGCGACCAGGCCTCCTCGCTGTCGGGACCCGGATCGACGAGCGTCCGCCCGGCGAGATACGCGTTGACCGGGCCGACCTGAAACGGCGTCGGAACTGTGAGGCGTGTAAACATACCTCTCAGTAGCCCGTACTGGGACAAACCCTTTGGGATGGTGATGGCGACAGTAGGTAACCGGGCCACGGAGGGGTGCCCACGGTAGAGTCCTCGGCGGCCCAGGCATGGTGGAACAGACGCGGTGGCCGACCCCGCCGACGCGGGTCATTCCGGCCAGTTTTAGGTATGCCTAAATCAGTGAAAAACCTTCTGGTTCGTCCGGTTGTGAGAAGGATCGGGCCGCCGTGTTGCGATTTCGAAACTGTAGTGCCACAAACCTTATATCTGTCCTCGGCGTAAGGACGAATATGAACAAGCACTTCGAAGACACGCAGTACTACCTGAAACGGGCGGGAGAGACGGCAAAGCGCGGTGTCGTCGAAGAGCTCGAACCGATCGAGGAACGGTTCAAGCAGTTGACCGGTGGCGAGGAGGAACCGGAACCGGGGCGGCTCGACGAGGTACGCGAGGATCTCAAGGAGGTCCAGACGAAGGCGGAGGGCGAGGCGAGGAAGGCGATCGGGGACGCTCGTGAGAAGCTCGAGACGTACCGGAAGCGCGAAGCGTAGGACCGCCCTTCGAAGGTAACTCTTAAGTCGCGTGCAGGGATACGTCCGAGCGCGGGTTGGTGATCTAGTCCGGTTATGATACCTCCTTCACACGGAGGAAGCCGGCGGTTCAAATCCGCCCCAACCCACTGAATTTCTCGCGCCGCTCATTTTCGAGCGGCGCGTGCCCGAAGCGTTTGGCGAATTTGAAGCAGGGAAGTCGCAGCGCGACCGACGGGAGCGACTGTCTTCCCGTGGTTCACAATCCGCCCCAATCCACTGAACTTCTCGCGCCGCTCCCTTTTGAGCGGCATTTGCCCCAACCGTTTGGTGGACGTCATAGAAAGGCGATCTATCAACGGTGATGTGGTGGTATCGTACAGATACTGACACCTAAGGAACGATTTTCTCAGTGGTGTGGCCCGACGGGAGTGGTTCAAAAACACTTCGGCTGGTTATCAGAATTAATTTTTCTAAAATCTCGATACAGGAGTCAGATACGATAATTTGGCCGAAAAAATCATATGCGATATTTTTCTCTGTGCATTCATGGTTAACACTGAGTATCCGCGAGATTGGCGGTCTCGCAGACGGGAGGTGTTCGAACAGGACGGGTATACGTGCCAGAATTGTGAACGGAAAGGTGGTGAAAAGGGAGACGCCGAACTCCTGGCCTATCATCTCATCCCGACCGACGAGGGGGGATCACACGACACCGCGAATCTGCTCACTGTCTGCAAACAGTGCAAGCGGCGGCTCACTCGGGAAATCGAGTCCCCGGGTGCGGTGGCAGACGAGGACTCGATGGTCGATCCGATCGAGTCGCTCGAAGATCTCCAACGGGCGATCGCGTACGTGGACGAGATCGAAAGTCTGGTGTCCCAGTACGCGGAGCAGGTGCTGGGCGAGGGTGACGTCGACGAGGGACGGATCGTCAGGAACAGCGAGAGCTTTCTCATCGACGCGCGGGACGCGAAAAACCACATTCTCACGGCCAAGCTGATGTTCTCGAAGGTGCATCTCGACGGCGATACCCAGGCACAACACGACGCGTATGCACACTTGTCCGAGGAGGTCTTCTCTCTCCTGCGGTACGAACTGGAGATCGTGGGGTACTTTCAGGACTACATCGACGTGCTGACGACGGTGAAATGTCCGAAATGTGGGTACGACGCCGATCAGGACTCGAAGCTGTGCGGAGAGTGCAGTCGCGAACTGCCCGTCTTCTGGGAGTGTCTCCAGTGTCGAACGAACGTCGATAAACTCGAGGAGGACTACTGTTCGGCCTGCGGGAACGAACTGCCTGAACTGCCACCGGAGCAACAGCGGGAACTCGACGCCGTGCAGGAGGCCACCGCGGCGACGCTGGACGAGTGGCAGTCCCAGCTGCAGACGGTGTTGGACGTCGTCGAGAACGAGGTCGTCCCGGCACACAAACAGGGGTGAACGCAGTGGCTCTGGGGGAAGCCGACGCACGGACCGACCATCCCCCGATGGACGTTCCCGGCGGCTGTGGGTGACTCAGCCGACGATTTCTTCGATCGAGGCGTGACCGAAACACACCGTCGTCCCGCGCATCGCGACCCGGTCACAGCCGTCCTCGCTACAGGACTGCAAGGTGGGGAGACACACGTCTGTGTGGGTTGTGTTCGATCCTCATGTCTGTGTCGACCGGGACGAACCGATCGGCTGTGGACTGATCGTTGCGCCTGGATTGGCGACTGTCCGGTGCAGTCTGCAGGCGGCGCGTTATCGAACGCGAATCGGCTGCGGACGACGTGCGCGGGCGCGCTGGACGAGCCGTTCCACACGCTCGTCAGTCGCGGGGTGGGTCGAGAAGAGACGCCCGAGTCCGTTGTCTTCGTCCCCGCGGGTGTACAGCGGCGAGAGCAGCCCCCAGTCGGGATTGCTGATCCGGTCGATCTTCGAGAGCGCGCGTGCAAGTGCCAGCGGCGTGCCGGTCACCTCGGCGGCCCGGTCGTC
>SDGW01001167.1_pt1 | contig 10910 bp, 9 predicted proteins | sample 2873831 | NCBI WGS metagenome assembly SDGW01 (sample SAMN08132700, study PRJNA421101) | hypersaline lake metagenome | isolation source: celular fraction 0.22 microns magnesium sulfate-rich crust from ephemeral... | place: Spain: Penahueca Lagoon, Toledo | collected 2011-07
GACATCTACTTGCTTCGATTGAAGCAAACGGGATACCTGCTGCCATGTTTCGAACATTTTACGACCTGCAATCCCTTGGACCTCAATCCCTTTAAATACAATGTCATTCGTCACATCAAGTGTAACAGGTTTAACTGGAAGACTTAAGATAGAAACGCGTCCACCGTTTGTAATCATCTTAAACCCTTGGTCCATAGCGATTGGATGACCGCTCATTTCACATACGACATCTACTCCGTGGCCATCGGTTAGTTCCTTAGCTTTCGCTACAGGATCAATTTCTTTCGAGTTAATAATTGTCGTCGCTCCCATTTTCTCAGCTAACTCTAAACGGTATGGATTCAAATCAAAAGCAAGTACCTGGGAAGCTCCAGCTGCTTTAGCAACTCCAACAGCCATTAAACCGATTGGACCACAACCAATAATGGCAACGTTTTTCCCTGCTACGTCACCATTTAAAACGGTATGAACAGCATTGCCCATCGGTTCTTGAATCGATGCGATATCGGTCGGCATCGTGTCTGGGTTTTTCCACATGTTTTCTTCTGGTAATGCTACATACTCTGCAAAACAACCATTCGTGTCTACACCAATTATTTGTGTATTTTCACAGATATGATATTTACCCGTTAAACATTGTGGACATTGATGACATACAATATGTGTCTCTGCACTCACGTAATCTCCAATTTGTACTTTTGATACTTTACTTCCAACTTCTACGACTTCACCGGAAAACTCATGTCCAAAAACATATGGAGGATTTACCCGGCTCGCTGACCATTCATCCCAGTTATAGATATGAAGGTCTGTTCCACAAATTGATGTAGCTTTTACTTTAATTAAAACATCCAGGTCGCCTATTTTAGGAATATCTACCTCCTGAAGTTCAGCACCTTTTGCTCGTTCAGGTTTAACGAGCGCTTTCATTTTTCCATCCATGGTGAACACCTCTTACCGAAAAATATTAATCTATCACTATTATAATCATATTTTTAAAGAATGCGCCAGTATTTATTTTTCGAACGTCCATCTTATATGGACGAATGCTCACGTGAGAAAGCGCTTTCTTTTATGATCGCAAAAAAACCGCCCAAAAGAGCGGTTGTAAAGGACTACATAAAATCTGAAACCAGTTTATCAAAGTGCTCATCAGACATCTCTAGCGATGAGAACGATAAGGGTTTATCTCCATATCCATGAATGAGTTCTTGATAAGATTGTTGATTCTTGTTTTGATAGATTAATCCAGAGACTAAACCATCATATGTCATGAGTGTTCGCATTGCTCCCTCACGACTGTGCGGGTCATAGCCTTCAACATCTTTTAATTTGATCAAATTTTGTTTAAACCAGTCGTAGGTATTGACTTTATTGTACGTAACACATGGGCTAAACACATTTATAAAGGAGAAGCCGTCGTGTTGTATGCCCTGTTCGATGATCGAGGTTAAATCTTTCAAGTCACTGGAGAAACTTTGCGCTACAAAAGAAGCGCCTGATGACAAGGCCATTTCAATTACGTTAACGGCAGATTCAATAGATCCTTCAGGTGTACTTTTCGTTTTAAAACCCATTTCACTCCGAGGTGACGTTTGCCCTTTAGTAAGTCCATAGATCTGATTGTCCATAACGATATAAGTTATGTTCATATTCCGTCTGATGGCATGAATTGTGTGTCCCATACCGATCGCAAATCCATCTCCATCACCGCCTGATGCAATAACCGTTAAATCTTTATTGGCCATTTTGACACCTTGAGCAAGTGGAAGGGCACGACCATGGATCCCGTGAAATCCATATGAATGAATATAACCAGAAATTCGACCTGAACAACCAATCCCAGAGATTAATGCGAGATCTTCGGGCTCTAATCCAATGTTAGCAGCCGCCTTTTGAATGGCAGCCTGAACGGAGAAATCACCACATCCCGGACACCAATTTGGCTTTACTTTATTTCGGAAGTCTTTAAATGTAGCCATCAAATCAACCCCTTGCAATCTTTATACATTTCACCTGGTTTAAAAGGTGTTCCATCATACTTTAGGACACTTTTCATTTTCGATGCGTGACCCACATTCATACGGAGGATACTCGCCAGTTGACCAGTAGCGTTATGTTCGATGACAATCACTGTTTTAGCCGATTCGACAAGAGGGCTTATATCTTCAGTTGGAAATGGATGAATTAAACGAACATGAGCATGGTTAACCTTGTAACCGTCTTCCTCTAAAAGGATTTTGGTTTCTTCAATCGTACCGCGAGTCGAGTTAAATCCGACAAGTAATAGATCAGGCTTATCATGAGGTGTATCTTTATAGACCGGAGTGTTAAACTGTTGTGGCAAACGATCTAGCTTTCGCATACGTTTATCCATTTGTGTCTGCCGGTTTTCAGCTAATTCAGAAGGTTTTCCAGATTCGTTATGTTCCACGCCTGTTACATGGAATATGCCATTCTTTGTACCTGGTAGGACACGAGGTGAAACACCATCGTCCGTTGTTTCATAACGCTTAAATGTCTCTCCTTTTTCAAGTACTGGAATGCTTTCAGGCTTTTTTATTTTGCCTCTACGGATTGAAATAGAACGTTGATCAAGTGGATCTACAGTTTGTTTACCGAGTGAAAGCTGCAAATCGGACAAAAGAATCACAGGACACTGATACTCGTCGGCTATATTTAATGCTTCAACAGCATCATGGAATGCTTCTTGCACAGTACTAGGCGCCATCACGACCTTCGGAATCTCCCCATGCGTCCCATATATCATAGCCATTAAATCTGATTGCTCCTGCTTTGTTGGCAAACCTGTGCTCGGGCCACCTCGTTGAGTGTCAACGATAACTAGAGGAGTTTCCGTCATACCAGCTAAACCAATCGATTCCATCATGAGTGATAAGCCTGGTCCTGCTGAAGCTGTAATGGTACGGACCCCAGCGTAATTTGCTCCGATGGCCATCGTTGCAGCCGCCATCTCATCCTCCGTCTGAATAACAGTTCCACCAAACTCCGGAAGTTTTTCAATCATATATTCCATAATCTCAGAAGCTGGTGTAATAGGGTATGCAGACATAAAACGGCATCCACCTGCTAAAAAGCCCATGGCAATCGCATCATTTCCGATCATATACATTCGTTTCTTCCCGTCCGCTTCCTCTAGCCTCATTGTCGATATGTTTCCATTCGATTGGTCTTGTACATATTGAGCACCCTGTCGAATAGCTTCCATGTTATTTTCAACGACCTGTTCTCCCTTTCGCGCAAAAATCCCTTCTACTACCTCCCGAAACGATTCAGGATTTAGTTGTAGAATCGCAGACGAGGCACCAACAGCTACCATATTTTTCATCAATGCATTACCGAGGTTTTTGGCAATAGAGGTAAAAGGTACAACATATAACGTGACTTTGCTACCCTCAGGAATTGTAGGTTTGAACTTTTCATCCGCTATGACAATGCCTTGGTCATGAAGCTCATAAAAATTCAGATCGATCGTTTCTTGATCAAAAGCTACTAAAATGTCCAGGTCATCTGAAACTGATCGAACCTGAGACGTGGAGACTCGAATTTTGTTATTGGTATGTCCTCCTTTAATTCGGGAAGAAAAATGACGATAACCATATAAATAATATCCGAGTCGATTTAAAGCTTTAGAAAAAATTTCCCCTGTACTCTCAATCCCTTCTCCTTGCTGACCTCCAACCTTCCAAGAAAGTTGATTTTTCACCCTCATACACCCTTTCGCATATCTCCTTTTTCGCGCTTACAAGATGTCTATGTATCATGACGAATCTAGTAATCTTATCTATCTTATTTATACGCACGACCATAGGGGAAATATGCGTGTTTTCGTTCTGTGTGTTACAGAATGCCAGGGCTCCTGTGCGGGAAAGTACGAATGAAGTTTTCATGTGTCATTTTATTTATGAGATTTTGCGGATAGTAAGCCTGTAACATACTTATGAAAGTATCATAATCCTCATAATCCTCAAGACCATCTACAATCATAGTCGTGCCATCAAAATCCGATCCAAATCCTAATGAATCCTCTCCACCTAGTTGGAGGATATATTGAATATGTTGCAGAACATGAGATGGGGTTGCCTCTTTAGATTCATGTAGGAATCCAGAAACAAACGTAACCCCTATAAATGCCTTTCTTTCGATCAGGGCGTTCAATTGTTTATCATCAAGATTACGAGGGTGCGGACATAATGCATACACATTTGAATGAGATGCCATTGGATATTTTGCTAGGGCCATGACATCCCAAAAACCCTGATAGGAAAGATGAGATACATCCGTCCAAATATTATGTTCGTTTAAAAGTTCGACGACCTGTTTACCAAATGAAGACAAACCAGCACCGCGCTCCTCGCCAATTCCATCGCTAACAGCATTCGCCTGATTCCAAGTTAATCCTACTGCACGGACCCCAAGACGAATAAGTGACTTCAGCTTTACCAGGTCTTCACCTATTGGATGACAGCCCTCTAATGTGAGCATAGCTCCTTTCTCGTTTTCTTTTAAGTTCAAAATATCCTGTTGGGTCTGAATCCATTTGATATCAGGATTAGGCTTAAGAATTCTTTCGTAAAACAGATCAACCATCTCTAAGGCAACTTGAAAAGTAGAATCTTCATGTACATACTCAGGAACATATATCGCGAAACACTGCACTTTGACGTGGTTCTTTTTCCATTTTTCATAATTCACACCGAGTTCTGGACTATATTGAAATGATAATTCCGGGTGTTCCCACATTTTATATAACGCATCACAATGGGCATCGATAATCACGAAATATCCCTCCTATTATGGTAAAAAACTCGGCTTTAGAAGCCGAGTTTTCAGGATGTGCTTATTCAGAACTAGCTTAGTGGATCTACATTTCTTTCAACCTACCAAAAGAAAACCTGTTTGCTCTCTAGCAAACAGGTGACCTATATATTGCTTATCGAGGCTCTACAATTAATTTAATAGCTGTACGCTCTTCATTATCAATCAGAATGTCTGTAAAAGCTGGAATACAAATAAGATCTACCCCACTCGGGGCTACAAATCCTCTAGCGATCGCAACCGCTTTAACAGCCTGGTTCAAAGCACCAGCACCGATAGCTTGGATTTCTGCTGAGCCGCGTTCTCTTAGTACGTTCGCAAGTGCTCCTGCTACAGAATTCGGGTTGGATTTAGCTGAAACTTTTAATATTTCCACTACTAGTTCCTCCTTCATCTCCTAATATAATCTCCCACTTTTACTATATTCATGGAGTAGTGACTTATTCCTCCTTATTATGAATGAATTTTTCTAACAATTCAAATAATTAGGTGAAGAACGGATGATCGTCATTAATTAAAATACGTTTCACCTTTGTCGCTTTACCGGAGGAAGAGTCAACATCTACCAAAAATCCACTTAATTGTTTTCTACCCGTTTTTGGTATCTCAAAACGTACTGGAAGGCCCGTAAGGAATTTTTTGATAACAGGTTCTTTATCTGTACCTAGTATTTCATCATAAGGGCCTGTCATTCCAACATCTGTTATATAAGCTGTACCATCAGGAAGAATGCGGTCATCAGCGGTTTGAACGTGTGTGTGAGTCCCTACAATGGCACTAACGCGACCATTTAAATACCAAGCCAATGCTTGTTTCTCTGAAGTCGCCTCAGCATGAAAATCAACAAAGATTAGATTCGTACGTTTTTTCGCCTCTTTAATCAATTCATCAGCTTTTGTGAAAGGATCATCTAAAGGAGGCATGAATGTTCTTCCTTGCAGATTAATAATGGCTAGTTCGACTCCATTGTCTTTAATAAAAGTCAGCCCTTTTCCTGGCGTTCCTTCTGGAAAATTCGCAGGTCTCACCATTTTATCTGCTTTATCGATGAAGTCGAAAATCTCCTTCTTGTCCCAGGCATGATTTCCTAACGTTACAGCTTGTGCACCTTGCTCGATAAACCCACGATATATCTTTTCATTAATGCCTTTACCAGAAGCGGCATTTTCTCCGTTTATAATCGTAAAATTCGGATGATACGACTGTTTTAATTTTGGTAAATACTCCTGAACCATCTCTCTCCCTGGAGATCCAACTACGTCGCCTACAAATAATATTTTCATATATAAAGGTTCCTCTCTTTATGTAAAATTCTTTATTAGTGTCACACAGAGGTGTGAGGATGTCAAAGCACTTGTCATTGTAGTATGGAGTCAAGAATGATCCATTATACAATTCCGGGGCTAATATATAGCCATAACAAAAGCGACCCCAAATGGAGTCGCTTTTGTTTATTTAGCATATTCTACTGCTCTTGTTTCGCGTACAACGGTTACTTTGATGTGACCTGGGTAATCCAGTTCATTCTCAATACGGTTTCGAACATCTCGAGCTAACTGTACAGATTTCACATCATCAATGTCTTCTGGCTTCACCATAATGCGTACTTCACGTCCTGCTTGAATTGCGAAGGATTTCTCAACACCGTCATAGGACTCAGAGATTTCCTCAAGCTTTTCAAGACGCTTGATGTAGTTTTCAAGTGTTTCACTACGTGCACCTGGGCGAGCGGCAGATAGAGCGTCCGCTGCAGCAACTAGTACAGAAATAATTGATGTCGCCTCTTCATCACCATGGTGAGAAGCAATGGCATTAATGACCGTGTCATTTTCTTTATATTTCGTAGCTAGTTCAACACCAATTTCAACGTGACTTCCTTCTACTTCATGGTCAATGGCTTTACCAATGTCATGCAGTAAACCGGCGCGTCGAGCAAGTGTTTCGTCTTCCCCTAGTTCGGCAGCTAACAAGCCTGTTAGGTACGCTACTTCCGTGGAGTGATTCAACACATTTTGACCATAGCTTGTACGATATTTTAGTCGTCCCAAAATTTTCACAAGATCTGGGTGTAGACCGTGAACCCCAACTTCAAATGTTGTTTGTTCACCAACCTCGCGAATATGTTCATCTACTTCACGACGAGATTTTTCTACCATCTCTTCAATTCGTGCAGGGTGAATTCGTCCATCCTGAACTAATTTCTCTAAAGCAATGCGGGCTGTCTCTCGTCGTATTGGATCGAACCCGGATAAAATAACAGCTTCTGGTGTATCATCAATAATAAGATCAATCCCCGTTAATGTTTCTAACGTACGGATATTTCGTCCTTCACGCCCGATGATACGGCCTTTCATCTCATCATTTGGTAAGTTAACAACGGAAACAGTAGTTTCTGCTACGTGATCGGCAGCACAACGTTGAAGTGCAAGAGAAAGAATGTTTTTCGCTTTCTTGTCAGCTTCCTCTTTCGCACGGTTTTCCGCTTCCTTAACCATAAGGGCTGATTCATGGGAAACTTCTTGTTCTACACGTTCTAAAATAACTTGTTTAGCTTGGTCAGTAGTAAGACCGGAAATGCGTTCAAGCTCGGATTGTTGCTGCTCTTTCATCTCTTCCACTTTGCTTTCCGTTACTTCAATTTGTTGTTGTTTTTCTGTTAGTGATTCTTCTTTCTTCTCTAACATGAGCTCGCGCTTATCCAGCGTTTCACTTTTACGATCCAGATTCTCTTCTTTTTGCAGTAAACGGCTTTCTTGTTTCTGAAGTTCATTGCGACGCTGTTTAACTTCCTCTTCAGCTTCTTGACGAAATTTATGGTTTTCTTCTTTTGCTTCTAAAAGAGCTTCTTTCTTCGCTGCATCAGCGTTACGATGCCCTTCGTCCACAATTTGTTTCGCCAATTCTTCTGCACTGGAAATCTTCGCCTCGGCAATGGATTTCCGAACCAAATAACCAACAAACAAACCGACTATAAGGGTAAGCAAAATGGAGATGATTAGTGTCATAGTATCCATACGTTCACCTCCTCTTGCTATTTACTTGTACCATACATGTTTGTCGGCATGTACTTGATGTTCATTGTTCCATTTTCATTTTCGTGTGTTTAATCATCATTACATTTGTATAAGGTAAAAGAAAAATGAAAATTATACATATTAATTTTAAGCTTGACTTACCGTAATGTCAAGGAATGGTCACAGAAAAGAGCGTTAGGCAAACCAAATTATCTAAACATTCCGCTTATTCTTAAGGTTTTTGAATGAAGTTATCCAGTAATATTTTTTATATATTACTTGTCATTTATGAACAATCTACCATTAAATAACCCCCTCACCAAACTGGCAAGGGGGAAACTCTATTAAACATCTAAGCTGCTTTGGTTTTCGTCTTCTTTTTCTTCCTCTTGCTCTTCTGGAGCTTCGTCCATGCTGTAGTGTTGACGAATTTTCTGGTGAATTTCGTGGTAGACTTCTGGATTTTCTTTAAAGAATTGCTTTGCGTTCTCACGACCTTGACCAAGTCGATCGCCATTATAAGAATACCAGGACCCACTCTTCGTAATGATTTCGAGGTTTGTACCGATATCGAGCAGCTCTCCTTCTGCCGAAATACCTTCACCATACATGATGTCTACTTCAGCTTGTTTAAATGGAGGAGCTACCTTATTTTTCACTACTTTAAGCTTGGTTTTATTACCGACCATTTCGTTCCCCTGTTTTAACGTTTCTGCACGACGTACCTCTAAGCGAACAGAAGAATAGAACTTCAATGCACGGCCACCTGGTGTCGTTTCCGGACTACCAAACATGACGCCAACTTTTTCACGGATTTGGTTAATGAAAACAGCCGTAGTCTTCGATTTATTAATGGCACCGCCTAACTTACGTAACGCTTGAGACATTAGACGTGCTTGAAGACCAACGTGAGAATCTCCCATCTCACCTTCAATCTCTGCTTTTGGAACAAGTGCTGCAACAGAGTCTATAACAATCATGTCAATCGCACCACTGCGTACAAGGGCTTCTGCAATCTCTAGAGCTTGTTCACCCGTATCAGGTTGAGATAGAAGTAACTCTTCAATATCTACACCTAAAGCACGAGCATATACAGGGTCTAAAGCATGCTCAGCATCGATAAACGCTGCTTGTCCACCTTGACGCTGTGCTTCAGCAATAGCATGCAGAGCTACGGTTGTTTTACCAGAAGATTCTGGACCATATATCTCAACAATACGACCTCGAGGATATCCGCCGACGCCTAAAGCGACATCAAGTGCTAGTGAACCACTTGGTACGGTGTTAATTTTCTTTTCAGCTTGTTCCCCTAACTTCATTACAGAGCCTTTTCCGAATTGCTTTTCTATTTGACGTAACGCCATATCTAGCGCTTGTTTACGATCACTCACGTTTCTTCCCCCTTAAGATTGAACTAATACAATCATAACGCTTTTTAGGAAATTTAACAAGAAAAATACGAATAAACGTTCCCCATTTTTAAAGGAAATGGGCGTGTTAAAATCCCATTTCCCTATTGGAATACTTTTATTTTTGAGGTTTAGACTTGATTTAAAATTGAATTTTAATCTTTTTTTCTTTTTAAATGATGATATAAAAGTCCATATCCTTTTTTAACGGTTTTTGCACGCATCATATTGCGATCTCCGTCGATGAAAAATGATTCCGCAAATGGAGATTCACCTTCTATATAAATACCAATATAAACCGTACCAACAGGATGCCCTTCTACCGAATCGGGTCCGGCCACACCTGTAAAACTAATTCCTATTTTGGAATCCAATTTTTCCGCTACATTCACAGCCATTGAAACCGCACATTCCTCGCTAACGGTCCCATATTGATTGAGAATTAAATTAGGGACTTCTAAGACATTCTCTTTCACGCTTTGGGCATAGCAAACAATTCCACCGTTACAAACACTTGAAGCTCCCTCTAATGTAACAAGGCGTTCGATGAACTGTCCACCTGTTAAACTTTCTGCAGCTGAAAGGGTTAAATTCTGTTCCTTTAACATGTTGAAAACCGTTCGTTCAATGGAATCATCATCGTACCCATACACATAATCTCCGACTTGATCAAAAACCTTCTGTTCTACAAAATGAACCATTTCTTTTGCTTTTTCTTCTGTCTGAGCTTTTGCTGTAAGTCGAAGGGCTACTTCCCCATTATTTGCTAAAGGAGCTATAGTCGGGTTTTCTTGCGCTTCAATTAAATCTTTTAGATCGTGCTCTAATTGAGACTCCCCAATGCCAATGAAGCGCAACATTTTTGAATAAAGGGGATCCTGATCAGGGAAATGGTTTTGAATATAAGGAAACCCATACTCTTTCATAATAGATTTCATCTCTCTAGGCACCCCAGGTAAAAAGATCCATAATGTATCATCTTTTTGAACTGCCATTCCAGGCGCCATCCCTACGTGATTTACAAGGATATCTGAACCTTCAAATAAGCGGGCTTGTTTTCGATTATTTGGACTCATTGTTTGTCCATTCTGTTTGTAGTAATCCTCTATTTTCTTCATCGTTTCTTCATCTTCTACAATAGATTTTTGCAGAACTTCCGAAGCCGCTTCACGAGTTAAATCATCTTCTGTTGGTCCAAGGCCTCCTGATACAATTACCAGGTCTGATCGTTTCTGTGCCATGGAAAACAGAGAGGATAATCGTTCATAATTATCTCCTAATACACTATGATGGAAAACATTAATCCCGTAGGTTGCAAGTTGTTCTGAAAGCCATTGAGCATTCGTATTTGGAATTTGACCTAAAAGCAACTCTGTTCCTACAGCAATGATTTCTGCTTTTACACTATGACTCATTACTTCGACCCCTCCATTACATGCCAATTTTTAACAAAATATTCAACACCAGAAGCTACGGTAATAATCATTGCTGCCCATAAAGACAATGTCGCGAATGGTAATCCAATAAAAGAGAAAGGAAAGTTGTGTAATAGTAACGCTGACGCTGCAATGATTTGAATCCATGTTTTTAATTTCCCCATTTGACCAGCTGCAAGCACAATACCTTCACCAGCTGCTACGAGACGTAA
>SDGW01001169.1_pt1 | contig 10898 bp, 6 predicted proteins | sample 2873831 | NCBI WGS metagenome assembly SDGW01 (sample SAMN08132700, study PRJNA421101) | hypersaline lake metagenome | isolation source: celular fraction 0.22 microns magnesium sulfate-rich crust from ephemeral... | place: Spain: Penahueca Lagoon, Toledo | collected 2011-07
CGCCGCCGCCATCGCACCGCCGGCGGCTGCCACGACCATCACGAGGACGAGCAGCAGGCTCTTCGTCGTCTTGTTGATGTTGAACATCGGGGAAAGGAACTGCAGTCGGTTGTCAATCTATACGCCTGTCGAGGTGGGGTCAGCCGTAGGGGGGGCGGCATCCCTCCACCTTCGCTCCGGATACAGGTTGATTGGACCATCTTCACCATCTGTCACGGCATTCGGGGCACGCAAGGACGTGGTAGTCCCCGACAGCTCGCAGTTCTTCGGACTGTTCGCCGCACCCCTCACATTCGCCGCTGGTTGTTGTGCTCATTCGGTGTACCCGAGATCCCGCAGGAGACGAACGCACCGTGCTCCGAGTGATGAGTTATCTATAGACGCTTCGGGTCGGGAACTCGTATCCTGTCGCTGTCTGGTCCGCTCGGTAGATCATGAGATTTCCGTGGGTGTAGTCTCCTTTTCCCTGATAGCCAGCACCGTCGAACGAGAGTGCGTAATACACTGTCTCGCCGTTTTCGTAGATCGGTAAGATAGGACAGTGGGGTTTCGAGTATCCAGGATCCACGTCGAATGAGACTGATTCGACATTCGCTGCCGGGTCAGGGTAATCCGTGGACACCGCACCAGAGCCTGCCGAGTCATCTGCGTATGTCAGTGCATACTCGCCATCGATTTTCTGGATTTTCGGGCCCTCGATCGTCGTCGACGTCCCACTTTCGTCTCGCGTGTTGAGAATTGACCAAGATGCATCGCCGCTGGCAGGGTCATCTGTCGTTTCCGACACCGCGATCTCCCTGTGCATCGTGTTGTGAGCACATCTCCACGCGCCTGGGTCAGAGTCGTAGATGAGATACGGGTCGTACACGTCGTCGCTCTTCGGGTCGGGGAGACCCATGTTCGAGACATCGATAACGTTCACCCCGTGCAGGACGTCGTCAGTTGTCTCACCAACAAACACCTCTGCACTCGATATATTGCCCGCCTCTCGCTGCGCCCACCCCGAGAGTTGGACGATGAAACGATCGTCAGCCTCGTCGTAGACGATGTGTCCAGCGTAATCGTTGTAGGTACTACCGTTTCCTGGCTGTCCGCAAATGGCGCCCGTGAACTCTACGTCGTATGATTCGGTGTTGAGACGGAACACGCCCTGATACGAATCTCCGATGCCCGTCCCGCCAGCACATGATCCGACAATGTAGACCCAATCACCCCTCGTGAATGGGGCACCATCACGGTATGTTACCGGTGCAGGGTCCCGAATGCCGAACATCGGCGTCATGAACATCCGGAAGTCGGAGATCGTCACGCTCTCACCATCATCGAGTCGGTGGTTGAACGCCACATCGACGTTTGCACGCTGGCTATCGTCGAACAGGTCCTTCGACGATGCGGACCAGCTGGCGGACCCGTGGTAGGTCCATCCCTTGGACGTCTCAACCGGTCGAGTGAGCACGTGGACTTTGTTGCCGATGACGATGGCGAGTAGGTCGGTGGGGAGCGTCGGCTCTGTCGTCGATGCGAGAAGTGAACTGCCGGAACCGCCCCAGTTTTCGTAGACGACGACCTCTCCTCCTGCCGGATCTATCGCTACGGTCAACCAGTCAGATGCGCTGTTGATCAGGCCAATTCCAGGGTTCGCGTCGCTCCCCCCGCTGTTCCAGGATTCACTGTACGATTCCACCCGCAGTGAAGCTGCGAAGAAAGGCGTGTCTGGTGACTTGTGAGGGGTGAACCACTCCTCCTGAATACCACCGCTGGAGTTCTCGAACGTCAGCTCACCAGCGCTGATAGAACGCGTGACCGTCGAACTCCCATCTACCTGATACTGGGTGAACGCTGAAGAGTCAGAGGCGAAGAGATCAGCGAAGAACTGTGTACGGTGAATCGGTAGAACATTCGAGTACTCCCGGTTTGGGAGAGTGTCACGCCAGATACCCTGGGCGGAAAGAGATAGGTTCTCGATTTGAGTACCACTGCTGAACGACTTCCCTCGTTCGATTTGTAGATCTTGAGTAACTGGGAAGGTCGCAGACGCGCCAGGTTTCTCCATCGCGTAGGTCCCGTCTCCCTGACTTATCGGGGCAGTTCCTTCTGCCGCAGCAGTCAGGTCTGCACCATTCAACGCCTCGAGCGTCGGCTTGGGGCCTGTTGTGATGTAGAAATTCCATGCTTCCGCATCCTCGTCCCAGGAGTAGACCCGGCCTTTCGGATCGATAAGGATGGCCGGCGTCTGCTCTGGTTCGACCCGTTCGTGGGCAGGCTCTTCTTCATCACTGTCCCGTTCGGCCTGTATGACGTACACTCCCTGGCCCCCTCCATCGTCATCAAGGCCCAGAATGTCATCCAGGTACTCTCCATCGCCGTCCTCGTCGATTGTGAAGAGTCCCATGATAGCGCTGCTGCTAGCAAGGAACCCTCTGCGTGTCGTTCGTGCCATTGGTGACCTCAGAACGCCGCCAGGCGGGACTCGCACCCACGTCTACTTGCGGCTAATGCCCGCGGCCGGAGTCGAACCGGCCTGCTCCAAGCGGGTTATAGCGGGGTCGCGCTGCTGTCGGTTTCGTTCGCTCCGATGAGGCCGAGGTCGTAGACCAGGGACGCCAGCATTGCGTCCTTCGAGAACCCGCCCACCGTGTCCCGCCACCAGTGGTCACGGGCCTGCATCGTCGCCGGGTCGGTGACAGTTCCCGGTTCGAGGCTTTCGGCCAGCCCGTTCGAGAGCATAGGCCCGAACTCCTCGGTGAGGTCTTCGATCTCCTCAATTGCCGTGGCCGAGTCCCCGTCGACGCCCTCGTGGGCGTAGAAGTGCCAGGGGTCGACCACTGCGGCCACGGGATGCTCACCGTCCATCGTTATCGACGATGGGTCCTGCCGGCCGGCAACCCAGTGGTAGGCGTCGTAGACCACCTGCTGGGTCTCACCGGTGTCAGCATCCGAAAGGACGTAGTACCACTCCGTGTCCCCGAGGTGGCTATCAGAGAGCATCCGGGCGAACGGCGAGAGACCTTCCTGGTGGGTGTAGAGCGCGACGTAGACGTGATGGTCCAGCTCGTACTCGGGGCTGGTCGCTGTCCAACCCCACAGCCCGCGCCACTTCTCGCGAGCCTCCTGAGAGAAAACGAGCCGCGGCGCGTACTCGAGCAGCGTTTCCTCGTCGTAGGTGATGGTGACGTGCTCGGGCTGTGCGTCCCAGTGCTCGTACTCTCCGGACTGGGCCAGCGCCGGCACCGTCGCACCGCCGGCAGCCGCCACGGCCAGCCCAGCCCCACGTAGGACATCACGTCGTGTCTGGTTCATCCTGAGACGGCCTCCGTGAAGCCAGCCCACTGGCCGCGAAGATCAGCAGCGAGGGCCTCGTAGATGGTGTCACGGTCCTCCGCTGCGTCGGTCCGGGCCTCGCGCTGGTCCTCGTAGTAGTCCGTGTCCGGGTCGGGTTCGGTTTCAAGCGCGCTCTCGACGGACACCATCCCGGCACCGACCTCATGATAGCCACTGCCGGTGATGGGCTCGGCGCCGTGGGCGAGTCGCTGCTCTATCTCACCGGGCGTCGCGTCGGGGTGCTGCTCGAGCACGAGAGCTGCGGAGCCGCTCACCAGCGGCGTCGCCATCGACGTACCCGAGAGCGTGCTCTTTCCGTCGGCGGTCATCGCCGTGATTTCCATCCCCGGCGCCGCGACGGTCGGGTCGGCGCCCCGCGTCGCGCCGTAGGTGGTAGACTTCGCGCCCGGGTCAGGGCCGCGCTGGCTGAAGTGAGCGACCCCAGCCTCGGACGCCTGTGCGGTCTGGTTCGTGGCCGCGACCGTGACGATGCCGTCCTCCTGTGGGTCCTCACCCAGCGAGTCGGCCGGCGAGGCGATTCCGACCGGAATGGTCTGGGCGCTGTTGCCCGCTGCAATGACGACTAGCGTTCCGTTGTCCGCGCAGTCCTGGACCGCGGCGTCGATGGGTGCGCTGTAAATCTGCGAACCGAGGCTCATCGAGACGATGTCGACCTGCTGCTCGCTGCAGGCCCATTGCAGCCCGTCGACTATGTCTGCCGAAGTTCCGCCGTTCTCCCCGAGCGTCTTGCCGACGTGGAGCGTGGCGTTCGGCGCGACACCATCGTAACTGTCGTTCGAGGCGTCCGCGGCCAGAGCCCCCGCGACCCAGTCGCCGTGCCCGCCCGCGGAGGAAATGTTCTCCCAGCTGTTGTTCGCGGTGGCGTTACGGTCGCCGACGAAGTCCTTCCCGGCCTCAAACCGGTCACCGAAGAGGTCCTCGTCGTAAGTGACGCCGTCGTCGAGGACGGCGATCTCAACGCCAGTGCCGTCGGCCGAAGTCTCGTTGGCGTCGATAGTCTCACGGCTCTCCTCGAGCGTGGACTGGTTCGCGTCCTCAGTGAACGCGATGCCGTCGGTCGCGTACTCCGGTCCACCGATACCGGGAATGTTGACACCGAATAAGGTGTAGCCCGGAGACGACGGCTCCTCAAACTCCTCTCGACTCACCGGCTCCGGCGGTTCGGGGCTGTCGACCTCCTGCACGACTGCGATGGAGTCCACGTAACTCCGCGCGTGGAGACCGTTGCCTAGCGTCCGGTCGAGATAGCCGGTGCCGATGTCCGACGCCGGCGCACTCACGACTGAGGTATTGGTCTCGTTGTCGTAGCTGAGGATTTCCCGCTTCTCGGAGCTGTCCGCCCAGTTCTCCAGCTTGTCGCGGTCACTGACAGCGACGTGCCAACCGGGCTGACCGCCGTAGGTGGCGACCTCTTCGGGTATTTGGTCACTACCCCAGAGACCGCCGCCGGTCTCCTGTGCGAGGCCACCGAGGCCGGTGTCAGGGTCGACACCGGCGTCTGCGAAGGAGGCCGCCGAGGCGCCGCCGATCGACGCCAGGACTGTGAGCGATGCGACTACCAGAACGAGAGATTTGCGTTGCATGATGGATCACCTAGGCTGTGACAGCGGACGGACTTGGACCGTCGATGGTCGGCGCCGGCGCCGCCACCTGCATCGGACCCATGTCGAGGATCGTTGTCAGGTCCGGTACCGGGACGGTGGGCAACACCGGGATTTGCCCCAGAACGCCCAGGGAGATGTCCGGCGTGTTGCGGTCGATCCACCACTCTCCGCGTTCGAGGAATCCAGGGTTGCTGTTCGTCTTGAGCTCGAGCGAGCCGCGAGCGTCGGTAACCGTGACGATCGTCGTCTCGTCGCTGCTCGTCGAGACGTCCGCAAGCTTGCCCTCTCCCTCGCGGGGGAGCGCGTCGTCGCCGCGGTAAAACGTCGCCTTCTCCGAACGGATGGCTGGCAGGTGTGCCGTCACTTCGACGTGGCGCTGCACAGCGCGCTGCTGGTCACCACGGACGATGTCAACCGACAGTGTCGAGGTCGGCGGGAGATCCGCTCCGTGCGCGTAGATGTGCGTTCGGGCTGGTGCGTCCTCGTCAGCCCCGACCTGTGCCGTCACGTCGATGTTCTGCCCGCCGTTGCTGACCTCGACGGCGCCGGACTCGTAGCCGTCACCGACGACGGCCAGCGTTCCGAAGGGCGTGTCCTTCACCCGGATGCCCGGCGGCATCGCACGATCGGACTCGCCGGCGGCGATGCGGTGCGTGAGTGTGCCCTCCTCGCCGGAGGCAGTCTCGAACTCCACCTCGACATAGTGCCGGCCTTCACCATCGGTGGTGAACGTCGCCGTATCGGCTCCCTCCGTCGAGGTGTCGAGTTCCTCGCCGTCCGGACTGACCGCTCGAACGTCGGTGATGTTCGAGATCTGTGTCTCGTCGTCGCCGACAAGGGTCACATCCACCTGCTCGTCCGGCCCGGGGCGGAGTGTGGAGAGGCTGATGGCATCCAGCCCGATGCTGTCGGCGTCTGGGCCGATGGCACTCGTGCTGCCCTTCCCGATCCCGTTGGAGGACGCGACCTGATAGTCGAACTTCACCCCGTCAGCGTCACCGATGGGGTACTCCTCGACGGTTATCTTCGTTCCTCCCTCACCAACCACAGTGCCGGCCGACTGGTCTAGCGTGAGATATTCGTTCGGGACCTCACGCGAGGTGCCGTTCTGGAACTGTGCAACGACACGCACCTGATCCTTCGAGAGATCCTCCTGGAACGTCATCCAGGCGGTTGCCTTCCCGTCGGATATCTCGGCATTCGAGTCACGAGTTTCGATGGTCGAGCGCAACTCGTTGATGGCCTGTTGCTGGGCTTGGATCTGCTCGCGGAGTTCCTCGTCACTGGAGTCGTTGATCTCAATCTCCTCAAGGTCGCGGTCGGTCAGCTCCTCGACGCGACTCTCGAGCTCCGAGTTCTCGTTTGTCAGTCGCTGGAGTTCATTCGCCGTCTCCTCCAATTGCTCACGGTCCTGCTCATCGAGGCGCTGTTGCAGACTACTCGGGAGCTCCGAGTAGCTCATGTTCTCGAGCATCGCTCGGAACGCCTCTGTGGCGTTCGAGTAACGGCCTAAGTCGGCGAACTGCGGTGCCTCGGTCTCGACAGTGTCGACGGTGATGTCGCTCGCCGGGACGGAGTGCGTGCCCGCCTCCGCCGGCATAACGTAGCTGCCGTTGTAGTCAGTTACCGCGTAGTAGTCACGGACGTCCTGTAGGCTAGCGTTCTGCGGGTCCTCGTCCATCCCCGGCGGAGTCTTGTGTGCCTGGACACTCACTCGGCTAACCGAGTGAGGAACGTCGACAGAGAAGCTCCCGTTCTCGTCCGTCGTGGTGGTGTACTCCTTCAGGACGTCGCGGTCCTTGAGCTCACGGACACGTTCTGCCTGGGCTGTGAGGTCGCCGGCTTCGTCCTTCAGATCCCCACGGATCGTGTTGGCGAGTTTATCTGGGTCTCCGACGACGATGACGTAGCTCGACTCAGGCGAGCCCTCCGGATACACACGGTAGAAGCCCGCCGGGAGTTCGGTCGTGGCGAGGTCGTGCTCGCCACCAACGAGGCCAACGTCGTAAGTCGTGTCCGTCTCGATGGTCCGGGTGTCGACTGTGCCGCCCTCGTGGTCAATCGACTCCACGACGATGTCCGTGTCGTCGTCGACGCCACCGGGCAGATCACTCTCAACCCCGTCCTGGACAAGACCACCCTCGTCGGGATCCCATACCGACAGCGCAATCTCCTCGTTGGCCGGCAGCTGGACGTGCGGATTGCCCAGCTTTGGTTCGTCTGTGTACCGAGCGAGGCCCCAATCTTCCTTCGGATGCGCTGCGACGTACTTGCCTTCGGCTTCCGTGAACAGACCGTCACTTCCGGTGAGGGTTCGGTCGACACTCCAGTTCGGTGGTGTCGGGTCCTCGAGTTTGTTCAGGATCTTCTCGGCCTCCGCGTCGAGTTCGTCTGCGTCGGCGTCGAGTTCCTCGCGGTCAATTCCCGTGACAGTGACGGTGGCGTTCTCGACCGGCTGGTCGTTCTGGTTCTTGACTGTGCCAGAGACGCTCTTGTCCTGTTTCTCTCGAGCGACTCGCACTTCATCCACGTATGCTTCGGTGTTGACGCCGATCTTTCCAGAGTCGTACCCATCCGTCGACGGATTCCGCATCGAGAGGTTGGTCGCCGTTCCCGATTCGGTCGGAGTCCGCCATTGGACGCTGAACGTGTCGCTACTCGTGTTTATGTCGGTGATTGAAACAGCCACCCACTCTCCGGCGTCGGGTTCCGTAGATATCGTCTGAATTTCGCCCGAACTGTCTTTATACGCAAGGTCTCCCTTGAACATCTGTACCTCGATGATTTTTGTTTCGCCCTCGTAGAGCGCCATCGAGACACTGGCATCCTGAGGATCGTCCAACGCGGACGACGGTTGATAGAACGCTACTCCGGATTCCTCCGTTGTGTTCGAGGAGAGAGGCATAGATTCATGCTCGTAGAAAGGGGCCCCATCCTCATCCTCAGATAAGTACCAGCTTTGGCCTCCGGAGTATGATTTTTCGCTCGTTACGTTGTTCGTGACGTCGGAGAGCGACGTGGTTTGAGTCCAGTTCTCGGGCAGGCCGCTGTCTGCTGACTGATTATCGAACGAGTCGTACAACGACGTCGAGGATACCTCCGCTCCGATTGCGGGGGCTGCCCCGAGCGTGACGACCCCGGCAATGGTCGAGGTAGCCAGCAGGACGGCCATGATCATTCGTGCCGCTATTGATGGTTTTGTGTTCATACGTTGTGAACCTCCGATTCAGCCAAAGGACGCAGTTAGGAAGCCGACCACGCCGTCGAGGAGGCAGGCGCACTCGGCGATGGCGCCGGTCTGGGCAGAGGTTGGAGCGGTCGCCATCTACGCAATCAGTAGCGAGTCGACGAACCCGCGGACGATGGTGACGTCGTGAGGGCCATCCTCGCGACCTTTAGCCGCCAATGCGTCGGACATCTCTTTCTTCAGGCGATTCTCCGGGAAGTCAGCGAACTTCGCCGACTGGCAGAGTTCCTCTAGGACGGCCCGGAACTCCTCAAACTCCCGGTCAGCCAGCGGGCCGCCGAAGCTCACCGTCCCGCAGCGCTCGCAGTACCGGTGGGCCTTCGGCAGGACGGCCAGCTCGACGGTGATGTTCTTCCCGCCCTCGCGAGGGATGACAATCTCCCGCGGGACGTACTCCGTCGGCTCCGAGATCGGGACGGCCTTCTCGTCGACGTCAAGGCAGTGAGGGCAGAGCACTGTTGCCTCCCGCCGGAGGACCGTCTTTGCAATCCAGAGCGCCTTCGGCGTAGCTCGTTTCTCGATCTGCTCGACCGAGAGTCGCTTATCCTCGTCGACGTCGGCGCCGAGGTGGTTGTCACGACGGTACGGGCTCGCCGAACTCTCGTTTGCGTGGGCCGACGCCTTGAGGAGTTCGGCCTCCTCGTGGACGTGTAGCCCGCGCTGTCGCTGCGTGACTTTCTGAGACATAGGGGGTACGGGTGACTATCGCCTCCGGCCGACGATGCCCTCGAAGGGACCGTCCCGAAGAGCCAGCAGGGCAAGTCCCCACTCGCAGTCCGGGGCGGACGTCATCGCGATGACCGGGCAGCATCCGTAACGGATGCCGTTGCCTACACGACGAATTGCGAGTTTAAAAACGCACAGCAGCACCGGCGGAACTTACCCAAGATGCTTCTGAACACCAATGTGGAGAATATCCGCGTTCTTAAGGGAAAATACAACAGTTATTGTGCGTGTTTACATCAAGTTGTGCTGAGATTCATGCTCGTCCCAGAGGTATTTTTTTAGCCCCTTCGTCGAAGCGAGTGCTCCTTTTATTGCGGCACCGAGTGTCCCCTTCGTTCTGGCGTAATTCAACGTCCGAATCCCGAACCATAGAGATCGAGCAATCCCCGAAGGACGGTCATAATGCCTCCAGTAGTACCAACAGTAATTTCGGATGTAGTAGTACGTTTTTATAGAAGAAAGCTCGCCACCAGCCCAACTCTTGGATTTGTGTTCAACTTCGACGGATGGTTCACAGTATAATCGGTAGCCTCTGTTTATCAACCGCGCTCCGAGTTCCATGTCATTTACCCAGGCGAAGTAAGATTCGTCATATCCCCCGATTTCAATAATGGGTTCTCTCTTCACTAGGAGTCCACAAGCCTGGATTGTTTGAGTTTCACCACGCTCGGTCTTACTCACCTGATCCTCCTCAATCACCTTTGGCTGTAGGAGGACGAAATCCTCAGCTAATTCAGTCATCTTCTCCAGGAGATTATCCGTCCATTCTGGAGAGATGTAGATGTCGTCGTCCATCAATGCCAAATATTCCCCAGAAGAATTTGCGATACCTATGTTGGAGGCAAGAGAGTGCCCGTTGTTCTGCAAGCTCCTTATTAATCGGACGCGGTCGTCGTCATAATTTGATACGAGATCCACCGTGGTGTCTGTGGAGCCATCATCCACGACGATAACCTCTATTTCCTCGTGGTTTTGTGCGAGTATCGAATCGAGTGTTTCCTCGATTGTTTCTTCCCCATTGTAAGTAGGTACTACAAATGAAACAAGTTCTTGACTCATTTTCGACCTAATACCCAAATAGCCAATATTGTGAGGAAAACGGCCACAAGCTTTCTGTTTCGGTTACGGCGGATTTTCGCCATATATGGGTCATCTATCTCTTCAGGAGTGGCATTCTCATACATATAGCCACATCCATCGCATGATGGTTTCAATCTTCTGTATGTAAAGGGAAGTATATTCCTACAGGGCGGATTTCTCGAAGGTCCATTTGGAACCTCTCGATTCGACTTCCGTCGTTGGTATTTCCGTGCTTCCGGAACCGTTCGGAACCTGTCGGCGTACGCCTAAGCGACTAGCCACAGATAACGACGTATGGACTCACACCTGCCACCGGCGGATGGTTCCTCGATCACCATCCCGGAACTCCCGACGCTCGACCCCGGCGTAACCCTCGTCGAGTGCGAGGGCGACCCGCGGCTCGTGCTCCAGACGCTCGCGGTCGACAAACTCCTGCTGGAGGGCGGCGACGCCGTCTGGCTGGGGACTGGGCGGTACGCCACCACCGAACCCCTCGTCGAGGTCGCCCCGGACCGCCGCATCCTCGATCGGGTCCACGTCGCCCGCGCGTTCCAGGCCTACGAGCACACGGCCCTGGTCCAGCGCCTCGAGCAGGTCATCGACGACTCCACGGCGGTGATCGTCCTCCCCGATATCGACATGCACTATCGCTCTAGCGATCTCCAGGCGGCCGATGGCCAGGCAATGCTGGTGCGGGCACTCGCCCCACTGGCCCGCATCGCTCGCGAGCACGAGATCCCCGTGCTCTGCAGTCGGGTGGCCGACGACGAGTTCGCGGCGCCGGTCGAGGCCGCGGCGACGTCGACGCTCGAAGCCAGGGAGACCCCGGCCGGCCCGCGGTTCGTCGGTGAGGAGGTCGAGACGCTCGTCTACCCGCTCGAGAACGGCTGGGTGCAGAC
>SDGW01001171.1_pt1 | contig 10895 bp, 11 predicted proteins | sample 2873831 | NCBI WGS metagenome assembly SDGW01 (sample SAMN08132700, study PRJNA421101) | hypersaline lake metagenome | isolation source: celular fraction 0.22 microns magnesium sulfate-rich crust from ephemeral... | place: Spain: Penahueca Lagoon, Toledo | collected 2011-07
TAGAGGGCGATTCTTATATGCTGTTTTTACAAAGTATCCCCTTTAACTTTTTCGCTATCTCTATGCTGTTGATTGGGTTTTATCTAAGTTTCTTCCACAAGAGTAAAAAGAAAGCAACCGATGCTGAAGATGGAACGAACTCACAAGGTAAAGATGATGATGACCAGTGGGAGGATTGTCACCCAGCGGTTTCCAAAGAATTACCCTCTAATGCATGGCACCTTATTGTACCGTTACTAAGCGTAATTGTTTTTACATTCATATTGATGTATGCCTTAGGTGTTAAGAAAGATAAAGAGGGATTACAAGCGTTAATTAATGCGAATGTATTAGATGCAATGGTATTAGCTGTTGTGGTTACCATAATCGGGTTTGTAATTTACTTAAAAGTAAGAAAGGTGCCTTTGCGTAAACAAATGAACGACCTTGTAATTGGTGGGAATGAAATGATGAATGTCATTTTACTTCTAGCTATGGTTTGGGGGCTGAGTCAGGGGTCAGAGGTCCTTGGTTTTGCTGATACCATTTCTTCCTCGTTGAAATGGATACCAGCTTCGTTTGTAGCTGTCCTTGTCTTTTTAATTGGTTGCGGCTTGTCCTATTTTATTGGATCGTCATGGGGGACATGGGGGATCTTAATGCCCGTTGGAGTTTCGATAGCAAGTGTCTCGGGGAGTTCGTTACCTATTGTAATTGGAGCTGTGTTTGCGAGTGGAACGTTTGGAGCTTTTTCATCTCCACTAAGTGATAATACGAATACAACGGCAGGCATTCTCAATTTGAATCCGGTTAAATATGCAAAATTTAAATTAAAACCTGCTCTAATCGCTGCTGGTGTAGCATCTGTCCTTTATTTTGTATTGCCTTTCTTTTTTTGAGGCGTTAAAACTCACCCTAAAATCCTCAGTTTTTGAGCACTTCTGAAACTGGGGGTTTTTTAAATCAATGAAAATTGAAATAGGGGAAGGGGTTTACACATAAATTATAGAAAAAACGGGAATATCCATTAAGACCAACATACATAGAGAGGTGATCACTTTGAAATATGTCATTATTGGAGGAGATGCGGCTGGCATGAGTGCAGCCATGCAAATCGTTCGAAACAGTGAAGGAAATGAAATCGTTACATTTGAAAAAGGAGAGACGTACTCCTATGGTCAATGTGGGTTGCCATATGTCGTCAGTGGAGATGTTGAATCTTCAGATGACTTAATTGCGAGAACTCCGGAAACGTTTCAGGAAAAGTACGGGATCAAAACGAATACATTACATGAAGTCACTGAAGTGGATTGTAATAAAAAAGTGGTAAAAGGTAAGGATCTACGTTCTGGAGAAACATTTGAAGAAAGTTATGATCGGTTGCTTGTAGCTTCAGGGGCAAGTCCTGTTTGTCCCCCATGGGAAGGATTGGAGCTTGATGGTATTTTTAGCTTGAAAACGATCCCTGATGTGCATGAGATTCTAGACTATATGCAAAAAGATGTTCAAAAAGTATCGATTATAGGTGGAGGATATATAGGGCTTGAAATGGCAGAAAGCTTTGCTGCTGTTGGAAAGGAAGTTCAAATGATTGAACGTGGCGAACAGCTTGCTAAAATTTTTGATGAGGATATGGCAGATCTCATTCATGAAGAAGCTTATAAACAAAACGTTTCAATCGCCTTTGGTGAGTCGGTAGAAGGTTTTAAAGGGGAAGATGGTAAAGTGTCATGTGTTGTGACCGACCATGGTGAACATGAGGCTGACTTAGTGCTTGTAGCGGTAGGCGTTACACCTAATACCAAATTCCTTGAAGGCACCGGCGTGTACACCACTCTCAAAGGAGCCATTAACGTAAATGCCTACATGGAAACGAATATAAAGGATATTTATGCAGCAGGAGATTGTGCCACACAGTTTCATCGAATTAAGCAAAAAGAAGACTTTATTCCACTAGGAACACATGCGAATAAACAAGGGACAATCGCTGGCATGAATATGGTTGATATTCCTACGACCTTTAAAGGGATTGTCGGAACATCCATTATTAAGTTTTTTGATCAAACTCTAGGGAGAACAGGGTTGTCAGAGAAAGAAGCGGATTCTTTAAACATCCCTTATAAATCAATTAAAATCAATTCTACACATGCAGCAGGCTATTATTCTAAAGAAGGGAAAATGACGTTAAAAATCCTGTATCATGAGAAAACCAATCGTATTTTAGGAGGCCAAATCATCGGAAGAGAAGGCGTAGACAAACGGATTGATGTGCTTGCTACCGCTTTATATCATTCAATGGAACTGAACGACCTTCTTGATCTTGACCTCTCTTATGCACCCCCATATAACAGTGTATGGGACCCACTACAACAAGCAGCTAAAAAAGCTAAATAGATATTTTTTATGCTCACTCAAAAAAGGGTGAGCATTTTTTGTTGACAATTTTCAGATAACTTGTAAAATAATACACATACATTATGTAAGGAAACATAACATTAATTGTGAGGAGTTGATTTTTTATGAGTGAAATTGGATTAATGAACAGTGTTTGGACGATGCTTGCGGCGGTGTTGGTGATCTTGATGATAGGTGGATTTATCCTGTTAGAAGCAGGGTCAACCAGAATGAAGAATGCGGGGCATATTGCTGCGAAAACGATATTAACATTTGGAATTGCATCACTAATGTTCTGGGCTGTAGGTTACGGGATGATATTCGGTGAAGGGAATGCTTTTGTAGGATTATCAAAGTTTTTCTACAGTGGTGGGATCGATCCCAATTCAGATTTAGCTGAGTCTGTATTCTTTGTATTCCAGCTTGCTTTCGCTGGTATTGCAATCACCATTGCATTCGGAGGTTTTGCGGAAAGAGCTAAACTTGCTTCGTATGTATGGTTCGCCATTCTGTTTTCAGTATTTATTTACCCGGTTGTCGCTCATTGGATTTGGGGTGGTGGATGGTTATCTGGTCATGGGAAGCAGGACTTTGCGGGCTCTACTGTTGTTCACTTAACAGGTGCGATGGCTGCTCTTGCGGCAACGATGATCTTGAAGCCGCGTATTGGCAAATACAATCAAGATGGTAGTGTAAATGAAATTGAGGGGCATAATCAGGTTTATACATCTCTTGCAGTTTTATTGTTATGGGTAGGTTGGTTTGGTTTTAATGCAGGAAGTACTGTTTCAGTTGATGGAGCATTCTTTGGATATGTGGCGTTAAATACAAACTTAGCAGCAGCAGCTGGTGCAGTGGCTGCCATGTTCATTACGGTTGTAGTAACTGGGAAGGCTCGCGTATCTACCATCTTGAATGGCGCGCTGGCGGGTCTTGTTGCTATTACTGCTTCATGTGCATTTGTAGCACCTTGGGCATCTGTCTTAATTGGGGGAGTAGCGGGTGTGATCGTGCATTATAGTATGGAGTTCTTCGAAAAGAGAAAAATAGATGATCCCATTTATGCACTCTCAGTTCATGGTGTTGCGGGGATATGGGGGACGCTATCGACAGGCTTTTTTGCAACGCCGGAACTGGCTGCAATGAATGGTGGTTTACCAGGTTTGTTCTATGGTGGAGGTTTCACTCAACTAGGTGTGCAATTATTAGGGGTTACAGCTAGTGGGGCCTATGCTTTTGTTGTTTCTTACATCTTCTTATACGTGATCCATAAAGGATTAGGAGGAATGCGTGTAAGTAAAGGTGAAGAGTTACAGGGCTTAGATCTGAGTGAGCATGGTAGTTATGGTTACCCTGAAGTGTTTGGGGGACAATCTCAAAATCGTAGAAAAACCAGCTAATGAATGAAAAAATCCGAGCAGAAGAATGCTCGGATTTTCTTATGTCAGGAAAGTTAACATAATTCTTTTTAAGAGTAGAGAGATCTCTCTGTGTTATGAGGACTTGCACGATTAGAAACATACGTGGTCCCTTTATAAATCATCCATAAAAACAAGAACACACAGAAAGCTAACATTTCTAAGTGAATGTAATACCAAACCCCATCTCCTAACAAATCTAATGGCGTGCTTGCCGTGGGAGTGTGTGATAAATACAAGTAGTTCGATCCTATTTGCCTATTAATAAAGAAAACGATCACTGCGTAAAAGTTTAAAATACCGAACGTTTTAAGAAGAGATCGGAATTGGATGACGACAGAAGATGTCATAACAAGAAATAAACTGGCCCAAGTGATAGACATATGGTGCGCAAAAAACTTCCAAAAACGATAATGAGGGTAATCGTTGACAAGTTCAGGTGTTATAAGAGCTAAAAAAGCAGGTAGGATGCCTATGAAAAAGTTGATTTTGATCAGTTTTTCATTTCTATTCAAAAGGGCAAGCATAGCAATAATGGAAGCTATGCCGCATAAATGTAATGGGATGTGTTCGCTGAAACTCCACACACTATTGGTAATGGCCCAAGCTTGATAAGTAATTTCCGAAATTATTAATATACTAAATAAAGTCCATCTTGTGATTTGGTAGAGAGTGGATTGTTTTTGAAGTTTTTTATAATTTAATATAAGGTAAAGGAATCCGATACCAAAAAGTATTAGAATGGTTATATGGCTCGTTGAAAATGCTTCAAAGGGTTGATAGGTTGTGTTTCCGAACCAACGTTCCATAAGAATCACCTACTTTATTACATGAATAAATCACATTTATTTTACCATATTCTGAATGATTAGCTCGTTATGAATTTTTTGAGGGAGGCTAAGAGTTTGAAGAAAATAAACTGCTTTCAATGTAAACACTTCTATACAACTTGGAACCCGCAATTTCCAAGAGGTTGTAAAGTATATGGATTTAAAACAAAAGAACTTCCCTCCGCTTTAGTTCTCAAATCTTCAGGGTCCCCTTGTATGGCCTTTGAATCTAATCAAAATGCTGCGCCACACAAAAAACAATCTATATCATCCTTTGATATTAAACTTTGAAGATCATTATACAATTTCGTGTAATGATCTTTCTGTTTTTACGAAAGCTAAGTTTTAGCGTCAGAATGCTTACAAAAGAACTGTAAACAAATTGAAATTTCAGAAAATATGTCGTCATTGGTGGTGAACTATGATATAGTAAATCATTATTTCAAACCAAATATAGAAGGGAGATAACAAGAATGGCAAGAGAAAAATGGGCATCAAAACTTGGATTTATGCTAGCAGCCATGGGATCGGCTGTAGGTTTAGGAAATATATGGCGCTTTTCTTATGTAGCTGGTGAAAATGGCGGAGGAGCGTTCCTGATTCTATACCTTGGCTTTGTATTTTTAATTGGAATCCCTGTCCTTCTAGCTGAATTCAGTATTGGAAGGCAAGCCCAAAGTGATGTGGTTGGCTCTTATAAAGAGTTAGCACCAAAGAAACCTTGGTACTTAGCAGGTTTTATGGGGATTGCCAGTTCGTTCTTGATTTTAGGTTTTTATAGCGTTGTTGCAGGCTGGTCGTTATACTACTTTTGGAATTATATAAATGGATCATTTTGGGCGATACCAGATGCAGGTTATGGAGCAACATTTGAAGGGCTAATATCAAATCCGACTACGCCACTATTTTGGCATGGACTCTTTATGGTGCTAACGATATTGGTCGTTTTAACGGGAATTAAAAAAGGAATTGAAAAGGCAAGTAAGGTTTTCATGCCTACATTAGCCGTTCTATTAGTATTGTTGGCGGTTTATAGTGTGACCTTAGAAGGGGCTGGAGAAGGCCTTCGTTTTCTGTTCGAACCGAATTGGGCTAAAATTGACAGTGGTGTTATTTTAGCAGCCCTTGGACAGGCGTTCTTTTCCCTAAGTTTAGGTATGGGTGCTATGATGACGTATGGAAGTTATTTGCCAAAAAGTGAATCTCTCCCATCAGCAACTGTAGGTATAGGTATAATGGATACTGTATTTGCAATTGTTGCGGGTATTGTGATTTTCCCGGCGGTGTATGCATTTGATATCAGTGCAAGTTCAGGTCCGCCGCTTGTGTTTATTACATTACCTGGGATCTTCGCACAGATGCCATTTGGATCTATAGTAGGGTTACTCTTCTTCTTCTTATTATCCATTGCAGCATTGTCATCAGCTATCTCAATATTAGAAGTCCCGGTAGCGTACTTTATGAGAAGGTTTAAATGGTCTAGACGCTTTTCAAGTATTTTTATTGGTGTGATCATGTATATCCTTGGTGTTATTGTATCCCTTGGCTTTGGTGTTTGGTCAGGTGTTACACCGATAGGAGACCTCGGTATCTTAGATTCAATGGATTATGTAGCATCAAATATCTTATTGCCATTAGGTGGATTAACTATCGCGCTATTTGTAGGATGGCAGTGGTCAGCTAAAGAAGCGTTTAGTGCAAGTGATATGACGAACCTTGGCGTTCGCTACGTATGGTTGGGTATTGTAAAGTTCTTGGCCCCTATCTTTATCGTTTTAATTTTCCTACAATCGATAGGGATTATAGGCTAAATGATTAAGTTATTAAAGCATAGTAACCCTGCTGTAGCTCAATTGATACACGATCTTCAACAACGTAGTTATCAACTTGAAGCGGATATACTGGGGGTTACTTCTCTTCCTCCTCTAAATGAAGGGGATGTAGAGATTCAAAACAGCGAGGAAAACTTTATTGGATACGTTTCTGAGGAGAAGGTGTACGGATTTGCTTCATATGAACAATTGGATGAGGGTTATCTCATTACGCGTTTAGGTGTGGATCCTGAACATTTAAGGAAAGGGATTGGCAGCTCGATGCTAAACTATTTTGAAGAACGATCCATGTTTCCTCTTGAAATTATGACTGGTAAGGACAATATCCCAGCTGTACGATTATATGAAAAACATGGATTTGAAGCCGTGGCCTATGCAGAAGCGGAAGAGGGCATTTGGCTTGTGAAACTTAGAAGAGAAAAATAAAAGAAAAAAGGCTTAATCCTTATTATGGGATTAAGCCTTTTGTTTTGGTTGAGTTTCTTTGGTTTCATCAGATAGTTTTTGTGTTGATTTGTCTTTGTTCATCTGACTCTCTCCATCAAATACCGCTCCATCCTCAATCACAAGTGCACCAATTCGAGCTTTGCCTTCGAAGTGACCTGAGGAAAGGATATGTAATTTTTCTGAAACGGTGAGGTTACCGCTAAGATGACCGGCTAATGTGACATTACGAGCATGTACATCTTGAGTGACACTTCCGTCTGTACCTACAGTGAGATCACCGTCAAGGTGTACTTCTCCCTGCAAGGTTCCTTCAACGCGTAAGCTTGTTTTCGAGGAAATTTTACCTTCAAAAACGGTTTCAGCTCCAATGATCGTATCAACTGAATCTACTTGAGGTTTCTTTTTGTTTAACATCTAGGGTGCACCTACTTTTTAAAATATTTTAATGCTCTACAAGGACATATGGTAATGGATTTACATGTTCACCATTTACCAAAATTTCATAATGGAGGTGGACACCTGTACTTCTTCCAGTCGTGCCCATCGCTCCAATCTTATCTCCTTTTTTAACCTTCTCACCTGGCTCTACGAAAATCTCATCCAAGTGTGCATATTGGGTGGTATATTCTGAGGAATGTTTAATAGAAATAAAGTTTCCATAACCTCCGTTTCGTCTTGCTTCATTTACCCGACCATCTGCAGTGGCATAAATCTCTGTGCGGTAAGGGCCGGCAATGTCGAGACCTTTATGGTGAGAAATCGATTTCGTAAAGGGATCACTTCTACCGCCGAACTGTGAAGTGATTTCTCGTGCACTTGTTGGCCATATAGAAGGTAATCTTGCTAATTCTTTTTGAACGCTTTTTAATTCAGAAACAGTCTCTTTATATTCATTTACAAGGGTGGAGATACTTTGTTGAATGGTTTGAAGATCCTCGACCTTTTCGCTTTTCTCGGATTGTTCATCTGAAGAAAAATTAAGTTGCTGTATGTTTAAGCTATCCCCGCCCATACCCTTCTGTGATTGATTGTCATCAGTTACCAATTGATTCATTTCTTGCTGTAAGGTTACAAGTTTATCGATTTTTTGCTTTGTCTGGTTCGCGTTTGTTAATAGTGTTTGATATTTTGATTGTAGGGTTTTCAGTTCTTCTTGTTTATCCATTAATTGGTTGGATAAAGTTTGACTGTTTGTTTCAAGGGAATTTGCTTGCTCGTATGTAAAAAATAAAGCTGTTCCGAGTGATAGTATAAATAAAGTGAATAGATATCCGATAGCTCTTGGGATTTTAATGGAGAATACACGCTTCTGTGCATTAGACATCACCATAAACGTCCATGAGCCTGTAAGGTATTGTAAGAATCGTTTCAAGATCTAGTCCTCCAGCTTGTTAATATCATGGTTTGGCCTAATCTTTTTTTCGACAAAATTCTATGAAATCCTTTGGTTTTTTTATAAAATAGGCTTAATTACCTACATATAAAGACTTATTTTCCAGTTATGAAAATAAATGTGAAATGTTGTTGGAGGGGGCATTCATGATATACTTTTAAACGGAAAGAGAAAGTACGTTTTCCAACTAGGTAAGAGATTGAAGGAGGATCATAATGTCGGTTTCATATGATCAAATATTGCAAAAAATGATGAAAGAAATACAAGAAGCAAATCTTCAGCAAGAGCAACCGGATAAAGTGAAAGAACATGTTCGAGCGGTGAAGTTGTTAGGGGATTTAATAGTAGATGATGATTCAGTTACACCAAATATGATGCAATCTAGCGTTGTTACCAATCAATCATCATTTGCATCAACTTCTCAACCGCAGGGAGCGGAAACACCTACACCAGCTCCTAAGCCAAAACAAGAAATTGATCATGAAGAAGCGAACGGGGAGTCCTTGTTCGACTTTTAATTTATCGTTAGGGGAGGAGAATAAAGATGAAATTGTTTTTACTACTGGGTATTGTGAATGGTTTTCTAGCAGTAGCTTTAGGAGCATTTGGAGCTCATGGACTTGAAGGAAAGATCTCCGAAAAAGCCTTGGCAACATGGGAGAAGGCAGTAAATTATCAAATGTTCCACACGATGGCGCTTTTGATAGTTGGAGTATTAATGGGAAGAATAACTGGTGGTAATGTTGCAACATCTGGTTGGTTCTTCTTTGTAGGTATTTTACTGTTTTCCGGTAGCCTGTATATTTATAGTATCTCAGGAATTAAAACCTTTGCCATGATTACTCCATTAGGAGGCGTGTCCTTTTTAATTGGTTGGGTGATCCTTGGGTATGCAGTGATGAAGTATCTTTAGAAGTATAAGATAGTCGAGAATAAAATGATGATGATGGCTCGAATCATTTGTTGTAAAAACACACCCATATCTTGTCTGGTGAGATGAGCTAATCCTTCAAATAGAAAGCTTAAAGACAAGGTATAAAACATAAGTAAAATAAAAAATGAAAAACCATCATTTACTAAGCCTATGATTCCGAAAAAAAGAGCCAGTCCCATCATGATAAATTGAAGTTTTACGAACTTTAAAGAGGGGTGCTGCATAAGCAAACTCCTTTATATGTTAATGGTACCGTGTTCAGCCTATGTATTGTTGAAGTTCATCTCAACAAGAGCAGGCGGAGCACGGTACCTTATTTATTGCAAAGTAGATTTGATCGACGTTTCTAACGTTAGTTATTATTTGGTATGTTTGTTGTATTGCCTCCGTATGGATAAGCGTAATTGATCTCTTCAGGGAATGTGATGTAGTCAAGGTAAACCATTAATAACAAGTAGCGCATTCCTGTGTCCGGATCACTGATAATAATGTGATCACGACCGGCTGCTTCAATAATCCCTTTGAAAACTTTGGCGTTCCAGTTTTCGTTATTTTCAAATGTCATATAAATGGTTGCTTGTTTGCCTTTGTTCAGGCGTAAAATGTTTTCGATGTAAGATTCCTCTTCAGGCAACATGCCTGGGAAGTCGGTGTACCCTGGACTTTGTGCGCTTGGCATAGGAGGAACTTGAAAACCGCCTTGCTGACCACCTTGTTGCTGTGGCATCTGCTGTTGAGGCATCTGTTGCCCCATTTGGTAAGGATACATCATAGGTTGGCTTGCTCCTTGAACTTGCTGTGGATACATCGGATAACCTCCTTGACCGTATCCGTACGATCCCCCTTGTTTTGAATGACTCATGCTGTCATACACTCCTTTCCATAGTTAAAAAGCCCTTTGGATATTCGGATTGTAGTGAGGTACAGAACCAATCTGACTTATACCACCCTTCGTTGTATTGTCTTATGATAAGGCAAGACAATATCCTCTCAGGCTTTGAAAAACATGATGTACTTGTTCTGAGAAGTTTTTTCTTCCCAACATTCAGCATATGACCTAAAAAAAGGAGTGTTCCCTTTTAGGGTCATACTCACAATCCTCTTAGAAGAATGTATATGTGCGGAGTTATGAAGATATGAAAAAATATTAGAGAATAGAGAAGAAGCGGTAATTAAAAAAGGTGCTTGAACAATGAAGTTCAAGCACCTTGCTTTCAACTATTATACATGAAGAAATTGAGGGATCTCTTCCTCTTTAAGTCGATTCCCAACATAGAACGATCCGAATTCGCCATAACGTGCACTTACTTCATCAAAACGCATTTCATAAACAAGCTTTTTGAATTGAAGTACGTCGTGGGCGAATAGGGTTACGCCCCATTCCCAATCATCAAAGCCAACAGACCCTGTGATAATCTGACGGACCTTACCAGCATACTTACGCCCAATCATGCCGTGAGAATACATAAGTTTTCCGCGCTCTTCCATAGGAAGCATGTACCAGTTGTCGTTCCCTTCACGACGCTTGTCCATTGGATAGAAGCAAATGTACTCCCATTTTGGAAGAATGGGCTTTAAGCGAGCCTGAAGTTCTGGATCTGTTTCAGGATCTTTTCCTCTTGCCATATAAGTGGAGAGTTCCACAACAGATACATAAGAGTAAGTAGG
>SDGW01001172.1_pt1 | contig 10887 bp, 7 predicted proteins | sample 2873831 | NCBI WGS metagenome assembly SDGW01 (sample SAMN08132700, study PRJNA421101) | hypersaline lake metagenome | isolation source: celular fraction 0.22 microns magnesium sulfate-rich crust from ephemeral... | place: Spain: Penahueca Lagoon, Toledo | collected 2011-07
GTGCTTTCGTCCGTATCGCCTTTTGCCCTGTCTTTTCTCGCTTCCGTATGGCTTATGCGGAAAGAGAAGTCGTTGAAGGTCGTTGCAGCAGTCCTTTTAGGCGCAATCACGATCCACTGGCAGCATAGCTTGTACATCATGGGATCCATGGTCGGTTTGTTTTTCCTTGCCTTTCTGTTTCAACGGTACCGGAATCAGCAACAAATCCTGCCGATTCTCGTATTTGTCGCTAGTATTCTACCACGAGCGGTGAGCTATACGGTCTTTCAACGTGTCGAAGTGTACGATTGGGTGCTGGCATTGGTTGAAGCAAGTCTGAGCGCGATTCTTGTTCTTATCTTTATGCAGAGTATTCCTTTAATATCACCAAAACGGTATAAACAGTCTTTAAAAAATGAAGAGATCGTCTGTATGATTATTCTTCTAGCCTCTGTCTTAACAGGAACAATAGGCTGGCATATTAACGATGTATCGCTTGAGCAAATACTCTCTCGTTATCTCGTGCTTTGGCTAGCGTACATTGGAGGAGCCGCGATTGGCTCGACAGTAGGTGTCGTGACGGGATTGATATTAAGTCTCGCCAATGTAGCGAGTCTCTATCAAATGAGTTTGCTTGCTTTTTCAGGGCTATTAGGTGGTCTTTTAAAAGATGGTAAAAAGATCGGCGTCGGTATGGGGCTCTTTGTCGGAACGCTTTTAATTGGTATTTACGGGGAAGGCGTTCAAGCATTAGCGCCTTCAATGGTGGAGTCATCGTTTGCCGTTCTCCTCTTTTTCCTGACACCGGAAAAGTGGATTCGAAAACTGGCACGCTTTATTCCTGGAACGAATGAACATTCTCAGGAGCAAGAGCAATATTTGCAAAAGGTTCGGAATGTAACAGCAAATCGCGTCGAGCAATTTTCTGAGGTTTTTCAGGCTTTATCCAAAAGTTTTAATCAAGTCCAGTGGCAAACAGAAGAGGAGAGCGAAGCGAAGGAAACCGATTATTTCCTGAGCAATGTTACAGAGAAAACGTGTCAGACCTGCTTTAAAAAAGATAAATGCTGGGCGCAACAGTTTGATAAAACGTATAACCTGATGCAGGAAATGAGGTCTGAATTGGATGCGGGAACCTACCAGCATAAACGAAAACTCCAGCATGAATTTGATAATCATTGTGTGAAATCAAAAAAAGTTGTAGAGACGATGCAGCATGAACTATCCTTTTTCCAAGCAAATCAAAAACTGAAAAAACAAGTGCTAGAAAGTCGTCGATTTGTAGCTGATCAGCTTAGCGGTGTATCTGAAGTGATGGGTGATTTTGCAAAAGAGATTTTAAAGGAACGGGAAAATCATGAACTCCAGGAAGAAGAAATTGTACATGCTCTAAAAGGAATGGGATTTGAAATTGAGAAGCTGGACATTTACAGCCTAGACGCAGGGAATGTAGATATAGAGATGAGCTTATCTTTCTATGATTATAAAGGAGAAGGTGCCAAGATTATTGCACCTGTTCTATCAGAGATTTTAAGTGAAACGATTATGATCAAGCATGAAGAGATTTCTCCTTTTCCTAATGGATACTGCTACTTCTCTTTCGGGTCAGCCAAAACGTTTGTTATCGAGACTGGTGCTTCCCATGCAGCGAAAGATGGAGGTCTTGTATCGGGTGATAGTTATTCCACCATGGAGCTTGGTGCCGGCAAATACGCTGTTGCGATTAGCGATGGTATGGGGAATGGAGAGCGAGCACACGTGGAGAGTATGGAGACCTTACGCTTGTTACAGCAAATTCTTCAGTCAGGTATTGAAGAAAAGGTTGCTATCAAGTCCATTAACTCAATTCTTTCACTTCGGACGACGGATGAAATCTTTTCAACTCTAGATCTTGCTGTGATGGATCTTCATGATGCTGCTGTCCGTTTCTTGAAAATCGGTTCAACACCTAGCTTTATTAAACGAGGCGACCAGCTCATGAAGGTTGAATCAAGTAACTTACCGATCGGCATTATAAGAGAGTTCGATGTAGAAGTGGTCAGTGAACAATTAAAAGCTGGAGACCTCTTAATTATGATGAGTGATGGAATATTTGAAGGACCGAAACATATTGAAAATATCGATATGTGGTTGAAGCGAAAAATACGCGATATGGAAACTGAAGATCCACAAGCTGTGGCAGATCTTTTATTAGAGGAAGTGGTCCGAACGCGATCCGGAGCGATTGAAGACGATATGACAGTTGTGGTGGCGAAAATTAAGCGCAACGTACCGGAGTGGGCGAATATACCAATCTATGAAAACCATGCTCAGTAAAATCATTTCTTTTCTATCTAACGTATAAATCTTTCTCCTCCTGTCCATGATGGTAGTAGAAATCTCGGAGGAGGAGATCGCAAATGAATAAAGGGACATTGAAGCAGATTTTGTTGATTACGGATGGATGTTCGAATAAAGGGGAAGACCCGGCAGCTGTTGCAACGCTTGCCTTACAGCAAGGGATTACGGTGAATGTTATTGGTGTTATGGAAAATGATCAATCGGAACAACCAGAAGGATTAGAAGAAGTGGAAGAGATCGCAATGTCAGGTGGCGGCTATAGTCAGATTGTTTATGCGAAGTCGTTATCTCAAACCGTTCAAATGGTTACAAGACAAGCGATGACCCAAACGTTACAAGGTGTTGTGAATCAAGAGCTTCAACAAATCCTTGGACAAGAACAAAACATAGAAGAGTTACCTCCCGAAAAGCGTGGAGAAGTCATGGAGGTCGTCGAAGACTTAGGTGAAACATGTGATTTGGAAGTCTTAGTCCTCGTAGATACAAGCGCAAGTATGCATAATAAACTTCCAACCGTTCAGGATGCACTTTTTGATTTATCCTTAAGCCTGAATGCACGTACAGGGAACAATCGTTTCTCAATTTATTCATTTCCCGGGAAACGAGGGAAAGATGTTAGCAAGGTAATGGATTGGACACCGCAGCTTGAATCGATTTCGTCTGTATTTCCAAAGCTTACGAGTGGAGGCATTACACCAACCGGGCCAGCTCTGCGCGAAGCGATGAATCAGTTTGCTCCAAAAAAACGAAGCTTGAGGAGTTTCTTATCTCGTGATGAATCAACAATGGAAGAATCAGGGGATTAATCTCCCGGTAGGAACGGTAGTCACAGGAAAGTGGCACAGCCGTTCCTATCACATTCGGAAAAAACTTGGGTCCGGTGCTTGTGGGACAGTGTACCTTGCTGATCAAGGGAATCAACCTGTAGCGATTAAGTTTAGCCAAAATGGTTCCTCGATCACAACAGAGGTCAATGTGTTGCGAACCTTTCAGAAGGTCCAGGGTAAACGCCTTGGACCTTCTTTGTTAGATGTCGATGACTGGGTGCAACCAGGTGGGAGTCAAATTTCCTTTTATGCTATGGAATACTTAAAAGGAAAAGAATTATCAACTTTTATTCAAAAGCATGGTCAGGAATGGCTCGGCATTTTGATGGTTCAACTTTTAAAGGACTTAGAGGATTTGCATCAGACTGGTTGGGTTTTTGGCGATTTGAAAACGGAAAACCTCATTGTAACGTTTCCACCAGCCAGATTAAGGTGGATTGATGTTGGGGGAACAACGCAGGTAGGAAGAGCGATTAAGGAATACACCGAATTTTATGATCGGGGTTATTGGGGATTCGGTTCGCGAAAAGCCGAGCCTACTTATGACCTTTTTGCTCTTGCCATGGTTATGATTCATGTTTATTATCCGAAGCGGTTTGAAAAAGGGAAATCTCCTGAAAAGACCCTTATAAGCCATTTACACCAGGCTTCTTCTTTAAAACCTTATGCTTCAGTCATTGAGAAGGCATTGTATGGAAAATATCCATCAGCTAAAGACATGGAACGTGATATTACCAAACAGTTAATGAACGTGTCATCGAATGAACAAAAAAAACAGCAGGCTCCTCCGAAACGAATGCAGCGAAAACAACAACAGAAAGCCGTCCAGAAACAGCAATCAACACCTACTTCTTCTGCGAAATACTTGTGGGAAGGAGCGGGCATAATCGTCGTTGTCTGCATGTTTTATATGGTTTATGTGATTTTGCAATGGATTTAACCACAGCTTTTGCAGTTGGTGTAGCATAAATGGTAGGATATAGATGGTATTTATAGTCGTTGTTCATATAAGATGAACACACTTCTTCATAAAAAGAAAAAAGAACGGAGTGGAGCGATTGTTTAACCTGAAGGTCGATCAATTTGCTCGAAAAAACCAGCTTTTCACACAAGGTGCAACCATCTTAATAGGAGTTTCTGGGGGGCCTGACTCTATGGCCCTTCTTCATTATTTCCTTCAAAAGCGGGAAGCTTGGAGATTTCGACTTGTCGCATTGACCATCGACCATCAGTTGAGAGGGAAGTATTCAGAGCAAGATGTGCAATATGTCGCATCATTTTGTGAGAATTGGGGGATAGAGTATAAGGTAGCTTCCTTAGATGTGTCCTCGTACAAAGAAAAACATGGCTTGGGTACACAAGCTGCAGCAAGGGCTTTGCGTTATCAATTCTTTGAGGAAGCCATGGGTGAGTATCAAGCCGATCTTTTAGCGCTTGGACATCATGGTGATGATCAGGTTGAAACGTTGTACATGGGAATGATGCGAGGCGTGGAACCTATGCATATCAAAGGAATCCCTGAACAACGTCCTTTAAAAAAAGGGAAGCTTATTCGCCCTTTTCTTGGGGTAACAAAAGAAGAGATAGAAGTATATTGTAGCGAACATAAGATTCATCCACGTTATGATGAATCGAACAAGTCAATGCAGTATACGCGAAATGCTTTTCGCATGAAAGTTCTTCCGTTTTTAAAGGAGTATAATCCGAAAATTCATGAACATATGCAAAAGTATCATGAATATCGCGAGGAAGATGAAGTTTATTTCTTACGTGAGGCGGAGCGATTTTTTGAGTCAGAATCCATTCAAAAACAAGATCTAAAAATCGTAGTAGACCGGGCAGATTTTCTATCTATTCCTCGTCCTTTACAAAGGAGAACCTTTCATCTAATATTAAACTATCTTTATCAACAAACCATGTACGATGGTTCTTATCTTCATTGGGAACAATACATACGGATGATGGAAGATGAAACGCCTCAAGCATCTATAGATATGCCGCAAGGGTTAACCGTTGTTCGTTCATATGAAACGGTCACTTTTTCGTTTGAACAAACCGAAGTGATTCCCTTTCATTACTCATTACCAGTACCAGGAGAAGTCCAGTTACCAAATGGTGCAATGATAAAAGCTTTTACGGATGATCGTGGTCTAGAAATGGATGAAAATCACTTTGCTTGTGATATCAATAACATAACCCTTCCGCTTAAGGTTCGTACAAGACATCCTGGTGATCGAATTTCCATCAGGGGTATGGATGGACATAAGAAAGTGAAGAATTTATTTATTGATGAAAAGATTTCTCAAAAGGAACGCGATCAGTGGCCCATCGTAACGGATGCCAAAGGGCAATTGTTATGGGTGGTTTCCCTAAAAAAAGCGCGAATCGAAGAGAACTCAATGCCCGACACCTGGTTACATCTCACGTATAAGAATCAAGAGAACTTCTAGGAGGATGGAAAATGCATAATGATATGGAAAAAGTCTTGATCTCAGAGGAAGAGATTCAAGACAAGATTAAGGATATAGCTGGGAAGCTAACCGAAGAGTACGATGGAAACTTTCCTTTGGCTATTGGCGTATTAAAAGGTGCTATGCCTTTTATGTCTGATTTACTTAAACGCGTTGAAACGCATCTTGAGATGGACTTCATGGACGTTTCTAGCTATCATGGCGGAACGGAGTCATCTGGAGAGGTGAAAATTGTTAAGGATTTAGACACAAAAGTTGAAGGAAGAGACATACTCATTATCGAAGATATTATCGATAGTGGTTTAACACTTAGCTATTTGGTGGACTTATTCAAATATCGTAAAGCAAAATCAATTAAGATTGTTACGCTTTTAGATAAACCATCCGGCCGTAAAGGCGACGTTAAGCCAGATGTAGCTGGTTTTGAAATTCCTGATGAATTCGTTGTCGGCTATGGGTTAGACTATCAAGAGAAGTACCGCAATCTTCCGTATATCGGTGTGTTAAAACCATCCGTTTATGGAGGAGACAAGTAGTCATAAACGAGTCTAATGAGCATATACATGCTTAATCAAGACTGAACTTTTCCCTTATGAACATGAGGACATACAAGAGAAGGAGTCACTTGGCATTTGTCACAGTACGGCCAAGTATTCCTGTTAGATTTTCATGTAAGGGGTAACAGTTGTATAGCAACTTTCAAATATGGTACGATTTACAATAGTTTTCTCGCCTGGGAGGAGGTAGGCAATGAACCGCGTATTCCGCAATACAATATTTTACGCTCTAATATTTCTAGTTGTAATCGGGGTGGTAGGCCTTTTCAATTCTGAAGAGCCTCAAGATGAGCAACTAAATTATAATCAGTTCATGCAAAAGTTAAACGAGGGTGAAATTGAAGAATTCACCTATCAATATACAAACCAAGCTTACAATATCAATGGTACGTTAACTTCAACGGGTGAAGAAGGAGAGAACCAATCCTTTAAAGCTACATTCCCTGACAACGATCGTGTTGAAGAGAGAATGTTAGACACTGCTGAAGAACAAGGTACAGTTGTTGAAAACCTTAAAGCAGAAGAGCCTAGTGGGTGGGTGCGCTTTTTCACATCCATCATTCCTTTTGTGATTATCTTTATTTTATTCTTCTTCTTACTTAACCAAGCCCAAGGTGGCGGCGGTAAAGTAATGAACTTCGGTAAGAGTAAAGCCAAACTCTTCAGTGAAGATAAGAAGAAAGTTCGATTCAAAGATGTTGCCGGTGCAGATGAAGAGAAGCAAGAGCTTGTCGAAGTGGTGGACTTCTTGAAAGATCCACGTAAATTCGCTGCTATCGGTGCCCGTATTCCGAAGGGTGTTCTTTTAGTAGGACCTCCGGGAACAGGTAAAACATTACTAGCACGTGCCGTAGCAGGTGAAGCAGGCGTACCATTCTTCTCAATCAGTGGTTCTGACTTCGTTGAGATGTTCGTTGGTGTTGGTGCTTCTCGTGTACGTGACTTATTTGAAAATGCGAAGAAAAATGCTCCATGTATCATCTTCATTGATGAGATTGATGCTGTTGGACGTCAACGTGGTGCTGGCTTAGGCGGAGGTCACGATGAACGTGAACAAACGCTAAACCAGTTGCTTGTTGAAATGGACGGGTTCGGCGCTAATGAAGGTATTATCATTATTGCTGCGACAAACCGTCCGGACATTCTTGACCCAGCCTTACTACGTCCTGGACGTTTCGACCGTCAAATTACGGTTAACCGCCCAGACTTAAAAGGACGTCAGGAAGTTCTGAAAGTACACGTGCAAAACAAGACAATGGATGAGGATTCTGTTGATCTTAAGACCATTGCAATGCGTACTCCAGGTTTCTCTGGTGCAGACCTTGAAAACTTATTGAACGAAGCAGCTCTTGTTGCAGCTCGTGCAGATAAAGAAAAAATCGATATGCAATCCATTGATGAGGCAATTGACCGTGTTATTGCTGGTCCAGCTAAGAAAAGCCGCGTTATTTCTACGAAAGAACGTAATATCGTTGCTTATCACGAAAGTGGACACACGATTATCGGTATGGTGCTGGATGAAGCAGACATGGTACACAAAGTTACAATCGTTCCTCGTGGACAAGCTGGCGGTTATGCTGTCATGCTTCCGAAAGAAGATCGTTTCATGATGACCAAGCCAGAATTGCTTGATAAGATTATCGGCCTTCTTGGCGGACGCGTTGCCGAAGAAATTATCTTTGGTGAAGCAAGTACAGGTGCTCACAATGACTTCCAACGTGCAACAAGCATTGCACGTAAGATGGTTACCGAGTACGGTATGAGTGAAAAACTTGGACCATTGCAGTTTGGTGGTGGCGGCGGCCAAGTCTTCTTAGGTCGTGACATCCAAAACGAACAAAACTACAGTGACCAGATCGCTTACGAAATTGATCAAGAAGTGCAGCGTATTATCAAAGAGTGTTATGATCGCGCTATGCAGATCCTAACAGATAACAAAGAGCAGCTTGAGGCAATCGCTCAAACGTTGCTTAAAGTTGAAACGCTTGATGCTTCTGAAATTAAGTCTCTATTTGAAAATGGCGTTATGCCTGAAGAATCAGAGTATAAGCTTGAACTAGCAGAAAAGAAAGATGAAACATCTTCTGAATCGAATTCTGATGTAAAAGTAAACATCCAATCCAAGGATGAAGAAAAGAAAGAATCAGAAGAAGATTCTAAACAAGATGAAGAAGAGAATCGCAAAGACGATTAATTATAAAACTGCTCCTGCCTCAAGGCGGGGGCAGTTTTTGTGTATAAAAGCGTTAGGTTATCTCTAGGTCCGTTGATGTGGTATGATATATTCGTTATTGAGTGAATTGGTAACGACCAGGGTAAGATACGAAATAGAAGCTTTAATAAGGATCTTTAAAATATACCTGAGTAAGATAGAAATAAATTGCCTGTTTATAGCAGGAAAATGATCAAAAAAGGAGAATGAATCATCATGAGTGATTATCTAATAAGAGCAACCGCTTTTGACGGTCAAGTACGTGCATACGCAATTGAGTCCACAGATACGGTAGCAGAGGCATGCCGACGCCAGGATACGTATGCAACAGCTTCGGCAGCTTTAGGGCGCACCATGTCCGTTGCGACAATGATGGGCGCAATGCATAAAGGCGAAGATCAACTAACGATAAAAATTGAAGGCGGCGGACCTGTTGGCGTGATCGTTGCTGATGTGAATGCTCACGGTGTAGTTCGAGCATACTTATCCAATCCGCATGTCGATTTTGATCTGAATGAAAAAGGAAAACTTGATGTAGCTCGAGCAGTTGGAACAACGGGAACATTAAGTGTCGTAAAAGATACAGGCTTAAAGGATTACTTTACGGGTGAGGTTCCAATGGTTTCTGGAGAAATCAGTGAAGACTTCACTTACTATTTTGCAAACTCAGAACAGGTTCCTTCAGCTGTGGGAGCTGGGGTTCTTGTGAATCCGGACCATTCCATTAAAGCAGCGGGCGGCTTTATTATTCAAATGATGCCTGATGCAGATGATGAAACCATTACAAAAATTGAGGAGAAACTAAATGAGATTCCTCCTATATCTGCGATGATTGAGCACGGAAAATCACCAGAAGATATTTTAAAAACCATTTTAGAGGATGGGAATGTAAACATTCTTACGCATACTCCGGTTCGTTTCCAGTGCCGTTGTTCTAGAGAGCGCCTAGAACAAGCTTTAAAAGGTTTAGGAGATGACGAGCTCGATAAAATGATTCATGAAGATCACGGAGCAGAAGCCTCTTGTCATTTTTGTAATGAAGTGTACCACTTTACGGAAGACGAGTTAAAAGCGATTAAGTCAGAAGTGTAACACGATCAACTGGGGAAAAGGTGGTCATCATGACGAGAAAGTTCTTATGGGGAATTGTTGTAGTGTTGCTAATTACGAATTTAACGACACTTTTAATTTGGGTTAATGTTAAAGGGCAGGTTCAAAACACGGAAGATCCAAAAGATAACCCGGTTGTCGCTGACCGCAACGAACCTGTTGCTTTGGTGGGCGGAGAACCTATTGAATTTAATGAATGGGAACAAACATTACAGAAGCAATATGGGGAGACGGTTTTACGAGATATGATTGACCGGAGAATTGTCTTTAACATGGCAGAAGAACTCAATATCAACATCGAAGAAAAACTCATTCAACGTGAACTTTCTTTAATGGAAACCATGCTAGGTGTTATGCAAGAAGAAAAAATAGAGGAAAAGCGCAAGCAATGGGTTGAAGATATTCGCTATCGCTTTTACCTTGAAGAACTTTTAACAAAAGATATTGGAATCGAAGCTGAGAAGATCCGTGATTATTATGACGAACACGAAGATCCATATGAATTACAGGAGACCTATCAGCTTTCTCAAATATTAGTGAAAACAGAACAAGAAGCGAATAAGGTGAAAAAAGAATTGGATGAAGGGGCTTCTTTTGAAATGTTAGCCCGAGAGTATTCTACGGATGAATACACGAGAGAGAATGGTGGATACTTGGGTTATTATTCAAAAGAGAGTCAATATCTCCCGGGCGTTTATTATCGTACAGCCGATCAGTTATCCGTTAATTCTTATAGTCAACCGTTTAAAACCGATCAGGGGCACGTGTTAATCTACGTTCATCGCAAGTTACCTGCGATCACCTTTTCGTTTAAGGAAGTACAAAAGCAAATCAAAAGAGAGTTAGCTCTAGAATATGTAGGCGATTCGTTTTCAGCAAAACCCCTCTGGGAAGAAGCCCAGGTAGAATGGGTCTTCGGCGATTAACGAGTCGCCTTTTCTTTTTGGAGGTTGTTTGTTCAATTAAAGTGGCAGTTATCTTGAAGACTTGAAGCTGAGATAAGTTAAGAGCAGTCCGTTGCTTTTGTTGGGGATGTTCCGGTCAGTGAAACGGCAAGCCTGTTGTGGAAGACCAGCCGAGCTTCCTCGCAAGCTGCGGGATCTCGTCTGCCCTTTTCTACCACGACAGTTTCCCGTTTCCTTCCCTCCACGCTTTTATGGAGGTTAACGGACCCAGAGCTAGGTTTTCATTCCTTAATTTCAAGAGAACCAATTTAGATGAGGTGCTCAGCTTACTATCACAAAAGCATTTTCACTACTACATAAAAGAAAACTACATTTCAGAATATCAGCGGTTCCGTTAATCACCATTCGGCCAAGGTGGGCTGTGGAACGGGTTGACTCCTCCGGTAGAAAGGGCGAGCGAGATCCCGCAGGAACGAAGTGACGAGG
>SDGW01001173.1_pt1 | contig 10887 bp, 12 predicted proteins | sample 2873831 | NCBI WGS metagenome assembly SDGW01 (sample SAMN08132700, study PRJNA421101) | hypersaline lake metagenome | isolation source: celular fraction 0.22 microns magnesium sulfate-rich crust from ephemeral... | place: Spain: Penahueca Lagoon, Toledo | collected 2011-07
GGCGCGAAGACGGTGACAGCGGCGCTGGCCGACGAGCCCGACCGGCACGTCATCCTCGATAACGTCGACCCGGAACACATCGAGCGCACGCTCGGGGGCCTCCCGCTGGAAGACACCGCCATCAACGTCGTCTCGAAGTCCGGCACGACCGCGGAGACACTGGCGAACTTCCTCGTGGTGCGGGAGGCCTACGAGGACGCGGGGGTCGACTGGACGGAGCTGACGGTCGTGACGACCGGTGACTCGGGCCCGCTGGCCGAACTGGTCGCCGAACACGACCTGCCGCGACTGCCGGTTCCCGACGGCGTCCCCGGCCGCTTTGCCGCGCTGTCGTCGGTCGGACTGGTCCCGCCGGCCATCCTCGGCGTCGACATCGAAGGGCTGCTCGAGGGGGCCAGCGCGGCCGCCGACGGGCTCGGCCCCTCGCTCTTTGACTCGCCGGGCTATGCCTACGGCGCCGTCTGCTACGCACTCGAAGAAGAGGGGGCCGCGGTCAACGCCGTCATGCCGTACGCCGAACGGCTGGAGTACTTCGCCGAGTGGTTCGCCCAGCTGTGGGCCGAGAGCCTCGGCAAGGAGGGACGCGGCCAGACGCCCGCCCGGGCGCTGGGCGCCACCGACCAGCACTCCCAGCTCCAGCTGTATCGGGCCGGGCCACAGGACAAGATGGTCACCGTCGTCCGGCCACAGGAGCGGGCGGACGTGCCGATTCCCGAGTCCGAGCACGAGTCGCTCTCCTATTTCGCCGGCGCGGACCTGGGCCAGCTGCTCGACGCGGAGTACGACGCCACCGTCGCCAGCCTCGCCGAGGCCGGTCGGCCGGCCGTCGAGATAGAGCTCGACGAACTCGACGCGGAGGGGCTGGGCGAACTGCTGTACGCGATGGAGGCCGCCACCGTCCTCGTGGGCGAACTTGCCGACGTCGAGACGTTCACCCAGCCGGCCGTCGAGTGGGGCAAACGCGCCGCGCGCGGCCTGCTGTCGGGCGAGGAGACCGAGGAGACGAAGGTAGTCGAGGAACGCCCCAGCTACCGCATCGACTAGCCGGGCGAGGCGGCCGCCTCGGCCACTGCCGGCAATCGGTGGGGTCTTGGGCCTCGCTCGCGTACCGCCGGCAACTGCAATGGCACTCTCCCCGCCGTACGTCTCGGTCGCCGACGGCCGAACGATAACCGAAAGCGTCGTTCGTGCGCTGGCCGTCGTCGCCGGGGCCTTCCTCTTTGCAGGCATCTTCTCGACTCTCGGGGCGACCCTGCTTGGCATCAACGTCGAGAACGGCCTCGACGCGAGTTCGACGCCGGCGGGACTGTACGCCGCGGTCAACGCCATCTCCTTTGTCGGATTTCTCCTCGCGGGCGTCGCCTACCTCCAGGTCAGAGACGACCGGTCACTGGTCTATCTGCGCCGGCCCCGCCTCTCGGATCTGGGCTGGGCGGCGGTCGGGGTGGTCGGCATCCTGCTTGGCTCGCTGGTGATGGGCGTCGTCGTACAGCTGCTCTCGAACCTCGCCGAGGCGCTGTTCGGCGTCGCCGTCGAGACCGGCCAGAACAACATCATCACGCAGGGCCGGGAGAACCCCGTCCTCTTCCTGTACATGGTTCCCGTCGCGCTCTTTTTCGTCGGGCCAGCCGAGGAACTGGTCTTCCGCGGCGTCGTGCAGGGACTCTTCCGGCGCGCGTTCGGCGTGGTTCCGGGGGTAGTGTTCGCGAGTTTGCTGTTCGGGATGGGCCACTATCTCGCCATCAGCTCCGGCAGCGCCTGGACGTACATCCTCACCGCCAGCGCGCTCGGGCTGGTCCTCGGTGCAGTGTACGAGTACACCGAGAGCATCCTCGTTCCCGCCCTGGCACACGGGAGCTGGAACGCCGGGCTGTTCGTGCTGAACTACTACATCGCGACAACCTCGCTGACGATGCCGGGCTGACAGCGGGGCTGTCGCAACTGACAGGCGCTGTCGTGCCGTGTGACGGTTGTCTGACGGGTGTTTAAGCTGGACGCCGTTCATTGTTATGCCATGTCGACCCGGTACACGGTCGTGTGCGAGGACGACCAGGCCCGGGCTATTCAGGTGTTGGCCCGTCGCTACGGCATCACCGAGGAGGAAGTACTCAAGCAGCTCATCGAACTCGGCCTCGAAGACGTGGAAGAGCGGACAGTCTAGGCCGGGTTCTTTCGGGACAGCGAACTGCCACACACCGGACAGCGGTCGTGATTCTCGTCGAACTCGCGGCCACAGCCGGCACACTGGAAGCGCCACTCCCGCTGCTCGGTGATGCCCTCCCGGGCGATGACCTCGACGCGGACGTCCAGTTTCTCCGCGACGTTCTGCATCGCGTAGTCGTCGGTGACCAGCGGGCTGTCGAGTTCGAAGGCGGCGGCGACGAGGCGGATGTCGGTCTCCGATAGCTCTTCGAGGTCACCCGTCTCGCGTGCGGCCCGCTCGATGCGCTCGACAGTGTTGTCCTCCGGGATATGCAGGTGCATCCCCGAGCCCTCCAGCGCGTCGAATCGGTAGGCGGCCTCGCCCTCCAGCTCCTCCTGGACGAGCGGAATGGTCGCTATCCGCTCGTCGGTGTGGTACTCGTTGATGAACGCTGACGAGTCGAGAACGTACATCTAGCGCTGGACTATCATGTGGTCCTTGACTGCCTTGACTCGGTCCACGGGGACGAGCAGGCGGCCCTGGTCGCTGTACTCGAAGTCCGTGTTCCGAAGCGATTCTGCGGGGTCGATGACGAGGTGATTGAGCGAGCCCGACGAGAGGTCCATCGTGATGTTGTAGAGGCTGCCCATCTCCGCACCGTCGCTACCCATGACGTCTTTCCCCGAGAGGTTCTCGGCGAGTATTTCGGCCATACCCCCCTTTCTGAGCGAGATTACATAAACGCCACGGGGCGTCTGACGCACTGTTGTAGATTAGTTCCGGATTGCGCCGACCCCGGGTCGGCGCATACCGGTACCTCGCTACAACACTGCGTCACAGACGGACGCAGTACACCCGTTAGCCGAGCATACCAGCGACGTCCCAGAAGCGAGTCGACAGCGGTCTGTGGCGGGCGTCAGCGCCAGACTACGGCGGCGACAGGCCCGACACGGAAGCCAGGACGACGAACTTAACTACTGTGGCCGACACCTTCCAGTAACTTCTGAGGCCCATCTATGTCTGATCAGGACGCCACCACAGAGACGGAGCACACCCTACGGACACCCATCGTCGCCGTACTGGGACACGTCGACCACGGGAAGACCAGCCTGCTGGACCGCATCCGCGGCTCGGCCGTGACGGCCGGCGAGTCCGGCGCCATCACCCAGCACATCGGGGCCACGGCGGTCCCACTGTCGGTCATCTCGGACATCGCCGGGGAACTGGTCGACCCCACGGACTTCGACCTGCCCGGCCTGCTGTTCATCGACACGCCCGGCCACCACTCCTTCTCGACGCTGCGCTCGCGGGGCGGGGCGCTGGCCGATATCGCCATCCTCGTCGTCGACATCAACGACGGGTTCCAGCCCCAGACCCTGGAGGCCATCGACATCCTCAAACGGACCCAGACGCCCTTCATCGTCGCTGCGAACAAGATAGATACCGTGCCGGGCTGGAACCCCAACGAGAACCAGCCCGTCCAGGAGACGATGGACGCCCAGTCCGAGCGGGTCACTTCGGACGTAAACGAGAAGCTCTACGAGCTCATCGGCGAGCTCTCCGACAACGGCTTCTCGGCGGATATGTACTGGCGAGTCCAGAACTTCCAGGCCAACATCGGCGTGGTCCCGGTTTCGGCCGAGACCGGCGAGGGCATCCCGGACCTGCTGACCGTGATGATGGGCCTCTCCCAGCGGTACATGAAAGAAGAGATGGAGATAGACGCCAGCGGCCCCGGCGTCGGCACCGTCCTCGAGGTCAAGGACACCCAGGGCTTCGGGACGACCCTGGACGCCATCATCTACGACGGGACGATTCACAAGGACGACACCATCGTCGTCGGCGGCCTGCAGGGCCCCATCGTCACCGACGTGCGCGCGCTCTTGCGCCCGCGGCCGCTCGAAGAGATTCGCACCGAACAGCAGTTCGAGCAGGTCGACGCCGTGGCCGCCGCCGACGGGGTGAAAATCGCCGCGCCGGACCTGGACGACGCCATCGCCGGCGCGCCCATCCGCGTGCTCCGGGACCGCGAGCGTAGCGAGGTCATCGCCGAGGTCGAGGAAGAGCTCTCCGAGATAGAGGTCACGACACAGGAGGAAGGCGTCGTGGTCAAGGCCGACACGCTGGGCTCGCTCGAGGCGATTTCGAGCACGCTCGAAGAAGAGGAGATTCCCATCATGCGCGCCGAGGTCGGCGCCGTCGCTCCCCGGGACGTCCGCGTCGCCGAGACGGCTAACGAGCCGACTCACCAGGCCATCCTCGCCTTTTCCGTCGATGTGCTCGAAGACGCCAGGGACCTGGCCGAGCAGGAGGACGTGACGCTGTTCGAGGACGACGTCATCTACCAGCTCGTCGAGGGGTACGACGACCACGTCACCGAGATCCAGGAGTCCCAGCAGGAACAGATTCTCGAGAACATCACCCGCCCGGCGAAGTTCCGTGTGCTACCCGACCACACCTTCCGGCAGAACGACCCCGCCGTCGTCGGTATCGAGGTGCTCTCGGGCGAGCTCCGCCGGAACGTCAACGTCGTCAAGTGGGACGGGTCGGAGCCGACGCGGGTCGGCCGCCTGAAGTCGCTACAGGACGCCGGCGAGGACGTCGACTCGGCCCGCACCGGCGAACAGCTCGCGGCCTCCATCGACGGGCCGACCGTCGGCCGCCAGATAGAGGAGGGCGACGACCTCTGGGTGGAGATTCCCGAGAAACACGCCAAGATACTCGAACAGGAGCTGAAAGAGGAGATATCCGTCGACGAGCGCGAGGCCCTGTCGATGTATCTGGAGAACCATCGGAATCGGGACCCCTTCTGGGGGAAATGACATCCTCCCCGGTGTGAACCCCAGGGTTTCCTCCGTGGGAGTCTCAGACCTTCTATGATTCCCCGGAAGCAACATTCCCGTCACGGTGGACGGTACTCGGGTCTGTGCGCTGTTCTTTGGGACTCTCGTGAGGGTGTGGTATCCCCGACCAGTTGTGGTCGTCCCACTCAAACCGCACGGGCCGTGCCATCGGCCTGACTGCCTGTTCTGTGTGCCGCTTCAGGAACGTCTCTGACGCCGTAAGGTCGGCATGGCCCTCGAACCCACACGGGCAAGTGAGCGTGTCCTGATGCCGCGTCGTCCGGTCTGTCGAACCGCATTGGGGGCACTCCTGACTTGTCCACGCCTCTGACCGCACTTCTACCGAGATACCGTATTCCTCGGCAGTACAGACCAGTCGCTCGGTGAACTTCTTGAACGACCAGAAGTTGTGGGTCTTCGCGTTGGTTTCGACCGACCAGTGCGTATCCAGCACGTCGGTCAGCCCACCGATATACACCGTATCTACACCGCTCTCGTACAGTCGTTTCAGCAGGTCACGACACAGTGCCTCTTGAGCATGGTCCCGGCGACGGGTTCGCGTGCGGTACAGCCGCCGGATACGCTCACTACTGTATCGGCCTTTTTCAAGTTTCGACTGTAGCCGGGCGATTTCACGTGTCGTGTCACGGAAGCGGTCAAACAGGTCACGCCCTTCGTACAGGTATTGCTCGCCGGTCGTCGTGGTACAGGCGATGAGATTGTTTGCACCGATGTCCAGAGCGGCCGTTTCATCGGCCAGTGGAGTTGCCCGTGTATTCTCAGAAACAGTCACAGGCTGCGAAGCTCTGAAGATGGTCTCAGTCTCATCGTACCACAGTTTGAGGCGGCTCTGGTCGCTGTAGTCGGGCCAGTTGGGTTCACCAGCAACTTCCAACCGAAGGCGGCTCCCCGGACTATTGTGTTTGTCGCGGAGCTCTTCTCCGACGACAATCTCAAGTCGGGAACGATCACCCCATTCAACGCTGTATGCGTCCTTCCGGATGACACCTTTGAGAACATGTCCCTCGTCTTCGTTACCACGGAAGCCCGGTGGGCTGGGGTGTTCTGTGACTGACGTGTTCGACTCGTTGTGGTACGCCTTCTTGTTCTCGAAGAACGACCGCCATGCTTCACTGTTTACTCGTATTACAGTTTGAGCAGTAGACGCACCGAGAACGCCTTTGTATTTACCTTCGAGTTTGCCTGTATTGGCATCCCACACATCACCCTCGAAACCGTCCTCATCGTTGTAGCGCATGAGGCGCTGATAATTGATTTCGTTCCAGAGAGCAGCAGAAGCGTCCAACAGGTCCCGTAGCACCTGCTCTCCATCGTCAGAGAGTGGTCGCACGGCGAACGTGTTGGTGCGCTTCATTAGCCACTCTAATTTACAGTCGCTTTGGACTTGAACGTCAGCCAACCACAGTGGAAGTAGAACTCGGTCAGTCTCGTTGGAGACTCAAGACCAGCAGTAACGCGGCGGTTTCTCTTCGTCGTTTACATTATCCACATCCGGGGTGAACTGCGTGGTGTCAAAAACGCCACGGGCAGTCGACGGCCGGCCGACAACGCCGGTGTTCCCTCGCTAAAACCTCGAAGCGAACAAAAAGGTACCTCCGGCCCCACAAGCAGTCGGGCGGCATCAGCGCCAGACGACGATGAAACCGTGAGCAACGCGCCTCAGCAGAGCTCTAACGGTACCCTTTTGCTCGGCCGGCTGAAATGCTGGGCGCATGCTCTCCCGCGAGAACCGGATTCTCCTCGGCTGTGGCGCGCTCGCAGTGCTGTTGAGCTACACCGCCGCCTGGCTCGATGCGCCGGGACCGCTTCTGCTGGCGATACTGCTCGGTGTTGGCGTCGTCCTGCCGTTTTACATCAACGAACGCCCCGATATCGGCGGCCTACTCTCGGGCGGCGAGACGGTCACCGAACGAGAGTAATAATATTTAATTAGCAGGCGTGTCTCCGCACAGACACGATGACCGACCCGGCCACGCTCTCGACGGCCGACCTCGTCCTCGCGAGCATCGCCGTCGCGATGGCGCTTGCGGCCTTTGGCGCCGTCGCGACCTCGCTCAGCGTCGCCGTCGCCATGGCCGCCGGCTCGGTGCCCGCGACCGGCTCTATCGGCTACGCGCTGTTTTACAACCCGCCGACCGACGCGTGAGCGTCGGCGTGCGGACCCGGTCTCACTGACAGAACCGGCTCGACGGAATCACACGATTTTTTGCGGTGTTCGGTGTAGTCTCTCACATGGCAACGTCGAACACGTCGTCTGACGTGCTGGGAGTCGAACTCCCGGCGGCGCTGGACCGGGCTGAGTCACACAGCTGGGAGTACGGCCACACCTGCGTCGCGCAGGAAGGGGAGCCCTGCGAGACGTGGGCCGACGAGACGGGCCGGCAGTCGCTGACCGTCTTCGACGTCACCGACCACACCGTCGTGCTCCGGGTGCGGACACCTGTCGGTCGCGAGTCGTTCTACGGGATGGCCAAGCGGGATTACGAGGCCGTTCGCGACTCCCTCGCCGACGACGGCTGGACGCTGACACAGCGCCCGACCGGTTGCTGAGCGGGCGGCGGCTCCGAACGTTCCGCAGAATCGACGGTCCTTGCGTGTCGTCCTCCTCGCTTGCTTCGCGGTTCGCTAACGTTCACCGCTGTGCTTTACCGAGGCGTCTCACTTCGTTCGATTCCTCGCTTTTGCTCCACGGCTCACTTCGTTCGCCGTCGTCGGGCGGCTTTGCCGCCCGACTGCTTGAGGGACCTCCGGTCCCTCTCTGTTCCGCCTCGAGGTCAGCGCAACGCGCTGACCTCGCTTACTGCGCTGTCGGCGAACTGTCCTCGCCCATGACCTGCTTGACCTGCAGGGCCGCCGAGGCGGCGATACCCTGTGCGAGGTCGTCCCGTTCGTCGGCCGAGATGGTCGCCGACTCCGGGTCTTCGGGCCGGTAGTCGGCGCTGACCACGGAGCCGACCGGCGGCTGGACCGCGATTGTCGCTCGCGGCCCCGTCTCGCTGTCACTGACTTCCGACCCCACCACGAACTCCCCTGGGAGCAGCTCCCGCGTTCGAGCCGCGACGCTCGCGAGGTCCCGGCGCAGCGTCTGGCGCTGCTCGCGCGTGAGCGTTACTTTCTCCGTCTCGCCACCGAGCGGCGAATTACCGTACATGAAGGTTCTGCCGTGGGTAGGTAGCTGACTGATAAAAAGCCAGTGGCTTTGCGAGAATGTTGCCGAAGGCCCTGCTTACACCACCGGGTGGCTCTCGCCGTAGGTGGCGATGACCACTGCGCTCGCGTGGGACTCCTCGGGCGCGACCGACTCGACGCGGACGTCTTCCTCGACGAACGCCCAGTCACGAAGGGCCCGCCCGGCCGCCAGCCCCTCGCGAATCTCCGCCCGCACCGTGTCGGGGTCCGTGCCGTCGACCTCGTAGAAGATACCGGGACCGTCCTCGCTGCGGGCCCAGCCGATACCCGCGGCGGCCCGCTCGCCCGGTGGGGCGGTCGCGGCCGACTGAACCACCTCCAGGGCCTCGCCCGGCGGCCCCAGGTCCGGCGCCGTCCCTGCGAGTTCGATGGCCGGACCGGCGGGGATGACCGACGAGAGCGTCACCAGGTTGTAGTTGTGGACGCCGGCCTCGGAAAGCGCCGCGTCGTACGACGACAGCGCGGTCGGCCCGGTGGCCGTCCCCCACACGACCCGGATGGTACTCATGTGAAAGCGTGGACGACGCGGCCGCTAAGGGGTTTCGTTTCGCCCACGGCGCGGGGCGGGAGCCGGCACTTTCGGCGCGGCAAGCCGAGCTTATCCGGGCTCTCCGCGCCGCCGGGCGTCGACAACGCGGCGATAACAATGGACAAGCGGACCTTCCGTGCAGGTGATGCAAGTCACATACCTCGAATCGGCGGCGGTGCTGATCGAGACCGAAGACACGTCGGTCCTCTGTGACCCGTGGCTCGTCGACGGGGCGTACTACGGCTCCTGGGCCCACTACCCCGAACCCGATTTCGAGCCCGAGGATTTCAACGACGTGGACTACATCTACGTCTCTCACGTCCACCCGGACCACTTCCACCCGGAGAGTCTCGAGCGGATGGACGACGACATCCCCGTCCTCATCCACGACTACCGCTGGGACTACCTGAAAGACGCGGTCGAGAAACTGGGCTTCGAGGCCGTCGAGCTGCCCCACGCCGAACGATATGCCCTCGGCAGCGACACCCACATCCAGATTCTGGCCGCCGACGGCTGTGACCCCGAGCTCTGTGGCAACTTCTTTGGCTGCTCGTGGTACGACAAAGAGGCCGACCAGGACGGCTCGACCCAGGTCGACTCCATGGCCGTCATCGCCGACAGCGAGGAGACGGTGGTCAACACGAACGACTGTCCCTACCCCATCGCCGAGTCCAGCTGCAAGAAGATAAAGGCCGAGTACGGCGACATCGACATGCTCTGTCACCAGTACAGCGCCGCGCAGTTTTACCCGCAGGCGGTCACCAACTACACCCACGAGCAGAAAATCGAGGAACGCGACCGCGTCATCCGGGAGAAACACGAACTCGCCCTGAACTTCATCGACCTGTTCGAACCCAGCTACTACCTCCCCTTCGCCGGCGAGTACGTCCTGGCGGGTGACCTCGCCGAGCTCAACGAGTACACCGCCAATCCCCCGCGCATCGAGGCCAAGGAGTTCTTCGAGGCCGAGACCGGCCCCGAACACGAGTGTGTGTTCCTGAACTCCGGGGAGCACATCGACACCAGGACCGGCGAGCGCTCTGCTCCCTTCGAGCCCATCGACCAGGAGGCAAAGTGGGAGTACATCGAGGAAGAACTCGCCCCCCGCGAGTTCGACTACGAGCACGACCCGATGCCGAGCCTGCAGGAGTTCCGCGCCTACGTCCCGCTGGCCTACGAGAACATGGAGGGGAAGCGGGCGAACATCGGCTTCGAGAGCGACACCACCGTCCTGATTCCGCTCGTCGACGACGTCTGTCTGGAACTGTCGATGGACGGCTCGGGCTTTTCCTACACGACCGACCTGGACCTCGACGATTACGACGACGGCTGGGTGAAGATGGACGTCGACCCCCGGCTCCTGCGTCGCCTCTTCGAAGGCCCCCACCGGGCCTACTGGGCCGACGCCAAAATCGGCTCCCACATCGGCATCAGCAAGGAGCCGGACATCTACGAGCGCGGCCTCTACAACGCGCTGGGCGAGTTCCACGCCAACGGCGCCGACGTGCAGGCCACCGCGAGCCACGAAGCCCGCGCCGGGTCTGACTAACTAGCGGTAGCGGTGGCCATGAGCGAGTGCCGTGGCGCGGCCACGGCCGAGCGAAGACGGGGAAGGGCAGGCTGTCCAGAGTGAGCATCCGACGACGAAGTCGTCGGTTCTACCGCGGCGAGCCGACTACCGCGAACCGGAGGTTCGCGACTGGAGGCGAAGCCGCGATTTTTCCCCAAGTTTTTGCCCGAGCGAGCGCCGCGAAGCGGCGCGAGTGACGGTGCAAAAAGTGGTCAAGCGAAGGCGACCGGCTGACTGCCCGTCTCCTCGTCCTGGTCGATCTTCTCCAGGGCGTCGTAGAAGTCGGCCTGCTCGATGGTGGTCCGGTCGTCGCGGATGGCGAACATCCCGGCCTCGGTCGTCAGCGAGGCCAGCTCGGCCCCGGAGAGGCCCTCGGTCTCGGTGGCGAACGCGCCCAGGTCAACGTCGGCGCCGAGGTTCATGTCCTCGGTGTGGATCTCCAGAATCCGCTCGCGACCCTCGACGTCCGGATTCGGCACTTCGATGAGGCGGTCGAACCGGCCCGGACGGAGGATGGCGCGGTCGAGCATATCGAAGCGGTTGGTCGCGGCGATGATGCGGATCTCGCCGCGGTCGTCGAAGCCGTCCATCT
>SDGW01001550.1_pt1 | contig 10887 bp, 8 predicted proteins | sample 2873831 | NCBI WGS metagenome assembly SDGW01 (sample SAMN08132700, study PRJNA421101) | hypersaline lake metagenome | isolation source: celular fraction 0.22 microns magnesium sulfate-rich crust from ephemeral... | place: Spain: Penahueca Lagoon, Toledo | collected 2011-07
GTCCAATCTCGTTCGTGATAATGACTAACCTACCACATGGTATGGAACCCATTGATGGCAAGTTCAGAAGACGATCCCACAACACGACACGACGCACAGATCCTGTCGATCGATGCTGGCGGGACGATGACGGACACGTTCCTCATGGACTCGAACGGCGAGTTCACCGTCGGAAAGGCGAAAACTACGCCGGACGACGAGTCTCGAGGATTCATCAAGTCTTCCCAGGACGCTCTCGAGGACTGGGGACTGAGCGTCGAGGAGGGGTTCCCGGACCTGGTGTCGACGGTCTACTCCGGAACGGCGATGCTCAACCGGCTGGTCGAACGAGAAAGCGAAGTCGACGTCGGCATCCTCATCACGGGTGGGATGGAGGACACGCTTCGGATGGGGCGGGGCCGACAATCGTACACCGGCTACTCATATTCGGATCGCCTCCACGTCAACACCCACAAACACCCCGAACCGCTGATCCCGCGCAATCGCATTCGCGGCGTTCGAGAGCGTATCGACGTCAAGGGGAACACGCTGGTGCCGCTGTACGAAGACGACGTCCACGAGGGGGTCAACGACCTGCTCGATCAGGGTGTCGACCACATCGTCGTCATGTTCCTCCACTCCTACAAGAACGGGGAGCACGAACATCGAACCGCCGAGATCGCCCGCGAGATCATCGACGAGCGAGGGGCGGAGACGACGGTGATGCTCTCGAGCGAGTACTACCCGACGCTCAAGGAGTCCGAACGGCTGAATACGGTGACCGCGGAGGCGTTCGCCGCCGAGCCATCGCGCGACCAGCTCTCGAACATTCAGGAGGCCGTCGACGAACAGGGCGGGAACGTCGGCGTGCGAGTGATGGCGAGTCACGGCGGGACAATCGACATCAACGCGAACGAACTGGCACGGACGCTAATCTCCGGGCCGATCGGGGGGATGATCGGGGCGAACTACTTCGGGCAGAAACTCGACTACAACAACCTGGTCTGTACCGACATCGGCGGGACCAGCTTCGACATGGGCATCATCATCGACAACGACTGGCAGATCGATTACAGCCCGGAGATGGCTCGGCTGCTCCTGTCGCTGCCGATGGTGAACATGGAAAGCGTCGGTGCCGGGACGGGCAGCTACGTCCGGGTGAACCCCACCTTCGACAAGATCGAACTCGGTCCCGAAAGCGCCGGGGACCAGGTCGGCGTCAGCGCCGTCGAAACCGACGTCGAGACGGTGACGGTGACCGACTGCCACGTGGCGATGGGCTGGATCAACCCGGAGAACTTCCTGGGTGGCGACATGCCGATCGACCGCGAGGTGGCCGAACAAGAGATCAAAGAACAGATCGCCGACCCGCTCGATATGGGCGTCTACGAGGCGGCCCAGGGCGTCATCGACATCCTCGAGAGCAAGCTGCGAAACGACTTAGAGGCCGTCGTGACCGGCGAAGGCTACGCGCCATCGAACTTCAAGTGCCTCTCCTACGGCGGTGGCGGCCCGGTCCACACGGCCGGATACACGAAGGATCTGGGCTTCGACGAAGTGCTGATCCCCGAGTGGGCAGCCGGGTTCTCGGCGTTTGGCTGTGGCGCAGCGGACTACGAGTACCGCTACGACCAGACGACCAGCATCGACATCGACCCCGACCTCTCGATGGAGGAGGCGGCGGCGACCGCCGGCGAGGCGCTGACGGAGGTCTGGAAGAGCCTCGAAGAGAAGGTCGAAAACGAGTTCCAGAACAGCAACATCGGCCGCGACGAGATCGAATTCCAGTACAATATCCTCGGCCAGTACCAGGGCCAGCTCAACAGTATCGACATCGAGTCGCCGGTCGGCCGCGTCGACTCGCCGGAGAAACTCGAGCGGTTGCTGGACACGTTCGAAGAGGGGTACCGCCGACAGTACTCCGAGGAGGCCCGCTCGCCGGAGCTCGGACACACCATCACGCAGGCGTCCGTCCGCGGCGTCCGGGACGTCGTCAAGCCGGAGATCCCGACCGAGGAGCTGCAGGGCCCGGAGCCACCCGCAGACGCCTACAAGGAGACGCGGGAGGCCTACTGGGATGGCGAGTGGCTAGACACGGAGATCTACGACCTGCACGCACTCCAGCCCGGCAACGAACTCAGCGGCCCGGCGGTCCTCGAGGGCGCTGCCACGACCTACGCGTTGCCACCGGATTGTGAGACCCGGTTAGACGAACACCGTGTCCACCACCTCACCACGACCGAATAGCGCGGAAAACCGCTTTCGTACGGAGATGCATCTGCCCGACTCCGTGACCGCCGCGCTCGAGCGCGGTCGATCGGTGTGGCAGGTGCACTGTACGAGCCCGCATCTGGCTCAGAACAGATGTGACGAAACCAACACACCATGAGTACGGAACCAGACGAAGGGGAAAGCTTCCCCCGGATGCGACGTGAGAAGGAAACGGTTCGAGAACAACAGCAGGAGGGTGTCGGCATCGGCTGGGACGGCCAGACGCTTCGCGAACAGTTCGAAGCCCTCGAGGAGAAGACCGAAGAGACGGGCCACTACGCCGGCTTCGAGCAACTCGAGCTGAAACAGGACAACCCGATCGAGTACGAGCAGATGTTCGCCCAGCTCCGTGGCGACCTCGTGAACGCGCGTGAAACCTCGAAGGAGGTCGCCGCGACGCCGATCGTCGAGCAGGAGGGCGAACTCTGCTACGGCCTCTTTACCCCGGAGGGCGACTCGATCGCCGTCTCGACGGGGATCATCGTGCACATTCACACGATGAGCGAGGCGATCAAGTACATGATCAACCACGACTACGAGGAGAGTCCGGGGATCGAGCCCGGTGACATCTTCGTCAACAACGACACGCACGTCGGCGACGTCCACGCGTGCGACATCATGACGCTCATCCCCATCTTCCACGAGGGAGAGCTCGTCGCCTGGGCCGGCGGCGTCAACCACGTCATCGATACCGGCGCGATCGGCCCGGGGAGCATGAACGTCTCGCAGGCCTCGCGCTTCGGCGACGGTGCCTACTACACGGCCCGCAAGGTCGGCGAGGACCTCAAGCTATACAACTCCTGGAAGAAGGACTACCCGGACAAGACGCGGACGCCGGACTTCCTCAAACTCGACGAGCGGACGCGGATGACCGGCTGTCTGATGATCCGCGATGCGGTCAAGGACATCATCGACGAGTACGGCGTCGAGCAGTTCAAACAGCTCTCGCGGGAAGCGATCGAGGACGGTCGCCGGGGCTTCCGGAACCGCATCAAGAAGACGATGCTGCCCGGCACCTATCGCGGTGCCTCGTTCGTCGATGCACTCTACGAGGGACAGGATAACCTGACCCGTGCGTACGCGGACGAAAATCACCTCATGCACGCTCCCTCGGAACTGCACGTCCGAGAGGACGGCTCGTTCCAAGTCTCGTTCGAGGGTGCAAACAAGTGGGGCTGGCATCCGTACAACTGCACGCCCGCGGCAATTCAGGGCGGGATCTGGGTGATGCTCACCCAAACGGTGATCCCGAACTCGAACGTCAACGACGGCGCCTACTACAGCTGTGACTTCCACCTGCCGGTCGGCTCGTGGGCCAACACCCAGAACACGGAGACCGCCCACGCCTACGCCTGGCACTTCCTCGTGTCGGCGTGGGCACCGCTCTGGCAACACCTCTCGCGTGGTTACTACTCGCGGGGCTTCTGGGAGGAGATCAACGCCGGGAACGCCAACACCTCGAACTGGCTCCAGGGCGGCGGGATCGATCAGTTCGACAAACTCCACGCAGTCAACTCCTTCGAGTCGGCCTGTGAGGGCGTCGGCGCACGCTACGTCGAGGACGGCGAACCCCACGCCGCGGCGATCTGGAACCCCGAAGGCGACATGGGCGACGCCGAGGTCTGGGAGATGACCGAGCCGCTGCCGTTCCTGGGACGGGCCGTCAAGCCGAACACGGGCGGTGCGGGCCGTCGTGCAGGTGGTGCCGGCTTCGAGTCAATGCGAACGGTCAAAGACGTCAGCAGGTGGTTGCTCTACGAGATGGGCAACGGCTACATGACCAGCGACGGCGGCCTCTTCGGTGGCTACCCCGCCGCGTCAGGGTACATCCTTAACGCCCAGAACACCGACCTCGAGGAGCGCTTCGAGAATCAAGAGGACTACCCACAGCACGACCTCGATCCCGAAAGCGGCGACTTCGAGTCGAAGATCGACGGCGAGATCACCCGCCGGCCGGAGGGGATCAGCACGCCCAAGGAGTTCGACGACTACGACATGTACCTGAACTACCTCCGCGGTGGTTCGGGACTGGGCGACCCCCTCGAGCGCGATCCCGAGGACGTCCTCGCGGACATCCACGACGGCTACGTCCTGCCCCGCCACGCCAAGGACGCCTACGCCGTCGTCGTCGAGAAGGTCAACGACGAAGCCAAGCACAACTCCGCCGTCCAGGGCGAGTGGGAGCTCGACGAGGAGGCGACCGAGGAACTGCGTGAAGAGCGGATGCAAGAACGCGCCGAGACGGCCAAGCCGGTCACGGAGTGGTACGAGGAACAGCGCGACCGCATCCGCACCGAAAAGGACCTCATCGACGACGTCAAGAAGACCTACGAGAGCAGCATGCGGATGAGCAAGCAGTTCGCCGAATTCTACCACGAGTTCTGGGACCTGCCCGAGGACTTCGAGTTCACGCTGAGCGAGAAGGCGGAGAAGTCTCTCGAGAACCGCTTCAAGACCGGTCTCAAACAGAAGTGGGACAACCCGACGAAGGGCCACGAGACGTGGCTCGGCGTCGGCCGCGACGACGAACCGGAAGTGCCCTACACCTGGACGGCCGACCGGACGATTCAGGACCTGCCGTCTCCCGACGCATCGTTCAGTGACACGAAAGCGGAACCAGCAACGGACGACGACTAATACGAGGTGACTACCAATGCCAGAATCATACCCACGCGAACACATCGAGGACTTAGTCGACGACAACCTCGAATGGAATCAGCTGCACGACATGATGAGCGACTTCAAGGACGCGGACCGCTTCCAGCAGGTCCGGGACGTCCTGCAAGAACGGGTCGACTGGGACGACCCGATCATCATCCCCTACGCGGACCACCTGTACGTGGTCGCGAAACCGGACGGCCGTGACGAACGTCATGCCGGGCTACCCGCTCATCCACGAGTTCGAGCCTGACATCGAGACGTTCTACAGCGAGTGGATCGAAGAGCCGATCCCGACGGCAGAGCCCGAGTCGGCGTAATCTCCTGAGCGATTCCTTTCCGTTCTGTACGATCCGATCATCACGTGACAGGTTATGCTAGATAAAAACACACCGACACTCAGACAGCTCTACGACTCGGTGCTCCGCCGGTACGAGACGGCACCAGCCATCTCGTTCGAGGGCGAGACGCTCACCTACGGGGCCCTCGACGACCGTTCGGCGCGACTTGCCAGCGCGCTCGTCGATCTCGGCCTCGAACCGGAGGATCGGGTCGGGCTCTTGCTCTCGAATCGCCTCGAATACCCTATCGCGGACATCGCACTCGCTCGAGCGGGGCTCGCGAAGGTTCCGTTGAACGACATGCTGTCGGCGGAGGACGTCGAGTACATGCTGGCCAACAGCGACGCCAGCGCCGTCATCGTCGGTCCGACGTTTAGCGAGACGATCCAGACGGTCGCCCCGAACGTCCCGTCGCTAGACCGGATCGTCACCATCGACACCGCGGCCCTGCCCGCCGTGGCGGACGACCATCGGGTCGAGCGCCTCGAGGATCTCCTCGAGACGACGGCCCCGGAACCGCCGGCCGTCGACGTGTCGACGGACACTCTGGCCGGGGTCTTCCACACGGGCGGGACGACCGGCGACCCCAAGGGCGTCAAGCACACCCAGGAGAACCTCGCGTTGAACGCGCTGGCACACGCGATCGAACTCGATATTCGACCGCGGGACGACCTCCTGTTGATGACGCCGCTGCCCCACTCTGCCGGTCTCATCATGGCTGGTGGCCTGATACAGGGCAGTACTCACGTCATCACGCAGGGGTTCGACGCCGAACGAGCCCTCGAGACGATCGAACGCGAGGGTATCTCGTGGACGTTCATGGTCCCGACGATGATCTATCGCGTCCTCGACGTGCTCGCAGACCGCGAGTACGACACCGCGTCGCTCGAGACGCTCGTCTACGGGGCAGCGCCGATGAAGCCAGCGCGGCTGCGCGAGGGGCTCGAGGAACTCGGCGACGTCTTCGTGCAACTGTACGGCCAGTACGAGACGCCGGATCTCATTACCGTCCTGCCGAAGGCGGCACACGACCCCGACGACGAACGACGGCTTTCCTCGTGTGGCCTCCCGACCACGATGTGCGAGGTGAAGATCGTCGACGACGACGGCGAAGAAGTCCCACCCGGGCAGCCGGGAGAGATCCTCGCCCGTGGTGCCTACTCCATGGAAGGCTATTACGAGCTACCCGAGAAGACCGCCGAGACGATCGAGGACGGCTGGATCCACACGGGCGATATCGGCAAGCGAGACGAAGAGGGGTACGTCTACATCGTCGACCGCGACTCGGACGTCATCATCAGCGGCGGGATGAACGTCTACTCGGTCACCGTCGAGGACGTCGTCCAGCAACACGCAGACGTCGCGAACGTCGCCGTCATCGGCGTCCCGGACGACGAGTGGGGCGAGGCGGTCAAAGCCGTCATCGTCCCGGCCGACACCACGATCGACCGCGCCGATCTCGAGTCGTTCTGTGCGGAGCGACTCGCCGACTACGAACGCCCGAAATCGTTCGATGTCGTCGACGAACTCCCGACGACGCCGTACGGCAAACTCGACAAGAAACGACTCCGCGAACCCTACTGGGAGGAGCAGTCACGGGAGATCAGCTAACGATGGTCTCCAAGATCGATCACCTCGGCATCCTCGTCGACGATATCGCCCAGAACCGGTCGCTGTTCGAACGGCTCGGACTTGAGGTCGGGACGATCGAACGCGTGCCATCGTTCGGCGTCGAAATCGCCTTTATCAGAGTCGGTGAGAGTCTGGTCGAACTCGTCGAACCGGTCGATCCCACCACTGACCTCGCGGCCGATCTCGAGACGGCAGACCGGCCGGCGATGCTCCACCATCTCGCGTTCCGCGTCGATGATCTCGAGAGCCGACTGTCCGAGTTACGGCGCGCTGGCGTGGCCCTCGCAGACGAAACGCCGCGCCAGGGTGCGGGAGACGCGTCCGTCGCGTTCCTCGAGCGACGAACTGCCAATGGAGTTCGAATCGAACTCGTCGAACGTGAGGAGGATTTAACAATAGATTGAGGGGTGTTGCGGGAATGGTATGGTTTTTATGCAAGGTCCACATATGCCATCAACATCCGTGACAATTGCCAACAATACTATACCTGTAGGATCCCGTACTGGTAACGGAAGTTACGGCTATCAGCGAACGCCACTCGATGCCTGCACGTATTCGTGACGCTCCACCGATGGAGGGATGTGGAAATAACCGCGTTCGTGACAGGAGACTGCAGAGGACCGTACTGAAGGGATGCTTCGAATAGAATTTCAGATCGAGCTAGCGGGGATCTCGTCACACCTGTTCGATATCGACGAGCCAGTCACGAGCATCGAAATCGACAATGCGCTACCGGTCTCGGGAGATAAGGTATTCCTCTTCTTATCGGTTCAATTCGATTCCGAAATCACAGCAGACCGATTGTCGGATGAATTATCAAACATAGAGGTAGTCGACGTCACGCAAGCGGAACTGAACCATCACATCTACTATCTAGGTGTGATGGCACAGCTTTCCGACGCCTCCGTTCTGTCGCTGCTGACCGAAACCCAGGCGATCCCACACCGAATCGTCGGAAAGAACGCACAGCTCGAGGTGATGGCGTCCGTCCGTGATTGGAACCATCTCAAGGAGGTCGCCGACGCGATCGAGACGGAACACGGCTCGCTCGAGTTGCTCGGCACGACCCAGACTGAAAACATCGGCTTTCCGCTCGGGGGCAACAAAATCAAGCAGAGCATGACCGGGAAGTTGTCGGAAGAACAGCTGGAGGTACTGGAGACGGCCTATCAGATGGGCTACTTCAAGGTGCCACAAGAAGTGACAGCGGAGGAGATCGCGAGCGAATTGGACATCAGTCGGTCGACGCTGTCAGCGCGTCTTCGCCGCGTCGAGCACAACTTCTGTGCACTGCTCTTCGGTCCCCAAGAATGACGACGATCATCATCATCAAGTCGGTTGACAACCACTCGTCCGTTCGAGAGATCCTCGGTTCGGTCGTCGATGACGGTGAACGAGTTTACTTTCTCAGACTGCCGACTGTGCAGTGTCTCGGTCCACTCATTCAGGAAGTGAACCCCATGATCAACTATGGGGTAGACTATACGATCTCCCCGCTTCCTGAAGGATACGACATATCCACGCTCGTCGAGTTCGCGACCGAGTTCGATGCGAATCGAATCTGTATCGGCATCTCCGACCGAACGCTGACCGGCAAGGCGCGGATCGACGATCTGACGCAATCGATTTTGCTCCACGACGATATCTCCGGCGACTTCGTCGTCGGCGAACACGCGATCATTCTGGAGGAACTCGAGTATGGTGACTAACGGTACCAGACTGTTACAAGCCCGAATTGTCCGACGAACGTCAGTCCGTCGAACCCACACACCACACAGCGATTCATGAGTCCATCCGATCGAACCGACGAACGGCGCACTGAAGCACAGCGTGAAAAAGAAACGGTATGGGAAAAGCGAAAACGGGGTGAAGGGATCGGCTGGAACGGCCGGACGCTGCGCGAGCAGTTGGCCGAACTCGAGGACAAGACGGAAGCGACGGGTCACTACTGTGGCCTCTCCGAGCTGACGTTGAAAGCCGAGGATCCGATCAGATACGAGCAGTTGTACGCGCGCCTCCGTGGCGACCTCGTGACGGCACGAGAGACATCGAAGGAGGTCTCTGCGACGCCGATCGTCGAGCAGGAGGGGGAGCTGTGCTACGGCCTCTTTACTCCTGAAGGAGATTCGATCGCCGTCTCGACGGGGATCATCGTCCACGTCCACACGATGAGCGAGGCGATCAAGTTCATGATCAACCACGATTACGAGGCAAGTCCCGGTATCGAGCCGGGCGACATCTTCGTCAACAACGATCCCCACGTCGGCGACGTGCATCCGTGTGACCTCATGACGATCATGCCGATCTTCCACGACGGAGAACTCATCGCCTGGGTTGGTGGGGTGAACCACGTCATCGACACCGGGGCGATCGGCCCGGGAAGCATGAACGTCTCGCAGGCGTCTCGCTTCGGTGACGGAGCGTACTACACGGCCCGCAAGATCGGCGAAAACTTCGAACTGTACAACTCCTGGAAGAAGGAATACCCTGCCAAGACACGGACACCGGATTTCCTCAAGCTCGACGAGCGGACGCGGATGACCGGCTGTCTGATGATCCGCCATTCGGTCAAGGAACTGATAGCCGAACACGGGGTCGAGACGTTCAAGCAACTTTCTCGAGAAGCCGTCGAGGACGGTCGCCGTGGCTTCCGAAGCCGCATCAAGCGAACGATGCTCCCCGGCACGTACCGCGGTGCCTCGTTTGTCGACGCGCTCTACGAGGGCCAGGAAAATGTTACCCGCGAGTACGCCCAGGAGAACCACATCATGCACGCTCCGTCGGAGCTTCACATCCGAGAAGACGGAACGTTTCAGGTCTCCTTCGAAGGCGCCAACAAGTGGGGGTGGCACCCCTTCAACTGTACGCCGGCCGCGATTCAGGGCGGCATCTGGGTGATGCTCACACAGACGGTCATCCCAAACGAGCTGGTCAATGACGGTGCCTACTACGCCTGTGACTTCCACCTGCCGGTCGGCTCGTGGGCCAACACCCAGAACACGGAGACGGCCCACGCCTACGCCTGGCACTTCCTCGTCTCAGCGTGGGCACCGCTCTGGCAGCACCTGTCACGAGGGTACTTCGCCCGCGGCTTCTGGGAAGAAATCAACGCCGGAAACGCAAACACGTCGAACTGGCTGCAGGGAGGTGGTATCGACCAGTTCGACAAACTGCATGCCGTCAACTCCTTCGAGTCGGCCTGTGAGGGAGTCGGTGCCCGCTACGTCGAGGACGGTGAACCACATGCCTCGGCGGTCTGGAACCCGGAAGGAGATATGGGTGACGCCGAGGCGTGGGAAACAGTCGAGCCACTTCCATTTCTTGGACGGTCAGTCAAACCGAATACGGGCGGTGTAGGTCGCCGGGCAGGCGGTGCCGGCTTCGAGTCCATGCGAACGGTCAAAGACGTCAGCAGATGGTTGCTCTACGAGATGGGCAACGGCTACATGACCAGCGATGGCGGTCTCTTCGGTGGCTATCCTGCTGCGTCAGGGTATATTCTCAACGCCAGAAATACGGATCTCGAGGAGCGCTTCGAGAACCAGGACGACTACCCACAGCACGACCTCGACCCCGAAAGCGGTGACTTCGAATCCAAGATCGATGGCGAGATTACCCGCCGTCCGGAGGGGATCAGCACGCCGAAAGAGTTCGACGACTACGACATGTACCTGAACTACCTCCGCGGTGGCTCGGGGCTGGGTGATCCCCTTGAGCGCGACCCTGAAGACGTCCTCGAAGACATCCACGACGGCTACGTCCTTCCTCGACACGCGGAAGACGCCTATGGCGTCGTCGTCGAGAAAGTCGACGACGAAGCCCGACATAACTCTGCTGTCCAGGGCGAGTGGGAACTCGACGCGGAAGCGACCGAAGCGCGTCGCCAGGAGATGCGCACAGAGCGAACTGAAAAGGCCCAGCCAGTCTCCGAATGGTATGACGAAGAGCGGGAGCGCATTCGCAACGAGGACGACCTCATCGACGACGTGAAAAAGACCTACGAGAG
>SDGW01001175.1_pt1 | contig 10884 bp, 17 predicted proteins | sample 2873831 | NCBI WGS metagenome assembly SDGW01 (sample SAMN08132700, study PRJNA421101) | hypersaline lake metagenome | isolation source: celular fraction 0.22 microns magnesium sulfate-rich crust from ephemeral... | place: Spain: Penahueca Lagoon, Toledo | collected 2011-07
TCATTGGTTCGATCCCTCCTCGGAAACCGCGTCACGCGCCCGGTTGAGATCCCACTTGAACTCAAACCAGCGCGTGTCCGCGCACTCGTGACAGCGGTACATCGTCATGAACGCCGCCGTCGCGAATCGCCGCACGTCGCCGCACTCGGTGCATTCGAACGCGACCGAGTGGTTGCGGAGTGCGACGCCGTTGCCCGACAGTTCGGACCGTTCTGCCGGCCCGGTCGCGCCACCGCGGCGGACCGATTTCGGAACGTCGGGTCCGATAACCGGGTCGCCGTATTCCCACTCGTCGCTCGAGTCGGTGGTCGTGCCCCCGTCACACCGCACCTCTTTCTCCGCCGGCACCCACTCGGTTGCGTCGCCACACGTCAGACAGTCCGCGTCGGGCCGCTCGCCGTCATACGTTTTCCGCACCTCGCCGCAGTCGGGACAGCGCCACTCGGTGGGGGTCTCGTCGGGATCGATCCCCGCGGCCTCGAGATCGGCGTCGTCGGCGTTGGCGAGCATCTGGTTCGTCGCGCTCGCGTGGGCGGTGTCGTCGCGGGTTTCGGTGTCGCGGAGGGTGGCTTTCGAGCCGTCGGGGTTGTAGGCCCGCGAATCGGTGCCGTACTTGCGCTCGGCGCTACACTCCCGACAGAGGCCCGCGTCGGTCTGGTTCGGACAGCCGGATTCGGCACACTCGCGGGGCATCTACGCGGCACCTCCGTTGGAGTCGTCGCGCCACTCGAGATCACAGTCGAAACAGACCCACACCTGATCGTCGAGCGGGCGCGTGCGTTCCGAGCCGCATTCCGGGCACTCGGTCGTTGGGTGTTCGATGTGCCCGCCGTCGGCCCGCAGGCCGTCGTCGGCCAGCGAGCGGACCGTCTCGGGATCGGCGACAGTCGTGGTCTCGGTTTCTTCCCCGCACGCACACACCGACGGGTTCGGGAAGCGATACTCGAGGTCGTCGCCGTAGACGTAGCCGCAGTTCGGGCACTTGGCGACAGGAATCTGGTCAGTCCCCGAGAGGGTTGTCCCCCCGTCGGCCCGGATCTCGCGTTCGTCCGCGGCGGCCGGCAGATAGCTCTTGCGCTGTTGGCCCTCATGAAAGCCCCAGGCCGTCTCGAGGTGGCCCTCGGCGGCCAGATCCGAACAGTGTTTCGCGACCGTCTTGGCGGTAAAGGGCAGTTCCGCGGCGATGCATTCGGCCAGCACACCGCCGTTGCCGGCGATCGTCTCGCCCGCGTCGGTGAGGTCCGCGATGGTCTCGAGCAGGTCGGCGTCGGCGAGTTGCGGGCCGTGGCGGCCGGTACTCATTGGGGATCGCCTCCGTTCGTCGCGGCGTCGGCCGGCGCTTGCACGTCGATCTCGGCGAGCGGCCGCGGTTCCTCACTGTCGATCCGGGACAGGACTTCATCGAACGTGAGCCCGATCGGTTCGGCGGTCCGCTCGTCGTCGCCGTCGAACGCCCGCATGAGGTAGGGCGCGTCGGCGTCGGTCGTCGCCGGGAACACGTACTCCGTTCGGTCGGCGTACTCGAGGACTAGGACCTCACCCGCGACGAGTCCCTTCACGTCGGGATGCACGTCGTCGGCGTCGGGTTCGTCGGTGACAGTCTGGCCGCCGTCGGTCGCTGCGACCGGGTCGGTGGTCGCGTCGGTTGTCTCGGGGTCGGCCGGCGTCTCGGGTTCGGCGACCGGCTCGGCGTCGACGATCGTGGTCGACCGTCGGTGTCGGTCGTGATAGATCGGCAACGTCGCGTCGGCCTCGAGCGCCCGCTTCTGTTTTTCGAGTGCCTTGAGAATGACCTTGCGCGGCTCGCCGTCGGATTCGATCTCGGCGCGTCGCCACCCTTCGATGCGGTCGTGGTCGTCCATCCACGAGATCACGCCCAACGCGGTGTCGGGCTCATCCATTGACAGGATGCTTAGTGGATTCTCGCCGTCGGTCAGCTCGAGAATCGATTCGTCGGGGCGGTCGACAGTCTCGGCCGCGGCGTAGGGTGTGCTCATCGGCCACCTCCGACCGGGATCGCGTCCGGCCTGGTCTCGAGGACGAACGTGTCCGGATGCGCCGTCGGCGCGGCACAGTAGGGACACTCGCCGGCTTCCCGGACGATCGGGTAGCCCTCAATCTCGGTCGTGACACGCTCGTCGCGAGCGAGGAAGCCAGTGCCGCAGTAGCCACAGTTCGCGATGCCGACGACCGTCATTGGTCGACCGCCTCCGCGAGGGTGAGTAGTTGGTCGTACGCGCGATCGTAGGTCGGCCGAGCCTCGAGCGCGACGCCGTCGGACGCCTGTCGGTCGCGTGGCTGCCGAGTAGTCTGTGAACGGTTCTCTGACTGCGATTCGGTCCGACTAGATTTAAGTCGGTCAGTCTGTAAGGTCTCCATGCTTCGTGGGATTGGTCTGTGATTAGTCGTCGCACGAAGCACCGCGGTTGCAGTGTGTGGCAGCACACTGCTTTTGCGACGATTCCTCGCTGAAACTCGTCGCGTAGCGCGATCCTTCGTTAGCTATTACATTCAACTGGAGTGACTTAATCCTTGCCGTACTCCGATCGTGTGGAGTGGCTTTTTGGTGGTCGCGTGCGTGGGTACGCGTAATGAGTGATCGGACTCGCGACGACGAGACCAAACAGTTCAACCAGGAATACACCGACGACGACTTTCTCAAGGCGATCCGAGAGTGTCCGGTTGCATCGACGGGTGAGATCGCCGGCGCGGTCGGGTGCTATCGCAAGACGGTGCTTGCGCGGTTAGGGAAGCTCGAGGAACAAGGCAAGGTCGGCCACAAGAAGGTCAGCGGGAAAGCGAAGGTGTGGTACATCGAAGACGAGTAAGGAACCTCTCTGATTCTCGATACAGGTGCGCAACTATCGGGGTAAATTTTTTTCTTGGGTAAATCCGCTCCGAGAGTGTGGGGAGGGGTGAGAGAACAACAGGAGTGCGGCAAAGGGAAGGATAGAGCGGACAGCCCTCGAGACGGCCGGCGAGAGTAGATTCCGCGGTGGGATCGGCCAAGACAGACTCGCCACGAATCCCTCCGAAACTAAAGATATGGTATCTACTACCATATTGAGTTTCTACCGAAACTCTTTTAACCTGTAGTATCCTACTAGACCGCAGTAGATCCTTTGAGGCAAGGTGAAGGGGAACGTAGCCGCAGCCGGCTTCTTCCGCCGCTCTCCTTGCTGTTTTCCGCATCTTCGGTATTTGCGCGTCACAAACTCTCTCTGGTCGGTTACGGGACTCTCTATCCCCGCCCACACTCTCGGAGTCGATCGGTCCAAGAAAAAAATTTTAGTTGCTCTTGCGTCACTCTCGATTCGTGTCAACCTGAAACCGCCACCCGGGGCGGCTTTTCTCATAACTCGGAGAAGAAAACTCGTGACAATCTTTGCCGGATCGCATTCTGTGCGGGACAAAGTTTTGCGCATCTCTCTGGATTGTGATACACTCGCCGAGTACTCAACACCCAGTTACTCGTCGCAGTCCCTATCGCTGGCCGTTCACGGTTCGGACAGCTCGCCGTCGTGACGATCGTGGTCACTTCGACGGCACACTCACCGCTCGAGGGACAGTCACGACTCAAAAAATTCCTCGAAAGGTGCGCAACTATCGGAGAATCTTTTCGCAGGATAGACCGACGGCTATCGGCGGGCGACCACGCATCCCCATCTGCCAGTTAGACGACCGCGTCGCGGATCGCCGCGAACTGTTGGGCTCTGGGTTTCTCGCCGCCGTCGAATCGGCTCACCGCTTCGGCTGGTCCGTCGATCTCCGACTCGAGGAGGGCATCGTCTGTCTCACCGACGGTGTGGACAGCCGCGTAGCGGGCCAGCGGTTCCACGTCGGCGTACTGGTCGCGCCACGATTCACACACGGCCTTGAGCCACTTGACCGGATCTTGGTAGCTGTCTTCGGGGTAGTCGATGTCGCTGTCTATGAGCGCCTGGATGAACGCCGGGTCCTTGTACACGCGCTTGAGGTCCAAGAGGTCGTGTCTGAAATCCGCAAGCGCCTCGAGCCATAGTTCGATCTCTTTGCCCTGGATCTGGTCTTCCCGAAGGTCCTTTTCGTCGGCCCACTCGTCGATCGCTAAGACGTGCTGGCTCTCTTGGAGGGACTCGAGGGTGTTCGTAACGAAACTCGGGAGGCCACGCTCGGCGGCCTCCGGCGACGCGAAATGCAGGTCGGTCCGGGTGCCGGGGTGGGCTTCTAAGTGGTCGACAATCAGCGGTTTGTACCGGCTGATTTTCCATTGGAGCGCCTCGTCGTACTCGTCGTCGGGCCGATCGATCTGGTGGCCGAGGTAGTCCTCGATCCGATCCTCGATAAGCCGGTCGACAATCACGTCTTCCTCGCTTCGCAACACGGCAGCAAGGATCTTCGCCGACATTTCCCGACTGCTTTTCAGCACGTCCGTCCCGACGCGGTCGGGATGGATCGTAAACTCGTCGTTCCAATGGGACTTGACGGCCTCGCGAAGCTCGTCCCACGACAGTTGCGGGCCAGCCTTCGCGAGTCCGTGTGGGGTCTCGGTCGCGGAGTGGCTTGAGGGCGAGACCGAGACGGACATGCCCCCATCCGCAGCGGGGACCTTCGGTGCCTCGTCGGCGTCCATCTTGAGTTCGTCGTCGACCTCGTCGGGGCCGATCTCCCCGCGCACGAGCGCGTCCACATCAACGTCGTGGCGCTCGAGGGCTTCGGGGTGAATCTCGCCGAAAATGTCGTTGTAGGCGTTCGTGAAAAGCATCCGACCGGCCGCCGCTTGCGAACAGTCGTATATCTCCGCGAGCGCCTCGATCTGTTTCTTCTCGATGTCCGTAACGTGGATACTGAGTTTGGTGTCTCGTTGGCTCATGCGCGACCACCTCTGTTGGTCGCACGACTAGCGCAACGCGGGGCGAAGACGACCTCCCTGTCCCGGCACTGACGAGTCTCGCCAGTACTCGAGGGGAAAGCTATAAGGCCGAAACCCGCCAAGAAACAGGTGTACTTGTAAGGTCCTGTTCCTTGGGGGGATCGGCCCCCTTCGACCTCACGGTTGATTAGCCGTGCATATCGGCTCTGTTGTCGTCGACTCGCCTTAAAACTAGGCGGACTATCGGGCGTGAGTGTGGGATTGGTCTGTGATTGCATTGGAATCTCGTGTGTGGTTGCGGGTAGTGCGCCGACGGCGGCTAGCCTGTGGCAGCAGGCCTCGCCGTCGGGAATCGATACTCGAGTCGCTCATTCGACCAGCGTCACCTCGCGGGCGTCGAGTTCGTGTCTGATGACGCGCTCGAGCCACCCGAACAACGCCGTAGGCGACTCGCCGTCGTGGAGCGTCACCTCGGCGGTCCCGTCGAAACAGAGTTCGACGGTCCACGTCTCGCCGTGTCGGGACAGCTCGTAGATGCCGGTGGCCGGCTCGCGGATCTCGAGGCTGGCCTCCGGCGGGAAGGGTGTGGCCTCCCCGTCGGGCGCGACGGCGTCGTTGAGCGCGACCGTCCGCGTGCTGGTCTCGGATTCGGTGATTGCCATGGTATCGTGAACGTTGGGCACCTCCTTCAAGTCCGCGCGCGGGTGTCCGAAGTGTCCGATATTTCTTGCAGGATCGGACCTGTTGGGAACAGACTTTTTATCGCGCGCGGTGTGATTCGTCATAGTTGACTCGTGTGAGTCAACGGAGCCGCCCCGGACGGCGTGGGTCAGCACGCCTGTCCACCTCGTTTTAGGGACAGATTACCCGTCCAGAGCGTCGTCTCCATTGACAACAACCCGTTATTCTCCATTACACTTAAATCTTGACACGCTGTAAGCCCAAATAGAAACCGTGCGCTACCAGTTCGCTAACACATCGTTGTACCTTTATTCGCAGTGGGAGAGTGCCAGACAATGGGCAACCGGCGGCGAAAGCGAGGTACGTGGATGAACGTCGCAGCCGACCCCATCCTCGAGTTTCTCGCCGACCACGAGATCGCCGTTCCGAAGGGCGTCTTCGATAACGAACTCGACGTGTCGGCGTCGTCGATCGCCCGCGCGTTGGACGACCTCGAAGCCTACGGGTTGATCGAACGCGACGGCAATTTCTCGTCGTACTATCGAATAACCGATCTCGGCCGCGAGTATCTCGAGGGCCGGATCGACGCGTCGGCCCTCGAGCGCGACGACGAAACCGACGCCTAACGCCGGCCAAACGATCCCTCCTGCCGTCCGTGCAACCGTGTTGGTTGCGAATCTGGTCCTGTCTCATAGCGACGCCCCTGCGTCGCCACCCCGAATGTGTCCCCACGACATACCTTTCCTACCAGCTACATCTCCCGAGGTCTATATAAAACCTCGCTGTTGCTTAGGAGCCGGCAACAGACCGAATTAACGGACACTTATAGCCCCGCCGGCACCGAACAACGATGTGGCCCCGGCTGTCTCGCCCGAAGACCTTCGCCCTGCGGACCTGTTGATCCTCTATTATTGCTACGTCAACGGGCAAGGTCCGACGCCCCATATCGCCGCGGCGATCGCCCGCAACGCCGACTACACCTCCAGCCGAATCACCAAACTCGAGGACGACTGGGGACTTCTCGCCCGCGTCGAGTCCGAAACCGGACCCGTCACACTCACGCAAGACGGCCTCGAATTGATCGAGCCCGTGGCCGACGCCTATATCCTCCCGAAACAGCGCGAGCGCATCCAGTCGGCGACCGACTACTCAGTCACCTGGGAGTGAGCGGCGCGGACACTCGACACACCGGCCCGCCGTCGGGCCGCCCTCGTGGACCCGATCCAGCCAACACTCTAACTCGCCCGCGGAGCGAAAGCCACCGATCGAGATCGTATCGACGTAGCGGCCGTCGGCGCGCTCGACGCGCCAGCGGTCACTGCCGGGCCACTCGAGGCGTCGCAGTCGCAACTCCCGGTATCGTACCCGCGCCCCCGCGCGACAGGCTCCACTGAATAGCTCCTGTACCGTTTCCGTGACGCGGTTCTCGTCGCACATCAAATTGAGATGACACAGCACGCCCTCAAAAATCACCCGTGTGGGTCCGCTCGCCGGAAATATCGATTAATATTTTCCACGCTGAACGAAAGGCATTCACCGCTGGCGGACCTGTTGCTGGGTATGACGACCTTCGAGGACGCACCCGAAGACGACCGCGTCTCGCGCGAGCGCCAGATTACGTTCACCCGCGACCCGCGCCAGATGGACTGGGTGGCCGCCCAATTCCCCGCGCCCGAAAACGAACAGGCGATTATCAAGACCGGGCTGTGGGCGATCGCCAAACAGCGCGAGCGCGGGCTCACGCCCGAAGGCTTACTCGAAAAATTCGAGCAGTTCGTCGAAGCCAGTTCGGGGGAGTTTCGCGGCCGCGTCGAAGGGGCGGGTGACGTGTGCTTGCAGTGTGAGGAGACCGGCGCGGAACTGGCCTTTCGCGAGACCGACGACGGCGGAGAACTGTCGATCGACGTGCGGGTGTCGGTGCCCGACGAGGATAGCGACGACACCTAAGCCTCGGGGAGTAGCTCGTCTGTCGCGGCCCAATAGCGCCGCCCTGAGTTCTCGCCGGCATACCCCACGATATCGTAGTGCGAGAGTTTCTTCAGGTGTCGCTGCGCGGTCTTTCGCGTCGGCAGCGACCCGTCGCCGGGATCGAACCGCTCGCAGAACCGATCGTATATCTCGCCGATCGGCAGTTCGCCGCCGTCCTCGGCTAAGACCTCGTACAGCACGCGCTGTTTCCGGGTGAGTTTCGAGAACGTCTTGCGCCGATGTTCGCGCTCGGTTTCGGGCGCGACCGCGCGGACGATCTCACCCGTCACGGTTTCGCGGCCCTCCGCGCTGGCCCGGTCCAGGGCCTTCCGCAGATTGTCGATCGCCTTGCGCGCGTCGTTGTAGCTCACGTCGACGATCGTCTCGACGACGGCCGCGGGCACCGCGCCGGGGCGGACCCCCAGTTCGATCCGGCGCTCCAAAATCGTCCCGAGCTGTCCCGAGTCGTATTTCGGAAATGCAAGCGGATCATAGCCCGATACCCGGCTCTCGACGCGGGTCTCGAGGGCGCGTAAGGTCTCCTGATAGTCGTTGGCGATCAACAGCGGCGTGACACGCGGGAGCGAGTGCAACTCGTACAGCACGCGGTCGTCTTCGATCTGGTCGCACTCGTCGAGAATCACCACAACGGGCCGCTCGAGCGAGTCCCGCAGGCGCTCGAGGAGGTCGTAGCCGGCGGCGTTTTTCGGCGCGGGGACACCGAGCGCGGCCAGCAGTTCTCCCACGATCGCCGTCGTCGTATGGTACTGCCAGCAGTCGATGTGGGTGGTTCGGACCTGTCCGGCCGCCTGCTGCAAGCGCGAGGTCATGAGCTTCGCGGCGTGGGTCTTCCCGGTGCCGGGCGGGCCGTGGATAAAGGCCCCCGCGACGGGTTCGCCGAACTGGATGGGCTCGAGGATGGATTTCAGGTGGTCGAGTTTGGCATCGCGCAACAGCATCTCGTCCGGCGGGATCTCCGTGCGGAGGACGCGGCGGTCCGTGATGAGAGTCATTAGGCGGACTGTTTCGGGCCGGTAAGAAAGAAGGTTCGGGCAGATGTCCGATGTGTCCGATAGCACGCGAGCGGGTCCCCGTGGTCGCGCCCCGATATCGATCTGTTCTACCGCCGGCTCACGGCCGCCGATCGGTCACACTCGAGGCGTCGCGATCCGGCCCGCGAAACTACATATAGAATCTGGTAGGTTTGTCGAGTGGGGCGCTACCGGTGGCCGGTTTCTACACAGTAAGGAATCTGGAATGATGTACAAATCTATAAGTGGCTGGCCGTACTGTACTCTATTGTCCGAGGTTACGCCAGCGCGAGAATCTGGCCGGCTGTTGTAGCAGCCGACCTCGGGCTTCCGATAGGTGATCGAAGCCATGAGCAAATCTGAGACACGACCTGATAAGCGTACCGACGACAACCCAACCGACCCCGACCGATTCTACGCCCCCGTCCCCGCCGACTGGGTCCGCATGGGCCGCGACCAGCACGTTCTCGAGGGCTACGATCGCTTCGTGGCCACCAAACTCTGCTACGAGCGGCGTCTCGAGCGCGATCCGTCGGCGATCGGCGGCACCGTCGAGCGCAACCGGCTCCACGTTCTCTACCGCGATCCCGACACCGACGAGGCGGTCGAACGGCTGTACGAGGCCGCCGTAGTCGAGACCGACGCCGACACGCTCGAGGTCAACACCTCCGCGCTCGAGGGCGATATCGGCCCACACGACTGGGGGCGCATCGACTACGCCGCCGTGACGCCGACCGACGACCTCGCCGTGGTCCCGAAGTGTGTCTTCGGCGGCGAGCCGCTGAACTTCAAGGCCAGCGTCGCCGTGCGATCGGACGAACCGCGCGTTGGCGAGGACCGATAGCGAGGGTTCGACCGATGTTCTCCGCTATTTCGAACACCGACGAGCGACAGGACCGCGTTCCGGCCAAAGAGGCCCGCTCGCTCCGCCAGCACTACGACGCCGAACGAAAACTCCGGCTTCGCGAGGCCGCGCTGGCCGTCGCCGATCCCGAACCCGAGCGCGAGGACAGCGACCCGACCGAGCCCTACGTGCCCGCGGAGGTATGGCCATGAACGTTCCGGCTGCCGATCACCTCGAGTGGGTGCCTGTCGCTGTAGGTCAGCGCCTGCGGTGTAATCGCTGTGGTCTCGAGCTGGCCCCGAACGACCGCTGCGAGGCGCTGGTCGTCCCCGACGGGCTCAAGGTCGGGGTTGTTGCCCGGCGCTGCCGACACTGTGCGCGGGGATCGATCCGGCCCGAGACGGCCCGCGAGTGCGTACTGGTGGTCGGGACGCTGGCGGCGGCCGTCGACGGCCGAAACCGTTCACGTGTGGTCCTGTCCGGCGTCTCGGTGCTCGACAGAATCGGTTGAGTAGTTTCGACCGGTTCTGTCACCAACACATCTATTACTAATACACCTATATCGGGCCGTATGAGTGCGCGGATCGCAATAAAAAGAAAACTCGCGACCGTAGCCCACGACTGCTCTCAATATTACCAGAGTCCGATGTGGTGGTGGAACCGGACAAAACGGTCCGTTCTATATCCAATCCACCGCGCAGCGACCTCGAGCGATTCCTATACGCGCGTCATGGACGAGGAGTGGGATGTACTCTTTCTATTGGATGGCTGCCGCGAGGATCTCTTTCGCGAGGTCGCCGATATCGAGACGTTCGACGAGTATCGAACTGTGAATAGTGGCGCGAGCGCAACGAATGAATGGGTTGCTCGACAATTCTACAGGGGTGCATTCACGGACACGATCTATCTCACGGGGAACGCTGTCGTCTCGGATAATATCCCGGGAGCCTTCTATCGCTTCGAAGATGTCTGGCGAGATGCCTACGACGATGAGCGACGGCTGATCCCACCGGAACCACTCGCCGATCGCGCCCGACAAGTCCGCAAAGAGCACCCTGAGAAACGGCTGATTGTCCACTTCAGCCAACCGCATTATCCATTCCTTGACCACCCTGAGCTTCAGTTTGATAGCGAATCTGACGGCGCAAGTAATGTCTGGGCCGCGCTTCGGCAGGGATTAGTCGAGGAGAACGACGTTTGGGACGCCTATGGAGACAATTTGCGGTCAGTACTGGATGTGACACTACCGCTCGCAGAGGAATTAGATGGCCGGGTCGTGATGACATCCGATCATGGCAACCTCTTTGGAGAGCGGATTTCTCCGATCCCGATTCGGCAGTGGGGGCACCCGCCCGGACTCGCTCATCCGAATCTGCGGACGGTCCCGTGGGCCGTTCTCGATGGCGATTCGACAAGCGAAACTGAAAATGAGCGCGATATTGACGACCAACTCGAGGCGCTCGGCTATAAATAAAGACTGACCGAACGCTTTTCGTTGCCGGATAGCG
>SDGW01001450.1_pt1 | contig 10884 bp, 12 predicted proteins | sample 2873831 | NCBI WGS metagenome assembly SDGW01 (sample SAMN08132700, study PRJNA421101) | hypersaline lake metagenome | isolation source: celular fraction 0.22 microns magnesium sulfate-rich crust from ephemeral... | place: Spain: Penahueca Lagoon, Toledo | collected 2011-07
AACCTGCCGGGGGTCTCTGTCCCACAGGAACCGCGAGCGGCTGACTGAAATTTCCGGGGTTTACCATCCATGCACCGTGTCGTTGTCCTCGGCTGTGGTGATGCGGGGTTGGTTGCGACCGCCTATTTGGCTGGGAATGAAGGGGTCGACGTTACCGTCGTTTCCGAGCGAGAGTCCCACGTGTTCTCCTATCTTCTCTACCATGTCATAGAGGGCAAACCGTTAACCAGCGCATGCCTAGATCTGCCGCGCACCTTTCAAGAGACGGATGTTACTTTCATTCGCGGCCTCGTTCAGGACCTGGATGTCGACGAGCGCCGAATCGATCTTCGAAGTGGGTCGCTGCAGTTCGACACACTCCTGATCACGTTGGGCGGGGTGACGAGTTACAGCATCGATGATCGTCGCCACGTTCTCGATATTCGGACAGACGTACGGAAGATACGACGCACAATCCAGTCACCCGACGTTCATCACGTTGTCATCGTTGGTGGGGGACCGGTCGGCGTCGAGACGAGTGCGACGCTCTCGTCTCTCACAGAAACCGTTGAGGTCACACTTATCACCGCCAGCGACCGTCTCCTGTCGACGTTTCCACCCCGTGCAAGCACTCTCATCGAACGAGAGTTGCGTCGACGGGATGTCACTCTGCGAACGAATGATCGAGTACAGGAGGTGACAGACAATAGCGTCGTCTTGGAAGGGAATACTACCGAGCAGAGCGACCTCACTATCTGGGCAGGAGGTATCAAACCAAACCCGGTAATCGATCGTTTCAGCCTCTCAACAACAGAGCAAGGCTTGAGCGTCGACACCTATCTGCACTGTGTTGGCTCCACAAACGTGTTCGCTTCCGGTGATATCGTCGACTATCCAAACAAAGTAAACGATGGCTACTCTGCAGGGCTAGAAGCCAGAACTGCGGCGAAAACATACGCCGTCACATCAAAGGTCGACAGTTGAAATCACATACCATCCGGTGGCATCCAAGACTTGTTTACCTTGGACAGAACACCGCGGCCTTGACAATAAACGGACGTGTCCATTTCGGTCGTGGTCCAGCACTGCTTCGAGAGATCGCCGCCAAGGGATATTCGCTCTACTGGAACTACCTGTACTGATTATTCGAGCTTTTCACGACGGGCCTCAAACTCCTCGTCTGTGAGGTCGCCTCGAGCATACGCCATCCGAAGTTCCTCCATCGCGGGGTTTTCAGACGTCTGATTTGCAGTCACACGTCTGAAAATCAAGTACCCTCCGCCGAGGAGGATCAGGAGGAAGACGAGTGGAACCAACATCCCGATCAGTGGCCACCCACCGCCGGGAGTTCCGTACTGACCCATCATTCCACCGTATCCCATCATACCACCAAATCCCATCCCCATCATGAGCACGGGAAGCAGGATAATCGCCCCAATAATCAGGAGTACAATGGTCGTGGTATCAACTTGGTTTGATGAGGACATCGGGAATTAGGCCTCCGATACAGTCTCGAGTTCGTCATCGACAGTCGAGATGACACGCTCGAACCGACCGAAGACATCATCTCCAATGGAATCAAGCGCGGGGTTATCGGCAAGAGACAACAGTTGCTGTGGATCAACTGCACTCACCACCACATTTCCCTCTTCAGTTTCGTAGACGATGACGTTGCACGGAAGTAGTGCCCCTAACTCTGGCTCTTCTACAAGCCCCTCATGGGCGAGCGGAGGATTGCACGCGCCAAGGATTTGATACTGATTGATATCGACGTCGAGTTTCTTTTTGACCGTCGTTGTAACATCGATCTCACTGAGGATGCCGAAGCCTTCGTCCTGCAGTGCAGTCGTGACTACTGGAACAACGTCGTCGAACGGTGCATCGATTGTCGTGGAAAGGGTGTACGTCATGATAGTACTCGTGGCTGCTATTCGGAGGTTGGTTGTCGACCAGAATACGACATTCTCATTAGCGGTTTTTCAATTCGGATTGAGGGATTGAATGGCTTGGCTCCACAGTATCATCTCTGACTGCCTCCAAGAAAAATAGTCGGATTAGTTATGTATCTTGAACCACTCAGTAGATGGACTTTATCCGTAGGCTGCTTTCTAGGTCAACCCGCTAGTACCGAGGAATCCTTACACAGTCGATTTTAAAAAGAAAATGTATCCTTAACAGATTGGAACGCCAGACGGCCGAGTAACTGGGCGGGGCCGCGTTTTGGCAGGTCACGGACAACATCCATCTTACTCGGCGGCTGACTCCCACCGACCCCGATTTCCCAGTCCGTCTCAGAAACGAAACGGTCGACTGCGGATTCGGCTCGCTCTCGTACGTTGTCGGCGTCCATCGTCTTGATTTCACCCTCCTCGATCAGTACGTTGCCGTCGACGATGACTGTCTCCACATCCGCCGGTGCCGCGTTGTTAGCGACCTGCGCCGGAATGTTTGTCACGGGTGTGAACTTCGGTTTGTCTACGTCGAGTAGAATGACGTCGGCTCGCTTTCCGGGTTCAAGACTTCCGATCTCGTCGCCGACGCCGAGTGCCCGGGCACCCTCGATGGTGAGCATCCGCACCAACTCCATCGAGTGAAACTGACCGGCAGACCGTTTGAGATTGGCCGCGAGTCGAGCCTGCCGTGCCTCGCCAAACATATTGTAGGAGTCGTGCCAATAGTGGTCGTCGATGCCCAGTCCGACGTCGACACCCGCAGCGCGGAGCTCCGGTACCGGCGTCCACTGCACGTCGCCGTCCGTATTCCAATAACAGAAGACTGACGGACAGTGTGCGACTGATGCGTCTGCCTCGGCAGTCCGCTGGATGTCATCGTCGTCTGCGAGTCGGAAATGGGCAGCCACCAACCGATCGTCAAGGAGGCCGACGTCGGCGAGCAAATCGAGCGAGTCCTCGCCGCCGTTTGAGCGCGCCATCGTGTTACTCTCTTCGAGTTCCAGCAGGTGTGTGTGCACTAGCACGTCGGGATACTCCGCTGCGAGATCGGCAGTGCGTTCCCACAAGTCACGGGTACACGACCAGTCGTCGTGTGGGTTGATGGTCGCCCGGATACGCCCGTCGTAGCTATCATGGTACTCCTCGATGAATGCCCGGGCGCGGTCGAACTGTTCGTCGACAGGCCGGTTCCAGAACAGGTCCGACATCATCGGGCCGAAAAAGCCACGCAGCCCCGCCTCGCCGAATACATCGGCACCGGTGCGTGGGTCGACGTCCATCGAGTTACTGGTCGTGATACCGCCGGCAAGAAAGTTGAGCGCGGCGAGTTCGTACCCTGCCTCGGCGAGGTATCTGAGGTCACCCCGCCCCAGTTTACCGACCAGATTCGTCATGCTGGCCATCATCTCTCGCAAGTCGAGGTCGCTAAACGTGCCGATAAGCGGTGTCAGTTCGAGATGGGTGTGTGCGTTGACCAGCCCCGGCATCACCAGCTTCCCGTCACCGTCGATGACGCGGTCGGCGGCGATCTCCCGGTCACCTTCTCGGGAAGAACGAACCTCCGCGATCCGTCCATCATCGAGAATCACGGTCCCGTTCTCGAACAGACGGTTCTTGGAGTCGACAGTCAACACGAGCGCGTCGTGAATTACAGTGTCCGGTGCCATGTTGTACTACCGTAGACGTGGTGAACGACACTGTGAATTCTGTGGCCTATACTCAGGGGGTTTATTAAATTCCGAGGCATCATCCACTGAGCAATGAAACGCCTCCAGGTCACAACGACGTTGGACGATGGGATCCTACCGCCGCTTTATTCGGCGGTCGCTGACTCCTCGGCGATTGCACAACTACGCGTGATAGACTGGAACCTGGCGGCCCCCGACGCAGGGACACTCCTATACGAGATCGACGGCGACCCCGAGGTCTTTCGGGATGGAGCCCACGAGACAGAGGGTATCGAGAACATCGACATCTCACCGACGGACGGGGAAGCACCCACGTACGCACTTCTGAGTGCCCGGCCGTCGTCGATACCGTTTTTCAGCACCTTCATGACACTGACAGCGAGAGCGGGACTGGTCGTCCGGAAACCGCTGGTCTATCGTGACTACCGGTCGTCCGGGTTCGTCGTCGGCGAACCCGCACCCCTCCAGCGCGCCATTGACGAGACGCCACCCGGCGTCGACGTGCAGGTCGAGCGAATCGGTAACTGCCCGTCCGAAGCCGATGATGCGGGATACGGACTGAGCGAACGACAGCGAGCAGCCGTCGAGGCCGCATTCGATCAGGGGTACTACGAACAACCACGGGCGGCCACCCATGAGGACGTGGCAAAGGAACTCGACTGTGCCGCGAACACTGCGACCACTCACCTGCAAAAAGGGGAAGCTAAAATCATCAAAAATGCCGTTTCTATGTGGAAGACTGGGTTTCAGCAATAGTTCTATGCGTACCAACTGGGAACCGGTGAGCAGTGCGGATATACCTCAGGGGAAGGTACACAATACGTAGTAATTCCTCCGCGTGAACCCGGAGGTGTCCAAGGACTCGCCAAGCGAGCATAACGCAGTTTGGAGCGCATTGTGGTACCGTGAAATGAAGAATTCGCCAGCGATAACGTGAGAATTCCCGAGATTCCGTGTTGAATAGATTGTCTCGTGATGATGGGTCACGGTGGGCGACGTAGGTTCGTGGATGACGACCGTACAACGCTGTGTTTACCATTAATATTCCAAGCGGTCAGGATTGAGGCTCCAGCTGTGAATGATTAACCAACAGATCAGCGTCAACACGTGTGAGCGTTGGTTAATATAGAGAGCTCTGGATTCAGGAACTGTTCTTGGAAACGATGTTTTAACAGAGAATACTCAGCGCTGCATCGGGATTAGAGCGAATCAAATAGAGTTCCCTGAAACGTGGAAGTGGCGCGCCGCGGCTTATCGGGAACGTGGACATCTAGTTGAATATGACCAAATACTCTGCATCGAAATCGAGCCGATTGGCGGTCGACCAGCCGACGCGGGGGTCTGACCGCAATCAGACCCTAACTGATCAAGCTGACCCAACCACGGACGATATGCTGCTGCCGTCACTCGACGACGGCATTACGCTGCTTGACGTGGAGGAGGGCCGCGGCGTCCCGATTCTTCAGTCGCTTGTCCTCGATCACCTACTACTCCACGAAGGACCGGCCTTCTGGGTCGACGCTAACGGTCACGCGACGACAACCACACTCGCCCAGATCGCGCCCAGTCATCGGCTTCTCAACCGTATCCATGTCGCACGCGGTTTTACCGCCTACCAGCACTACAGCGCGGTCTGTGACCTTCCGGCGGCAGCGAATCAGTCTATCCAGGAATCGACCGACAACATCGGACCGCGAGGTCGACAGCCTACAGCTTCTGACAACGACTCCTCCCCGTACACCCCGTCGCTCATCGTCGCGCCGGCCGTCGGCGCTCAGTACCGTGCCAACGACACCCTCAGCAAAGGCCATACGAAAACCCTCCAAGCCCGAACACTCGCCCACTTATCGGCCTACACCGACGGCTACGACATCCCGGTGCTCGTCACCCGCAGCAAGCGTGATGCGTTCACAGTGCCGATCGAAACGGCCGCCGACCACCATCTGGAGTGCGAGCAAACGCGGATGGGCCCACGGATTGTCGGTGACGACTTCGAGACGCTCATCTATCCCGTCGACGACGGTGCGTACTACCAGACGACCTTCGCCTACTGGCGGCAGTTGCTCGAAGCACGCGCTGCGCAGGTCGGTATCGAACTAACGACAACCTCGCCGTCGACTCCCGACAGCGTGGGTACTGGCCTCACCGCTTCCGGCGAGACGACCTCGATGGCGGCGAACCCCTTGCTCGATGCATGGGCCGCGGGTGGTCCCGGAGGGCGATAGCGATGGGGCGAACCAACCCGACATATCGGGACGCGTTGCGAGCTATCGAAGAGCGCTGGCAGGACTTCCGGCGAGCACTCCGTCGACGGGACCAACCGCGGTTCGATCAGTTGTTCGTCTACGCGCGAGAACACGCTGATGCCAGCGGGCTGTTGAACCATCAGAGCCCACTGTTGCCCGCGCTGCTCAGTATCGATCTCGAACAGGAGAGTCGGCTCGATGAACACAAAGAACGGCTTGAGGAACTCGAAGAAGCGATCAAATCAAACGAAGAAGAGAGTCTGTGAGAAGTCACCGGTCGCGTAACCGATCTCGTGCGGCCGCAAACCGAATATTAAATCGATCCTCGGAAGAGATTACTTTAGGGATATTGCTGTACCTGCAATGGACAGCCACACTCGCCGGAAAATCGATGTCGACATTCTTTGGCCGAGGAAACTGATTTTTCCTCGGTCGCTGAATACCACGCCTCCAGAACTCGCTGCTAAGCCTACCTGAGAGCGTAACGATCCTAGAGGATGCCGCCCACGATGAGCAAACCGACAACGATCAAGAGCATCGTGAACACACTTCCCCCAGCCAGCACCTTGTTCTCCATGACCTTCTCGTAAAACGGCATCTCAGCGTACTCAGCACGGAAGGATTCGAGATTCTCTTCGTTGTAGAAGTACTTCGTCTTAAGCGCGAACCGCTCGGTGACCGCACAGCCTGTGCAGACTGGCTCACCGGTCAGCCGTTCCGTTTTGATGTGGCTCCCACACGCAACAGCCCCACAGTTCGCGCAATAGGTGTAGGTTTCGTCGACGGCGTGTGTCTCACAGTGGACGCAGCGATGGATACCGTCCTCAATCGTAACCCGAGAGGGGCCTGCGGCGTAGTACTCGTAGGGATAGGTGTACTCCTTGAGGTGCATCGTCTGCCGAACCTCAGGAAGGTAGACTGGCTCAATCGACTGCACTGAAATGTCCGAGAGATTCGGCTCACAGGTCTTGTTGTAGGTCACGTTGTTCCCGCCGGTGTAGGTCACCGTCGTCGTGTGGTACTCCTGGAGCCGGTCGACTGCCCACTCTTTGTATTCGGTTTCGGTCTGGCCGAACCGCTGATCACTGACCTCGTCGAAGACCTCCTGAAACCGCTCAATATCAAGGTCGACCGTCGTGTGACGATTCTCCCTGACCAAAGTTGCGACGGCATCATCGGCTACTGTCGGATGACCGCGACCGGCGTGGACGACAAATTGGGTCCGGTCGTTGATTCGGTGGATGACCCCCACAGAGGTCTCGAATACCGCATTCGTGTCGGCAGTGACCGAGACAATTGGATTAAACGTGACCTGTGAGTGCGGTTCCGGGATATCTGCGCTGTCGATGTTTTCGATATCACGGAAGGCCTCTCTGATCGGTGCTGCGACCGAGGCTGCCGGATCATATGGCCGAAGCGTCTCGTCACAGAGGATCTCGATGCGGCCGTTGTAGAGATCGAGGCCAATCTCGTCGGCGATCCGCCGGAGGTCCTGGCCATCGGTGAGTTCGATCTGATGCGGATCGTCGTTCTGTCGTAGCCTGTCCGCATACTCCTGTGCAGGCCCGGTGAACCGACCAGTTGTCACGACCATGCCGCGTTTCGGACCGTCAAACTCGAAGGTCGCAATCGCGGAATGGAGTTTTTGGACGACCGGTCGACCGACTGAATCGGTGTGCTTACACTCGACGACGACAGCCCGGCGAGTTCCGTCGACGACTTCCTCCATCAGAATATCTCGTCCCTCATCAGCCGTTTTCGTCGCTTGCCGCACGTTTTCGTACCCAAGGTTTCGGAAAACGTCCTCGATCACATCCTCGAATTCGAAGCCGGAGAGATCGTCCAGGACTGCCATACTGATACTATCAGCACTATTCTATTGGCAGTATATACAGTATTGGAAACCGACAGTCACTGAGTGATTCAGTGAGAAACCGGTTAGTTATCCCCGCTGTATAGGGGTTCGACAGTGTCGACGACCCACACGTCGAAATTCAAATTTGGCCGAGGATTATGGCGGATTTTCGCCGGTGTTGAGGTGTTTGAATGACTCCCGGTGATATGCCACTCGCCACAGTTTCAACACAGCCCGTGTCACAAGCCGGACGTCGACCTGTGTGATACACGAATCCTCGACATCAACGGGATCTGACGATGCATCTGGTGGAGGGTGGAAGTGACCAAGACCGCTTACGTGTGGAAAGTCGTCACCAGTCGGGTGTTTTCCCCACCGAAAATTCTGGTTCAGGGAGTCTGTATAGTGAAATTTATAGTCACCTTGAGTTGTCCACTGAACATCAATCCGGGCAGATTCTGCATCACACAGTCCATCAGCCAATTCGATTGTGAGATGATTCGGTGACAAGTAATCATCCACCGTTGCTGTAGCTAGCGGCTCTTCTTGATTACAAATATCCCGAATTGTGAGGAGTGCTTTCCGATCAATCGCACCACGCAAGGTGTGAGATTCTTCCGAGAGATAATCGCGATTAACCATCGAAACTACGGAGATGCACTCGTTTTCGAGCTCGATGCATTCTCATCGCTTATGAATCGCTGGGCGCTCGAAATCGAAAGTGCAGCGTTTGCGAACGCAAGATTACGACGGGTCGTTTTCCATTCGAGCAGATCAGCGTCGACTTGATCGTGATCGACGCTTTGTGTTGTGAGAGTCTCATCGGCAGCTTTGACCGACAACTCTTCGGGAGACTCAGCATCGTATTTCTCTTGGAAATCTCGGATAGTCGACCGGAGCTCCGAAACGCGCTCACGTAGTTCTGCTACGGACAGTTCCTCAAGGATATCGGTCGCCTGCTCAACGACAAGCGATTCCGAAGATCGAGCGTACAGTGTCGCCCCATGGTCACCGGGTTGTGTTGAGACAAACCCGTCGTCAGCGAGCGTATTGAGATGCTTTCTGGCAGTCTTTTCCGAAACGTGTGCCCGTGTAGCGATGGAAGCAACGGGTTGTGGCGTAGCTACCTGAATCAAGGAGAGAGTCCCGCTCTTTAGGGCGTTCGCAAGAGCTTCGCTCTTGCGCGCACACCAGAACGCGGAGCGTTCTGGGGACGGGCGTGAATCCAACACCCCACGTCACAACCCACGTTCGACGCTTATTCGAGGGTATCCTCTCTGACTTTCTTCTCGCCTTCGAGGAGTAAGCCCTTCCATGTCAATCCACGGTGCTTCTTCAATTCCTTCAGTCGTTCGTACTGTTCGTCGTCGTCAAACTCGATGCGAATTGCGACCATACAGTATCACATAGACGGAACATTAATGTGCGTTACGATACAATCAGTAGTCGATGAGGCGAGCCAACACGTTCGACGTGATTCCGCAGTCCGATGAGGACGGGGAGTTGCTTCGACGCCTGTTGGACGCTTCTGCCGCTCTCTGGAACGAAATTAACTACGAGCGTCGCAAACACTACGCCGATCCAAACGGAGACGTGTGGGACATCAGCGAGTATCGCGGTCGCTATGGCGCAACACTCGGCGCATCCACGGTTCAGCAAATCGAACGGAAGAACCGCGAAGCGTGGAAGTCGTTTTTCAGCCTCAAAAAGAAGGGAGAAGCCAACGGCAAGCCCGGGTTCTGGGGTAACTCGGAAGACGGCAGAGAACTCCGTACATACATCCGAAACACGTCTTACTCCATCGAGTGGGGCGAATACTCCCGCCTCGAAATCCTCGTCGGCAAAGACCTGAAAGACGAGTACGGGCTGGGATACCGCGAACGACTCCGACTCGAAGTTCGGGGCGACCCCAACTGGAAGGAGTACGAGAAGCAGGGTCGGTTGGAGTTGTTCTACGACGAGCAAGCACAATCGTTCAGGGCCTTTCAGCCAGTCACCGTCGATGATTCTCGGCTGGCACAACCACTGGCTTCGGAAGAAGCCGCTCTGGATATTGGTGCGAACAACCCCGTCGCCTGTACAACCACAACCGGCCAGCAATACCTGTACGAAGGACGCGAGCTGTTCGAGCGGTTCCGCGAGACGACGCGAGAAATCGCCCGACTCCAATCGCTCTTGGAGGAAGGTCGATACAGTAGTCACCGTATCCGACGCCTGTACGACCGACGTACTAAGCGACGTGACCACGCTCAAGATGCACTCGCCCGCAACCTCATCGAACGCCTGTACGCGGAAGGCGTTTCGACGGTGTACGTTGGGGCATTGACGGACGTACTTGAAACGCACTGGTCGGTTGAGACGAACGCGAAGACGCACAATTTCTGGGCGTTCAGAGCGTTCATGAATCGGCTGGCGTGTACTGCTGAGGAATACGGTATGTCGGTGGAAGTACGGTCTGAGGCGTGGACGAGTCAGGAATGCCCAAACTGCGGTTCGACAGAGGACACGACGCGCCACCGCGACACGCTGATGTGTCCGTGTGGATTCGAGGGGCACGCTGACCTCACGGCGTCAGAAACGTTCTTGAGCCGTCACAAGAACTCTCCGAGTTCTGGTTGGCGAACGAGACGCTTTGCGTCTCGTCAACGGCAGACGACGGTAACACGGTCGATGGCACGGCCTGTATGCCTCAAGTGGGACGACCACGAGTGGTCAGAGTCACCACGCTCCGTTCCCAACGAGGAGCATACGAACCCGCAAGTTGCCTCCGTGGGTCGGTAAGCGATACCCCCCAGCGCGAGGAAACCTCGCCGTTCACGGCGAGGAGGATGTCATCATTGACCATCTTAACCAACAAACTGGCTAATTCCTGCCGAGTGTTGGTTAACATACGGTTCCCTGAAATCCCATGAAATCGCCCGTCGTAGTACTACCTGGACCAGATCTCAGAAACACGGAAACAACACGCCTCAGATTATCCAGACACCACTACTCTAGGAAAGTATGTCTGGAGGATACACGTAGACAATGTCGTTCACAGTCGACTTCCTCGACGACGGTCGTGTTCTCGAATGGGAAGCGACGGTCGACGGCGCAGTCGCAACCGAGCACGACGACTATACGCCGCATTTCTACGTTGCCCCACAGTCCCCCGACGACGATAT
>SDGW01001566.1_pt1 | contig 10879 bp, 18 predicted proteins | sample 2873831 | NCBI WGS metagenome assembly SDGW01 (sample SAMN08132700, study PRJNA421101) | hypersaline lake metagenome | isolation source: celular fraction 0.22 microns magnesium sulfate-rich crust from ephemeral... | place: Spain: Penahueca Lagoon, Toledo | collected 2011-07
CGTACACGTCTTCGGCCATCTGTCGTAGTTCGGGGTCGTCCGCGTCGACATCGTCGAGGAAGCCTCGTGCGTACTCTCGGGCAGAAATCGCTGCGAGCAGGCACGACGAGACTGCTTCGTGACCATCGAGGTTCGTGTCGCGGCACTTCCCCCAGTTGCCGTTCTCGTCCTCGTAGACGATGAACAGCGTCCGAGCGTCCTCGACCTCTTCCGCGATCTGCTCGCGCGGAGCGTCACTCATCGCTGCCCCTCGTAGTCGGTGTTCTCACCCAGCGCCTTCCTGCAGTCCGGGCAGAGGTCGACGCCACCGTTCCCGGAAAGTGGGATGTGGCACTCCGGGCGCGAGAGCCGGGAAATGTCGTCGCCGCATCCGTCGCAGAACATCGCCATCAGGCGTCACCTCCGTCGACGCGGTGCTTCTCGCGGCACTCCTGACAGAGCAGCATGTTCCAGCCCCGCGGGTCTAGGTCGAGTTCGTCGGCCGCCACGAGCTTCAGCTCCCAGCCGTTCAGCGTCGAGAAGCCGCAGTTCTCGCACGTCGACGCCCCATCGGCGCCGACCGGACCCGGCTGGTCCGTCGTGGGAGCAGTGTCGCTACTGTTTTGAGAAAACGGTCCCTCTCCGTCGTTGCGGGGTGTATGTCCCGCGAGTGTTCCGGACATCGGTGTCTCCCGGACACACCTCGGGGTCGTGCTGGTACACGGCCCCTCGACCACTAACCGACCAGAGTCATCACCAGCCTACTCGGTGTCTCCGTTCTGAAGAAACTAAATTGCCATTCTCCGACCAAATAGGGTTGAAGAGATATATACACCATTCATGAGAAAATCCGGCTCGTGGATGACGATATGGGACGACCGAATCTTGGAGATTGCTTCAAACGAGGAGTCCGTTAGAGCGCCTGAACTCGAAGAGTCGGGTATCTTCCCTATCTCTCGATCTCACATCTCTCGCCGAATGCGCGTCCTTCGGGACCACGGCATGCTGAATGACCTCGGCGGCGGCGTCTACATGATCACCGAGTTGGGAGAGGAGTATCTCGACGGCGAAGTGAACGCCGAGGATATCGAGGAAGTCGAGAACGGGGAGAGCGGGGCGGCAGCGTGAATCGGCCAGTTCGGAAGGCTGCTGAGTGGATGACGCGCACCGACGACCGCGTGCTGGAGGCGCTGAACGAGCAGTCCTGGTCGACGCCATACTTCATCGCTATCGACATCGACGGTGCCGATGAGGAGACGATTCGCAGACGCTGCGAGGTACTCTGTCGGGTGGGGTTCGCCGAACGGGAATTTGGCGATCACTACGAGATCTCGGAGTGGGGCGCGCTATATCTGGACGGGGAAGTGAGTGCTCGGGCACGTGAACCGTTGCCAGCACCGCGGCCGCCGGAGGCTGTGAGGCCTTGGTGGTATGCGGAGTTGGGCGAATGGTCCAGTTAAGGTACTATTGCAAGCAATCTATGGCTCCAGAACATATCTTGGCTAGAAACAAGAGGAACGACTACTGATCAATTCCCCACGTTTCTTTTGCTAACTGCAGTTCCAAGTCGTGAATGGCCTCTCTGAACTTATCCCTCCGCCCTCTGAAGTTACGATCGGTGGATAGTTTCTCCTCAATTTTTTGCAGTTGTTCGGCTATCTGGCTAATCTTCTCCTTACACTCGCGAGCAGAGAGCTTTCTAAGAGTAAAGGAATCGTTGTAATCCGCGTAGCCAATATCATACTTGGACGAGAATCTTAGATGGTTGATTCTATTATTTACATTATTGTCAATAATGTCGTGATATTCCCTTGTTTCTGTGCTTGGTCCATATCTCATCTGGTCCTCGATTTGTTCAAGAAGTTCCTCGTCCCCTCTCAGCGTGGCAATTTTAGCAGCAAGTTCCCCTCTCTGTCTATCTTCTGGTATCTCTGGAATCAGCGACACTGCGAGGTCTTCTGTAAGTTCTGTAAGCCAGAGGGTTCCAAGGACATTGTGTTTTAAACCGCAGTTATACAGATATTCACACGCCTCTTTGTCGGTACTCAGCGAGTTCGGACTTTCATAGTACCTCCACGTCGGTATAGCACCTGTGAAGCCGCGGCTGCGATATTTACTAGCAATATCTTCATTCAATTCTTGGTCTAGAGTTGATGCTGGTTGTCGAGTTAGCCTCTGTTTCACTTCCAAGTCAGAATCTTCTGACTCCGAAATTTCAATACCACTGTCTGTCGTGCCAGAAGATAGCCTTTCTATGAATTCTGGCCCCAAATGAATCGCTTTTTCAACACCGTCAAGAATCTCTTCTCGACGCGAACTTATCCTGTTCTGTAATATTCTCTCAAGGTCCTCGTGAGAACCAATTTCCTTGCCTGAACCGCGACGGATATAGAATCTTCCCTTGTGCAAGTACTGGGTATTATTACTATCAAATAGATCCTGTTTGATTATTGAAGGCGGTGCATCCACAGGCAGAACTGTTAGAACCCCAAACGGTATTTGATCGGTCCGAAAAGTACGGAATTCAATTACCGGGGCCGGTTCTAGATTATCAGTTATCCACTCCTGGATGTCGGATTCGTCATAACTTATGATATGTCTAGGACCGTCGCCTCGATATTCCTCTCTCTCTTCATCATAACCGACGAGTTCACCATCGTCGTCACATCCAACGATTATATAGCGTTCTTCTTTTTCTACGAGAGTATTAGAGAGGGAGCAGACATCTTTGATGAATTCTGCTTTCTTTTTCGCTATTCCACCAACCTCATAATCTTCTTTGAAGTCCACCCAAGCAAGCTCATCACCAGATAGCTCATCAATAAGATCGAGTGCCTCCTGCTTATTCATCAGTTAGAAATGTATTAGTTATAGACTTATATACTCCAGTCCGATTCTATGGAACCATCCTTGTCAAAGGACTTTCATTCTTCAGGTAGTAGAGATAACGAACCTACAGAGGGGTCAGTTGACCAGCATCCCCCTGATAATGTCTTTCATGGGAGTTTAGTCTATATACTCTCGCTTAATCTCCTCACTCAACGATTCTAACCCCGCAAGTTCGTTCTGAAGCTTCTCGATATTGTCTTCGCTGAGTTCGTCGTCGTCAATAAACGAGTCCACCATGTGAGCCGAATGGGCGACAGATACCGTCTGCCGATTTAGCTCCGCCTGTAAGTCGTCGATCTCGGCCATACTGGTCAATTCCGGTGGTTCACCGGTGAGCCAACGGTCCTCCAGCGTTTCAGTGATGATCTCGAGGAACTCGCGGTAGTTCACCATATCCCCTGGCTGCGGAGCTGGAGGCTCAGTAACTAGTCGAGTGTTGTGACCATCGTCCTTGTTCGTGTGCTCGACGACGACACATCCGACGCCATCGACGTTTGGCCCTACATCGCCGTTGGCGCGGTCAATATCCCGGAACATTTCCACCGTCTCCTGAACGAGATTCTCGACATCGTCATGGGACGTGATGTCGCCCTCATCACGCAGGGGCGAACGGAACTCCGATGCCATGTTGATAAGCAAGAGACCGCCCGTAACCGCGCCCGGGTGATGTCGATGCATGATGTCTGCGAAGCTGTTGATGTCCCGTTGACGGTTCTTACGGGCCTTTTGGTGCTCTGTCATCACCGATTTGGCGTCTATCGCTAGCCAGATGCGCTCTGGCTCGGCCTCTTGGATATCCCCGTTCCCCCCAAGGGATGATTGAACTTCATCCATCGGCGGCCCAACAACGAGGTCCGTGTTCCACCGTGAGGGGCCTTCACCAACGGTGTAGTCCTCCTGATAGACAATCTCCCCGTCGGCGGCGGCTTCACGAAACTTCTCACTCTCGTGGAGCAGATCGTCGAGAAGGAACATGCACGAAGCGCTGCCGTGTGCTGGAGAGCGAGGGTGATACTCGTTCTCGGAGAGCCACTCGACGATGCGCTCGTCACCGTATTTGTGCGTCACTGCGAGACGTGTTACGTGGGAGAGGTATAAGCGTACGGAGAATCAGCGCTGAACGTCGACGGTGAGATTCTCGTAATTCGTGAGTGTCCCACGCTCTTGCTTGATGCGGTCCTCTGCTACATCAACGAACTTCTCCTCGAGCTCAACAGTGATCGAGTTTCTGCCGCATCTCGACGCCCCGACTGCTGTTGAACCGCTGCCACCGAAGGGATCGAAAACTGTGTCTCCAGCAAAGGAGAACATCCGGATTAGCCGCTCGGCGAGTTCGGCTGGGTACGGAGCAGGATGGTCCGTCTGTGGCTCGCCCTTGATGTCGTCCCAAAGTTGGCGGAACATCTTTTGATGCTCATCAGCCTCGATGAGACTCAGAATACGTTCCTCAATCGAGGGGGATCGGTATCCACCCGGTTTTCTGAATAGGAGAATATACTCGATGTCGTTCTTGATCACTGCACCAGGTTCGTAGGGCTTCCCGAGGAATCGGGCGTTCCCGCCGGCTTCCAGGCTTGCATTTCCGATTTTGTACCAGATAATCGGCGCCAGATTGTCGAATCCAATATCGACACAGTGCTCCTGTATGGTGGCGTGGAGTGGGAGAACACGGTGGCGACCGTGAGTGCTTCGAGACCGCAGCACGTCACCAACGACGACACACATCCTGCCACCGGGAACGAGCTTCTCGTAGCACTGCTTCCAAACTTTGTCAATCTCGCGGTTGAACTCTTCATAGTTCGTGAGATCGCCGAGTTGATCCTCACCGCCGGCCTCATCCCCGTAATCCTTGATGTCGAAGTACGGTGGCGAGGTTACTACGAGTTCGAGGCTTTCCTCCGGAATCATACTTAGGTCACGGGAATCCCCGTGATACAGTTCATGGTGAGAGGGAAGCGACTTCACCGCCTGCTCAATCTCTCCCATGCGCTCCTGATCTCGAGCGAGTGCTGGTAGTTCGGAGCGAAGATCATTCGCCGAAAGGTCCAGTAAATCGTGGCAGGATTCAGGCACGAAGTCCCGAAGATCGGGAGCGTTAGTCATCATAGACTCTGGGGCGTCTCGAGTTAAATAGTCTTGGACATCCTGTTTAGAGCCATACTACCTTCCCACGCTCCCTCGCCTGCGCCTTCTCCGTCGCCTCGCCGCGGTAGTGGTTTAGGAACGTATCGAGGTCGTTCCAGCCGCCCCAGCGCAACGCAACAGTCTGATCCACATCCGCATTCGCCAACTGCCCGGCCCACGTCCGTCGGAGATCGTGGAACGTCAGATACTGCCAGCGCCCCTCACCAGTCGCCGCTGCCAGCTCTTCGCGAGCGCTCTCCACCCAGTTCCGGACTGACCGCGTCGAGCGGTCGACCAGGACCTCATTGTCGCCGACGCCGCCGAAGCTGGCCGCGGCGTCCATTGTGTCCGCGAGCGACTCGGGGATCGGCGCCTCCCGAAGCTTCTCGCCCTTGCCCTCTGGCACCACCAGCATCTTGCCGGCCTCACCTCCGTCGACGACGTGATCAGGGCGAACCTCTACCACCTCGTGCGAGCGCAGGCCGACCTCGGCGGCCAGCCGGAACGCGACCTTCCGCAGTGGGTCGTCCGCGACACTGAGTAGCTGCTCGACCTCGGACCGACTGAGCCACACTCGCCGACCTGCCTTGTCGTCATACTCCTCGGTCATCATGGCTACCTTCCTCCTTGCGCGCTTCCCGGAAGATTTCCTCGGTCGACGGCGCCGAAACGGGGGGTAAATCGGGCCGTTTCGGGGGGTGATCGGGTGTCGACCTTCCGAGAATGCCCCAAAAAGTAGAGGAATATAGCTACTTTCAGCGCTTATCAATCCAGAACTCCCCTATTCTGTCCGACTCTCCAGTGTTCTCGGTCATCTAGAACCGAAAGGACCGGTGGTATATCTACATGGCTAGCGAATTATAAACAGACTCCCTAATAATTCCGGGTTCGTTATACCATAATATACTTATTCAAGAACATCTTGTAACACTGCATCTGCAAAATTATTATTTGCGGCAAACGAAGTCACCTTAGCTTGAAGAATGTCTCCCTTTTCAACACTATCAGGGACATCATTTACAAAAATCACGAAGCTATTCACACGAATAACGGCATCCGTTCTGCCAGAATAATGATGCTTTATTTCTGTGACTCCACCATCTACGATATCACCTAATTCAACTGGAGGCTCTCTCTCTTTTGCCTCTTGATGAGCTTGATATGACTCATTTCGTTCCTTATCGATTCTCTCATCCTTGTTGGTGTCTTGGTCTGATTTCCAATCATCAACCACCAATTCTTGGTCTACGATCACCTCCATATCTTTTGAGCCGCAACGAGTGCATTCGTAATGTATTGGTTTAGTTGTCCTCTTTATATATTCGTTAGAATCATCGGATATCCGTGGGACTTTGAAAGTTTGACTAGGTTCCCTTTCTGATATTTCATAATCATGTCCGAGGAGTTCGCATTTCAGGCCCATGCTACAAGACCAATCAATTGAAACCACATATATCCGTGCTTTCGAACATGTTGATGTGATATGCAGTTAATCTGCACTGACCGACCTATGCTTTTCCTGCACTTTCCGATGTCCGACTCTCCACTACTTATCGGTCAACGAGATCGCGAACCGACCGGGGGGTAAAGTAGCGAGTAGACCCTTACCTAGAGTGATTTTATATACTTCGATACAGATTGACATACTATGCCCGAGAAAACATCGAACAAGGTGAAGAAAGCTGCTGATAAGGTGCTTCGGACGGTTACAAATGAGGAATACGACGACGAAAGCGAGCGGTTCCGTGATAAAGACGATAAAAATACACGCGCGGCCCCCACCACGACGACGAAGGTTAAATTCGAAGACTATCCCCCATACCCGCACTCAGGGCATTTTCGACCGACACTTACAGGCTGACTACCGTGTTTTCTAGACCCTGGCCTGTCAGACTCTGCTGAATCTTTCACGTCTCGGAACATTGTAGTACCACACCTAGGGCATTCGTTACCTGATGAACCAGAGTTTGAGTCAGATTTGCTAGGGTGCTCCTCCCCCGACGTACAGCTGAGGCATTCTCCGTCGCTCTTCAAACTTCCACACTCGTCACAAAATTCCATGATTGGGAATTACACACTAGGTAAATAATAATACTGGTTACATCAACATGTTGTGCATATTACTGTCCAAGTCTCTGGGTTTCTCGGTCAGCCGATGGATAATGTGTCCTGCATGCAGTCTACACTAGTCCCGAAGTGCGGTAGCACCAGCTATGATCACTCCGAGGATCAGTGCGGGGGCAATGAGGCTACTTATGACGTTGCTGATCCAGGTTATGTCGCCTCCGTTCCCTCCGATCCAAACAGCGGCAGCGATTCCGAGACACAGGAGAATTACTGCAGGAAGGATGATTAACTCACCTGGGTCAGTAGACATGATTAGTAACATAATACACTAGTTTTGAGTATTTTTCGCTTAGTAGACAGTATCCAACTTCCCCCTACTTCCCGGCCATACCTACAAACGTACTATGCATACTATTCAGTGGTTATTTATGCACAGGTCTCAATTGGCTATCTAGAATGGCAAGAACCACCGTCTCGCTACCAGACGACCTGAAGGACCGCGTAGACGATTCAGATATCACCGTCTCGAAAGTGCTCCAAGATGCTCTGAAGGAGCGGCTTTCGTCCGCTACTCACCACGTACTGAACACGAACAAGAAACACCTGCCTGCTGGTCAGACTGGTGCAGGAGTCTACGCGCACGGAGTTGCTGCAACGTTCGCTGATGAGGGAACAGACGGCATTGAGAAGTTCGGCGCTCACATCGGGGCGATAGAATCAGGCGACTACATCTACTCGTACCAGAACGACGTAGGGATTCGAGCGTTCGGGGTCGCACTCGAAGATGGTGATTCCTCACCTGTTCCCAAGGAGCAGCACCTCTTCCACGCCACGACGGACGATACCCGTGAATTCCACGTGCCAGTTCACTGGGTCGCTGTACTCGAAGAAGGCGAGGCGATCACGACCGACGAGATCAAACATATCGTCGGTTACCCCGCCTACTCCCGTACGAGGACCGAACTAGACCCCGAAGATGACTATCCAGAACTCCTTCGTGACCTCATTCTGGGGAGGGCGGAGTAAGATGGCGGTCAACCACGCCCCCGCGCTTGAGGCTCGCGACCCGAAAGAGGGAGATGTCGAGACGTTCGAAAATCTGGAGGGCGGTGACGTAGTGACCTTCTTCGAATGGGCAGCAGAACCCCTCACCGTTATCGGCCGCGAGGAGGACGAAAATGTGGGCGAGAAGGTTCGTGTAGAGGCCCACGGTGACGAATCCTTCCTCTACGAAGTTGATGGCCAACTCTGGCACTACGTCCCTGAGGAAAAATACGCTGGAGAAAACAATCCATTCCCGGTACAGAATCTGCGACACGTGGAGTCCAACGAAGCCTAATTTAAGCCCGACAAGCTCTCCCTCGGTTCTCAAAAGCGGTTCACGCTACCCCTCGCGCTTCAGTCTCCTCGCGAGCGCAAAGCGGGCACTCGCCATCCCTGTTGTGGTACTGGAGTTGGTGGAGTTTACAGAAGCCCATCAGTCCCACCCCTCGAAGCCCTCTGCCTCGCGAATTCGGAACTCGTCGGCCTCGGCGTCATAGCCGAGTTCGAGATCGTCCCCCTTCTCCATGCCGAGGCGCTCGACCATCTGTTTCGGGAGTGAGACGGTGAAGGTGCCGTCGTTGGTGCCGAGGGTCCGCTGTCCAAGCGGAACCACGTCGGAGTCGCTACCAGTCTTCACTTCAGCCGCCGTCCGGCTGGGCCGAGATTTCGTCGCCACGACGCTTTGTTGCAAACAGATCGGTAAAATACCTACGTGAATATCTACACCGACATATAAGATTAGCTCTGATCAGCAGCAGGATTATTAACCTATAGAATGTCTGGATTATTATGCCAGCAAACCGCCAAATAGACGTTAGAGATAACAACGAAGTATATCTGGAGATTACAATCGATGTAAAAAACGATAAAGAAGTATATTTCACCGATGAAGAGGTCTGTTTTGAGATAAAGATAGAAAATGTAAGTGATAGACGAGTTAAGGGGAAGTTAGGTTGGTTTCTGGGTCGTGGAAGTGGGACCATCGATCACGCGAACAATAGGGATAATGACTTACAGATAGATCTAGACCCTGGCGAGATTCACAAAGAAAGCCTATCTACGGGATACCTGACTCACCAATCAAACGCCCTAATTGGGGTAAACATGCCAGGAGATGTTGATAGGTCTATTGATGGAGTAATAGAAATCTCAGAACCACAGACGGATGCGGGCAATATGTATTATCAAGAAGGTTTTTCATTCACAGTCTGGGATAGAGAATTCTACAAAGTAAATTATAGGCGGCCCAGAAGGGCGCAGTACGCTTCCGTAGCTTTAGCAGTCCTGATCATTCTGGTAGGTGTCTTACAGGTCTTGGATGTCACACTGTAAACCTCTGGTTTAGAAGTAGAGGTGATCTAGACTATCCTCGATCAACACTAGAGGGAGTTGATGTCTGATGCTCCCTATATACACAAATCTATACACGCATAGATACGCGAGTATCAGGTTCCCTTTCTCCCGAATACCTCTGTCCCCGACAGCCGACCGCATGGCAACGACGGTACACCGCAAGCACCAGAACGAGCAACGAACCTACCTTATCGTCCCAGCGACCGACGCCACCGGCCAGCAGGTCGGGAGCCACGTCTTCCGTGACGACGACGACGGCCCGGAGTACGTCGGCGAGGGCGACGCTGTCGGGGACTGGGAACCGAACGAGAATCTGACCAACGACGACGCGCCACAGTCTGCGCTCGACGCCGCCCAAGAGGCCGCCGATGGCTGACGGCTACGCGGGCTCGCGGAAGGTGCTGGAGCGTGGCGGGAGCCTCACAGTAGGCATTCCGAAGGCGATCGTCGACCATTACGGGATCGAGAAGGGCGACGACGTGTTCTGGAGCGACAGCCCCGACGCCGACCGTCCGCAGTTCATCCCGCCGGGGAGGGCCTGACCGATGCACACCCACGAGAGCGGCGCGGTGCTCGCGCTACAAGCCGAAACCGAGGTCGAACATCAGGCACTCGTTCGCCTCTGCAACGTACTCTCCGGCCCTCGCCTCCGACTGCCGGCGCCGGAGTGGGGCCTCCCCGCGTGGGACGGCCTCGACACCGAGAGTGATCGCGAGGCGCTACTTTTCCAGGACGGGGGTGCTCGGTGAGCTTCGACATCGAGTTCGGAACGAAGAGCGGCGCCGACGCCGCCCGCAACGAACACGCCGAGCACGTCTGTCCGGTCGACGACGATCGCCGGCTGAAGACTGTCTCGTTCAAGAGCGACACTCCCGACCACGTCCGCGACCAGCTCGAAGCCGGCGCCGCCACCGGCCGCGCCGAGCGCGAGGAAGGCAGTGGACAGGCTGAACTCACCGACGCGGAGAAGAACCGCATCGGCCCGTTCACCGGCTCGAACAACTACCTGAAGGCCGCGAGCGTCAAGGCGCTCCTCCGCGACAACGGCGTGAGCGACTGGGAAGCGTGGTACGACTCGGAACTCAGCGTCGACGAACACCGTTCCTCGGTGCTCCCCGAAGCCCAGCAGGCAGGTGGTGGCGACCGGATCGAGAACGAAGGACCGGACCGCGACGCCGCCGCCCGCGCCGAGAAGGCTGCGAACTCCGAGTGTGACCACGCTCGCGACCACTGCGAGCACGGCGACCCCGGTGCCTGTGAGTTCCTCCGGGAGAGTTGCAACCTCGACGACGACGAGGTTTCCGCACTCCTCTCGGACGAACCGCAGAGCGATGGAGACTCGATCTCCGGCGAGTCCGCTGGCGCACTCGGTCGAGCGTGGCAGGGGTACAAAGCCGGTATCAGCCGACTCGACCAGGAACTC
>SDGW01001177.1_pt1 | contig 10870 bp, 10 predicted proteins | sample 2873831 | NCBI WGS metagenome assembly SDGW01 (sample SAMN08132700, study PRJNA421101) | hypersaline lake metagenome | isolation source: celular fraction 0.22 microns magnesium sulfate-rich crust from ephemeral... | place: Spain: Penahueca Lagoon, Toledo | collected 2011-07
GTACTCGTGGATCGCAGTCACCTGACGCCGCTGAAGACGACCGTCGTCGGTCATCGTCCACGCCGTCGCATCGACGTCCCTGATCGTGCGGCCGTTCGGCAGTTCCTCGATGTCGCCGTCACGGGCGGCATCGTGCGCGAAGTCCCGGATTCTGGTGACCCCGTCGCCGAGATGCACGAGCATGTCGCCCGTGACACAGCGCATCTTGTCGAGTTCGTCGACCGCCGCGATGCCCTGGTCGGCGAGGACGAGCGCGCCGGCTTCGAGCGTCCACTGCTGGCCGTCGCCGAAGTCGTCCCTTACAGCCGCCGCCGTAAGTCCTGCGCTGCTGGACCCCTTCCCGGAGGTGTAGACGGAACGTGGCGCGATATTTTGAATATATGATAACATCTGCGATTTTCCTGTTCCAGGGTCCCCTATCAGTAGCATGTGGAGGTCTCCACGTATACGAGATCCGTCAGGAAGGTCCTTAGTCACCCCGGAGAACAGCTGCATGATCATCGCGAGCTTCTCCTTCTCGTAGCCGTAGATGGAGGGCGCGATGGCGCCGACCATCTTGTCGTAGATGTCGGGCTCGTTGGACAGCTCGACGATTTCCTTCTTGTCCTCGTCGGTGATGTCCATGTCCTCGAACTGCTCGTCCTCGATGGTGACGTCGACGCCGTCCATGTAGACGTCGAACATCGGGGACTGGTCCTGGTCGGAGCCCTGCTGGTCGAGTTTGAGGACGCCGGTGACGGTGACATGGTCGCCGGCGGTGACCTCGCCGGTGATGTCGTCCTCGATGTTGATGTCGATGGACTGCGGGGTCTCGCCGCCGCGGAGGCCCTCGGGGGACTCCTGGACGCGGATCTTCTGGGCGTCGACGAACTCCGACTGGTCCATGTTCAGCCGGAAGGGGCCCTGGCGTTCACAGCCCTGGCACTCGTGGGGTTCCTGGAAGTCGCCGGAGACCTGGGGGATCCGCGTGAGGGTGCCGCAGCGCTGGCACTCGAAGGCCGCAGTGGTCACCTTCGGCCGGACGTTGGTGGCCTTGCGGACGATGCCGGTGACGGCGATGAGGCGGCCGTGGTGCTCGTGGCGGATCGCCCGGATGTCGGTGGTCTCGGGGAGGTTGTGAAAGCGGACGTGGGCCTGGCCGAGCTTGACGTCGATGGGGAGGTCGAACAGGCGCAGCGCCTCTTCGGCGTAGTCCCGCATCTGCTCGGGCTTGGTGCGCACGTCGTCGGCCAGGTCCGGGTCGAACCGGTAGAGGTCCTGCCAGTCGACCCACAGTGACTTCTGGTCGCTGGGATACTTCTGGGCGAGCTCACCGATGTCGTTGCGGTAGTAGTTGCGGTAGAACTCGTCGAAGGCGTCGGTGAGCTCCGTGTTCTCGACGCTGGCCATCTGGGCTTCCCCTACTGCCTCCTTTGCCAAGAACCTTCGCAAAGCCGGGCGGAAGTGGTCGACGGGCAGTCAGAGAGCGGCCCGTGCGGGGGAGCTGACGGTCGCTCCCGACAGTTACACGTGGGGGATGATCGACCGCGATCCGGCCACCAACCGGAAGTACTTATTCCCGGTGTCGAGAGGGCCACTGATGCCCTCCACTCGATCGATAGCACGCGTCGGAAGCACGCTCGCCCTGGGCCTCGCGATGACGGGTGTCGCGCGGCGCAGGCCCCCGGAACCGGGACTGGGCTCGACATCGAACTCGAACTCACCGCCCGGTTCGTCGGTGCGTTCATCGGGAACCTGATCGTCGGCGGCCTGCTCGTCGCACTGGGTCCCCGGTACGCGACGGACAAGATCCGCGAGATCAACGACGACCCCGGAGCGGCCTTCGTCTGGGGGCTCCTGGTCAGCATCGGTGTGCCGCTCCTCCTCGTCCTGTTCGCCATCACGATCATCGGGCTCGTCGTCACGATCCCCGGCCTGATCGTCCTCGCCGTCGTCGGCCTGGTCGGCCAGGCGGTCTCGGTCGTCTGGGTCGGTGACGCAATCACCGGGGGCGGCGATCGGATCGGCGGCAAAGCGGCCCTGGTCGGAGCGCTCGCGCTGGCCGTCCCCGCGGCGATCCCGGTACTCGGGAACCTGATCACGTGGCTCGTCGGCGTCTTCGGGACCGGCGTCGTCGGTCGCGGGCTCTACGAGTCCTGGCGGGACTGAGCGCCGGTCGGCGCCCTACTCCTCCTCGTCGAGGATCTCGTCGGTCCACTGCTCGGGGATGACGAGCAGCATCGAGTCGTCGGCGAAGGCGTCGGACGTGGCGAACACGATGTCGGTCCCGCTGACGACGGCCACGCCGCCGTCGGTGAGGGTGTCCCAGTGGTCGCGGATCGTGTCGGGGATCCGCAGCATCCGGTCACCGTCGACCTCGCTGCTGGCGACGTAGCGGAACGCGGGGCGCTCGTCGATGTGGTCGTACTCCCGCGAGACGGCGACGGCGCCGTCGGCGTCGCGGACGCCCCAGAAGGCCTCGGCGTTCAGCGAGAGCTCGCCCTGGTTGAACGCGCGCTGGGGCGCCGGCACCTCGCTTGAGTGCTCGTCGAAGGCGGCCGCGCCGAGGCGCTCGTAGGTCTCGCCCTCGGAGATGGTCGGCTCGTCGTACTGGGGCTCGGTCCGGTCGGCCGGCACGTCGGTGGTCGCTGCGCCGGCGGCCTCGGCGTCGCTGTCGGCGTCCGCAGCGCCGGCCTCGGCGCCCTGCTCCCCGATCACCGGGAAGCCCATCGGTTCGTCGGGGGACTGCGAGCGCTCCAGCCTGACGGAGAGTGCGGCCAGCAGCGCGCCCGCCGCGAGAGCGGCGACGCCGCGGCCGCGGCGGCCGTTCTGGAACGCGCGGACTCCCCGAAGTACGGACAGCCCGACGCCGACCGCCGGGAGAGCGCCCGACCGGAGGCCGCGCCGGGCGACCGATTTCAGCCTGGCCGCCGTGCTTCGGCCGCCGCCGGCCGCGCGCTCCGCCTGACTCCCGGTGTCGCCGGACGCCTGCGGTGCTCGGTGCTGGCTCATGTCACTGGAGCATAGGGTTTCGAGCCGTAAATCGGTGCGGGCGCGCCGGTCGCGAGCAGTCGACGTCGCCGTATGCGTGACGGCGACGGACGCCGCGCTCGCGACGGCGACGGGCGTCAGCGCTCGGGGTCGTCGTCGATCTCCCCGTCGCTCTCGTCCACGACGCTCTCGAGGAGCGTCTCTCGCTCGTCGAAGTAGGCGGGCGCGTTCTGGTCGGCCTCGAACTCGACGACCCGCTGGAGGGCGTCCTGCCCGTCGTCGACCGACGACTCGATCTCGGCGCCGAGTTCGGCGTAGCCGGCGGCCAGCGCCTGGAAGGCCTCGATGCGGGTCTGCTTGGCCTCCACGAGCGCCTGCTTGGTCTCCAGGTTCGACTGGACGTCCTCGATGTCGTCGAGGTCGGCGTCCGCCGGGGTCTGCGTCGACGGCGGCGACTGCGGCCCCCTCACCCCCTCGGCGTGCTCGTCGAGGCGCGCCTGTATCTCGGTCATCTCTTCGTCGATCTCGTCGAGCAGCGCCGCGGCCTCGTCGCTCATCGTCTCGACTCTCCCCGAGAGCAGCCCCGCCTGGGTCCGGCAGTACTCCACGAACTCGTCGACGGACAACTCCGGACCGTCGTCGCTCATGCCCCCGCGTACTCGCCCCCCGCCGAAGTCTTTTGGGGGTACGGGTGGCTATCTCCGGGAACGCGAAACCGCAACTGAAAGTGTGTAGAACCTGAACGAGCCGGGGCTTTCTGGTTCTGCCACACTGCGCCAGCACCGTCAGAACGACTGAAACAACCTGGCTCAGGCACCCGAGGCGGCCAGACCAGTCACCCGACGACCGCCGAGCAGGGCCATGAGACAGACAGCCAGGCCGAGCACGACGAGCATGGCCTGGCCGATGGAGTAGACGTCCGCGAGGACGCCGACGGCGGCGGGGACGATCAGGAAGCCGACCTGGGCGGCGACCATGGCGACGGCGTTGACGGGGCCGGTGTAGTCCGGGGCGACCTCGACGCCCCAGGTCAGCAGGAGGGGGAAGAAGCCGGAGACGAAGAAGCCGACGCCGAAGGTGACGGCGAAGAAGGGGAGGCGGCCGAGCCCGTCGACGCCAAAGAGGACGGCCAGCAGGGCGACCAGGGCGGTCGCGGCGACGAGGACGACGTCGGGCGGCGAGGCGCGGTCGGCGAGGAAGCTGAAGCCCAGCCGGCCCGGGACGTAGGCGGCCAGGTAGACCGACAGCGCGAGGTTGGCCGCGGAGCGGGGGAGGAACTGCGTCACGTAGTAGGGGTACCAGCTGAAGATGGTGCTCTCGATGCCGCCGACGAGGATCAGGGCCAGACCCATGCCGAGGATGGTGGGCCGGGAGAGCAGCGGCCGGAAGTCCTCGCGGGAGAACGACCGCTCGCTGGTGACGTGGTCGGGGAAGCCCGACCGCCAGGCGAGGACGGCGATGACGAGGTACGGGAGCCCCAGGAGGTAGTAGGTCAGCCGCCACTCGCCGACGGTGAGGACCCAGGTGACCAGGAACGGGCCGAGCGTCGCGCCGACGGCCCAGGCCATCGTCTCGAGGCTGAACATCCGGCCGCGGTTCTCGGGGTGGAGGTGGCTGAGGATCGGTCGGTCGAGCGCGCGGACGATGCCCAGCGCCGCGCTCTGGACGGCGACGAAGGCCAGCAGCGCGACGAACGACGGCGCGACGCCGATCAGCATGAGGCCCGCGCCGGTCAGGACGAGACCGATCACGAGCGTCCGCTTGATGTCGAGGCGCCCGGCCAGCACGCCGACGATCACGACGGGGCCGACGAAACCGATCGTCCCCAGGGGCGTGATCAGCCCCAGCTGGCTCTCCGAGACGGTGAAGGCGGTCTGGAAGCTCGGGACCAGGGCGCCGCGGGCCTGCAGCGCCGCGCCGCCGGCCGCCACCGCCAGGAACACCACGGCCGTCCACACGCGCCGGGTTCGAGCGTCAGTCGCTGTCACGGCGGTAGCTCCCTGCAGGAGCGAAAAAGGCTACCGATACGCGGGCGGAGTGTCGCTCGCGTTACCGTTCGGCCGGCGGTGCCGTCGAGAGGTTCCTCGCCCTCCCGTTAGCGCTCCGTCACGTCCGCGTCGCCGTCATCGTGCGACTTTCCCGTCTCCCGGACCTGCGTTCACGCGTGCTCTCCGGTCGAGAACAGCATGGTGAGCCGACGTGGTAGCCCGGCGCCACGCCAACGCCGGCCTGTTCGTCCTGCTGGCCACGCTGTTCGGCGTCTCGTTCGTCGCCATCAAGGCCGGTCTCGAGTCGATCCCGCCGCTTTCGTTCGCCGCGATCCGGTTCGACGTGGCGGCCCCGTTCGTCCTGACGTACGCGGCCTGGCGCCACGACGCCTGGGTCCCGCGGGACCGGTCAGACTTCCTCAGCGTCGCGGTCGGCGCCGTCGCGCTGGTCGCGGCGAACAACGGGCTGCTGTTCCTCGGCCAGCAGACGACGACGCCGGCCACGGCGTCCGTGATGTACGGGCTCAACCCGATCCTGGCGCCGGCGTTCGCCTACCTGCTGCTCGACCAGCGGATCGACCGCCTGGGCTTCGCGGGCATCCTGCTGGGCCTCGTCGGCGTCGTGATCATCGTCCAGCCGTCGCCCGAGTCGCTGACCGACGCGTCGACGCTCGGGCAGCTGTACGTCCTCGGCGCGGCCGTCGTGGTCGCGCTCGGGAGCGTCCTCCTGCGGCGCGTCGAGTCGACCATCGACAGCGTCCCGATGACGGCGTGGGCCATGGCGCTCGGCGCCGGCCTGCTCCACCTCGCGAGCGTCGCCGCCGGTGAGTCGCTCGCGCCCGGCACGTGGTCGGGGACGGTCCTGCTGGCCATCCTGTCGCTGGGCCTCTTCTCGACGGCGATGGCCTACCCCATCTACTTCGCGCTGATCCGCCGTATCGGCCCGGTCCGGACGAACCTGGTCGCCTACCTCGTCCCCGTGGTCGCCGCGCTCACCGGCTGGGTCCTGCTGGACGAGGCCGTCACGCTCGCGACGGTCGCCGGCTTCGTCGTCGTGGTCGCCGGCGTCGTCCTGCTGGAGCGGCGGGTGATCCGCGAGGAGGTCGAGCGCGCCTACGACGCCCTCGCCGGGGACGGGACGGTCGCGCCGTCGGACGACTGATCGGCGGGAAGATGGTTAGACAAATGGACACCTAGTCCCAGAATAGAGCATAATACAACTAGTATATCCTCTCCCAATACTGCTTTCGTAAGTCAACTTGGACATCTCCATAATGATCCCAGGAAATATACTTACGTCAGTTCATGTGAGTCGTTGCCACGATGGAAGGGATCCGATCGAAGTGCGTTCGCGCGCGCTGACGGCGTGACGCCGTCCCAGCGGAACAGTCGGCCTGTCGTGCGCGATCGCCGCCACCCGTCTCGAGCGTCGCTCTCGTTCGGTACGACGGGCTCAGCCCCTTCCGGGGAGTTCGCTCACGATCTCCGAGGCGATCCGTCGCCTGCGGTCCCGGTTCGACGCACTCCGACGCCGCTTCCCCCCGTCACGATACCCGGCTCTGCTCGCCGTCCGAGCCCGCACTCGCTTCGCTCGTGTGGACGCCGGTACCGCGGTCGAAGCGGGCCGGTCACCGCTGGTCGCCCCCCGACAGCGGTGGCCCCCCATCTTCGACCGACCGTCCCGATTCCACCTCGACTACGCCACCGGACGCGGCCGGGCACGGCCGCGTTCCCGGTGGCGTCGGACTGTTGTTACTCCCGTAGTGAACGAACGCTTTTGACCCGGTCGAACGTGCGCCGATGCGATGGGTGATCAGGACGAGGACACGCGGCTCGTCGCCGTCTGTACGGACTGCGGGGCCGCGTTCGCCGCCAGAGTGCTGCAGGACGGTGAGATCAAACCGATCGGGACCAAGGGCGGATGCAGCGAGTGCGGCGGCACGGAGTTCGAGCCCCGATCGGAGACGGATCTCCCGGGCGACGGGGCGGGCGCTGGCGGGGCGGACGGCTCCGGGGCGGCCGAGGACTGATCGCCACGGCGACGGCGCACGTCGTCTCGGCGATGGGGATATCGTAATCGAAACCCTAGCCGACCGCATGCCCACCGTCCGCGCGAACGGCGTCGACGCGTTCTACGAGCGCCGCGGCGGCGGTCAGCCCGTCGTGTTCGTCCACGGCGCCGTCATGGACCACGCCCAGTGGACCCCACAACTGGACGCGCTGGACGACGAGTACGAGGTCGTCGCGTACGACGTCCGCGGCCACGGCCGCACGCGTGGCGCTCCGCGGGACCGGTACTCGATCGACCTGTTCGCCGGCGACCTGGCGGCGCTGCTCGACGCGCTCGACCTCGACCGGCCCGTCCTCTGCGGGCTCTCGATGGGCGGGTGCATCGCGCAGACGGTCGCCGCCAGGCGCCCCGACCGCGTGGCCGGCCTCGTGCTCGCCGACACCTTCGCGCCGACGCTGTTCACCCGGAGCGAGTGGATCCAGCGGTCGCTCCTGCTGCGCGCGACCGTGCCGCCGGTGCGACTCCTCGGGTACGAGCGCGTCGAGCGGGCGCTGGTGTGGCTGCACGAGCGACTGTCCGGCCCCGGCGTCAGCGGCGACTACGACCGCGTCAGGCAGTTGCGCGCCGCGGGGCCGACGATGTCGACCGACGAATTCGCCAGGGTAGTCCGGGCGGTGGCGCGCTTCCACGAGACGCACGTGGACCTGTCGGCGATCGCCGCGCCGACGCTGGTGCTGTACGGCGAGCACGACGCGCCGTTCGTCCGGCGGCACGCCGACCGGTTCCGGGCCGAGATCCCCGACTGCACCGTCAGGGAGATCCCCGACGCCGGGCACGCGTCGAACCTGGACAACCCCGAGGCCTTCACCGCGGCAGTGCGGGCGTTTCTGGCGCCGCTGCTCGAGACGACGTGACTCTCGCGCCGAGCTGCGAACGCGACGGCGACGGCCGGACCGCCGCCCGACGCCAGTCGAGACGGACAGCGCGGAGTGGCCGACCTGACAGGCCAGTCACCGCCCCGGAACCGATCGAGAGAGCAGCGCCGCCCGCCGATTCGGGTTCACCGGTGTTGGTCGATCACTGACACGGGCAGCGTGAACGTGTCGACGGACGACAGTCTTAACACTGGAAGACACATCAGGTGCATAATGAGTGTTCTAGACGTATTCGGTGACGTCCTCCTGGTGGAAGACAATCCGGGGGACGTCAGGCTGACGCGGGAGCTGCTTCAGGACGGGGAGCTGGACCCGACGATTCACGCCGTCACCGACGGGCCCGAGGCGCTGTCCTTTCTCCGCCAGCGCGGCGAGTACGCCGACGCGCCGCGACCGGACCTGATCCTCCTCGACCTGCATCTCGGCAAGATGGGCGGCGACGAGGTGCTGGAGATGATGGCGGACGACGTGCCAGACGTCCCGGTCGTCGCCATCTCGGGATCGCAGGAGGGCGCCGCGCTCAAACTGGACGACATCGAGGACGACGTGGCGGCCTGTCTGGTGAAACCGATCGAGCCCGACGACCTGAAGGACGTCGCGCGGGCGCTGTAGGGCTCGCGCTCTCCGCTTTCGGGCACTCGTCTCCTCTTCCCCGTCTTCTCTTCTCGGACCGCTGCGTCGCAGAGCGCTGCTTACCGACGGACCGGCGGCAGTCGCGCCTGTCGGAACCAGAACCGCTCGACCGCCCTGACCACGTCCTGGAAGTCCTCCATGCCCGTCGGCTTCGTCAGGTACGCGTTGGCGTCAGCCGCGTAACACCGCCTGACGTCCTCCTCTGCCGTCGAGCTCGTGAGGATCAGCACCGGCAGCGACTGGAGCCGCTCGTCCTCCCGGATCACCTCGAGGACGTCGTAGCCGTCCTTCCCCGGCAGGTTCAGGTCGAGCAGGACGATGTCCGGCAGCGACGCCCCCTCGTGGTCTCCCCGCCCCTTCAGGAAGTCCTCGGCGTCCTCGCCGGTGTTGACGACGTGGAACGTCGTCTCGATCCGCGTCACCTCGAACGCTTCCCGGAGGAGGCGGACGTCGCCCGGATTGTCCTCCGCGAGGAGAATCTCGACTGGCTCGTCGGACTGCTGCTGGTGGGCTGATGCTGACATGGTGTCTGGAACGACGACAGATCCCGTGATGCGTCCGAGTTCCGACCGGGCTCGTCCGGTGACTCGCTCCCGTCTCCGGTGACGAGACGCACAGTGTGAGAGCCCTCTCGTTGCCCCCTCTAGTCAGTCAGGCAATATAAGGGGGCGGTTTTGCTCAGTGCTCGAAAGCGGGGTCGGCCGGGACCCAGGTCGTCACGTAGTCCGCGGGCGCGCCGGGGCGCAGATAGCGGGACCGAACGCCAACGAAGTGATGGCGAATGCCGGACTGTATCGTATGGACGTTGCACGTTTCCTACAGTCGAATCGAACGAGTCCCACAACTATCCGCATCTACCTCGACAGTACTCTGCCCCCAACCTGACGGTATCGTTACGTGCGGGAACAGGAATCGTTCCGCTGGAGGATGGAACAACTTCGATCTGTGCTCGGACGAATCGTCGGAGCGATACGGGACGGGGAGCAGTCCGAGGCGGGCGTCTCTATCGACCGCATCTACCGGTGTACCTGCTGTCACTGCACGTACGCAGACCAGCTCGAGAAGTGCCCGGAGTGTCGGATCGGACAGCTGGTGCGCAGCGGGCCCGGCGCCGAGGCGACGGCCGGCCTCAGGTGCCGGGACTGTCACTCGACCGTCGACCCCAGGTACGAACGCTGTCCTGACTGCGGCTGCCCCCGGCTCGAGGACGGCAGCTAGTCCGGCCCGCTATTTCATTTCTTTGTCGCCGGTCCGCCTCGACAGCGTCACGACCCCGGACGACAGCGACGCGCGTCGTGCTCAGACGTCCTCGCGCTCGGCCCGGAGCACGGGGAGGTCGTCGTACTCGTCGACGACCGTCTCGACCACGCCGTACTCGTCGGGCAGCGCGTCGCGGACGTCCGCCACCGGCGCGCCGAACTCCGGGTGGCACTCGACGACGAGCGAGCGCGGGCGCGGGCCGAGCGACTCGAGGATCCCGACCTCCGACCCCTCGCAGTCCAGTTCGAGGACGTCGCAGTCAGGCAGGTCCCCGGCCGCGACGCGGCGCGCCTCGGCGGCGTCCCCCCACAGGTCCACGGCGTCGCCGACAACCGCGTGCTCGACGGCCACGCTGTCGCCGACGCCGTTGCGCGCGGCGGTGTCCCTGGCGAGGTCGACGTACTCTCGCGCGGCCTCGAAGATCCGGACCTGCTCGGCGCCGCTGCGCACGGCGTAGACGGCGGTCACGCCGCGGCCGCCGCCGACGATGGCCACGCTGTCGCCCGCCTCGACCGCGTCGGTCAGCTGCCGGACCGACTCCGCCTCGAAGTCGGGGTAGGCGGGCGTCTGATCGAGGAGCGCGCGGTCCCTGACGGCAACGCCGTTGTACTCCCGGACCGTCCGCGGCAGGTGCGGCCGGATGTACTGATTGTAGATGGGCTGCAGCCGATAGAGGACGCCGTCGGTAGACTCGCTCTCGCCGGTCATCGCCCGTAGTGACGGCTGTCTGTGACGTTAACGTACTCCGTGTTTTCGGGCGGACTTGATCACAATCAGCTACGTCTACTGGACAGTCGCCCCGTAGAACCGGGCCCAGAGCAGGTCAGTTAGCTCGCTCCTGAGACGTCGTTCGAACGCCGGACTGGTCCGGAACCCATCGTGATCGAGTGACGACAACCAGCCGACCGTCTCCGGTCCTCACTCAGTGTGTACGACGTCTACGTCCACGAGTTCGTAAATCGCCTCGGGGTCAAGTGGTTCGAGAGACCTTCGGTCTCTCGTCATCTCGGAAGACTTCGTTTTCCGGCGACCCCGAGGCTTTCGCGTGGACTCCCGTTCTATGCCTCAACCGA
>SDGW01001179.1_pt1 | contig 10841 bp, 8 predicted proteins | sample 2873831 | NCBI WGS metagenome assembly SDGW01 (sample SAMN08132700, study PRJNA421101) | hypersaline lake metagenome | isolation source: celular fraction 0.22 microns magnesium sulfate-rich crust from ephemeral... | place: Spain: Penahueca Lagoon, Toledo | collected 2011-07
CCGGATCCGCCCGCGACCCGTCTTGTACGCCTGGTGGACGCCGTTGCGGCCGACGATGTTCGCGCCGGTCGGGAAGTCCGGCCCCTCGACGTGCTCCATCAGGTCCTCGACGGTCGCGTCGGGGTTCTCGATCAGTTCGATCGTCGCGTCGACGACCTCGCCGAGGTTGTGCGGCGGGATGTTTGTCGACATCCCGACAGCGATCCCGGAACTGCCGTTGACGAGCAGGTTCGGGAACGCCGAGGGCAGGACGTCCGGCTCCTCCAGTCGGTCGTCGTAGTTGCTGGAGAAGTCGACGGTGTCCTTCTCGATGTCGTCGAGCAGCTCCTCGGCGATCGGCGACATGCGCGCCTCCGTGTAGCGCATCGCCGCCGGCGGGTCGCCGTCGATCGAGCCGAAGTTCCCCTGGCCGTCGACCAGCGGCTCACGCATCGAGAAGTCCTGGGCCATCCGGGCGAGCGCGTCGTAGATCGCGCTGTCGCCGTGGGGGTGGTAGTCCCCCATGGTGGTCCCGACGATGGAGGAGGACTTCCGGTGGCCCGAGCCGGACGTGATGCCGTCCTCGTGCATCGCGTAGAGGATGCGGCGGTGGACCGGCTTCAGGCCGTCCCGTACGTCCGGGAGCGCACGACCCGCGATGACCGACATCGCGTAGTCGATGTAGCTCTGCTCCATCTCGTCCTCGACGCGGACGTGCTCTACACGGTCGGCGGGTTCGTCGTCTGGCGTGTCCGTGCTCATATGTCCACCCACTCGGCGTCCTCGGCGTGGTCCTTGATGAACTGCTTGCGCGGTTCGACGGCGTCGCCCATCAGCACCGAGAACATCTTGTCGGCGGCGGCGGCGTCGTCGAGCGTGATCTGCTTGAGCACCCGGTTCTCCGGGTTCATCGTCGTCTCCCAGAGCTGCTCGGGGTTCATCTCGCCCAGCCCCTTGAACCGCTGAACCTGCGTCGGGTTGCCGTCACAGACCTCCTCGACCACTTTGTCACGCTCCTCCTCGGTCATCACGTCGTACGTGTCGCCGCGGTAGCGGATGCGGTACAGCGGCGGCTTGGTCGCGTACACGTAGCCCGCCTCAAGCAGCGGCTTCATGTGCCGGTAGAGGAAGGTGAGCAGCAGCGTCCGGATGTGGGCGCCGTCGACGTCGGCGTCGGTCGCCATGATGATCTTCTGGTACCGGGCGTCGTCGATGTCGAACTCGTCGCCGATCCCCGTCCCGATGGCGGTGATCAGCGCGCGGATCTCGTCGTTCTCGAGCACGCGGTCGAGCCGGTGTTTCTCGACGTTGAGGATCTTCCCCTTGATGGGGAGCACGGCCTGGAACGCGGCGTCCCGGGCCTGTTTCGCGCTGCCGCCGGCGGAGTCGCCCTCGACGACGAACAGCTCGGCGTCCTCGGGGTCGCGGCTCTGACAGTCGGAGAGCTTCCCCGGCAGCGCCGTCGACTCGAGCGCCGACTTGCGACGGGTCAGCTCCTCGGCCTTCTTCGCGGCCTGTCGAGCCTTCGCGGCCTCGGCGGCCTTCGCGACGATCTTCTGGGCCGTGTCGGGGTGTTCCTCGAGGTACGTGCCCAGCCCCTCGTGGACCGTGCTCTCGACGATCCCCCGGACCTCGCTGTTGCCGAGCTTGGTCTTGGTCTGGCCCTCGAACTGCGGGTCGGGGTGTTTCACCGAGACCACGGCGGTGAGCCCCTCGCGGACGTCCTCGCCCTTGAGGTTGCCGTCGACGTCGCCGATGAGCCCCTCCTCGTTGGCGTAGTCGTTGACGACCCGGGTGAGCGCGGTCTTGAACCCGGTGAGGTGGGTCCCGCCCTCGCGGGTGTTGATGTTGTTGGCGAAGCTGTGGACCGAGCCCTGGAGCTCGTCGGTCGCCTGCATCGCCACCTCGACCTGGATCCCCTCCTCCTCGTCCTCGAAGTACACCACGTCCTCGTGGATCGGGGTCTTGGTCTCGTTGAGGAAGCGGACGAACGCCCGGATCCCGCCCTCGTAGCGGAACGTCTCCGAGCGAACTTCCCCGTCCTCGGCTTCCTCGGGGCGCTCGTCGGTGAGCTGGATGCGGACGCCGCTGTTGAGGAAGGCGAGCTCGCGGAGCCGGCTCTCCAGCGTGGTGAACTCGAAGTCGGTCGTCTCGAAGATCTCCGCGTCGGGCCAGAACCGGATCGTCGTCCCGGTGCCCTCGTCGGCCTCGAGGTCGCGGACGCGGTCGATGTCGCCCTGCGGCTCGCCGCGTTCGAACTCGTGGCGCCAGAGGGCGCCGTCCCGCTTGACCTCGGCGGTGAGGCGTTCGGCGAGCGCGTTCACCACGCTGACGCCGACGCCGTGGAGGCCGCCGGAGACCTGGTAGGACTTGTTGTCGAACTTCCCGCCGGCGTGGAGGACGGTCATGATGACCTCCAGTGCGGGGCGGTCGTACTCCTCGTGGGTGTCGACGGGGATCCCGCGCCCGTCGTCGGCGACGGAGACGGAGCCGTCGTCGTGGATCGTCACCTCGATATGGTCGCAGTAACCCGCCAACGCCTCGTCGATGGCGTTGTCGACGACCTCGTAGACGAGATGGTGGAGCCCACGGTCGTCGGTGGACCCGATATACATGGCGGGGCGTTTTCGGACGGCCTGGAGACCCTCCAGGACCTGGATCTGGCCCGCGCCGTAGTCGGCGTTCTCTTCTGACATAGCGCGTACTACGTGAGAGGCGGTCCCGTCGGATAAAGGGCCCGCACGCGCGGGCGGGCGCGCGAAGAAAAAATTGCTGACTACGCAGGGAAGTTAGAGATTACCGAAAGCGATTCGACGCTGTCGAAAAGTTTGTTCGGGGCCGTTCGTTCACGGGTGGAACAGGGGCGAATCGGTGCGCGCGCGAGCGTCGGCGGGGCCCTCGCCGGCGGCTACCGACGCCACCGGGGGGCGCGTCGACGACGGTAGCCCGCCGCTAAACCAGTCGCCGGCACGAAGTTTCAGTTCCACCGAGCTACGAAAGGGACTTTACGTGGCCGCCGGGTAGGCCACCTACAGAATGACCTCGCAGCAGACGACACTCGGCGAGGGCGCCACCACGGCCGAGGAGCTGGCCGAGGGGCAACGCGAGATCTCGATCGCCGAGTTCTTCGAGAAGAACAAACACATGCTCGGGTTCGACTCGGGCGCCCGGGGGCTGGTGACGGCCGTGAAGGAGGCCGTCGACAACGCCCTCGACGCGACCGAGGAGGCCGGCATCCGCCCGGACATCTACGTGGAGATCCGGGAGGTCGGCGACTACTACCGGCTCGTCGTCGAGGACAACGGCCCCGGGATCACGAAGGAACAGCTCCCCAAAGTGTTCGGGAAGCTGCTGTACGGCTCCCGGTTCCACAAGCGCGAGCAGAGCCGCGGCCAGCAGGGGATCGGGATCTCCGCGGCCGTGCTGTACTCACAGCTCACCTCCGGCAAGCCCGCGAAGATCACCTCCAGAACCGAGGGGAGCGCCGAGGCGGAGTACTTCGAGCTCATCATCGACACCGACACCAACGAGCCCGAGATCGGGACCGCCGAGACCACCTCCTGGGACCGCAGCCACGGCACCCGCATCGAGCTGGAGATGGAGGCCAACATGCGGGCCCGCAACCAGCTCCACGACTACATCAAACACACCGCGGTCGTCAACCCCCACGCCCGGATCGAGCTGCGGGAGCCAGGGCTCGACGAGCCGCTGAAGTTCGAGCGCGCGACCGACCAGCTCCCCGCCGAGACGGAGGAGATCCGCCCGCACCCCCACGGCGTCGAACTGGGGACGCTGATCAAGATGCTCGACGCGACGGACTCCTACTCCGTCTCGGGCTTCATGCAGGAGGAGTTCACCCGCGTCGGCAAGAAGACCGCCGACAGCGTGCTGGACAGCTTCCGCGACCGCCACTTCGGCCGGGAGCTCGGCTGGCCCGCCCGCAACGGCGCCCCCAGCGCCGACGTGGCGGCGGCGATCGAGGGCGCCCTCCGCGAGGCGGTGTCGAACAAGGGCGCCGACGCGACGGACACGTTCGCCGAACGGGTCGCCAACAGCCTGACCGAGCGCGAGCGGACGACGTACTCCCAGCTCGTCGACATCGTCGCCACCGTCGCCGACGAGGTGGCGACGGACACGGGCAAGACGTTCGGCGCGACGGTCCGGGAGAACGCCGTCGCCGCGGCGTGGGGCGAGCTCACGAAGTTCGGTGCGGGTGACGCCGCGGAGAACGGCGAGGACGCCGACCTCGACCGGCTCACCCCGACGCTGTACGAGCTCGTCGACGACGCCACCTCGACGCGGAAGGACGACGCCGCGGTCCACGGGCTGGCCGAACGGCTGGCCGAGCGGTTCGTCGCGCTGGGTGACGACGACGAGCCGAACCGGATGCGGCTCACGCTCGACGACCTGACGACGCTGGTCCACGAGGCCGCCGACACCACCGAGGAGTACGACGACGAGACGTTCGGCGACACCGCCCGCGAGAACGTCGTCGAGGCGCTCTGGTCGCGGATGGTGACGGTGCCGGACGACCCGCCGAACGTGAACGAGATCGCCGGCGACCGCGACACCGCCTCCGAGCTGCTCGAGGCGATGCGGGAGACCGACATCCTCTCGCCGCCGACGGACTGTCTCGCACCGATCACGGCCGAGCTGGTCGAGGCCGGCCTGCGCAAGGAGTACGACGCCGACTTCTACGCCGCCTCGACCCGCGACGCCGAGGTCCACGGCGGCGACCCGTTCGTCGTCGAGGCCGGCATCGCCTACGGCGGCGAGATCCCCGCCGACGGGAACGTCGACCTGCTGCGCTTCGCGAACCGCGTGCCGCTCGTCTACCAGCGCGGCGCGTGTGCGACGACGAACGTCGTCAAGCGCATCGGCTGGCGCAACTACGGACTCGACCAGCCCGGCGGCTCGGGGATGCCCTCCGGCCCGGCGGTCATCTCGATCCACGTCGCCTCAACGAACGTCCCGTTCACCAGCGAGTCGAAGGACGCGCTGGCGTCGGTGCCGGAGATCGAGGACGAGATCGAGCTCGCGATCCGCGAGGCCGCCCGCGAGCTCAAGTCCTATCTCAACAAGCGCCGCTCGATGGCCAAGCGCCGGGAGAAACAGGACGTGCTGGGGCGCATCCTCCCGCAGATGGCCGAGAAGGTCGCCGAGGTAACCGGCCGCCAAAACCCCGACATCGAGGGGGCGATGGCCCGAATCATGAACAACGTCGGCGTCGACCGCGAGCGCGACGGCGAGTCGGTGACCCTCCGGGTGGAGAACCACTCCGACCGCGGCGAGAGCCTCGAGATCACGGAGATCGTCTCCGCCGAGCCCGAGGGGCTGCCAGACGGCGTCGAGCCGATCGAGATGGACGGCGAGTGGTTCGTGAACTGGCACCCCGAGGTGGGGTCGGGCGAGACGGTCGAACTGGAGTACAGCCTGCCGACTGACGCCGACGCCGACGCCACCGTCGACGGCGTCGACGACGAGAAACTCACGGTGAACGCATGAGCACTGAGGACACTACCGACGCGGAGGCACGGGAGCGGCTGATCGATCTGGCCGCGGAGTTCTACGACCAGTTCGCGGCCGGCGAGATCCCCCGGATGGAGCTGCCGACCCGGACGAAGAGCAACATCGAGTACGACCCCGAGAAGAGCGTCTGGGTGTACGGCGACCGCAAGTCGACCCGGACGGCCAACTCCGTCAGCGGCGCGCGGAAGCTACTGAAGGCCGCCTACACAATCGAGTTCCTCGCGAACCAGCTCGACCAGAACCGCTCCTCGACGCTGCGAGAGCTCTACTACCTCTCCGAGTCCTGGGACAACGAGGAGGCCCAGTTCAACGGCCAGGACGAGTCGAACAACCTCGTCGAGGACCTCGAGATCATCACGGGCGTCACCCGCGAGGACTTCCACATGCGGCCCGAGGAGTCCGGCGCGACGCTGATGGGCCCGCTGGAGCTCCGCGAGCAGACCCGCAGAGGCGAACGCGAGATCCACTGCCAGCTCGACGTGGGCGAGGGCGGCTACCAGATTCCGAACAACCCGGACACGATCGAGTTTCTGGACCACGACATCGACTTCGTGATGTGCGTGGAGACGGGTGGGATGCGGGACCGCCTGATCGAGAACGGGTTCGACGACGAGTACAACTGTCTGATCGTCCACCTGAAGGGCCAGCCCGCACGGGCGACCCGGCGCATCACGAAGCGACTCCGCGACGAGCTCGGCCTGCCGGTGCTGGTGTTCTGTGACGGCGACCCGTGGTCCTACCGGATCTACGGCTCGGTCGCGTACGGCTCGATCAAGTCCGCCCACCTCTCGGAGTATCTCGCGACCCCGGAGGCGGAGTACGTGGGGATCCGCCCGCAGGACATCGTCGACTACGACCTGCCGACGGACCCGCTGTCGGACTCGGACGTGAACGCCCTGGAGTCCGAACTCGACGACCCGCGCTTCCAGACGGAGTTCTGGGAGGAGCAGATCGAGCTCCAGCTCGACATCGGGAAGAAGGCCGAGCAGCAGGCGCTGGCCTCCCGCGGGCTGGACTTCGTGACCGACACGTACCTGCCGGAGCGCCTCGAGGAGATGGGCGTCCTGTAGCCGGCGGTTCTCCCCGGTACGTTTCCGCTTTTCCCGCCACCCCACAAGCTGGGGGTATGCAGTTCCCTGACCCCCACGACGCGGGCGGCTTCGACCGGGTTCCCCCCGAACAGGTCGATATCGATCCCCAGGCCGTCGAGGACGCCGTGAACTTCCACCTCACGCACGGCACCCCCAACGAGACTGTCGAGTACCACATGCCCGACCTCGAGCCGTTCGACGAGACCGAGGGCGAACTGGGCGAGTTCCTCGGGCCGGTTCCGGACCGCCGCGGCGGTCCCGCGGGCATGATCCTCAAGCGGGGCCAGGTCGTCGCCGAGTGGGGCGACACCGAGCGCGTCGATCACTGCTTCTCGTGTGCGAAATCGTTCCTGAGCATCGCCGGCGGCGTCGCGTGGAACCAGGGTCGGTTCGAACTGGCCGATCGGGTCGCAGAAGATATAGCGGATGGCGGTTTCGAGAGCGAACACAACCGCCAGATAACGTGGGAACAGCTGTTTCAGCAGACCTCCGAGTGGGAGGGCGAACTGTTCGATCGCCCGGACAGCGTCGACCGCAACCGCGGCGTGGGGAAGACCGACGGGCCGGGCAAAGAGCAACCTCGGGAGCTGGAGGAGCCCGGCACGTTCTGGGAGTACAACGACGTGCGGATCAACCGGCTCGCGCTCTCGCTGCTGCGGCTGCACGCCAAACCCCTGCCTCGCGTGCTCGCCCACGAGGTGATGGACCCCATCGGCGCCTCCCGGACCTGGGAGTGGCACGGCTACTACAACTCCAAGGTCGACGTGGAGGGGACGACGATGGAGTCGGTCTCCGGCGGCGGCCACTGGGGCGGCGGGTTCTGGTCGTCGACGAAGGATCTGGCGCGGGCGGGCCACCTCATGCTCAACGACGGCGAGTGGGACGGGAAACGACTGCTGAGCGAGGCGTGGGTCGAGAGGGCCACCGACCCCTGCGACGTGTACGAGAACTACGGCTACCTGCTCTGGCTCAACACGAACCGGACGCTCTGGCCGTCGGCGCCGGAGTCCGCCTACGCGTTCCTCGGCCACGGCCAGAACGTCGTCTGGATCGACCCCGAGCAGGAACTCGTGGTCGTGCTGCGCTGGCTCGACCTCGCGGACGACCGCGACGAGCGGGAGGATCAGGTCAATCAGGACCGCTTCCTGGAGAAACTGCTGGCCGGGGTCTGAGTCTCGCCGGAACCCTCGGACGAACGACAGCCTTACGCTCCGGAGTCCAGAACCACGGGGGTATGTCCGACGCGTCCGACGAGATGCAGTACCACGTCGAGCTCGAGCCCGGCGACGTCGCCGACAGCGTCCTGCTCCCGGGCGACCCCGAGCGCCTCGAGAAGATCACGCCGCTGTGGGACGACCACGAGGAGGTCGCCCACCACCGCGAGTACCGCACGGCGACGGGGTCCTACGACGGCGCCGACATCTCGGTCACGTCGACGGGGATCGGCTCGCCGTCGGCGGCGATCGCCGTCGAGGAGCTCGCCCGCGTCGGCGCGGACACGTTCATCCGCGTCGGCTCCTGCGGCGCGATCCAGCCCGAGATGGACGTGGGGGATCTGGTCATCACCCGCGGCGCCGTCCGTCAGGAGGGGACGAGCAAGGAGTACGTCCGCGAGGACTACCCCGCGGTCGCCGACGAGGAGATCGTCTCCGCGCTGATCGCCGCCGCCGAGCGGCTGGGCCACGACTACCACGTCGGCCTGACGATGTCCGCGGACTCGTTCTACGCCGGCCAGGGGCGCGAGGGGTTCGACGGCTTCGAGGCCGCCGGCAGCGAGGATCTCGTCGAGGACCTGAAGGCGGCGAACGTGCTCAACATCGAGATGGAGACCGCCGCGATCTGCACGCTGGCGAACGTCTACGGCCTGCGGGCCGGCGCGGTCTGTTCGGTGTTCGCGAACCGGACCACGGGGGAGTTCATGACCGAGGGCGAGTCCGTCGCCGCCGAGACGGCGAGCCTGGCGGTGAAACTGCTCGCGAAGATGGACGAGGTCAAGGCGGAAGCCGGTGCGGACCGCTGGCACGCCGGCCTGAGTTTGGAGTAGTCGCTGGCGCGCCTCACCGCGCGACCGCCCAGAACCGCACGCTCTGGGGGATCTCCCACATGACGTCGGGCGAGTCGCTCTCCTCGGGCTCGTTCTGTTCGACTTCGTGGTTGTGGTGTTCGAGCAGCCGCCGGACCTCGAACCCGGCGTCGACGAGCCCGTTGTGGAGCTCGGCGACGGGGCGGTCGAACACGGTCAGCAGCTCGTCGTACTCCTCGCGGATCTCGATCTCCCGCGGACCGCCGTCGACGTAGCTCCGCTCGAGCCTCCCCGACTCCTCGTCCAGCGCCTCGTGCAGCGGATGCATCACGCTGAACACGAACACGCCGCCCTCCCGGAGCACCCGGTGGGCCTCCGCGAACGCGCGGTCGATCGCCGGCACCATCTGGAACGCCGCCTCCGAGGAGGCCACGTCGAAGCGGTCGTCCGGCAGCGGGAGGTCGGTCACGTCGCCCTTGACGAACTGGGCGTCGACGCCGTACTCGTCGCGAAGCTCCCGCGCGTACTGAAGCTGTTCGCCCGAGAAGTCGACGCCGACGACGGGGTCGGCGCCGAGTTCCGCGGTGCCCACGCTGCCCTGCCCGCCGCCGCAGCCGAGTTCGACGTACGCCTTCCCCTCGACGCCGTCGAGGATCTGTGGTTGGGCACCGCCGGGCGCGTCCTCGGCGAAGGGAGAGGGCGCCGGCGGGAGTTCGTCGTCCTCGGTGTCCGAGCGCCAGATCGCCTGGAACTCGTCGCTCCACTCGTTCCAGAGCCGACGGTTCGACTGGTGGAGGTCGCTCACCCGCGAGGCTGAGTCGGGGTGGGGTAAAGTGTTTTCGAGGAGTCAGGAGAGGTCCGACCACGCGCCCCAGAACCGCTGGAGGGCGGTCAGGTGGCCGACGACCGCAAACAGTGCGAGCAGCAGCTCCACGGCGCCGAAGCCGGCGACGAGTTCGCCCGGCAGGACGAACGCGACGACGCCGACGACGCCGACGAGCGCGAGGCGGTCAGCCCGGCCGAGCAGCCCGCCGTACTCCCGGCCGAGCCCCACGGCTTGGATCTGTGTGCCCAGGTAGGAGGTGAGCAGCACGCCCGTCACCGCGAGCAGGCCGAGCGCCCAGGCGTCGGCGCCGGCGGCGAGCCCGGCGATGATGAGCACGTCGGCGTAGCGGTCGAGCACGTGATCCAGCAGGTCGCCGCCTTTCGAGTCGGTGCCGAGCTCGCGGGCGAGCGCGCCGTCGACGATGTCGAGCCAGCCGTTCGCGAACACGAACAGGCTCGCCGCGAGGTAGAGCCACAGCGGCCCCTGCCCGCCGGCGAGCGCGAACGCCGCGCCCGCGGCGCCGGCGAAGCCGAACGCGATCACGCTCACGCCGTCGGGCGTCAGCCCCAGCGCCTCCGCGGCGTCGACGAACGGCACGAGCAGGCGGTCGGCCAGCTCGCGGTACTGATCCAGCGTCACAGCGCCCCCGTGAAGTCGACCGTGCCGGCCGACGGCTCGCGCTCGCCGCGCAGGACGGCGGCCACGTCGTCGGCGACCGCCTCGACCGGCCGGTCGGTGGTGTCGATCTCGTACACGTGTTCCTCGCCGTAGGCCCGGACCGCCTCGCTGAGCACGATGTCCAGCGCCTCGCTCTCGGCGTTCTCGGCGATCTTGGGTTCGGGCTCGTCGCGCTCGCGCAGGCGCCCCTCGAGCTCGTCGGGGTGACAGCGCAGCACGACCGCGGCGTCGGCGTCGAAGTGGTGGGCGAGGTGGGAGTCGAGCAGCCCCGACCAGTCGCCGAGATACTCCCGGATGGCGTCGAGGTCGGCGACCAGCGAGCCGCGCTGTTCGTCCTCGCCCTCGTGGAGCCCCTCCTCGCGGATCAGATCGTTGAGGTGGTGGACCGGGAGGTCGAGGCGCTCGCCCACCGCGTCGGCGACGGTCGTCTTCCCGGTGCCGGGCGTTCCGGTGAGCGCGACGCGGTCGAAGGCGAGGTCGGCGTCCCCGCTCATGCTGTCGCCCCGAGCTCCGCCAGCACGTCGTTCAGCGTCTCGACCGCGCGGCGGGTTTCGGGCTCGGTGCCACAGGAGATCCGGATGCAGCCCGGCAGGCCGAACGAGGAGCAGTCCCGGACGATCACGCCCTCGGTCTGGGCGGCCTCGGCGACGGCGCTCCCGTCGCCGACCTCACACAGCACGAAGTTCGCCTCGCTGTCGAACGTCGGCGCGTCGAG
>SDGW01001180.1_pt1 | contig 10837 bp, 11 predicted proteins | sample 2873831 | NCBI WGS metagenome assembly SDGW01 (sample SAMN08132700, study PRJNA421101) | hypersaline lake metagenome | isolation source: celular fraction 0.22 microns magnesium sulfate-rich crust from ephemeral... | place: Spain: Penahueca Lagoon, Toledo | collected 2011-07
CGCCGTCCTGGTCGTCCTGTGCGACGCTCGAGCTGACTCCGAGCCCGCCGACTGCCACGGCCGCTCCGATCGTCTGCAACGCTCGTCTGCGAGTTGGCTGCTCCGAAGACATGGCCATAGCGACCCCGACAAACGGCATAAAGGGACGACCAGCACACTCATTCGGTGACGACTCCGAAGCGTGGTCGACCAGCGCTCGAGGCTGGGGAGGAGCTATGCTTCGTCGAAGAGTTCTTCGCCATCGACCATGTGCGCTTCGACGGCGTCCATATCGAGCGTGACGCCCAGTCCGGGAGACTCTGGAATCTCGATGGAGCCGTCCTCGATGACGTCTTCCTCGACTAAGTCTTCCCACCAGCCGAGTTCGTAGGAGTGGTACTCGACCGCAAGCATGTTCGAAATCGCCGCGCCGACGTGGGCGCTGGCGACCGTCGCGATCGGCGATGCAACGTTGTGCATCGCGACCGGAACGTAGTAGAGGTCCGCCAGATCGGCGATCTTCCGGGTCTCGCGCATCCCGCCGACCTTGGGCATGTCCGGCGCGATGATGTCGACGGCCTGTTCTTCGATCAGTCGGCGCTGGCCGTGTGTGCGATAGACGTTCTCGCCGACGGTAATCGGGGTCATCGTCGACTGTGATACCTCGCGTTGCACGTCGTGGTTCTCCGGCGGAACGGGGTCCTCGAGCCACCAGACATCGTACTCCTCCAGGCGGTTTGCCAGCCGTTTGGCGCTGTCCGCCGAGAACGTCCAGTGACAGTCGAAGGCCACGTCAGCCCGGTGACCGACGCGTTCGGTGACCGCCTCGACGATCGACGCCTTGTGTTCGATCTCGGCAGGTCGGAGGTGGCGGTTGGCGCGATCTTTCTCGTGGCCGCTTGGTACGTCGAGGTCGAACTTCAGCGCGTCGTAGCCCAGCTCCTCGACGACACGTTCGGCTTCGTCCGCGCAGGCGATCGGATCGGCCTCGTCTTCGGTGTGACAGTCACAGTAGACCCGCACCTCGTCGCGGTACTTGCCGCCGAGGAGCTGGTAGGCCGGGGCCTCGAGGATCTTCCCGACCAGATCGTGCAACGCGACCTCGATGCCCGAAATCGCCGTCACTGTGACGCCGCCGATCGAGCCCTCGCCGGACATCTTCTGGACGAGGTGTTCGGTCAGCCGGTCGATATCGAGCGGGTTTTCGCCCCGTAGGAAGGCCGACATTCGCTCGATCAGTTCCGGCGCGCCGGCACCCCAGTAGGCTTCGCCGGTGCCGACGATCCCCGCGTCAGTGTAGATCCGCACGAGCGTCCACGGGAAGTTGCCGTCGACCATCGTCGTCTGCACGTCAGTGATCTCGATGTCCCGTCCCTGCCCGCGTTCGTTCGTGACTCCCATCGTCTCCGCCGAGAGGTCTCGCATCGTGTATTCGGCGTTCGGATCGTGGAGCTGTGAGTAGTCGATTCCCATGGGTAGGCATTCACTCCTACGATAGTAATAGATTGCACCTGCTGTACGCGGGATTGCCGGACGGCGGCGAGTCGACCTGTCAGTCAGTTGTCTACCTCGACTCTCAGACACGCTCGAGTTCGTCGCCGACCGCCTCGAGCTCGACGTCTAACGCCGACGTCGCAGCGAACGCGGCTCGCTTCTCGGCGAGTCGACGGCTGATCGCCTGCGGACCGACGGCGAACTCGACTCGAGTTGCGGTATCGGTCGGATTCGAGTAGCCGAGCACGGTAACAGGACCGATTTCGCGGGTGTTGCGGACGTGGGTCCCCCCGCAGGCCGTTACGTCCCATGGGTCCGTTGCCCCAGTCGTTGCGCACAGGCGACTTCCGTTCCGGGTGTCGTTCTCGTCTTCGATGGTGACGATGCGAACCCGGCCGTTTTCGATAGCACCCTCGTCGGCCTCGGCATCGAATGTGATCTCGTCGCGCTCGCGTGCCGCTGCAATCGAGACGTCGTCCCACGAGACCGGCCGTGACTCCCAGATCACGCGGTTGATCGTCCCATCGAGTTCGATCAGCGTCTCGTCATCGACGATCGCGTCCGTCTCGAGGTCGACGTGGACCGTCTTCGGACCGATTTCGAGGCCGGCGTACGAACAGTCCGCGAGCAGTCGCCGTGCAGCCCCCACAAGGACGTGACTGGCGGTGTGAGCGCGCATACAGTACATCCGGAACGCCCAGTCGACCGAACACAGCACGCGATGGCCCACCCGAAACGACGGCTCCTCGGCCAGCACATGAACCGGCTCGCCACCGACCAGTTCGACGTCGGCGATGTCGATGTCGGCGATCGTCCCGCGATCGGCCGGCTGGCCGCTGCTCGCCGCGTAGAAGTGACTCCGCTCGAGCCAGACACGCCGGCCATCGATCGACGTCACTTCCGTCTCGAACCGCGTGGCGTACGGCTCCGCTGCCGCCCGTTGCCCGGTCATCGGTCACAGTCTGTCCTCGGCCACTAAAAGTCTGCCCGCCATGACTGTCACGACAGCCGAAAGTTAGTGGTTACTCAGATAGCGTCACGTCGAGTCGCTCCTCGAGCGCCTCGATCAGACCGCCACCGATGCCGGCCTGGGTCGCACGGCCCTGTTCGACGGCGAGGATATCCGTCTCCGGCGCGCCGATTTCCTCGGCGAGTTCTTCGCGCTGGAGGCCGGCATCCCGGCGAGCCTCGACGACGGCCTCGCCGTAGCCCGAGACGAGATACGGAAGTGGGTCGTCGTCGTAATTCGTCCCTTCGCTCTCCCAGTGTTTCGAGTCGCCGTCCCAGACCGGATTCGCTTTCGCGACGTTCTGGGCTGCCTTCTGTTTCCGACTTGGCTCGTCGCTCGAGCGACTCCCGCTCGCGTTCCCCTCGCTTCGAGTTCGGTCCCGGCCGTGGGTCTGCGAATCGTCGTGTGGTGCACAGTCCGGACAGACCTCGAGTTCGGCTCCCGCGACCGACGCGAGCCGAAGCGAGTCGCTCTCGGCACCACAGAGTTCGCAGTTCGTCCCGCCACCGCCGCCGGACGAACCGGTCGAATATTTGGCCATGCGACACATTGTCCCCTGGCGCATTTTAACCGTTCGGTACGGGGAACTGGCCGACGGTATCGGCCCACCAGCGTCGCTCGAGATTGCGATTCGTATGGACGGCTGTCAGTCAGTGTCGGCACACTCGCGGCTTGCCGTGTGGGGTCAAGACACAGTGACAGCAGCCGTCTCAGCGACCGACGTGTTTCAAGATGGTCGCCCGTACAGGCAGCGCCAGCCCGCCGAGCAGCGGGACGAGGACGAACGCAGCGAGGTCGACCGGTAACGAGGCCACACCGGCTGCGGTAGCGACGAATCCGGCGGCCGGAGCGAGTACAGGCACGACGTACAGATACGACGGTGTCCAGCCGGGGAGCCGCCTCGTGTGACGGACGATCACGCCGAACAGCAACGGCATGAGGACTGCCCCCGCAAGCAGTGGGCCGCCGACCAGCGTCGTCGTCGTCCCTAGCGCGAGTGCGACGATGATCGTCTCGTCGATCGTCACTGCACCCCACGTGTTCTCCTGACGGACCGCGCGCATCACGAGCAGGGCACCCAGTGCAAGCGCGACGACACCCGCTAACGCGGCGTCCCACAGCGTCGGTTCGAGCGGCGGCGTCACGAGCTCGACACGCTGGACGAAGGCGATGGGCGTCTCGAGCCCGTGACGACTCTCCGAGAGCAGCGACCAGATACCAGCCGGGTCCGCCCCAGTTGCGCGCACGTCAGCCCAGAGCGATCCAAGCGACGACTCGTTTTCGATCGCAACGTGAGCGAGACCGGCGACGTAGACGAGCAGCGACAGCCAGAGCAGCGGCAGCGAGAAGTTCTGCCGACGCCACCAGCGAGCGACGGGGTTCCCGGTTGCCGTCTCCGTTCGTGACCCGGTCTGTGTGCTCGTCTCGTCCGACCGGTCAGTGTCGCGAGCCGTGCCCGTGTCGCCTCCACCGGCGGTCGCTGTTCCGGTTCCCGTCGTGCTCGAGGACCTGCTTGCGGTCCCGGCCGATGCTGTTCCTGCCGTCGAACCCGTACCAGCACTGGCCGTCGTCGACGAGCGACTCGTAGTACGTGAGCCGGCGGTTTCGGATCCGGCTGTCGCGGAGCTAGCCGTTGCCGACGAGGCCGATTTCGTCTCCGCTTCCGAGTAAGTCAGTTCCGTGTCGTCGGCCTCCTCGTCGCCTCCGTCGTCGCTTTTCCAGACATCAGGTGACGGGAGGCCACTGGTCCGTTTGGCGACGTACTCTTTGTGGCCGAGCCGGTCATAGGCCTGCCGTTCGACCGGATCACCGAGAATCTCGTAGGCAGTTTTGACCGCGGTGAACTGGGCCCGTGCGCGGTCGTCGTCGTTGACGTCCGGGTGATAGACCCGCACCTGCTCGCGATAGGCATCCTTGATCTCGTCCTGAGAGGCGTCGGGGGAGATCTCGAGCAGGTCGTAAAAGTCATCTGTCATGTGAGTGGAGAGTCGATGTGATCTATCCCCTGATTGGTGAAGCAGGGTTATAATTTCAATGTTCTTTTCGGTTCCTGTCCGTCTCACTCGAGTGCGAGCGCTGTCTGTCCGTGTTATCGGCTGGCTTACGAGAAATCGGTCAGCGACGACTGCCCGACCGTGCGATCGTCGCTTGCCGGGGCCGCTGTGGACGACTCGCCGCTTGGCTCGGGCTCGTCCCCGCTCCGTTCCCAGCTCTCGAGGCTGGCCTGATCGGTGGCCGCGAACTCGAGGTTTGCCACGCGAACGCCGAGTTTGCGGACTGGTTCGGTCTCGAACTCGGCGAACAGATCGCGCGCGATGCGGTCGACGAGCGCCGGGTCGTCGACCGGCCCGGGCAGCGACCGCTCGCGCGTATTGACGTCGTACGGCGGTGTGACAGCTTTAACGCCGATCGTCCGGTAGAGTGCGCCTTCCCGCTGAGCGCGATCCGCGACAGCTGCTGCGAGCGTTTCGATCTGGTCGTACTTCGGGGTCGGCTCCGTGACCGGCTCGGCGAACGCCGACTCCCGGGAGAAGCTCTTGGGGTCGCCTTTCGGCTCGACGCGGCGATCATCCTCGCCGCGGGCGCGGTCGTACAGCTCCCTGCCGCGCTCGCCGAAGCACTCGACCAGCGGCTCCGGATCGGCCGCGGCGACGTCGCCGGCCGTCTCCAGGCCCATCTCTCGAAGCTCGCGGGCAGTTACAGGGCCGACGCCGTGGAGCAAGTCGACCTCGAGCGGCTCGAGAAAGTCCCGCAGTTTGCCCGGCTGGACGACTGTCAGCCCGTCGGGTTTGTCGAAGTCGCTGGCGATTTTGGCCGCGCTCATCGTCGGGGCGACGCCGACGCTGACGGTGACGCCGACCTCCCGGCGGATGCGATCCTTGATGTGACGGGCGAAGCCGTCCGCGACCTTCCAGGCCGTGCGGTCGGTCACGTCGAGGTAGGCCTCGTCGATGCTGACCTCGCGAACCACGTCGGCACAGTCGTGGAGAATCTCGCGGACGTCGGCTGCGACCGACTCGTAGTAGTCCATGTCGACGGGCCGGTAGTAGCCGGTCTCTGCGCGCTCTCTGTCGTCGTCCAGCTCGCCGGCTTCGTACGCTGTGCGTCTTGGCAGTCGCTCTAAGGCCGTCGAGATGGCCTGTGCGCTCTCGACGCCGAATTCGCGGGCCTCGTAGCTGGCGGTGGCGACCGCGCCAACGGTCTCGCCAGCCTCGTATCCCATGCCAACGACGAGAGGTTCGCCGCGCAACTCGGGTTCGCGCAGTCGCTCACAGGAGGCGTAGAAGCAGTCGGCGTCGACGTGACAGACGATCCGATCCTCGTCGGTCTCACGTTCGACGCCCGGCAACCGCGGGCCATCGGACATTCGTCTACCGGTCGATTCGTGCGAACCGACGTGAACGTTGCGCCCCGACGCGGGATCGATCGACGGAGCGTCAGCGACAGTTAGAGTTCGTAGGCCATCATCACTTCGTCGACGTGCTCGTCGTCGATCGTGTAGTGGTCCTTGCGGATCGCCTCGGTGTTCCACCCGTGTGCGGTCAGGAACTCGAGCGCGCCGTCGTTGACGACCGGCACGCTGTTGTAGACCTTGCGGTAGCCGTTCGCTTCGGCCCACTCGATCCCCCGCTGTAAGAGCGTGCTCCCGATGCCATGTCCCCGGTAGGCTTCGCGGACGCCGACGGTCTGTTGGGCGACTTCCCGAACCGGATCGACCTGGTGGAGATCGAGGTGGGTCCAGCCGACGACCTCGCCGTCGACGGTCGCGACGAAGAACACTCGCGACTCCACTGCGTTGTGTCTGCTGACGGTGTGTTCGTACAGCAGTTGCTCAGCGATCGTCTCGGCAACGACGTAGGTCTCCTTGGAGGTGACGTCGCGGATAGTCTCGATGAGGCCGTCGAAATCCTGCTGGCGCGCGGGCCGAACAGTGACGGTGAACTCGCCCAAGTCGTGTTTCTCGATGGCCCCAAACTCGAGTGCGATCCGGAGCGTGCCGCCGTCCTCTTCGAGATAGCCGTCCGTTTTCAGTTCCTCGAGCCGGGCCTGAAACTCCTCGGCCGGGAGTGAGACCACGTCCCGGAGCTTGTGTCGTTCGACGGTGCCGTGTCGTTCGACGTACTCGTAGATTCGCCTGCTGGCTTCAGACGCAAACGTCGGCCGATCTATCGCGTCCATACGCACTGTATGGTGAGCCACTGCTTATTCCTTGTGTATTGGTACCATACAACTAACTGGTTGTCGAGCGACTGTTATCACCACCAGGTGCCGAAACTGCTGAAAAGACGGCATTAATTATACCCGCGCCACTTTTTTCCACACTCAGTACACTTGAAGAACCGCGTCGGCGGCTCGTCCGCCGAGGCGGTCTGTTTGAGGGTATACCACGCTTCCCCGTTACCACACTCGTCGCAGATAACGTCGGTCGCTTTCGGTTTCCCCTCGAAGTTCGCGTTCTCGTCGGATTCGATCACGTCGTCGTCGGTCTGTGACTCGGTCGTGACGAACGCGTCTTCCTGCTCGCGGTCCCGTTCGCTCGAGGCACCACACTCGTCGTTCGTACAGACCATGCGGTCGCCCTTGGCTTTCATCATCGAGCCGCAATCGTCGCAAAACTGCATACTGTGGACCTACGAACTCGGCACGCAAAAAGACTCCACTTCGCTCGAGTCGGTCACTCCTGCGTTCGACCGTCGGCCGTCCGAACGCGTGCCCCGTGCCGTGCCGGCTCCGCGAGAATGACCTGCCCCTCGAGCGCGCGCTCGGCGAGTGCGTCTCGCGCCGCGGCCTCGGCTTCTGCAGCGTGGTCGACGTCGGTGACGCCGTAGACGGCCGGTCCCCACGACGACTGGCCGACGCCCGACAGCACTGGGCAGTCCTCGAGCGATTCGACGAGTGCACCTGCAGGCGGTCGGAAGACGCCACCTTGCGCGTCGGCGTACCAGACGCCGTTCTTGCGACCGATTTCGGCGATCGCCTCGCCGAAGGCCTCGAGCCGACCTGCGGCAGCAGCGGGGAGCAGTTTTCGGATGACGACGCAGGCGATTTCGTCGGCGACAGCAGGGTCGGCGCGTTCGACGACCGCGCGCATACTCGCATCCTCGTCGTCGCCGCTGCGGCCGGGGTCGGCATCGGGGACGACGACGAGAAAGCGCCACTCCCCGGGTAGGTCGTGACGGGCGACGACCGGCGGGACCGTCCAGTCGCCCTCTGCCGGCGGCTCGGTGGTAAACCGGGTCGTCGGGTGGCCGGCGTCGACGACGAACCCGCCGTCCTCGAAGGTCGCGACGCCAACACCGCTGCGTCCGCCACGCCCCATCGCCGGGGCGTGCTCGCGGACACGCGCCTCGAGACCGTGAGCCCGCGCTGTCGCCGTCAACACGGCCAGCGCCAGCTGGGTGCCGCTACCCAGGCCGACGTGGCGGGGTAACGATTCCTCGAGCGTGACCGCGACGCCGGGAACGGCGAGCACGTCCGCGGCTCGGCGGGCGTACCTGCCGACCAGCTCGTCGTCGGTCCTGATGTCTGTGGCTGGTTCGGCAGTGACGGTTACCCGCGGCTCCTCGAGGCCGACGCCGATGCCGCCGTAGAGGCGCTCGCGGGCGAGCGAGAGGTTCTGGAAGCCAACGTGGAGTCGTGCGCCCACGCTGACGGTCGCGGTCGTCATGATCGTACTCTTGCTCCCGGCTATGGAGGCCCTCGGGAAGGGGGTTTCGACGGTGGCAACGACTGACGACGGCTCGCCAGCGGGACAGTGCGGGAAGGCGAACCGAACGACACTCCCGGGTATCGATCCGAACGCGTTCGGCCAAATCGTCGACCCGGGAAGCGCTGACCGAGAAGGCGTGACTTATGCCCCTTCAACGTAAGGTCTGACTATGAGTGGCGATAGCGAATTCGATTACGGAAAGGACGAGGCGTTACGGAGCCGCGAGGTGACCGAGGGCGCAGAGAAAGCCCCACACCGCGCGATGTTCCGTGCGATGGGGTTCGACGACGAGGACTTCGGCGCGCCGATGATCGGCGTTCCAAACCCGGCGGCGGATATCACGCCGTGTAACGTCCATCTGGACGACGTCGCCGACTCGGCGCTCACCGGGATCGACGAGGCCGGCGGGATGCCGATCGAGTTCGGGACGATCACGATCTCGGACGCAATCTCGATGGGGACGGAGGGAATGAAGGCCTCGCTGATCTCCCGCGAGATGATCGCCGACTCCGTCGAACTGGTCTCTTTCGGCGAGCGTATGGACGGACTGGTCACCATCGGCGGCTGTGACAAGAACATGCCCGGGATGATGATGGCCTCGATCCGGACGGACCTCCCCAGTGTCTTCCTCTACGGTGGGTCGATCATGCCCGGCGAACACGAGGGCCGTGAGGTCACCGTCCAGAACGTCTTCGAGGGCGTCGGGGCCGTTGCCGACGGCGAGATGTCCAACGAAGAACTGGACGAGATGGAACGCCACGCCTGCCCCGGCGCGGGATCGTGTGGCGGGATGTTCACCGCCAACACGATGGCCTCGATCTCGGAAGCGCTCGGCTTTGCCCCGCTTGGCAGCGCCAGCCCACCCGCCGAGGCCGAGTCGCGCTACGACGTCGCCCGCGAGGCCGGCGAACTGGCCGTCGAAGTCGTCGAAGAACAGCGCAAACCCTCCGATTTCCTCACCAAGAAGTCCTTCGAGAACGCCATCGCGCTGCAGGTCGCCGTCGGCGGCTCGACCAACGCCGTCCTCCACCTGCTGGCGATGGCCGCCGAAGCCGGCATCGACCTCGAGATCGAGGAGTTCGACGAGGTCAGCCAGCGCACCCCGAAGATCGCCGACCTCCAGCCCGGCGGCCAGCGGGTGATGCAGGACCTCCACGAAGTCGGCGGCGTCCCGGTCGTCCTCAACGCCCTCTACGAGGCCGACCTGCTCCACGGCGACGCGCTGACGGTCACGGGCAACACGATCGGCGAGGAACTCGAGCGTCTCGACCCGCCATCGATCGAGGACCTCGACGCCGACTTCCTGTATACCGTCGACGAGCCGAAAGACGAGCAGGGTGCTATCCGCATCCTGACGGGCAACCTCGCGCCCGGCGGTTCCGTGCTCAAGGTCACGGGCGACGACGACCTCCACCACGAAGGTCCCGTCCGCGTCTTCGAGGAGGAGGAAAACGCCATGCAATACGTCCAGGAGGGTCACGTCGAAACCGGCGACGTGATCGTCATCAGAAACGAGGGCCCACAGGGCGGGCCCGGTATGCGCGAGATGCTGGGCGTCACGAGCGCGGTCGCCGGACAGGGCCACGCCGAAGACGTCGCGCTCATCACTGACGGGCGCTTCTCGGGTGCGACTCGCGGGTTTTCGATCGGCCACGTCGCCCCCGAAGCGTTCGTCGGCGGTCCGATCGGCCTCATCGAGGACGGCGACGTGATCACGATCGACATCGCAGACCGCACGCTCGAGGTCGATCTTTCCGACGAGGAACTCGCGGCCCGCCGCGAGGAGTGGGACCAGCCCGATCCTAACTACGAAACCGGCGTCCTGGCAAAGTTCGGCCGTGACTTCGGATCGGCGGAAAACGGTGCGGTGACGAATCCCGGCGTCAAAGACGACTAACCGACGGACTTGCGCGGCCTCGGCTGTCGCCGAACCCGGCCAGTGACGGCCCTTCGATTTCCTGCACGGGCCTTTCCCGTCCATGTGAACGATCATCAGATAGACCGACCGATGATCAAGTACTGTCTCGAATGTGACTGGCAGCGTAGTACTACCGATGGCGACACCGAACAGGAGATCTCAGAGGCAGCAATCGAGCACTTCGTCGAAACGGGACACACCGTCGAGTCGCTCCGGTTGCCGCCGCCGATCGTCCTCGAGAATTGACAGCGTCCGCAACCCGAGCTTATCCGCGCCGCTCGAGGATTCGATCGATGATCAGCCGCGTCGACAGCAGTTGGTCGTCATCTGTCGGCTCGCCGGCACTCGCTCTGCGAACCTCACAGTCGATCCCGCGACGCTCGAGTTCCGAGCGGATCGCCTCGTCGTCGTGGTGCTGGTCGTGGCCGAGTGCGATCACATCGGGATCGAGTTCCTCGATCGGGACGAAGATGTCTTCCTCGTGGCCAAGGATGGCCTCGTCGACGGCTGCGAGTGCATCGACGACGTCGCGGCGCTGTGTCGCGGGACAGATCGGCTTCGCCTTGTGGTCGACGTTCGCCTTGCGAGCGACGATGACGTACAGTTCGTCGCCCATCGCGGCTGCCTCCTCTAGATAGTGGACGTGACCGGGGTGGAGGATGTCGAAGGTCCCCTGTGCGATAACCGTTCGCGTCATGGCTGTCTCACTCTCGGTTCCGTCGTCGGT